>Ga0265295_1004904_pt1 | contig 17592 bp, 15 predicted proteins | sample Munlansysbiofilm_FD_192503 | JGI IMG/M metagenome (GOLD analysis project Ga0265295, IMG submission 192503) | Leachate microbial communities from a municipal landfill in Southern Ontario, Canada - Methane capture system biofilm | ecosystem: Engineered > Solid waste > Landfill > Unclassified ...
AATTTAAGGGGGTATTTTGAAATAATCATTTGTAGTGAAGTGTTTGGCACAAATTTAGAATAAAAAAATATATCTTTGTGAGTTATATAAGCACTTGATTAAATTATGACAGATAATAAATGGCTGAGACTTGCATCATTGTTTTTGGTGCTGATACTTGCTTTTGCCTGTAAAGATGGTGAAGAGGTAGATACTAATCTTTATATGGAAGGGGCTCTTGTAGCCAACATTCCATCCCACCTTTTAGCCGGAGAGGAGATTAATATAAAGGCTACCGGAATTACACTTCCTGTTGACAGTTTGTCATACAAATGGTACACAAAAGGGTTTAGTGTCGATTCAATTATTGGAAACGACATTACAATTACAACTCCTGTTGAACCAGGAACTTACTCTGTGTCAATCTATGTCAGCCATCCAAGATATACAACTAAGAGCCAAACATACATCACAGTAATTATTGATCCTGATTCTGAAGAGAGTTTTGGAGGTGTGGTTAAGGGGGAGAATTTCTTTGAAGACTCCAGGGATGGACAAAAATATTACTACAGTACTATTGGCAACCTCGATTGGTTCACCTTTAACTTAAACTGGAAAGGTGCAGGTCACTCTTATATGCAGATAGATGCTCTTGGTGAAATATATGGGCGTCTTTACAACTGGAACGAAGCAAAAGTTGCCTGTCCGGAAGGCTGGAGATTGCCTGATAATACTGATTGGGAGAGTCTTGCAGAAGCTCTTTCCGGAAATAGTGATTTAGTTTTTGACGGAAAATGGGCAGGTCTCGGTGCAGATATTGCTGTTAAAGCAACCCTAAATTCCGTTAATATTTGGAAATACAGCCCAAATATGAACTTTTCAAATAGATTTCAATTTAATGCAATTCCTTCAGGTAACTCTACCGGAAACTTTAGAACATATCTAAACAGAGGTGAATATGGAACCTGGTGGTCAGCAGATGAAAAAGATGCAGAAGATGCATTTTACAGATATATCTACTTTGATAGTCCGGACTTCCCATACAACTTTGCTAACAAAGAGAGCTTTGGAGCCTCAGTTCGCTGCGTAAAAGATAGAATTAAATAAACAGATACACATAACACCTAATATTATGAAACTTTCAAAAGGATTAATCACATTACTGGTAGTACTTGGAGCAGTACTACTTGTGTTCCTTTGGGCAAAAAATGCCTATAACTCGATGGTGACAAAAGAGGAGGGGGTAACTTCTGCCTGGGCTCAGGTTGAAAATGTATACCAAAGACGTGCAGACCTTATTCCAAACTTGGTTGCAACGGTTAAAGGATATGCAGCTCACGAACAGGAGACACTTGAGGGTGTTGTAAATGCTCGCGCAAAAGCTACTCAAACAACTATAGATCCTACTAATCTTACTGAGGCTAGTATGAAGCAGTTTCAGGCTGCTCAGGGCGAGTTGGGAAGTGCTCTTCAAAGACTTATGGTGGTTGTAGAGCGTTATCCGGATCTCAAGGCAAATCAGAACTTTCTTGAACTTCAGGCTCAGCTTGAAGGCAGTGAAAATAGAATTACTGTTGAGAGACAAAAATTCAATGAGACAGCAAGAGCATACAACACATATATCAGACAATTCCCAAAAAACATTCTTTCAGGAATGTTCGGCTTTGAACGTAAAGCATATTTTGAAGCAGCAGAGGGTGCTGATGAAGTTCCTAAAGTAGAATTTTAATCGTGGGAACAAACCCCTTCATTTCTAAAGCAGACCAGACAAAGATTGTAAAATCAATTGAGTCTGCAGAACTGAACACTTCAGGCGAGATAAGGGTTCACATTGAGAGTATCTGCCCGGGCGATCCAATAGCTAGGGCAGTTTATGTTTTTAACAAACTCAAAATGTATAAAACCCGCGACAGAAATGGTGTGCTAATTTACATCGCTTGGAAGTCACATAAATATGCCATAATTGGAGACAACGGAATCAATACGGTTGTTCCTGAAAATTTTTGGCAAGATGCTCTATCCCTGCTGGGAGAACATTTACGATCTGGCAATAACACAGAGGGAATATGTAAAACAATTGAGTTGACCGGAGAGAAGTTAAAGGTTTTCTTTCCAATAAAATCAGACGACACGGATGAACAGAGCAATGAAATCTCTTTTGGCGATTAGAAACATTACCATCACGGTACTCGTTCTGCTCTCCTCTGTATTGACAGCACAGATTCCAGCTAAACCAATACCTCCAAGGCTCGTAAATGATTTTGCCTCCCTACTCAACCCGTCTGATGCTGCAAGGATTGAGGAGGCTCTTGTGGCATTTTCAGACAGCACTTCAAATCAGATAGTAGTTGTAACTGTTACTTCACTGGGAGGAGTTGACAAATCACAGTTTGCCTATAGTATTGGTGCCGAATGGAAAGTTGGACAATCAGACTTTAACAACGGGATAGTTATTCTTATAAAACCAAAGGTGGGGAACGAAAGAGGCGAAGCTTTTATAGCAACCGGATATGGCCTTGAGGGGGCATTACCAGATGCAATATGTAAAAGAATTGTTGAAAAGGAGATGATACCGCGCTTCCGGGAAGAGGACTATTTTGGCGGAGTTGTGGCTGCTTTAAATGTTATTATGCCCATTGCAGCCGGAGAATATAGTTCTGATGAATATGCTGCGTCATCTGGTGAAGAGGGTAGCATAATTGCTGCAATACTTGTAATTTTATTTGTATTGTTTGTCACTGTAATATCTGCTATCTCAAAGAGAGGTGGTGGTGGAAACTACGGAGGAGGAGGGCGAAAGGGTCCCGGCTTGGCCGAGCTTCTAATTCTTGGCTCTCTACTCTCCAGAGGTGGAGGTGGCAGGTCCGGTGGGTTCGGAGGAGGATTCGGAAGTGGCGGAGGATTCGGCGGAGGTGGCTTTGGCGGGTTCGGTGGCGGAGGATTCGGCGGAGGTGGTGCCGGAGGAAGCTGGTAGCTCTTTCCAATCAATTACAACAATTTCTGACTTGGTTCCAATTCTGTATTTTGGTCCCCATAAACCTAGACCTGATGTAACAATAAAGTCAGTCTCACTCTTTTTCTTATGCCCATAGGCAAGCTCAAACATTGAGGATACAATTAGGTTCCCCGGCCAAAATTGTCCTTTGTGAGTGTGGCCGGATAATTGAAGATCTACTTTATTATTAACCGCGTCATCCAAATTTTTGGGCTGATGATCAAGTAGAATTAGAGGCAGCTTCTCATCAACTCCTCTAATTAATAAATCAAGAGGAGCTCTTTTGCTGTTAGTAAGATCATCCCTTCCAATTATAATAAAACCATATGGTGATTCGTGAGTAGAATCAATTAAAAGATTAATTCCTGAGGAGCGGATTATTTGATAAATATGATCTCTGTCACCTCCGTAAAATTCGTGATTACCGGTTATTGCAAAGACACCATACCTTGCATTTAGCCTTGCAAGCTCAACCTCCATACTATGTTCCACAAGGGGTCGAACATCTCTGTCTGCAATATCCCCTGCAAGCATAATAAGATCTGGATTTTGGGCATTTATAAGATCTACATATTGTCTGAGATGTTTTCCGTTAATATATGAACTAAGATGGAGATCACTGGCTAGAACAATTTTAAGAGCTCCTTCTGGCAGTCTCTTTTCTGTATAAAGCTCATATTTTGTAACCTGAGGATTGTTAAAATTCCGATTCCCAATAATTAATAAAATTACAACCGTGACAAGAGATACTACCAAGGCAATCTGCTTTGAAAGAGACCAATTTTCAGTAATAATATTTGGGAATATGTGAAAAAAGTAGTTAGCTACTCTAAATAAATCTATCACAAAAACAATTATTGCAAAATATACTAATGCGATAATAAAAGTAAATCCGATATCTGACATCGGCACAGCATATCTCTCCTCGATCTTGTCACCAAAATACATTCTGGAGAAGAATGAAAGAAATCCTGCTATAAAGAGAATTGAATATATAATCTTTATGGCAACTGAAGGAGGCAATGCCTGAAATCCTCTTGTAAATACATAGGTTGATAATGCAAAAAAACCGGAAAGGACTATTAAGAAAAACATAAGCTCAATTTGGTTGTTTGCAAAAATAACATTTAACTTTATCAATTGTTTGAGCTTAACTTAATTTAAATGGAAAATAGAGGTAAAGAAGCCAAGAGGGTTACTATTGTGGGTTTTTTTGTAAACCTTGTTCTTACACTTGCTAAAATTACTGCCGGGATATTGGGAAAAAGTGCCGCAATGCTTGCAGATGGCGTTCACTCTCTTTCTGATTTTGTTACTGATATTGTAGTTATTGCGTTTGTAAACGTATCGGGAAAAGATAGTGACGATAATCATAAATATGGTCACGGAAAATTTGAAACATTTGCAACGCTTATTATATCGCTTGCACTTGCAGGTGTAGGTATTGGAATATTTATTAATGGACTTGAAAAAATAATCGAATATTTAAATGGCAGAGAGATAGAGCAACCTGGTATGATTGCCCTTTGGGCAGCTCTTATCTCAATAGTTTCAAAGGAGATACTTTTCAGGTACACAATTATTGTTGGCAAAAGAATAAATAGCCCTGCTGTCATTGCAAATGGGTGGCATCACAGATCCGATGCCTTCTCATCTCTGGGAACTGCTCTTGGTATATCGGGAGCTATTTTCCTGGGAGAATCCTGGAGAATATTAGATCCAATAGCCGGTATTGTTGTAAGTCTGTTTATTATGAAGGTTTCTTACGACCTTGGAATGCCTAGTGTTAAAGAGCTTTTAGAAGCATCTCTGCCAAAAGATGTTGTAAATGAAATTGAGACAATAATTAACACTCATCCGGACGTTATAAAATATCATCACCTAAAGACAAGAAAAGTAGGGACACTGTACGCAATTGATGTACATATTAAACTTAACAAGGAGATTTCTTTTGTCAGATCCCACGACATTGCTACTGAAATAGAGCTCTCTATAAGAGAGAAATATGGTAATGGAACACATATAAATATACATACAGAACCTTTATGAAAAAGGGACTAACAGCAATTTTATCAGTAGTTATTTTTTCTCTTTTCTCCTGTAATGACAAAGAGAGACTGGAGAGTCCTCAATTTAACTCTAATCTGGATATTCACTCAAATAAATGGAGTGTTGATTATCTTGGCAATGAGTGGGAAAAGATGCATATTCCGCTTAACGAGGATTTTGACGGTAACCCCATTGCAACACTAGTCAGAAAGATTGATAGCCAGAATAGTATGAAGGCAGTTTTATATCTGCACGGATACAGTGATTATTTCTACCAAACCTCTCTTGCAGACTCAATGGAGAATAGGGGATTTAGATTCTACGCACTTGATCTGAGAAGGTATGGGCGTTCAAAACTTCCGGGACAGGTGTGGTACGATTTAAGAGAAATCTCTGACTACTATGAAGAGATAGACATTGCAATTAAGAAGATGCAAAGAGAGCATCCAGGGATTGATATTACTCTAATGGCTCACTCAACCGGTGGTCTAATAGCCTCTCTTTATGCTGCAGAGCGAGCCGATTCTATTGAAGTCTCTTCGTTGGTGCTTAACAGCCCCTTCTTTGACCTAAATGTAGGCGGGATTAGTGAGAGTATAGGAGTGTCCCTAATCTCACTATTTGGATCAATTTTCCCACGTATGGTTGTGAACAGAAGTGTTAGTCCTGTTAATTGTATGAGCCTACACAGAGATTATTACGGAGAGTGGCAGTTTGACACAATAATGAAACCCATACAATCACCAATGGTAACAGCAGCCTGGATTCGGGCAATCCACCGAGGGCAGAAAAGAGTCCAGGAGGGGATAACTATAAAAGTCCCGGTTCTTGTGATGAGCTCCTCAAGAAGTTCAAAAAGCAGCGTTTTTAAAGATATCCATAAAAAAAGCGACACCGTTTTAGATGTCGCTGAAATTATTGAGTTCTCTTCAAAAATCTCCGGCCCAGTAAAAAGGGTCATAATTGAAGATGGAATGCACGATCTTGTTTTATCCGAAAAAGAGTCCCGGAATAAGACATACGGAGAGATCTTTAAATTCTTACTTTAACTGTTTGAAGAAGTCATTACCCTTGTCATCAACAAGGATGAAAGCAGGAAAATCTTCAACCTCTATTTTCCAGATTGCCTCCATTCCAAGCTCAGGATATTCAAGTACCTCAACCTTCTTAATGCTCTCCTGTGCCAGAATTGCTGCAGGTCCGCCAATGCTGCCAAGATAGAATCCACCATTTTTCTGACAGGCATCTGTTACCTGCTGACTGCGATTTCCCTTTGCAATCATAATCATACTTCCACCACTACTCTGGAAAAGATCTACATAAGAGTCCATTCTGCCGGCTGTTGTAGGGCCAAATGACCCACTTGGCAAACCTTTTGGAGTCTTTGCAGGACCTGCGTAGTATATTGGGTGGTCCTTCATATACTGAGGCATACCCTCTCCTTTGTCAAGACGCTCCTTAAGTTTTGCGTGAGCTATGTCCCTTCCAACAACAATGGTTCCGGAAAGAAGTAAAAATGTTGAAACAGGGTATTTTGAAAGATCAGCAAGGACCTCTTTCATTGGTCTGTTAAGATTAATTTTAACAGCCCCTTCTTGTGTAGCCTTTATATTTCTAAGGTTCTCAGGAACAAGTCTTAAAGGATTAGAATCAAGCGTTTCAAGCCAAATTCCATCTTTGTTAATTTTTGCTTTAATATTTCTATCAGCGCTACAGGATACCCCCATACCTACCGGACAGGAGGCTCCGTGTCTTGGTAATCTGATTACTCTAATATCGTGAGCATAATATTTACCCCCAAACTGCGCACCCATACCAAATGTTTGAGCCGCTTTCAGAAGTTTAGCCTCCATCTCAAGGTCTCTGAATGCGTGTCCCTCTTCTCCACCATTTTTTGGAAGTTCATCCAAATATTTTGCCGAGGCAAGTTTTACTGTCTTCATACAAGCTTCAGCAGATGTGCCACCTATTACAAAAGCAATATGATATGGAGGACAGGCAGCTGTACCAAGCGTTTTCATCTTTTCGACAAGGAACTTTTCAAGAGAATCCGGGTTAAGAAGCGCCTTTGTCTCTTGAAATAAGTAGCTCTTATTAGCAGAACCGCCTCCCTTAGCAACAAAAAGAAATTTATACTCCCCTCCGTCGGTTGAGTATAAATCAATCTGTGCAGGAAGATTGTTGCCGGAATTTTTCTCAGTATACATATCAAGTGCAATTGTCTGAGAATATCTTAAATTATCCTGTGTGTATGTATCATAAACACCGTGAGACAGGGCCTCTTCATCTCCTCCTCCTGTCCAAACCCGCTGCCCCTTCTTCGCAACAATTGTCGCTGTTCCAGTATCCTGACAGAAAGGAAGAACACCCTTAGATGAAATACCTGCATTAAGTAGCATAGTAAGCGCAACCGCTCTGTCATTAACACTGGATTCCGGATCACTTAAGATTTTTGCAACCTGTTCATTGTGCTCTGGCCGTAACATAAATGCTATATCGTGCATTGCCTGTTTTGCAAGAAGTCTCAGACCCTCATTATCAACTTTAAGAATCTCATTTCCTTCAAATTGCGCTGTTGACACAAAATCCTTTGTTAAAAGGTGGTACTGTGTCTTGTCCTCTCCAAGAGGAAACATTTCGTGAAATTTAAAATCCATCTCTCTTATTATTATAAATACGTTAACTCTGTTTACCCTGGCTGCCCATAAGGAAACTCCTCATAAACTCCATTATATCACCATCAAGTACTCCCTGAGTATCTGACGTCTCATATCCTGTTCTAATATCCTTTACCATTTTATATGGGTGTAAGACATAACTTCTTATCTGTGAACCCCACTCTATTTTCATCTTCTTTCCCTCAAGTTCGGCCTCTTTCTCTCTCCTCTTTCTCAATTCTAACTCATAAAGGTGAGATTTAAGAATTCTCAAGGCGTTCTGTTTGTTATCAAGCTGAGAACGAGATTCAGTATTTTCAACTGTTATCCCTGTGGGGATATGTTTTACCCTTACCCCTGTCTCAACCTTATTAACATTCTGACCACCTGCTCCACCGGATCTAAATGTGTCCCACTCAAGATCTCCGGCGTTTATCTCAATATTGATTGTATCATCTACAGCCGGATATACAAAAACCGAAGAGAAGGTTGTCTGTCTCTTCCCTTGGGCATTAAACGGAGATATCCTTACAAGACGATGTACTCCGCTCTCTGCCTTGAGATAGCCAAAGGCAAAATCCCCTTCAAATTCAACAGTAACAGATTTGATTCCGGCCTCTTCACCCTCTATAAGATCATAGATATGTACCTTATAACCATTTCTCTCTCCCCATCTAACATACATCCTCATTAACATAGAGGACCAATCATTACTCTCTGTCCCTCCTGCACCTGAGTTAATTTTTAAAATCGCACCCAAATTGTCCCCCTCACTCCCTAGCATACTTCTAAGTTCAAGAGCCTCAACAAGTTTTTCCAGCTTTAATAAATTTTCATCTACCTCAGCCTCTACAGACTCGTCATCTTTAGAGAATTCAATCAGAACAACCAGGTCTTCAAGTGAAGATTCAATCTCAGAAAAGGATCTCACCCAATATTTAAGTGCAGCAACATTCTTAAGATATATCTCTGCATCTGATGGGTTATTCCAGAAATCAGGAGATTGAGTTCTCTCCTCTTTAATATTTAGCTCCTCTCTTTTATGAGCGATGTCAAAGAGACCTCCCCAGCGACTCAATGCGCTGCTGGATCTCTTTTATATAATCCAGATTAATCATTACAGTAAATTTTGAAGGGCAAAGTTAACCAATTATTTCTTTTGCCACCTTTAAAGATAATCCATAATCAAAACCTCTTGAGATGGCAAATCTCACTAGTTTGTTTAAATTTTTAATTTTCGAATCTTCACTTTTAATTGATTTGGCTTTTATCAAAAGTAACTTATTAAGCCTTCTCTCTTCATCCTCGCTTACTATTTCCCCAATAGCCAATGAGATTGTCTCATTAGAGATTCTCTTATTTCTCAAAGCAAATTTTATCTTATTACTCCCCCATCCATCAAGTGCACTCTTGTCACGAACAAATGCCCTTGCATATCTCTCTTCATCAAGAAATTTTTCCTCCTTTAAAATTTCAAGAATCCTGCTCTGTTCATTTAAATCTAATCCGAGCCTATCCATTTTAATTATAAGATCATATGAACACATCTCTCTGAGAGAACAGGCTCTTCTAAATCTATCAATAACAGAAGAGCCCCTAGCGGGGCCCCTTTGTTTTTCTATCCTTTCACTCATTTATCTTCAATTAGACTTTCAACAAAGCTAATAAACTCCTCTCTGAATTTTTGATAGTGAACTCCGGTTCCCGGACCATTAAAGCCTGAATGAATTCTCCTAACAACACCTTTTCTATCAATGTAAACAGTTGTGGGAAAGGCCTTAAAATTCTCAAGCTCAGGCAGAGCATCCTTTAACCTGGAAGGAGAGTGACCTGTAATAAGAACATCATAATTAATATTAGCAGCATCAACAAGTTTCATAGCCTCTTTTTTTGCAGCACTATACTCTTCGACTCTTTCAAAAGCAAGTGCAACGACCTCAAGAGAGGGCTCAAACTTACTCTTCATTTCGCTTAAGAATCTACTCTCATCCAAACAATTTGGGCACCAGGAACCACTAATTTGCAGAATCACAACCTTATCACGAAATCTCTCACTGTTAAGAGCAACAGCAGTCCCGTTTAGATCAGGAAACGAGAATCCAAAAGTTGTATAACCACTCTTCATACCAGTCACTGAATAGGCATCAGGCAGCGTGGCATCCTCTTTGCGCTGTGCAAATCCCATCTCTATTGTATTATATCCTGAATAGAGAACTACATCTGCAAGAGAGTCTTTACCAACAACTTTTGCCTTAAAAAGTCTTATAAAACCGCCATCAAAACAGGACATAGTCAACTCACCCGTATCCTCCATAATCCCTTCAAAGAATCTGTAATCACCAGTTGGAGTAAGAAAAGAGCCGGTTACCTTACCATCCTTTTCAGCAAATTCGCCAATTATCTCTCTCTTACCTAAATTAACCAACCATCTTCCTGCAACCATCGAAGAATTTTCAGATGGGTCAGCCATAAATCTTCTCTCAATTCCAGGATATGCTTTTACATTCATATCGTAAGTTGACCTAATGAATTTACCCTCCAGAGAATCATCTCCAATCTCCAATTCAAAAGAGGAGCTAAATAGAGGCATTGTAATAAAGAGAGAGTCTCCTCTCCGATGAATCTCTTTTACCGTGTAAATATTATCACCGGTAATAATCTCCATAATTGTGTCCGTTTCGCTGAGCTTAAGATTGAAATTAAAGGGTATCTCGGTGGAGTCTGATGTGTAAAGAAGTGCCCTCCAGGTACCGGAAGTAAGCTCCTTTCCTTTATTTGTACAAGATACAGCAAGTGTAGAAACAATCAGAAGCAGAATGTAAAATCTCTTCATATTATCTTAATTTATCTTTTCCTTAATATTGTCTTTTTTATAAGTCTAATTATTTCACCCACCCACAAAACTATTGAAGTTCCGGCTATAATAATCATCCAGTCAGAAAATTTTAATGGAACAGTTCTGAATACATCACCACCAAACTGAACAATTAGAATCTGGCCCAGTACAATTAATAAAGAGACAAGCAAGTAACCCGGACTCTTTATAATTCCTCTAAATGCAGAACCTGCGGAATTGAAGCTTTTAGCGTTAAACATATTCCAAAACTGCAGCATTACAAAAATAGTGAAAAACATTGAGAGCTCATATCTTGAAAGAGCACTGCCTCCATCACCCATATAGAACATAAGAGAAATAAGTAAGACAACAAAAAATAGTCCGGTCACTACTATGTTCATTCTCATCAATGGAGTAATTATAAAGGCCGATGAATCTCTTGGAGAGAGCTTCATAACACCCTCCTCCGGGGGAAGAGAGGCTAAAGCTCCCGCAGCAAAAGTGTCCATTATCAAATTAACCCACAACATTTGAGTAACTGTAAGCGGCAGTTCGTGCCCAAGCACGGTCCCCAGCAAAACAATTACCATTGCAGTAAGGTTAATGGTAAGCTGAAAAATAATGAATCTCTGAATATTCTGATAGAGAGATCTACCCCACATTACAGCAGTTGCAATTGAGTTGAAGGAGTCATCTAGCAGGGTGATATCACTCGCCTCCTTTGCCACAGAGGTTCCTGTTCCCATTGAAAGACCAACGTGAGCGTGGTTAAGTGCTGGAGCATCATTTGTCCCATCACCTGTTACGGCAACAACCTCTCCCCTCTTTTGCAGTAGCTGAACCAATCTCTGCTTATCTGCAGGTCTTGCTCTACACATAATCCTAAGATTTCCTACAATTTGATATGCCTCTTCATTTGACATATCAGCAAAATCGCTACCGGATATAACTATTTTACTATAATCTGAATCATCCCTTTCAAGTATTCCTATCTGTCTTCCAATTTCAACAGCTGTAGCCTGAGTATCACCGGTAACTATCTTAACATCAATTCCTGCAGCCTTGCATTTCATAACGGCAGCCGGAACATCACCTCTTACCGGATCTGAAATTGCAACAGCTCCAAGATATCTCATCCCCCCGGATGCCATCTCCTCAATATTCCTGTTATCTGATGAATCAACCTCACAATAAGCAAATGCTAAAGTTCTCATTGCTCTTCTTTGGAAATCAAGTAATTTAACAGGCATATCGGGCGGAACATCCTTGCATTTAGCAGCTACAATTTCAGGTGCTCCCTTTACATAGAGGGTTCTTTTACCCGATGTTGGAGAAACGGCAAGTGTTGCCATATACTTTCTCTCTGTAGAGAATGTTAATTGCCTGTCAATAAATGAAGAGCTTCTTATCTTGAGATAATCTACACCTTTATCGTAAAGCCAGAGCAAAAGAGCTGCCTCGGTAGGGTTTCCAAGAGCCTTTGGATAACCTCCAGCCGAGAGATCTAGGAAGGCCGTTGAATTTAGAGAGATACTTTCATACACTAGATTTAAATTTTCTGAGAAAATCGCTTCTGAAACTCTCATCTGATTCATAGTAAGAGTTCCTGTTTTATCTGTGCATATAACAGTAGCAGCTCCCATTGTTTCAGTTGCATGCATCTTTCTTACAAGATTATTTGTAAGTAGCATTCTCCTCATACTCATAGCAAGAGAAAGAGTTACTGCCATAGGCAAACCCTCTGGAACAGCAACTACAATTAGAGTTACAGCCACCATAAAATGCCCCAAGATTCTACTTGCTATATCAAGAGATATTAGCGAAGATTTAGCAAATATTTCAACACCAGATAGATGAGCCAAGAGCAAAGGAACTATAAATATTGCCAAACCAATTAATATCCAGAATAGCCAACCCCTCTCCCTGCTCTCTTTATCTCTTCTGTAATTAATTATAGGCATCCATATTTTCCCTATTGCAGCCAACAATCCTGCTATTGCGGATGATAAAAGAACTATCTGGGATAATGTAAAAGAAGAGGTAGGAGCAAATATCTCCTGAATATATAGTATAAGAAAAAGAAGAGTTGCCGTAACAAGTCCGGCAAAACCTATAAATCCGGCAAGTGATTCAAGCTGTTTATTCAGTGGTGTCTGCTCTGTTGTTTGCTCTGCAGATTTCTCCGCAACCTTACCAAATTCAGTTGAATCGCCAACCTCTGTAACGATAAAGGAGCAGTGCCCCTCAGCAATAGTTGTTCCCCTGAATATTCTGTTTGAGGGATATGTTGCCTCCTTATCAAGGAGTGAAGCATCTGTACTCTTTTTAGTTACAGGCTCTCCCGTAAGAGTAGATTCATTAACAGAGAGCGAAACCGCCTCAACTAAATCACCATCTGCCGGCACCTCCTCTCCAGTATCCAGCAAAACATAATCACCCCTGACTATTTCACTTTTAGGAATCACCGTTATTGCTCCGTCTCTTATAACCTTAACAGGGGTCTCATTATTTACCTTATTTAGGATGTCAAATTTTTTACTGGCATCCATCTCAAACCAAAAACCCACTCCTGTTGCCAAAAATATAGCAAAGAATATCCCTATAGTCTCAATAAACTCACCGTGAATAAAAGATATACCCAATGAAAGAAATGCAGCGATTAGCAGAATTCTAATTATTGGGTCATTAAACTTCTGAAGGAATAATCTCCAAAGGGGCTCCCTCTTTGCGGGTGTAAGAAGGTTCAGACCATAAGCTTTTCTGCTTTCTAAAACCTGCTCAGAAGTCAATCCAGAGTATTTATGGTTTGTTTCTGCCATCTCAATTTTTACTGTTATTCCCACTAAGCATTCCACAAGCTGCCATAATATCTTCGCCTCTAGATGACCTTATCGTTGTTACGATACCAGCTCTGTTAAGCCTCTCTTTAAACATCTCCATTATGGGAAGAGGAGATGTTTTCAACGGGAAATCAGGTATTGAATGGAACCTTATTAAATTTATTCTGCACTCCAATCCCCTCAACAGCCTTGTTAATGCATCTGCGTGCCTCTTGTTATCGTTCCAGCCGTCAAACATAATGTACTCAAAACTCACTCTTCTCTGGCCAGAAAAATCATAATCTCTGATAAGCTCTATAGTCTCTTCAACAGGCCAGGCCTTTTGCATTGGCATCAGCTCAAGTCTCTCTGAATCAAAAGGATTATGGAGAGATATTGCCAGATGACATTTAGAGTTATCAAGAAAATCTTTTAATTGAGGAGTGAGACCTATTGACGAGAGTGTAATCCTCTTAGGACTCCAGCCAAAACCCCACTCAGAAGTAATTATTTCAATAGCCTTCATAACCTCGGCATAGTTATCCAGAGGCTCTCCCATTCCCATAAAAACAGCATTTGTCAGCTCATCTCTCTCTTCAATTTTAAGAAACTGAGAGACTATCTCACCTGCACTCAAATTACCTTTAAATCCCATCCTTCCAGTCATACAGAACTTACAACCCATCTTACAGCCGGATTGGGATGATACACATAAAGTACGTCTGTCATCATCCGGTATCATCACACTCTCGATTGGAGTTCCGTTAATAGTTGGAAAGAGATATTTTCGTGTCCCATCCAAAGAGAGCTGGCTCTTGATATGCTTGAAACCACCTATCTGATAATTCTCGTCAAGAAGTGTTCTTGTAAGTTTTGAGAGGTTGGTCATTTCATCAATTTCAGAGACCTTTTTTTTATATATCCACCCAACAATCTGACCTGCCGTATACGAAGGAAGAGCAAGCTCTGCCACAACCTTTTTAATCTCGTCCGGGGTCATTCCCAATAGCCATTTTTTCATTCGGCAAATTTAGGTAAAATTGAAAATCATTTGCTATTTTTGTGGGAATTTAAAACTATTATCATTATGGCTAAAGAGAGTGTAGAAGTAAAGAGAGGTTCAGAGATTGCACCTGAGAAGCTAAAGGCTTTACAGGCAACTTTGGACAAGATTGAGAAGGATTACGGTAAGGGCACCGTTATGAAGATGGGTGAGCAGCCAAAATGGGAAGTAAGCACTATTGCATCGGGATCCATAGCGCTAGATAATGCTCTTGGAATTGGGGGATATCCCAGGGGGAGAGTTGTAGAAATATACGGACCTGAATCAAGCGGTAAAACTACCCTTGCGATTCACGCAATTGCAGAGGCTCAGAAGTTAGGCGGAATTGCAGCAATTATAGATGCAGAACACGCATTTGACAGAACATACGCTAAAAATCTTGGAGTTAATGTTGATACTCTGCTTATTTCACAGCCGGATAACGGCGAGCAGGCACTGGAGATTACAGATCATTTGATTAGATCAGGAGCTATTGACATTATTGTTATTGACTCAGTAGCAGCTCTTACCCCTAAAGCAGAGATTGAGGGAGAGATGGGAGACTCAAGAATGGGACTTCAGGCAAGGCTAATGAGTCAGGCAATGAGAAAACTTACAGCAAACATTAGCAAGACAAATACCTGCTGTATTTTTATCAATCAATTGAGAGATAAGATAGGCATTATGTTTGGCAATCCCGAGACTACTACCGGAGGTAACGCTTTGAAATTTTATGCAACCATAAGAGTAGATGTTAGAAGAATCACACAGCTCAAAGATGGAGAGGAGGCAACCGGTAACAGAGTTAGAGCAAAAATTGTAAAGAACAAAATGGCTCCTCCGTTTAAAAAAGCTGAATTTGACATTGTCTTTGGAGGGGGTATTTCTAAACTTGGAGAGATTGTTGACCTTGGAGTTGAATTTGGCATAATTAAAAAGAGCGGATCCTGGTTCAGCTACGGCGAGACTAAGATAGGACAAGGCAGAGAGGCTGTTAAACAGATTCTCACTGATAATCCGGAACTTATGAATGAGGTAGAGGAGAAAATCCGAGTTAAGCTAAAAGAGATTAAAGACTAAAGAATGGAGATTGTTTTAAGCGGTATCAGATCAACAGGTCATTTGCATCTGGGTAATTATTTTGGGGCATTAAGAAACTACATAAAAATGCAGAATGAGTACAACTGCTATTTTTTCATAGCAGACCTGCACTCTTTAACAACACATCCACACCCGGATGATTTCCATTCAGGCGTAAAGACAATTCTTGCAGAGTATCTGGCATCTGGGCTTGACCCTCAAAAATCTGCAATTTTTATACAGAGTGATGTTCCTGAAATTGTGGAGCTATATGTTCTTCTAAATATGATAGCCTACAAAGGGGAACTTGAAAGGACAGCCTCATTCAAAGAGAAGGTTCGTAAAAATCCTGACAATGTAAATGCAGGACTTTTGACATATCCTGTTCTTATGGCTGCAGATATTCTTATCCACAGAGCTCATAAAGTTCCCGTAGGAAAGGATCAGGAGCAACATCTCGAAATTGCAAGATTGCTTGCAAGAAGATTCAATAATCTATATGGAGAAGAGGTATTTCCTGAACCTCAAGCTTTCAACTTTGGGAGTGACCTAATCAAAGTTCCCGGACTTGACGGAAGCGGAAAGATGGGAAAAAGTGAAGGAAATGGTATATACTTGTATGATGACGAGAAGAGCATCCACAAAAAAGTGATGAGGGCGGTAACAGATGCAGGGCCAACAGAGCCAAACAGTAAAATGCCTGAACCGGTTGAGAACCTCTTTACTCTGTTAAAAATTGTTTCTGAAAAGGAGACTGTTGAGCATTTTACCAACGCATATAATAGCTGCTCAATACGCTACGGTGATCTTAAAAAACAGTTGGCAGCAGACATCTGTAAGCATACTCTTCCAATAAGAGAGAGAATTGATGAAATTTCAGCAGACTCAGAATATCTTAAACGAGTAGTAAAAGAGGGAAGAGAGAAAGCAAGGGCCAGCGCCTCAGCCACATTGGCAGAGGCAAAGAGAGTCGTAGGCTTCAGAAGCTTCTGACCAGAAAATGATCAGCAAAACAACTATAGCTAAAATTCTGGACAGCGCCCAGATTGTAGATGTAATAAGTGATTTCGTTTCACTGAGAAGAAGGGGAGCAAACTATACAGCTTGCTGCCCTTTTCACAATGAAAAGACACCATCGTTTTCTGTCTCTCCATCCAAAGGTATTTATAAATGCTTTGGATGTGGCAAGGCAGGAAATGCTGTCAATTTTGTTATGGAGCACGAACACCTCAACTATGTTGAAGCTTTAAAATTTCTGGGAAGAAAATATGGAATTGAGGTAGAGGAGAGGGAAGAGAGTGAAGCCGAAATTGAGCAAAGGCTTAAAAGCGAAAGTCTGCTGGTAGTATCAGAATTTGCAAAAGATTTCTACGTAAATTCTTTATGGAACTCTCAAAAAGGGAGGTCTGTAGGCCTCAGCTATTTCAAAGAGAGGGGATTTACAGAAGAGATAGTAAGAAAATTTCAACTAGGCTGGGCTCCCGAAGGAAGGGATGGATCAATGTCATCTGCGGCTCTTAGGGCAGGATATAAAAAAGAGTTTATAATATCATCCGGACTTGGAGTAGAGAGAGAGCAAACAGGCGACCTTGCAGACAGATTCTATGACAGAGTGATGTTTCCCATCCACTCTCTAACAGGAAGGATTATTGCCTTTGGAGGAAGAACACTCAGGACAGACAAGAATATTGCAAAATATATAAACTCTCCAGAAACCGAGATTTACAATAAAAGCAGATCTCTTTACGGCATCTATTTTGCAAAAAGCGCTATTGCAAAACAACAAAAATGCTATTTGGTAGAGGGTTACACAGATGTAATCTCGCTTTTTCAAGCCGGAATTGAAAATGTTGTTGCCTCAAGTGGCACCTCTCTTACCTCTGAACAGGTTAGATTGATAAGACGTTTTGCACCAAGTGTTACAATATTATACGATAGTGACCCGGCTGGAATTAAAGCATCCCTCAGAGGAATTGATATGCTGCTAGAAGAGGGGCTTCAGGTAAAGGTTGTTCTATTTCCTGAAGGAGAAGACCCGGATTCTTATGCCAGAGGCAATTCATCCGCTCAACTTAAGGAGTATCTTGAAAGCTCTGAAAAAGACTTTATTGAGTTCAAAATTGAACTCCTCTCAG
>Ga0265295_1004905_pt1 | contig 17591 bp, 11 predicted proteins | sample Munlansysbiofilm_FD_192503 | JGI IMG/M metagenome (GOLD analysis project Ga0265295, IMG submission 192503) | Leachate microbial communities from a municipal landfill in Southern Ontario, Canada - Methane capture system biofilm | ecosystem: Engineered > Solid waste > Landfill > Unclassified ...
TTGTCCCCGGCCATCGCCGCTAACGCTACCTTGGCCTTGAATTCTGCTGAGTGCTTCCGTCTCGTCCGCTTGGTCATTCTCTGCTCCCTGATCAATTCCGTTTGAAGGTGTCCGGGCTAGCAGAGTTTCCACCTAAAGGCTTGTGCAAATTTTTTGGGCCACTTCTCTCTGAGGGGGGCGGGCCAGGACGAGCTTCGTGTTTGGTAATCTCGGAGGCGGAGTCTTGCCTTTCGAGGAACCGTGTTCCGGCTCGGTTTATGTCTTCGCCTTTCGCGGCCTGCCCGTTATTGTGATCACGGCGGCGTTGTCGGCGCTGCTCAATCACTGGAAAATCATACCGTCGCTGGTCAGAGGCGTATCTATCGTCCTGCAGAGGAGCATGGGCATTGGCGGGGCGCTGGGTATGGGGTCCGCCCAACATTTTAGCGGGCACGGTCGAGTCCCCGCTTTTCGTGCGTCCCTATGTCGCTTCCATGCCCCCGCCGCGAACTCTTCACCCTGATGACCTGCGGCATGGCGACCATCGCCGGAACCGTGCTCGTCCTCTATGCCGGAATCATCGGCCCGGTTCTGCCCAACGTCCTGGGGCACATCCTGACCGCATTCCTGATCAGCGTGTCCGCGTCCATCCTCGTCGCAGGTGTATGGGGTCTCGAATCCGGCCCGCCCTGGGAAAGGTTTCACCGCCCTAGGGGAGCCGCGACTCCAGGAATGCCGTGGTGCAAGGCACGACTCTTGGCGTGAAAGTCTTCATCAGCGTAGCGGCGCTCCTAATGGCGTTGCTGGCTCTAGTCAGCATGTTCGGCCAAACATTGAGTTTTTAATATTTCAATCGGCGTTTTTCCAAATCGTCTACGAAAGCAATGAGAAAAAAAGCTTTGCGATGAAAATCCGCATTCTAGTGCAATGAAGAGAATTGATGTATTTGGTTTTGCAATTGATAATAGATGATAAGCATGCTTCAGTCTGCATTCCATTAGATAGAATTGCGGTGAATATCCTCTGCATTTACTAAATGCGATTTGAATAGATCTTATCCCTATTCCGGTAATTTTTACCAAATCTTGTATTTTAATGTTGTCTTTAAAATTGTCTTGAATATATTCTTCAGATATTTTGACAACTTTTGGGATTACAGGTCGGATACTGGTAAAATTGCTACTATTGTTGTGATGTAAGCATGTTAAAGTTGCTGTAAGAATTAAGTTTTCATAACTATTGATAAGTTGATATTGATTATAAATGGTTGTGTCGTTTCTAAGTAGTGACATGAACCGATTTATAATGCCGTTATAACGAATAGTTTCTTGAGTGATTAATTCTATTTGCGTTTTAAACGACAAGGGGAGCCTGATTTCGCTGGCTAGAAACGTAGATAATAAGCTCTCAATGTATTTTCGAGAAAACTTAATTGCAACAAATTTTACATTGTCATATTGCGATAAAAAATATGGTTGGGAGTAATCAAGAATTGCTGATTGTTTATTTGGTTCGCAATTAAAACATAAGAATTTGTTTTGTATGCAAATGTTTCCTGAAATTACATGTATGTATGTAAAATAATCTCTAATATTTTCAGTATTAATTTTGAAACCATTAGTTATATTGAAATAGTGAATAGACATATTGTGTATATATAATTTTTTATATAAAAAGTTAAATTTATTTATATTTAGCAACGTGCTTGAATTTATAATGAATTCTGATTTTACAGCGTCTATGGCAAGATTATAATCACGAGTTTTTAAAATAGAATAAGCTTGAGATTGTTTATTTATCATTGTTAATATGTATGAAAAAATTTGATAATTTATATGATTACATTTCTGTAATGTATGATAAAATAAATTGATCAAACTTTTTTATATAAGATATAAAGATATATAAATGTTTTTTATTTAAGTTGGTCGATGTTACTTGTCGCTCCTGGAAATGATAGTTTTTATTGCTATGCCCATACGCCTTTCGCTTGATGCTCATGTTCTTGCTGGCAACCCTTTGGCTATGTCGTTGGTGATCCGATGTTGATAACGGTAGAAAGTCAGGGTCATTGTAAGATGTCGCAAACGTAGTCTTCCCACCCGCTTTGTCGGTTCCAATCCGGAGCGATCAATTCGTTTTATCCAACGTTTGAAGAGGCTACTCCTCCCGTCCATAAGACATCCTTGGGCGCTTTCAGATCAACCTTGTCCGCAAACCGACCATCGGCGGCGGTGAACCATATTGACGACTTCTAGGGCTGAATAGTCTAGCACTATGTCTGAACATACCTCTTGCACTACCTTGTAGGACTGGCAGGGTGTCCGGTTCAATAGGGGGCTATTCCAGCTAGGCCAATTACTCGCATCAATTCCTGAAGAACCAAAAAGATTGTTGAATTTTTTCAGAACAACATTTTAGTCTCTATTGGAATTACGCGAATTTAGCCTGACAGCCAATAGGGATAAAAAATAGGGCTGGCAAGGGGTGTTATTGGTTGGCAAATCTCTAGTGTTGCGTCCATGGTATTAATCCATATCGGCTGTCAGCGGATTTTCTGTGTATGCCTACTTGAATGGTTTTGCCCAGAGCTGGTTGTAGCTTGTGTGAAGGGCGCCCTTATAGCGCCAAAGCGTGGGCACCCTTAATGGCGCCACCCCGGTTTTGAGAGATCCTTTAAAACACTTCGCTCGGACGTCCCCAATGCTTATTTCCTTTCCTCCAAGAGATGAGGAGGAAGGGAAATGACCAACAGGAGGTTTGAAATGTACGAAATCCGACACGTCGTTGCACGGATGCGGCTTGGTGAGTCCGGCCATGAGATAGGACGTGCTGGCCTCATGGGCCAACGTAAAGCCGGCCAGCTACGAGCTGTGGCATAGACCACGGCTGGTTCGATCTCAGTCGCTCACCGCCACCCAACGAAGACTTGGAAGCGCTTATCCAGTCTCCACGGATCCGGCATCCTTCGCAGTCCCTTGCAGCACACCAATGGTCGAACTCATCCGCACATGGATGGAGTGCGGATTCAAGCCACTACCAGCCATGAGGCTCTGGTTTAGCGTTATGGGTTCACAGGCGGCTATGATTCCGTAAAACGCTTCATCCTGTGCAACAAGAAAGCCGCCCCAGCCACAGTCTTCCTCGATCACCCGCCAGCCGAGACTGCCTAGGTCGACTTTGGCGCAGGCCCCGTCATCACCGACGTCCATACCGGCGAGGTCATGGAGGCGTGGTTCTTCGTCATGACGCTACCGTGCAGCAAACTCATGTACGCCGAGATGGTCACCAACCAACGCGTGGAAATCTGGCTGGGCTACCCTCGCCGGGTCCTTCGAGCACATCGGCGGCACGCCACTCAAGGTCGTCATCGCCAACCCCAAGTGCGCCATCACCCGCGCCTGCTACTATGAGCCAGAAGTCCAGCGGGCTTATGCCGAGTTTGCCGAGAGGTGCGCATTTCTGGTCTCTGCCTGCTCGCCGCGTGGTCCGCAAAACAAGAAGCGCTTTCTCCATTTCAGGCAACTTTGCCAGTTCATTCCTGATTTATCGTCGATACAGCGAAAGTTCAAACCGTCTAAGACGAGCAAAATTATCTTTTCGCGCAAAGCGAGACGTTGCTCTGTTTTATCCAAACCAGTTTATATTATCAGCGTACTTGCTTGTTTGTGATTCAAGTCGACACGGATTCGTGCCGCCATAAGCAACATCAATGTATTGGAGACATAATATAATTCTTGCAAAGAAAAAGAACTATGCATTAAAATCTTAAATGTAATTATTATATTCAATGATATATGATGTGAAATGATTAAAAATTTATGATAATTGATAAATACAATAGATTTAGTTCATTATATTGTTAAAAGCGATTGATTTATACATTATAATTTTAAGTGTTTATTGATATTTGTGATGTGTATGATCTGTTATTATTTTAAAGTAGCTTGTATTGAAAATTATTTCGTTTTGGTGATAAAAATTTCGCAATTTGTACATACGAAAAGATGATTATTTTATTATGAATAATATAAGTTAGTTCTGAAGAGTGATAACATGCAGAATTTGAAATTTTATAAGTGATCTCCGCCGTTGAGCAGAAGTTCAGGTTCGACTCTGAACTGTAGGCTGTTTCTGAGCAGTCCAGTTCTTCGTTCAGGTATTCGACGTCGTCAGATAGCTTGCGGCCAAGCGGGCGAAGCTTCGGGGTTATAACCGTCAGGCCGTGCTCATTGGAAATGGTAAGAGACGCACGCAAGATCTAATAACGCGCGGCTGAGATTCGTCGAGTAGGGTTTCGTCACCGCTAAATCCGGGCATGTGAAAGGACTTGTCCCGACGAGTTGAAACGAACCTGGTCGCCAAACTGGGCATCATCTATTTTGTCAAGCATGTGGCGAAGTCCGCAGTTGGCTGCCTGTTCCTGGAGTCCGTGATGGACACACTGGCAAGCATTGAAAGGTATTAGTCGCGCATCTTTCTACTGAGTTTGGCATTTCAGCACACTTACGCGAAGCATGAATGCTTTTATAGCCTGTTAAAAGCAAGAGAGATCAGAGCACATAGAGTATCGAAACATGGAATAATTCGTCACTACGGTTTATTTGATTGAAGAGCAGATCAAGTTTTTGATGACATTAGGACTTTTAAGTTAATTGTAGGCGAACAATATGAATGTGATCAAATCGGAATATTTGTAGTAAGAGTATATTTTTATGAAATTTGTTTGTTACTTATTAACAACAATGTGTTACATTTAATGATATGAATATTTGTTTGATCTTAATTATTAATTGTTAAAATAAATATATATAGGTTTTAATATAATGTTTTTAGTTGATAAAAATATTGATAATGACTCTTTTATTTCTCAAATTTTAGATTCTGTCCATGTTGGTATTATAATTGTAGACGTTGAAAAAAGAATAATCATTCATGTTAATGAATGTGCGTTGCGGATAATTGGACGGTCTAGAGATGACGTTGTAGGTAAACTTTATGATACTTTATTATACTCAGAAGATAGCTGTATGGGTTCGACTGACAATATAGATCGGTGTAAAGATGATTGTAAATTGGAGATAATTCGTAATGATGGGTCGGCTGTCATGATAAGCAAATCATCTGTCATAATTGAAAGAAACCATAAAAAAATGCTGCTTGAAACATTTATGGATATTTCAAAGCAAGTAAAAAGTGATATGATGTTGCAAATTTCAGATAGAAAATATTATACCATGTTCATGAATACAGGTATCGCTTCTATCGTAATTGATGAAGATATGTCAATTTCTATGGCAAACAATGAGTTTATCAATTTAATGAAAATTAATGCAGAAAGTATTAAAAGTAAACCATCATTCATAAATTTTTTTCAAAATAATTATATTGATAAACTCATTCAGTTTCATAAAATAAGAAGAATTTGCAATGAATGTGCGCCGCGTAACTACGAAGTTAGTGCTGTAAATAGCTATGATGAAATCATCGAGCTTTATGTGACTGTAGCAATGATACCTGGTACAAAACAGTCGATTGCTTCATTTGTTGACATAACAGAGTTTAAGTTGACTAAGCAGATGCTAATCAATCAATCGTATAAAGATAGAATTACAGGTCTTTCGAATAGGATTGAATTTATTGAACTTCTTGAATATGCAATTGCTTCTGTTGACAGAAGGGGAGGTATTATTGGCATTGCACTTTTAGATTTAGATGAATTTAAAAATGTAAATGATTCTTTAGGGCATAGCGCAGGTGACAATGTTTTAATTGAAGTTGCAAATCGTTTGAAGAGTGTTTTACGGAGTTCAGGCAAAGTAGCTCGACTAGGTGGTGATGAATTTGCGGTTATGATTTCGGATTTGTCAGATCCTGATGACTTAGCAGTTATTTCTCGTAAGATAATGCATGTATTTAATTTGCCTTTTATAATTGATGGAAATGAATTTTTTGTTGGTGCGAGTATAGGTATTAGTATATATCCTTCGGATGGAAAGACTTCAGAAAAGTTATTACAGTGTGCAGATATGGCAATGTACAGATCTAAAAGTCTTGGAAAAAATACTTTTACTTTTTATACAGAGTCATTGAACGAAAAAGTTATTAAACGCGCAAATTTTGAGAATAATTTAAGGCTTTCGCTTAACGAAAATAGGGTGATAGCTCATTACCAACCCATAGTTTCTTTGATCAATAGAAAAGTAGTTTGTTTTGAAGCGCTTGCTCGTATCGTCATGAAAGACGGTTCAGTCAGTTTGAATGCTGAATTTATTACCATGGCTGAAAAATCTGCTTTGATTACAAAGGTTGATACGGCAATTCTTAATCACGCTTGTTCTTGGATCTCGTCTCTCAATGACATTGGATATAATAATGTTAGGGTTGCTGTAAATATTTCTGCAAAGCATTTGCTGCGTGGAAATTTAATTACTAAGATACGAGATGCAATTGATTTGTACGGCGTAAATCCATGTCAACTTGAGATTGAAATAACTGAAACTGCTATAATGGAAAATTTAAATAACGCCAGCCGTATAATGAGTGATTTGATAGATATGGGGATTAATTTTTCTTTAGATGACTTTGGGACTGGGTATTCTTCGTTATCATATTTGCGACATCTTCCTGTGAAAAAATTAAAAATAGATAAGAGCTTCACAGCGCGTTATGACACAGTAGATGGTTCTGCATTGTTAGTCACAATTGTTAATCTTGCAAAAAACTTAGGATTGGAACCTTTGGCTGAAGGCGTTGAAACTGAAGAGCAAGCTTCATATCTTTTTAAAATTGGTTGTAAGCTTGCCCAAGGATGGCTTTTTAGTAAGGCCATCCCCTCTTGCGATGCTGAATATTTTGTTTGTAATCCTTTTTTACATCGTTCTATGCACTGCTAGTCTATAAAATAATATTTTTTTATTTATTTGTACAAATATGGAGGAATCTATGGCTATGCGTTTTGGAATACGAAATCGCTTACTTGTATTAGTTGGGGTGCTTCTTGTTTTTATTGGAGCTGTTGTTTTATTTTTTGTATTTCAGGCTGAAAACACAAAAGAGCAAATGATTGACAGGGTTGGTCAGATCATGACCTCAGATGCTGAGGATAAAATCAAAGTTCTGACGCAATCAATGGCCACAAGTATTTCATGTGCAATCAAGAATGATCCTTCTCATAATCAATTGAATATTATTAAGACACTAATAAACGATATACGTTACGAGACAGATATGTCGGGTTATTTTTTTGTTTTGGAGAATACCACATATCGTATAGTTCCTCCTAATCCTGGACTAGAAGGTGTTGAAGCAGGAGACAGCAAAGATGCGAATAATATTTTCTTTGTACAAGAGCTAATGACCATTGCCAAAGTTGGTGGAGGGTTTGTACACTATAATTATGATAAGCCTGGTAAAGGAATTCAGCCTAAAATTAGTTATTCAACTATGATACCAGGTACTGAAATGTGGATCGGTACAGGTGTTTACGTTGATAATATTGCAGCAGCTCAAGCCAATGTTGCCGCAGATCTCGACGAAGCAGCTGCAAAATCTCTGATAGTTGCTCTATCATTCATAGGAGTAGGTTTTTTGCTGCTTATTCTTCCTCTGACATTTTTTCTTATACGTTCTATCATTAATCCGCTGCAACGTATGATTGGTATGCTTAAGGATATTGCTCAAGGTGAAGGAGATTTAACCGCACGCCTCAAGGACAGATCCGGCACAGAGACTCAAGAGTTGGCCGAATGGTTTAACAAATTTGTTGCACAAGTACATGACATTATCAGAGATGTTGCTAACAATTCTAGTCAGGTCAATCAAGCGTCAGTCGGACTTCTTGGACTTGCCACTCATTTGCGGAAATCGTCAGGCGAAATGGCCGACAAATCCTCAGCTGTGGCTGTAGCTACGGAGCAGATGAGTTCGAATATGGATTCAGTAGCGTCGGCAATGGAAGAATTTTCTATCAACATTGGTACTGTTGCCACAGCCTCTGAGGAAATGACGGCCACCATCACGGAAATTTCAAGCAATGCAAGCAAAGCCAAGCAAATTACTGGTCACGCGGTTGGTAAAGCTTCTGAAGCTTCACGTCGTGTTGACGAATTAGGAACGGCTGCACGGGAAATAGGCAAGGTTACCGAGACAATTACGGCGATTTCCTCGCAGACCAACTTGTTAGCACTAAATGCCACTATCGAAGCTGCTAGGGCGGGGGAGGCAGGACGCGGATTTGCTGTTGTTGCAAATGAAATTAAGGAATTGGCCTTGCAAACTGCTCGCGCTACCGAAGAGATTCGAGGGAAAATTCAAGGCATCCAGAGTGCTACAGGCGTTACTGTTTCCGAAATTCAACAAGTGAGCCAAGTTATTGACGAAGTTGATTCAATAGTGAGTACTATTGCGACTGCGGTCGAAGAGCAGTCGGTCACAACGCGTGATATTGCTGATAATGTAGGGCAAGCATCTCAGGGTGTACACGAAGTGAATGAGAATATTTCTCAGGCCGAGACAGTTACTCGTGACATTGCTAAAGACGTTGCATTGGTAAATGTGGCGTCAGGTGAAATAGCTGAATCAGCAGAATCAGTTCAGTCAAGCTCTGAAAGCTTAAGTGGATTGGCTAAAGATCTGAATGCTATGGTTAATAAATTTAAAATCTAGTCTGCATCAGATTTGTTTGGATACAGCAAATTTAAATATAGAGAAGAATTATGTGGGCATAATCATATATTTATATAGAACACGAATTGATGAGTATTCTTGTATTTTTCTTTAAAATAGTCAGTTTTTTCTCAAGCAATATTTGAGCTGTGCATTTGTATAAGGAGCTTTGTATGAGCATTTCTACTCATGCAGGAGGTGAAGATTTTGTTCACCAAGATACAAAAAGCGTATCGATAAATAATCAATCTTCGGATGGTAATTCGCAATACGTTGTTTGTGCAGGCGAGAACGGTGACCCAAAAGTACCCAAGCCCAACATGAGTCAGCCAGACTTTCTTCGCGTGAATGTCAGTCTGCTCGAAGACTTGATGAATCTAGCTGGGGAACTTGTGCTGAGCCGAAACCAACTCATGCAGACAATTTCTTCTGGCGCTATTCACCAGATTGAGGTGGCTGGCCAGCGTATCGACCTCGTCACGTCTGAGATTCAGGAAACGATTATGCTGACTCGCATGCAGCCCGTGGGCAACATTTTTAACAAGTTTCCACGCGTGGTCCGTGACCTGGCCCGTAATTTGGGCAAAGAGATCGACCTTCGGCTCGAAGGTAACGACGTCGAACTAGACAAGACTATCATCGAAGGTCTGGGCGACCCGTTGACCCATCTGGTGCGCAATTCCGCGGATCATGGCATCGAGATGCCTGACGTGCGCGCGGCCACAGGCAAGCCTGCCATGGGCACCATTGTGCTCAAGGCTTATCACGAAGCCGGGCAGGTCATTATCGAGATTGTCGATGACGGCGGCGGACTCGACACTGAAAAAATCGTGGCCACGGCCCTAGGCCGTGGCCTCGTCTCACCGGATCAGGTCAAGTCCATGTCCGACAAGGAGAAGACCAATTTGATCTTCCTGCCCGGCCTGTCCACGGCCGAGCAGGTGACCGATGTCTCCAAGCGCGGCGGGGGCATGGACGTGGTCAAGTCCAATCTCGACCAGCTTGGCGGGCAGGTCGATATAAAAACCGAACGGGGCAAGGGCACGACCATTCGCATCAAGCTGCCGCTGACCCTGGCCATCATCCCCAGTCTCCTGGTTTCCGTGGGTCAGGAGCGCTACGCCATCCCGCAGGTCAACGTCGACGAGCTGCTGCGCATCCCCGTCGACCAGATCACGGAGCGGGTGGAACTGGTGGGTGACGCCGAAGTGCTGTTGCTGCGCGGCGAACTCATTCCATTGTTGTATTTTTCCCATATGCTTGGCCTCGACGCTACGTCATGCGAGGCATCGCACATGGTTCGTGAAATTCTGTGTGGCGACAAAAGTCTTGAAGAGATCCAAAAGGACGGATGCGCTTCCGCAGACGTCAATCTTGTCGTGGTTTCGGCTGGGCAGTTCCGGTATGGATTGGTGGTCGACCAACTGCACGACTCGGTAGAGATCGTGGTCAAGCCTCTGGGTCGCCATTTCAAGGATTGTCAGGGCTACGCGGGAGCGACCATCATGGGCGACGGTCATGTCGCGCTGATTCTCGACGTGGTCGGTCTTGGCCGTTTGGGCGGCTTGAGCCTGAACATCGCCCGTGAGAAGCCGCAGGTGCCCAAGGAAGCTGAAGCCACCAGTAGTCAGGAAAATCTCTCGCTCTTCGTCTTCCACAACACGCCACAAGAATACTGCGCAGTGCCTCTTGATCTGGTGGCCCGTGTCGAACTCATCGATTCCGGGGAGATCGAAGAGGTTGGCGGACGCCGGGTCATAAAGTACCGGGGCGGAACCCTGCCCGTCTTTTCCCTGGACCAGGCGACAAACGTCAATTTGCTGGACATTTCGGGAGAACTCATCGTCATCGTCTTCCTCATGGCCGGCCACGAGATCGGTCTGCTGGCCAAGTCGCCGGTGGATGCAATCGAAGCGCAGGTCGCTATGGACGGCTTCACTCTGAAGCAGCCCGGCATTAGCGGTTCGGCGGTCATTGGCGACAACACGATCCTTATCGTGGACATTTATGAGTTGATCCAGACTGTCCAGCCCGAATGGTTCGCCGTGCGTGGTAGCATCGAGATCGCAGGTGACGCCGGCGAGGTGGGTGTGCCGCACCTGCTGCTCGTCGAGGATTCGGATTTCTTCCGCAACCAAGTCAAGAAGTTCATCGAGGATGACGGGTATACGGTCGATGTTGCCGAAGATGGCCTGGTGGCCTGGAACATGCTCGACTCTGATCCCGACATGTACGACCTCGTGGTCACGGATATCGCGATGCCGAACATGGACGGATTCGAGTTGTCCAAGTGCATTCGTCAGGATAAGCGCTTCACGTTCATGCCCATCATCGCTCTGACCTCCCTGGTTGGGGACGAGGATGTGGCCCGGGGCAAAGCGGTGGGCATCGACGATTACCAGATTAAGCTGGACAAAGAGCGGCTTCTGCATTCCATTTATGAGTGGTTGAAGCGCTACGCCTCCTGACCTGTGATAGGGTGCCTTGAAACTGTAGAATTTTTTAGGAGATGAGTGTTGCCTAGAGCATTTTCAAGGAGGACTGTATGAAACAACAGGCCAAAGAAAAGACGGGTGCCTTGCAGCTGTCCTGCTTTTACGTAGGGTCGGCCTTGTGCGGGATTGACATCAATCTCATTCAGGAGATGAACAGACAGATGGAGATGACCAAGGTGCCGCAGGCGCCGCCCTATGTGCTTGGCATCATGAATCTGCGCGGCAGGATCGTGACCATTATCGATTTGGGGCGCAAGCTCGGCCTGGCGCCGTCGAAAACCACGGAGAGCAGTCGCATCATTATTGTCAATTCTCGGGATGAGAACATAGGTCTGTTGGTAGATCACATCACGGACGTGGTCACATCTAAGTGGGAATACGTGGAGCCCAACCCTTCCAACATCAATGCAGTGAAGGGGCGGTATTTTCAGGGAGCCCTCGCGTCCTCCAAGGATCTCATCGCACTACTGGATATCGGGGAAGTGCTACACGACGATTGGTAAAATATTGCGCGACGGTGTGCTCATTTCTCACTTTCCTCTTGCTTAAACGGGGTCAAGGATGTGGGTCAGAAACAGTACTTCTTTCGCTCTTGCGTGTCTAATTTGATTGGTTTTACAGAATTAGCCGCGACGCCTTCGTTAGTCCTCCCTTCGACACCATCTAAAAAGATAATCCGCTGGAATGTAATAGTTTCATCGGCTTTTTCTTGTGTTATTCTTGTTCAACAACCGTCTTTACTGTAAGAGGTCAGCGCAACAACCCGCCACCAATAATTTCGGCTTATGTAACTTTCAGATTTAATTTATCAAATTCTATCCTAAAGCGACATCAAGCACCATCATCACCGTAAATCCACACATGGTGCCTATTGTCGCGATGTCCGTATTCTTTTCCAATTGTGATTCAGGAATAAGTTCCTCCACGACGACAAAGATCATGGCTCCAGCAGCGAAGGCCAGTGCATAAGGGAGGAGAGGTTGCATCGTGATGACCGCAAGAGCACCAATCACCCCCGCAATAGGCTCTACGATTCCGGACAACTGTCCATACCAAAAGCTCTTCAGTCGTGAGAACCCTTCACGCCGCAAGGGGACGGACACGGCAGCGCCTTCGGGAAAATTTTGCAACCCGATACCTACGGCCAATGCCACAGCTCCGGCCATGTCGGCTGAAGGGAGGTCGGCAGCCAGTGCCCCGAAAGCCACGCCCACGGCCAGTCCTTCAGGAATGTTATGAAGGGTGATTGCCAAGACTAAAAGGATGCTGCGGTGCCAACTGGTTTTCACTCCTTCGGCCTCCGATTCGGGAAATCCCAAATGGAGATGAGGGAGGAACTCGTCCACCAACCACAAGAAGGCCCCTCCGGACAAAAACCCGATGGCAGCCGTCAACCATGCACGATGCCCCATATTTTCAGCCATCTCGATGGCCGGAGCCAAGAGGGACCAAAAACTTGCTGCGATCATCACGCCAGCAGCAAAACCGAGCATTCCGTCCAGCATTTTACGATTGATATCTTTAAAGAAAAAAACCGTCGCCGCTCCAAGGGCTGTCACAAACCACGTGAAGCAGGTAGCCAAAAATGCCTGCATAACGGTGTTCAATTCTAGAAACCATTGAAACATACAATTTCCTTGTGTATCGGTCAGGGTATCATGGATATTTTTTAATCATGCAGACAAGATTATGGCCTCTTCTTGGGGCATCTTGTAGTCGCCGCCGTGTTAAAGACATACAAGTTGTTATGCGCCTCTTGGCGAGTACGGTTCAGTGCTTCAAATCATGTCTCTCGTTTGGTGGCATGAATGTCCGTCCACTTCGAGGATATTGATAAGCATTCTTAGTTGATTTTAACAAGATTTGTGGTGATTTGGCAAAAAAAAACTTCAGCGCCTGTACAGATGAAAAAGCCCCTACAGAGTGATTTCCATAGGGGTTTTGTTGTTATGATTATCTTGCCGGTTTAGCTTTTGATGGTCTTCTGCCCCATGCGCAGGCCGTTGTTTTCATACAGAGCGAGCACTTCCATGTCGTTGAAACTGTTGCGCTCGGCATACTCGGAGGCGCGCCACCATGTGTCGCCAAGCAGGTTCTCGCGCGCATTGAGGTGGATTGCCGTTTCCACGGGTACGGCCGGAGTCTGCCAGGTGAACCCGTTCCGGTTTATATCGTAGACGGTGTAGCGCATGGGGTGGGAATTGACGGACGGAGAGGTGATGTAGTTCACGCCGTTCAGTTCTTTCAAGTTCAGGCCGATATGGCGGTGCCCGGAAATGACCATGGGGGCGACAGCGGCGTGCTTGCTCAGCACCTCGCGCACCTCGGCGGCGTTGTCCACGTAGAACCACTGTTTGGGGCCGCCTTCCATCTCGTCGGCAGACCAGGTCACGAAGTTGTGATGGACAAAGATAACATGCAGGCTGTCCTTGTTCTTCTCCAGTTCGCTTTCCAGCCAGGCGATTTGCTCGGCGGGCACTAGGCCACCCCATTTCTTTTGCTCCAAGGGCAGGATGGCATCCATTCCAATCACTCGCAGGCCGGGAACGATCTCATGGGAATAATAGCGCTTGCCGGATTTTTCATATCCGTGGCCGTCGAAGAATTGCACGAACTCTTCGATGGACAAGTAGGTGTACCCCTCGCGATGTTTCTTGGGATCAGCGGGCTTGAAGTCGTGATTGCCGGCGACCACCATGTAGGGCGCCTTGAGCTGATCCAGTTCGGCCTTGATGGCCTTGGCATTCTCCCATTCACCATCCAGGAGCAAGTCCCCACAGACCATGACAAATTTCAGTTCCTTGTCCATGTTCAACTCGGCGACGGTTTTCGTGACGCAATCCAGGCTGAACTGGCTCATCTTCATACCGTTCTTGCCGTTGATGTCCACATGGGGGTCAGAGATGACCGCAAAGCGGACAGAACCGAAGTCCGTGGGACCTTCGGCGGCAAACAACTTTGTGCCGGGAATCAACTGCAAGGCACCTGCGGCGGCGGCAGCTCCGCCCAACTTGATGAAATCGCGGCGGGTAAAATTCGCTTTCATGACATACCTCCTATGATTGGTTAATTGCGCACGTATCCGTCAACCATGGAGTTTTTAGACCTTGAACATTGCGTGGCCGTGTCGGTTTCGTTTCAGAAAGGTACTGTTTCAGGCAAGTGAGGACAATTCGCGGCCAGGCCGGCTTGGCGGATGAGCGCATTCATTCCATCATGGAAGATTCGGGTACTTCAGCGCGCGCGACGTGGAAGCGAAGGGCCGGGCGACCATATGTCCGCGAGTACCGGAATCGTGACAGGGACTACGACCCGTTGGAAGCATAAAGGGTTAAGGCATGCGAACTTTGGCGCGGTATTTTCCGGATTCAGCTTCATTGATGTAGGTCCACCCAAGTTTCCTCGTCAGCTGCCGCGTCAATTGCAGCCCAAGTCCAAAGCCAAGGCCCTCGGTTTCGTTGGTTGCTCCGACATCGTTGACGATTTCCACGCACGCCTCCACTTGCGAGATACGGATAACTCCTCGGCTTGTATGCTGAAAGGCGTTGCGGATCAGGTTGGCAAGCACGATGCGTGCTGGAACTTCGGCGATGGTCACCATGCTGGGCATGGTCTCCACGACCAGTACAACCTCCTTGTCCTTGAGCAGATAGCGCGACTCCGCGACCAGCCCTTGGACCAGCTGCGCCAGATCGAGGTTTTTAAGCGGGAGGCTTTCGGCCGAATCCCGACTCAGCCACAGCAGCGTCTCCGTCAGGTGTACCATGGTCAAGCTGGCCCGATCGATTCGTTCGAAAATATGCTGTTCGCGCGGGTTCAGAAAGATGGGATCGGGCTCCTTAGATTTATATAATAACTCAATATTGTTGCGAATTATGCTGATCGGCGTGCGCAATTCGTGACTGCTATGGCGCAAAAATCGATGTTCGCGTTCCAGGCTGTCCTGAACCGAGGAAAGACTGGCGCGGATGAGCACCGCCAGCTCGTTCAACTCCGGATAGACAAAATCTGGCGGAGGAGTTTGAAGATTTGCCGTATTGAGCGTGCGTGCCCACTGACCAAGCGCGCTTGCCGGCCTGGTTATGCGTTTGAACAGGAGCCAGGCGACGGCGACGATGATCAGTAGGATCATGACGCTTATGGTGACGAGCGTCTGCATGTTGCGCATCGAATTGCGTCCGACAAGAGGAGATGCGGTTTCCTTCGTGATGCTGTTGCTGATGAAGTATGCGGTATTGTCGTGGGTGACGCGCATGAGAAAAATAATCTCGTCCGGATGGCTGAACATTTCAGAATCATCATGTTTGAGGAGTATCCCGTCCTGCGTGGGTTCTGTAAACGAATTTCTGATTTTGTCGGGCATTTGCTTCCAGCGGATTCCTATCAGATATCCGCTGAAGCTGTTCAGGCTTTCCCGCTTCATTGCAGGAATGGTTTCGGCGTAGCTCTTCACGACCTGCGCCATGTTGTCGGCGGTGATGGTGTCGATTCCGCGCAGGAAGAACCTGGCGCTGAGCAGCGAATAGCCGACGACCAGCACCACCGCCAGGGACAAGAAAGATAGGGCCGCGAACCATTTGAGGCTGAGTTGTCGTTTCATTGTTTTGCGCTTTCGCGGATTGCGAATCCGTGTCCGACGATGGTGTGGAGCAATGAGTTGGAAAAAGGGCCGTCGATCGCCTTGCGCAGGTGGAAGAGGTGGACTTTCAGGCTGTCACTGTCCGGCGGGGCGTCACCCCAGGTTCCGGAGATCAATTTTTGTCTGGACACGACCTCGGGAGAGGCGCGTAGCAACGTCTCAAGAAGATGCCAGGAGATGGGCGTGAGTTTGATGTCCTGGCCCGCTCGTGTTACGGTGCGTGTGTTCAGGTTCATTTCAAGATCCCCGCAGCGTAGTATTCGTGCCTGGCCGCTACGTCTTTTGGACAAAGCCCTTATCCTGGCGACCAGTTCCCGAAGTTCGAACGGTTTGACCATATAGTCGTCCGCACCGGCCTTGAATCCCGTCACCTTGTCGTCCAGTTGATCCCGGGCCGTGATCATCAGCACCGGCGTGTCGTTGCCGTTGGCGCGTATTCTTTCGCACAGCCGTAACCCGTCAAGGATGGGGAGATTGAGATCGAGCAGGATGACATCGTACTGGTTCTGTTCGATACGTTGCAATCCCGCCATGCCGTTGCTGCTGAAATCGCAGGAAACGAATTCAAGCGCGAGATAGTCGATGACGGTTTCCGCCAGATCAAGATTGTCCTCGACCAGAAGTACATTCAGCACAATTGTGATCCTTCGCGTAGCGGGTGGAAGAGTTGGCATAGCCGTTCGCGCGACATTGCCATGTCATGCTGGATCATGAGCAATACCGGCACCAGAATGAGGGTGATGAAGGTGGCGAACATGATCCCGTAGGCCAGAGACACCGCCGCCGGAATGAGAAATTGAGCCTGCGTGGACGTTTCATTGAGCAGCGGGAGTAGTCCTGCGGCCGTCGTAAAGGATGTCAGGAGCACCGCTCGAAATCTGCTGGTGCCGGCAATTACGATTTTATCATGTAAATTCAGAGCGTTGCTTTCAAGATCGTTGAACGTTGAAACCAGGAGCAGGCTATCATTAACACAGACTCCCGACAAGGCGATGATCCCGTTCAAGGACAAAATGCCCAGCGGCAAGTCGTTGGCCCAATGCCCGAGCATGGCGCCGACGATTCCGAACGGGATAGCGGTCATGATCAGTATCGGCTGGACGTAGGATTTGAGCGGGATGGCCAGCAAAAAATAGATGAAGAGCAGGGCCAACAGAAACATGTGCAACATGGAAGTCTGCGTTTCGGCCTGTTCTTTTGCCTCTCCCCCGAATTGAATGTCCAGATTCGGGAACTGCGCCGTCAGTCGCGGCACTATTTGTTTCTGGAGTTGCATGACCAATTCCGTGGATGAGAGAATGTCCTTGTCGACATCGGCCGATATATAGATGGCCCGTTTTCCGCCGATGCGGGTGATGGTGTCCCGAGTATAACCGTAATGCGTCGTGGCGACAGCTGACAGCGGCAGGGTTTGGCCGTCCGTCGTACGGATTTTGGCGTTCATGACGTCTGCGATGCTCTGGCGGTTGGCGGTAGGATAGCGGACCTTGACTTCAATTTCGTCGTTGTCGCGCTGAAAACGTTGGACGACCTGACCACTCAAGGCCTGGAATAGCTGCTGAGAGAGCATATCCATAGTGATCCCAAGGGCCTGGCCCTGCCGCGTCAGGGCCAGGCGCAACTGCGGCTGGTTGGGTTCGAGGTTGTCCTCGATGCCGCTTACAGCCGAGTTTTCACGGAGGGTTTCCGTGAAAATTCGTCCCGCGGCCATGAGCGTTTCATCATCATTGGCGAGCAGTTCCACGCGCAGTGCGTCGACCATGGCCGGAGCGTTCTGAACGCTCAAAGTCCGCGTGCCCTCGGGGAGTCCT
>Ga0265295_1004907_pt1 | contig 17582 bp, 13 predicted proteins | sample Munlansysbiofilm_FD_192503 | JGI IMG/M metagenome (GOLD analysis project Ga0265295, IMG submission 192503) | Leachate microbial communities from a municipal landfill in Southern Ontario, Canada - Methane capture system biofilm | ecosystem: Engineered > Solid waste > Landfill > Unclassified ...
TTGACTGGGTATGCCCGGAAGACCTGCGAAACCAGGTTCCGGTGATTGACGGGGAAGAGGCGCCTTTCAGCTATGGAGAGCTTCAGGCGGAAATGGACATGATCAATCGCGCCTATATCGAGGTCATGACCGCCGGAGACGACAAGGGACGGGTCTTTACCTTTCCCATCCCCACCTACAACATCACCCCGGATTTCCCCTGGGAGAGCGATAACGCGGAGCTGCTGTTCGCCATGACCGCCCGCTACGGACTCCCCTATTTCCAGAATTTTCTCAACTCGGAGCTGTCGCCCAACATGGTCCGATCCATGTGCTGTCGCCTGCAACTGGACCTGCGGGAGCTGCTGAAGCGGGGCAACGGTCTCTTCGGTTCCGCCGAGCAGACCGGTTCCATCGGCGTGGTGACCATCAACTGTGCCCGGCTCGGCCATCTCCACCGGGGAGACAAAGTGGCCCTGTTCAGCCGCCTGGATCAGCTTCTGGATCTGGCCCGGACCAGCCTGGAGATCAAACGCAAGGAGATTCAGCGCCATATGGATGCCGGGCTGTTTCCCTATACCCGGCGCTACCTGGGCACCCTTCGCAACCACTTTTCCACCATCGGCGTAAACGGCGTCAACGAGATGGTTCGCAACTTCACCGGTGGCAGCCATGATATCGCAACGGACCAAGGGAGGGACCTGGCGTCCCGCTGCCTGGATCACGTCAGGGAAAGACTGCTGGCCTTTCAGGAGGAAACCGGGAACATGTACAACCTGGAGGCGACCCCGGCGGAGGGGACCACCTACCGCTTTGCCCGGGAAGACCGGAAACGGTTTCCGGATATCATTCAGGCCGGAACCCCGGAGGCGCCGTATTACACAAACTCCTCCCAGCTTCCGGTGGGCTTTACGGACGACCCTTTCCAGGCCCTGGAGCTTCAGGAGGAGCTGCAGCGCAAGTATACCGGGGGCACGGTTTTTCACCTCTACCTGGGCGAGCCCCTGTCCAGCACGTCAGCCTGCCGTCGCCTGGTGCGGCGGATACTGGAAAACTACCGCATACCCTACCTTACCGTAACCCCGACCTTTTCCATCTGCCCGAAACACGGCTATCTGGCCGGGGAACATCCGTTGTGCCCGCTGTGCGACCCCGATCCCCAGCCCTGCGAGGTCTGGACGCGCGTCATGGGCTACCACCGGCCGGTGGAATCCTTCAACACGGGCAAGAAGGCCGAGCACCGTGAGCGCCGCTTCTTCCGCGAAACGCCGTGGACGGACGCGCCATGATGAAGATCGGCGGCTTCACCCCCTTTACCACCATCGATTACCCTGATCACATGTCAGCGGTGGTCTTCTGTCAGGGGTGCCCCTGGAGGTGCGGCTACTGCCACAACAGGGAACTGCTGGACGCCGGGGCGCCCGGGATATTCTCATGGAAAGATATCGCGGCCTTTCTCCATGGGCGCAGAGGGCTGCTGGATGCGGTGGTGTTCAGCGGCGGCGAGCCGACCATGCAGCCCGGACTTCTGCAGGCGGCCCAGGAGGCGAAAAACATGGGATTCCTGGTGGGGCTCCACACCGGCGGCGCGTTCCCCGACGCGCTGCCGCCTCTCTTTCCCTATCTGGACTGGATCGGCATGGATATCAAGGCGCATTTCTCCGACTACGAACGGATTACGGGGGTAGCCGAAAGCGGTGAGGCCGCGCAGCAAAGCGCGGCCCTGGTGCGGGCGAGCGGGGTCCGGCGGCGTTTCCGCACCACGGTGGATCCAGGCCTGTTGAGCCCCTCGCAGGTTTCAGGACTGCGGCGCATGATCGAGGATGAGTGGGGAAGCGAATATGATGTCCAGAAGGTAGTCATCCGGATGCCGTAGACAATCCTCTCCGTAAGGGGGGGGCATTTTTCCTTTTCAGTGTACTGGGAGTTTATTCGGCCTTCTGGCGGCTGAAACAAAGAAAGGGAGATGATAAGCATCCCCCTTTCCTTTCTCCATTATGACTGGTTGATATCCAGCCTTTTTATGCTTTTCTGAAACGTTTTCTCACAAGACCGAGTCCGGCCAGCCCGGCGCCCAGCAGGATGAAAGTTGAAGGTTCCGGCACAGCGGCGTTGTTGTCCTGTGAGCTTTCAACGCCGAGGATGTGGAACGAATAATAATCACTCCTGATGCCGTTTGCCGGTTGTTCCCACAATGAAACAGGGATTGGATTATCGTTGTCATAATTGAATCCGTCACTCAGGTTGGCGCCGCTTGGAGCATTGTAATAAGTGCTTAACGTTACAAAATAGCTGCCTTCTCCCAGATCGTACGAATAGTAGGAGTCCCATACACCATGAGAATATTCGACTCCATTTGAAGCAGTCGTCCCTACATTCCCACCATCATCCTGCCAGTAAAGAAGGTTTCCGCTGCCATCCCATAGTCCCAGCATCGGATCAAAGTTGCCTTCATCCCAGGATGAGCTGAAAAGGGTGACGGTACTGCTGCCGCTGGTGGTGAACGAATAAGACAGGACGCTGTTGTGGTACGGCAGATTCCCGGAATAGTCATAATCAATAGCATGGCCCGTTCCCGCCAACAGCAAAACAGTTGTGATTCCCAATAACGTTTTTCTCAACATACTTTTCATACATTGTCTCCTTTTCATAAAATATAAAATGCAAAATCATTAGCAATATCCGATCCGGACTTTAAATGTTTAATAATAAACAGCATTTTTATAAAAAGTATAAGCACGCAAAAGAAAGTGTAAATTTCTCCGACATATCATTTCCATATCTTTTACGCATGGAAATCAATTTGCATAGACTCCATGCCTGTCCTGGAGAGTCACTGGATAATGAAGAGCGGTTTTTCTGGTGAGAAGGACGCCAGGGCATGGACCGTCAGGAACTGCCCGAGCTGGCGCTGTGACAGGGACGGACGTTGCCGCCCCGGAGTGGCCGCAAAACGGGAACGCCCCTTGAACTTTCTCCCGATCCTGCCGGAAGAAGGTTTTCCGGTTCAAAGGACCGTGGATAATGGGTTATACGAGCGCTACGGGGGCTTCAAGGGGAGCTGACCAGCTCACGAGGACAAGTCTCCGGGGGCAGGCCTCCCCGCCGGTGGCGAGGCAAGGCATGTCAGAGGCCGAATGCGGGGCCTTGCGTAACGAGTTCATTAAAAATACAGAGGAGATGGTCAACCGGGCGAAGAGGCTGAACTGCTATCGGGACAACAGCGGCGCATCAGCCTATTCCGGTTGCGCGATGGACGTGGTTGGGCCGTTTTTTCCATTCTGGGCCGATCGTGTCTTTTCCGACGCCGCCTGCAAGAGCGGGTACGCGGCCTGCATGACCGGCCACTTTTCTTCCTATCTGGGGTGCCTCGACGCCTGTAACAGCGTTTTCCGCGCAAAGGGGGGCGATCTCAAGGGTTGTGGACAGAAATGCTATCAGCGGATGCAGTCAGATGACAAGGGCTGCAAGGGAAAATAGTGATGTACTGCCGTCAGAGGGTGTCTAGAGGAAGCGACTCTCACAAGGGAGGCTAGTACACATTCAGCGCTACCAGAAATAACTTAAGTAATACCCACATGATAAGGCATGTAAAAAAATGGAGTGGCGCTACATTTGTGTGATTTTGTGTCAAACGTCTGGTTTTGTATTCCTCCCGGTGTTGCTGAAATACCCAATTCCAGCGTTTGGGTAGGTCTTCAGGAACGGTTGGTATACGCCTTGACCCGGTCGACGGCATTCTGCTCAAGATTACGATAGAAGAAGGAATAGTCGTAACCGTGATACCAGCCTGGCCGGGTGTTGTATGGGGATAGAAGGTTTAACCAGGTAGCCGGCGAAGGGAGATTGTCCGGGTTGATCACCAGCGCGCCGTTGTTGCTTTGCGCGCCAATGAAGCTATTCATCTCGTAGGTATAGTTACCTGTCTGGTCGAGCTTGAAGATACTTTGATCCGGAGCGCCCGGCAGCATCCCCTTATAGAATAGTGCGCCAAGGTTTGCAGATGCCGGGGCGGCAGGGCCCACTTCGCCAGGAGATGTGGCAATCCAGGTCAAAGGATTCACGCTCCATGCGTTCTTCCTTGTGACCTCCATCTTTCCGCGGGAACTTCCTGAAACCTGCGACCAGTCCCCGGGTGTCTCCTGGGTGTTGTAGGTGACAATGCAGCCGGTCTGCGTTTTGTCGGTGCAAATACCGATTGCCTGCAGCGATTCTGGATAACTGGCCATATCGTCAGAGGTTACCGACCATCCAATGACATAGGCCGCAACCAGCAGTTTCCTGAGCGCCGGGTTGCTGAACTTCCGTTCCAGCAGATAGAGCATCAGGTTCGAACCCTGGCTGTGGCCAGCCAGGATGAATGGACGTGGTTTGCCCTGCGCGTCTTTGTTGTAATGCTCAAGGTAGTAGTCAAATGCGTCGGATACATCCTTGAACGCCACCTCCATTGCCTGGTTCGCGACCTCTGTGTTGCCGGGCGTGTTTTGCCAAAGCAGCGCATTCAGCACATCAAGGCCTGAGCACTGTTGGTAATATGGCACATAGACATTGACACCCGCCTTTGTGAACACACTGACCTTTGAGGTTGTCTGGGGGATGATGACCTGATCTGAGAGCGCCTGCTCAAGCGTCTGGTTCCATCCCCGGGACCACGTTGAGGTCAGGGGCTGAGTCGAATTGTAGGTTGTCGGATAAAGGAAGAAGAGGTCGACTGGTTGCGCCGCCTCTTTAGGCAACATGACCCAGCTTTGGGGGCGTGAATAGTTGATTGGCGCCGCGAGTTGGGTCGCGGTACTGCTGCCGCAACCGGTAAGTAGTATAAACGCAAAAATAGACACAACAGAAACTCTCAATAGCCCACAAACACCCATCTTTTCATCATTTCCGCTCAACATGGATAACTCCTTAAAAAGTCTTCAGGCGACTGAGACTGTTCGGATTTGTCATCACTAATTTAAGAAATATGTATGTCTTTTCCTTTCTGCTGCTTCAAGTATTGAAAAAAAGTCCGTCTGACGATCCCGATTGATTTACAAATTTCTGCGGCTGTTGAACCGATGTTTTCATAAACCTGAATCCGTGACGTCCCATAGCTGAGGATGAAAAGGACAAACAAGTGTTAAAGATGGGCTAGTACAGATCGCAATTCTCCATCCGCATCATCTCTTCCGCGATGGCTTCCAGCTCTTCTTCCGTAACGCCCATTTGCCTCGCAAGCGTTGAGAGGGTAAAGAAACCATGCCCGTTGTCGTCGAAGAAATCGGGTTCAGGGTACGGTGTGTCAAGCGGACTTTTTTCACCCATGCTTTGCGGCCTCCTGTGCCTTTCTCCGGGTTCTCTCATCCATGTCCGGCGACATTAGATTGATGCGCCCCACGGTACCGGGCTCCACAAACACGAACCCCCGTCATCGAGCCGAAGACAGGGGCAATATGCGCTGTCAGTTCTTCGGCAACCCGGCTGTCCATCTGATGGACCCATAGGCTTTGCGTCACCGGGTTACCCCGGGTTTGCTCTTATCGTAACTGTATGAAAAATGGTACCTATTCAGCATATAGAATTTTCTGTCATTCCCGAGGGTGTAATCGGGAATCCAGAAGGGTTTTCATTTGAAAGCCATGGATGCTCGACAAATGCACTCGGGCATGACAGACGCTTAGTTGACAGTTTTTTGTGCTGAATAGTTACTAAAAACTTTGGTAAATTTAGACGCAGGAACAAGGGGTGTCAAGTGAAATAGCTTCCGCCGGCCTCCTTTCCCATCTCCTTTCGCAGGCACGTTCAGTCTTCCCGAGACACCGGCGAAAGAACGGTTTTCCGGGGAATAAGCTCATCAACCAATCGCCGGCCACCCATATTGAGCCTTGCGCCCCCATACCGGCGATGGCATAGTAAACCCTGAAACAATGATGAACGCGAAGGCGAATGCCGCCCGCCATCACCCATCCACCATTGCAGCCCACGGAGGTTTCATGAGACCCATCTCCGGCGAGATCGCCTATATGGCGGGTGTTTCCGCCCGCAAGCACCTGAAGAGCCTTATTGCATACTGCACCTTCCTCGTTTGCATGGTACTGGTCTACGCAAAGATGTTTCAGTATCTGATGCTGCATCTGGAAGGGCGTGAATTCTCCTTCGTTGCCGGTGTCTACTGGGTGATAACCGTCATGACCACACTCGGCTTCGGAGACATCACCTTCCACTCTGACGCCGGTTACATCTTTGCCGGAATCGTAACCCTGTCCGGGGTGATGTTCCTTCTTATCCTCCTGCCCTTCGGCGTCATCAGCCTGTTTCTTGCCCCCTGGATAGAAGATATGCTCCGCTATCACCCGCTTCTGGAAGTGCCTGTCGGAACCAGCGGCCATGTAGTCATCTGCGGCCTTGACCCGATCACCAGGGAACTGGTCTGTAAGCTCCAGGTTCGCGGAATACCTTTCTTCCTGGTGATTTCCAGCTTCGAGGAAGTCCGGCGGCTGGAGGAAGACGAGGGTATCAGGGCGGTGTACGGCGAGCCGTCCGACGCCAGGGTGCTGAGGAAACTGAAGGTTGAGCAGGCGCGTCACATCATCCTGAACCTCGGTGACAAGGAGAATGTCAACATTACTCTTACGGTTCGTTCCCTCTGTTCCACTCCCATCGCGACATTGCTCGACGAGCCTTACCACGCGGAACTTCTCCGGCTGGCCGGAGCGAACCAAGTGGTCCCCCTGAAGAAGATCCTGGGCCGTTACCTGGCCACCAGGGCCACTACCAAGGGGGCGTTCGCCCATGTTCTGGACTCCCTTGGCAAGCTGCGTATCGCCGAATTGCCGGTACACGGCACGCCGTTCGCCAACAAGACCCTGCTGGAAGCGCGCATCCGCGAACAGACCGGTCTCGCCGTCGTCGGGGTATGGGAGAGAGGAAGGATCGTCATACCGAACCGCGATACTCTCCTCGCCGAACAATCGGTTATCGTGGTGGTGGGAACCCGCGAGAACCTGGAAACCCTGGAAGAACTTACCGGAGAGATGCCGGACCAGGACCTGGTGATGATCATCGGCCATGGCCGCATCGGCTGTTCGTCCGCCAGTTTCCTGGGGCACTGGTCGGTTCCTTTCGTCCTCATCGACCGGGAAACCAATCCCGGGTGTACGGAACACGAGGTTGTCATCGGAGACGCCACCAGCCGGACCATCCTGAAGAACGCCGCTATAGACCGGGCAAAGGGGCTCATAGCCACCACCAACGACGACAGCACCAATATCCTGTTTATCCTTGCCAGCCGACACCTGAACCGGCATATCCGCATCGTCGCCCGGGCAAACCGCGAGGAAAACGTGGCCCAGCTCTACACGGCAGGCGCCGACTTCGTGGTGTCCAACACGTCGGTGGGCGCCAATATCCTGATGAACATACTGGAAAACAAGGATTCCATCTTTCTCTCGGAAGGAATGCACATCTACCGGCATCCCGTCCCCGATTCCATGCACGGTAAAACCATCCGCTCATGCCGCATCAGGGAGACAAGCGGTGGAACCGTCATTGCGCTGGAACAGGGTAAAGGGGTTGAGCCGATAGTAAATCCGTCCCCGGATACGGTCATCACCCGCGACATGACGCTGATCTTCATCGGCAGCCCCGAACAGGAGGCATGTTGCCGGGAACGGCTGCACTGACCAGGGGAGCGTCATCCACGGCTGTTATTCGTCAGGGAAGGCCAGGCGCAAGGTGAAGATAAGGCGCGATTACCGCCGGTTGATAAGCTTTCTGATCTGTTCTTCAAAGGTTTTTTCGATTTTACCCTTTTTTCCGGAGCTGTAATAACCGGCAAGGGCAAAGACAATCCAGGCAAGGAGTGCGACCGAGAAAGCCGCGCAGAGCGTGAGCATAACCCTTTTTCGGCGGGAAAACCCGCTCCAGCCCGTTATTTCCGGTTCATCGGCCGGATGCGGCGAAGAGTGCTCCCTCATCCTTTTCAACTGCTCCAACTGCATACTGTGGATAAACTTTACCAGGCTGTCGCTTTGCTGCTCTTCAACATCTATGAAACGAAGGGCGGTATCGAATATCCGGCGGGTATCGCCCGGACGACCCATCAGCATGACATATACCACCTGGCCCGTAAGGGTTATGGCGCCCCCGAACTCCGCCGGGAGGAACAGCGTCAGTTCCAGCAACTGGTCGATGTGGAAGCGATGCGGAATATGGATCCTCACCCCGGCGCCGCTCAGATTGGCGGCCACGGGAAGCGGCATATTCCGTCCCGTTTCCGATAGGGATTCGCCATTCTTCCCTTGCGGCAGACCTGAAAGGCCTTGCGCGTTTGTCCCGTCTTCCGCTTCCCCGTGAACCTCTCCGGCACAAGCCCGGTACCCGAGAGGGATGTAAACGTCGATGCGGAAGTATTCGCGATCGTTGCAGGAAAGGATTTCTCCGGTAAGGCGGATGAACAGGCCGGACATCCGGCCATATTCGAGCACAATGCCCCGGCACCTGAAGCCGACACCTTTTTTCCCGGTCCGGACGTACAGGGGCGTTCCGATATCCAGAATGGCCGATTCGGGAAGAATTGTCCTGGAAAGCCGAAGTTGAAGAAGATCGTGATGAAGCGAGACGACTTCGGCATCGTCCCGGAAGACCTTTTCACCGGGCAGCGGGATCTCTACCTGGATACGAGTCCCAGGGAAAAAATAATCTTCATATCTAAGGATGTCGTTTGCCATAGGCCCAATGAATTCCGCGGATGTGGTTACCGCTTCAGTTCCGGTTCAAAACAAAGGAACGTCCATCTTTTACGCGATTCGCGCCCGGGACCCGCTCCCAGTTTTTCCCCGCTTTCCCTTGGCTCGCAAGTGAATGGAGCATCTGCCGGACCCGCTCGACTCCTCGTTCAACGCCTTTGAAGAATCCGAAATACGTAATCAGTATCGTAGGTACGGACGAAGAGCTGGTCGTTTTTGAGGAATATGTATTCAGGTCCGCTCTTCACCGGGATCCTGGCCACGGCCTCGCCGGTGTCGCGGCGCAACAGGAAAAGAAAATCGGGTTCGGCTGTAAACCCGTAGCCGGTGATGAGATAGTCACCATAAATCTGGAAGTTATAAGTATTGCTTACCAGTGGCGAACTGTGCCAAAGGGCTTTCATGCTTACCAGGTCGATGGCCGAAACATAGGCATTCATGCCGAACGAGCTCTTCGCGTATGTATTATGTCCATGGGACACATAAAGGACATCGCCGATCCGGGTTGCCCATCTGATCTGCTGGAACACAAAATCCCTGTCCGCGGTTACATATCTCGGCGCATAGGAGTAGCTGGAGAAGTCCAGCGCATATTCCAGCTTCCTGTTGTCAAGACGCTGTGAAAGGAGCAGACAGCTCGAAGAGTTGTCGGGACCATAGAACAGCAGCCTTCGTTCACCATCGATAATGACGTTGTTAAGCTTCAATCCGCGAAAACTCTTCAGATTCGGGTCATCAACGGCAAGATTATTGTCCGGCTGAACCAGGGAGTGCTCGGCGAACCAGGCATCCTGATCGATAATCTGGTTACGTTTCACCGAGACGACATCGAGCATTACATGGGAAGATTTCCTGAGCTTGCCGATGGGGACCCTCTTGAAATCGGGCGGGTCAAGGGTTTTTATCATGACCTCGGAAAGGCCGCTGTCTTCTTTCGAGAAGTCAGTCCTGACCCTGAAAATATCGTCTTCACCTGTCGCGGCCCGCGGCGAAAAGACCATCAGAACAAATCCCAGAACCACCGGGACAAAGACGCACATCCTCTTCCGAAAGCGGAAGATAGGCAATTTCTCCGAAAAGTCGGCCAAAAGCCGGGGAAGCGGTGCCTGCTGGCGTCCCATCCTCGAAAAGCACCTTGGTTCCCGCGTGCAATCCGGCTGGGATATTCCTGTCAGCAATCTGGTCATCATTCTCCTCCATCGGCGGGCGGCAGCGGCTGGATTCCCCTCAAAATGTGGCAATCAGGGAAAAAGGCGTGGAGTCCCCGCAAAGTATTCAATAAATGCCTCAAGCATAGCATTGCACGGAATCGACGTCAAAAAACACATTATCCCGAATAATCCAATAATGCGGGACACTCCCCGTATTACCGCATTGAATCTATGGTAACCTGGCAAAAACTGGTGCGTATCACTGATTTTTAAAGCTGGTGAGTTTCCTTGGTTTTTTCCAAGAATTCCACAAACTAAAGTTTAGCTGAAAAGATCCGATACAAAAGGAAGAATCATTATTCTAAAGGACATGCAATCCCTTTCAGCGGGCAACCGCGGGGATGATGCCCATGGCACACGGCTACAGGGGCCGAAGATGACTGAAAAATTCTCACCGAGCGCCGGTCTATCCTTGCTCATGAGTGATGACGGGAAAAAACTGCTGGCTTCGTTTACGCCCAAGACGCCTGTCATACCCATCGACATGGAGCGGGTAAATCAGCTCCTCGCCGAAAATGGGTTCGCAGACCTGTTTATCTTCTCCGAATCCGCGGACAAATTGGTGAGAGAATACAATTCAGGGTCGGCATTCTCTCTTGTCATAGGAGAACGTCGTGACGGCGCTTTTTCCATCCATATTGACGCGGACAGTATGAGCGCTCGATTGACCATGACGCCCGCGTATGGCGGAAAACCTGTTTCAGCGGATCAGATTTATGCTGAAATGCAAGAGAAGGGAATAACTTTCGGGGTCATCGAAGACGCGATTCAATCCGCTGTCGGAAAAGGATTCGCCAGGAACAAGGTGATCGCTGAAGGTGTTATCCCGATCCAGGGCGATGACGCCCGGTTCATCAGCCTGATCCGTGAGATAGATTCAAATCGTCTTGTCTCCGAGGATTTGCAAACAATCGACTACCGGGACATCGCTAACTTTATTACGGTTAAACAGGGCGACCCTTTGATGCGTCGGGTACCGCCCACCGAAGGGTCGCCGGGCACGAACATCTTCGGCGCCCCGGTGCCTGCTCCAAAGGGAAATGACATCTGCTTTTCCGTGGAATTGAGAGGGGCCGAAATCCAAGGGGACGATCCCGATCTTCTGGTAGCGGCGTCATCCGGCCAGCCTTTTCTTCTGCAAAACGGTGTCAATGTGGAGCCGGTCATTACCCTGAAGGATGTGGATTTATCCACCGGCAACGTGGCTATCGACGGAACTCTCAGGATAACCGGCGACGTGAAACCTGGGATGCGTATCAAAGCCACTGCCGATATCGTTATCGGAGGCATGGTGGAGGCTGCGCATATAGAGGCCGGAGGTGCAGTGGAAGTAAGGGGGGCGATAATAGGCCATGGCGAGCCCAGAATCGGCGCCAACGAACTGAATCCGTCCGTGGCTACGGTTCGGGCTGAAGGCCCCGTAAAGGCTCTCTTCGTGGAAAATGCCGTTATCTACTCGGACACCGACATAGTAATCCGCGAGTTTGTCATGAAAAGCGAGCTCAATGCGGCCAACAGTATACTGGTTGGCGAAACTGGGTCGATAAAAGGCCGCATAATCAACTCGATTTGCCGAGCCGGATCGAGAATCGAAACGATCACCATTGGGTCACGGGCAGGGACCGGCGCAGTGCTGGAAGTGGGTACCGACCCGTCGGTGCGGGATAAATTCACTGCGGCGAAACAGGTGATGCACTGCAAGGAAAGAGAGCTGGCGGAAACGTCCAAGGCGCTGGAGTATTTTCGGGAAAACCCTGACAGGAGCACACCTGACGCAGTAACAGAGAAAGAAAAAGCCATACTCCGTCTGCAGACGGAAATCAGGGAGGTAACGGGACAATTGAAACGGCTGAAAAAGAGGTTTGAACTGCCCGAAAACGCCTGCATAAAGGCTGAACGCCAGGTTTACTGCGGAGTCAGGGTCCGTATCGGAGAAAAGTCGTTCCTGGTGGATTCCGATATGGAGGGGGTGACATTCACCCTGGGAGAGGACGGCATTGTGTTCTGAGGGCTGGTTGGTAAGATATATAAAGGGAGTTTGATGTGGATGCGTTCTACAGGAGTTTCAGGTGTATAGGCCTGTTTATTGCTCTGATACTCCAGTTTCAGCTTGCGGCATGCGGTGGCTGGACCGAAGACCCGACCGGCAAAAATGACAGAATCTCCGTGATTGTTTTCTCGGATGTCCATTTCAATCCTTTTTATGACCCATCTCTTTTCCAGAAACTTGTCTCCGCCGATGTCGGCCAATGGGCGAGCATTTTTGAGACATCGAGCATAAAAGCGCCTTCGGCATGGGGTAGCGACACCAACTACCCCTTACTTGCCCTTTCACTCTCGCGCATAAGGCAGGATCTGGGATCGAACCCGCTCATTATCTATACCGGCGATATTCTCGGGCATAACTTTCCGCAAATGTTTTTCGCTCTTTCCGGCAGCCATGACCCTCCGGACGCCACGGACATCGAGGCCATGAAGGCCTTTGCCGACAAGACGGTTACCTTCTTCATGGATCAGGTGAGGTCTTCCGCGGGGAACATTCCGGTCGTGTTCGCTGTTGGAAACAGCGATTCATACTCAGGGCTTGGACCGGATAGCGCTTTTCTCGGCAATACGGCGGAACTTTTTTATTCACTTTTTCTGAACGGCACCGCGGATCATCAGGAATTTCTGGATACCTTCAAGGCTGGAGGGTATTATTCCGCGAAACCGCCAGGAACGAATCTGATGGTGATAGGGCTCAACACCGTTATTTTTTCCGCTCAATTCCATGATATCGAGAAGAGTGCGGCAGACGCCGAACTTGCCTGGCTTGAGTCACGTCTCTCATCAGCCAGGTCTGCCGGTAAAAAAGTGTGGCTCCTGATGCATATCCCACCCGGTGCGAACATTTATTCAACCGCCCAAAAGGTTGACACCAACGGCCGCATTGCAACTGCCACGATGATGTGGAACCAGGATTATCAGAAACGGTTTCTGGGAATTCTTTCCAGGTATCCGGGGATTATCGCACTGACGCTTGCCGCGCATACTCATATGGACGAATACCGTATCCTGTCACCTTCCAATGTCCTTGAAATAACGCCCGCCATCAGTCCGTTCTTCGGCAACAACCCTGCCTTCAGGACCTTTGCTGTTGCAAGAGATACAATGAAACCCGTCGATTACAGCTCCTTGAACTATGACCTCGCAACCACTCCGGAACAGTTCGAATTCTATTATACTTTTTCGACGGCGTATTCTGCGCAAGGACTTCTGGACCATTCTCTGGCAGAACTTTTTCCGGTGCTCGTAACGAACAAAACGAAGCAGGCCCAGTACCGGGGGTACTATTTTTCCGGACATAATTACTCGATACCCACTGTCAATACCCAGAATCCAATCACTGATGGGAACTGGCCGGTTTACTGGTGCGGCATTGCTAAAATGGGGCAACAAGAGCTTTTGGATTGCGTGAATGCCCATTGATGTCCACAATATTATATGCTGTGGTTCGGAGGAGATCGGACACGCAACCTGTTGACAGTGCTTGCAACCTCAACTCCGCATATCTCGCTTTGGTCTTGTTTATGTGACCGATGGGTACGCTGGTGTAGTCTTCCTCTCTCGTTCTATGGGCGGATGAAGATGGTACTATTTTCCATATTTCAGCCAACATCTTGAGGGTGTGCGGGTTCACTGCATCACGTGATGTCTATTCTTTGTCATCGTCTTTTGGGCCAGGCCAGAAATGAGGATTCCAGGCAACCTCCCACAAATGGCCATCAGGGTCGGCAAAATATCCAGAGTAGCCACCCCAAAAAACATCCTGTGCCGGCTTGACAAGTATTCCACCACTCTGCACAGCTCTGCTCAGAACCTCCCGGACTTCCTCTTTGCTTGATACTACATGAGCTATTGTAATGCCTCGAAAGCCAGATCCATTTGCATTGACAGTGGCATCTTCAGCAAGCTCATTCCACGGGTACAATGACAACCATGACCCGTTTAATTTGAAGAAGGCGGCCCCTCCTTCAAATGGCATTCTCGGAAAACCGAGCCCTCTTTCGTAAAACTCAGCTGACTTTTTTAAATCCGCAACTCCCAGTGTAATCATATTGATACGCGGTTTCATTGATATCTCCTTTATGCAGGCCTCACCCTTCGGGTGACCTGCGCGATCAACTTTTGCATGCAAAAGTTTCTTGCCAGGACAAAGAATTCCTCGTTTCCGAGTTGGAAACCAAATAGTGTCACATCCGTGGTTTCCGGATGGACAAAGCTTAGGTTCATCTTTGTAAGAACTGGAAACTGCAAGGACTTCATCCCTTCCTTCACCGAAAGAAGCCCATGAGCTTTATATTTCCGCTAATCCGAACGTGTTCCGTGCCGTATTCCAGGGAATGATCTCCGGTCGCTTGAAATTCCGCTGAACATCCGAAATGCCTGCGCCGCGGATTTCTATCTGCGATACCTGCTGAGGCTGCATCCCTGCGTTGTTCGCCCATTGAAAAGAGGGAATCGCCGAAGCATCGAAACCCATGACGGAAGCCCCGACCATATCCGTGGCCAGAGGATTTGTCCCGGCGATAATAAGGTCCATCTTCACTGGATCGCCGTTCTCCGGGCCATTCCCTTCCATCGCTGTCGAGGCGTCTATTACGACCAGTCCCAGCTTGTTCGCCCTCACGATGTCGATAACGGCGCCGGCAACTCCAGACCGTTCGACGGCGACTGCCCGGTCATGGACAAGGCTGCGTACGGATCCATAGGTGGTTCCCGGATAGGTTCCGATAAGGTTCTTCATTCCCAGGGTCACTCCTCCCAGATTGTGAGTCTTCATCATGGGGACGGAGCAAAGCATGTCGATGTCGATCAATGAACGATGCAGGGCAATGCTGCCGTAGACGAAGCCGTTGGGCACATCCACCTCGACCATATTTCCCGAATGGAGATTGACGAGAGGGATTCGCAGTGAGCGGGCGATCTCGGAATATCCCAGGACATCGAATATGTGCTGCTGCATTGCGTCCAGTGTGTCCCGGTTTCTTGTCCGATACACCACGCCGTTCAGAATATTGTAGTTTCTGCAGGCCGCCGATCCTTCACCGATGGAAACTTCTTTTCCCGCACCCTGCATGAGGCTGGCAAGAGCCCTGATTACTTCGGGATTGGTAGTGGAGCGTGGATTGTCGGAAACAAGATTGGGCTTCAGCATGATCTTCTGTTTGCCCGCTGTCACCGCGCCGATGCCTCCCAGAAGTTCAATCGCCTCCTCAACCGCCTGGTCGGTTCTGCCGTTTTTTATCTTCACGATGCTTACAACCGCTGATCTCAGCTCATCACCGCTTACCAGCGTCCAGTTCCCGGTTATTTCGTCAAATTGAGACCCAACAAGAGAAGCGCCTTCCAGGAGGGCGCCCCATGACTCGCCCGAACTGACTTCAACCTTGGCAGAGCCTGTCGTTGTGCGTACCAGCTGTTTCCCCCTGATGTTCACCGCAACGACATCCGGGCCGATGCCGGGCGGCACGAGATTGATATAGGAGGGGCCCGGGTTGCTTCTGCTAAACGAAGGCAGTTCAGATTGCGGTGTAAATGTCATCCGCATCACACTTCTTCCCCGCTGCTTTACTTCTCCGATCCATGTGCCGTTGCCGGACCTCAGAACAATGCTCTCGGCGATATATTTGGGAAAGCCGAAGGCGATTCCGACGTCATTGGCCGTCTTGTCGGTTACGGGCATGGTAAGGGTGTGCAGACAGGCCTGTCCCCGGTATTTGCACGCAAGCATCGCAAAGCCCTCGTAATACGGAACCAATGGCTGGGTGACATCGGAATAGGAAATGATGGAAAGAACGAGTTGCAGGGTGTCTGGCATGTCGAAAACGCTGGGAAGGAGTTGTCGGTACAGAGTGCTGTTCGTTGGCTGATAGGCGGCTGTTATCCCTTTCTGGCCATGGTACGTCCATGCCTGGTTGGGCGAAGCGTCGCTGTTTCCCGTCCCTCCGTCCGACCCGCCGGAGCACCCGAGTAAAGATGCTGTCACGATGCCGGCTGCGGCGCCGGCCCCGGCCTTAAGAAACTCTCTCCGTGATATTCCTTGTTTCTTCATCTGTTTACTCCTCCTTTCATGGGGTGGGGTTTACCATGTGGCGCGAAGAAGTGCTGCGTCCTTGCCGGAGGTTCCGGCGCGATGTGATGGGACGCGCGCGCGTAACGGAAACCGGACATGTCTCCGTACAGTGGACTGCTCCGGAAAATGCTTTTTGCGGGAATAGTCATAGGGCGGAGACTGATATGGTGAGACTGAATCACGGGAGAGGCGCGTATGGTTTGGAGATGGGATGGGATGAAAGGGCATGGTTGCTCGGTCTTCTCCCTGTGTCCGTATATACCGGAGACTTCCCCACCGAAAGGGGGGTGTGGATTTTTCGAATTAATAATCAAAGTGTTAAAGGACGAGGTTCGTGGATGCAAATATTATGTTATTTAAAATAAACAAACAAGATAAATGTTAACGAGAATTATTGAACTTTGGGGGGCTCTTGGGGTGCTATGGATTGTTTGTCCCCGGATGCCGGCGCATGGGTAGTATTTTCGGGTTGCTGGTTCAAAATACAAACAATCAGAATCAGCTCTGTCATTCGTGCATTTAAAAGAGGGACGCCATTCCCTGGAATTTGGACGATTGCGGAGGAAGTCTCCGTCTCTGAGGAGGGAGCAAGAGCGAGCTTGCCGAATTTAGATGGGGCACTTCCGCCACCGGTGAAATCCCGTTGGCGCCTCGCAGTTGCAACCCGTCGCGTTTCTTTTTTACTTGCAACATGTATTCTGGAAATCCCCGGAGTATGGTCAATGGCCTGCGACACAACCATTGAGCGGCGCATCGACACACTGATCGTCCGATGGGGCAACCTGGGGAAGAAACGCATGTTCGGCGGGGTCTGCTATCTGACGGGAGGGAATATCTGCTTCGGCATCTGGCGGGATGCGCTGATCGTCCGTACCGAACCGGTCACGGCCGGTGAACTGCTGTCGCGGAAGAACGTTCGACCTTTCGATGTCACGGGAAGACCCATGAAGGGATGGTTGATGGTGGAGGCCTGGGGATGGACTGCCGATGATGGTCTGATCCGCTGGCTCGCCATGGGTCGCGGGTTCGCCCTGACACTTCCTGAGAAGTAGTTTTTTGCCGCCTGATTAGCGGCCCGTGACAATTCACTTTATGACGAGGCTGAATCCGTCGGGTTCAGTAGAGGAGATTGCACATGAGTACTTTCCCTTCCAGCTGTTGCTTGCTGCGTTTGTTCCTTCTCTTCCTGGTACAGATCGTCCTGGTGACGGGAGCGGCTCTAACTGGTACAGTTCACGCTGCGCCTCTTTTGCCCGACCAGGAGGTCAGCGAAGATACGGATGACCGGATTACCGCGCTTCAGGGACTGGTCACGGGAACGGTTCAGCAGGTGGGATTCCGCGCCTCGATTTTCCAGTTGGCGATCCAGTGCAACCTGGCCGGATGGGATGAAAACCTTCCTGACGGTACGAGAGGTGGACCCAGTTAGTAGGACAGTTTGGCGGCGGAAATAAGGTGGATAGCCGTTATGGTTATGCCGCCAGTAAGAGAGACCGGCCGGCGTAGCCAGGCCGGGGTTTTTGCCAGTATGCCTCATCAGGTGTCCGGTCG
>Ga0265295_1004909_pt1 | contig 17579 bp, 15 predicted proteins | sample Munlansysbiofilm_FD_192503 | JGI IMG/M metagenome (GOLD analysis project Ga0265295, IMG submission 192503) | Leachate microbial communities from a municipal landfill in Southern Ontario, Canada - Methane capture system biofilm | ecosystem: Engineered > Solid waste > Landfill > Unclassified ...
AATTGCCTGCATTGTTTTTGTCCAGACTCAGGGGGGCATTGCGGGAAATCCGCATCCGAGACGAGGATGCGGTGATCAACGTGGTCAAAAATTACGAAGTTGATTTTTTGGATTTCGGGGTTGTGGCCACGGGTTTTGCCGGGATGGAGTATCCTCCCGAGATTGATTTTTTTTCGAATATTCAAAAGGCAACCGGGATGATCGTTTCTCCCGTGCCGTCTATTTGCAAGACTGCCGGACTTGCTCAAATGGATGCCCCCTATCTCGAGGTTTTTACGATTCCTTCGCGGATAAATTATATCACAAGGAAACTTAAAGAGTCCAAAATATTCTGGGACTTGGAATTTCATTTTCCTGGCTCCAATTATATCAAAGACAAAAATTTTACTATGAAAGTCAATATCCTGGAAAAGGAAGCCGGGATTATCGGTAACATGATTTTTTATCTGAAGGAAGTCGGCTTCAATAGAGACCAAATTCAGATCAATATAATCCCGGAGTTTGTATCCGGCAAGAGGATGAAGCGGTAAATCGTCGCAAGCTCGCTTCCCGCTATCGGGGGAAGCGAGCTTTTTTTATCTTTCACTTAAGAGATAATAAATAATTTGACCGAAGCTTAAGCCGGCATCTCCGCAGGGGATAATTTGTGTTTGATAAAATCCTTGCCGGTGGAAATAATCGGAGATAATTTTGTTTTTACTTAAGCCTCCCGAGACAAAGACGGACGGGTTTTTCTCTATGGCGGATTTGTTTATCAACTCGGAAAAGCCTCGGGCAAGATATAGTTGGGCGGTGGCAGCAAGTCTGGCTTTGTCTTTATTTATATTTTTAGCCAAATATTCAAATAGGGGTGTGGTCTGAAGGACAAATTCTGAATTTTGTCCGCCAGCCGGCAGATTGAATTTTGAATCAATTTTTGATTTATAATTTTTTAAAATAACGGGTTTTATATTCAAATATGGCCGGGTGGAGCTTTTTTCTAATAAGATAGTTGCCTGATGTTTTAAATCTCTCTGGTTTTGGCAAAATCCCAAGAGAATCGAAACGGCATCCAAAATTCTGCCGGCACTGGAAGTTTCCAGACAATTGAAATTTTGTTTCCATTGAACATATAAAACCTCAAATTCATTCTCGGTATAATATTTCTCTACAATAGCAAGAACTTCTTTTTTGGATAAAAAATTCAAGAGGATGGGTATAAGCATCCGAGCCGGCTCCCTGACTGCCAGTTCTCCTCCTAACATAATTTGATTTTCCAAACTCCCTATCCTATTTAAAACTTTTAACTTTGAATTTTGCATTTTTAACTGAAATAATTCTCCTCCCCAAATCTCGCCGTCTTCTCCGTAGCCTGTCCCGTCCAAGGCAATTCCATAAATAGAGTCAGGTATTTTGTAGGAGGGATTATTTATTATGCAGTCTCCGACGGAAGCCGAAATATGAGCATGATGATGTTGGACTTGAATATATTGAGCTTTGTGTTTTTTGCTCAATTTTTCGGCCCAGAGAGTGGTTTTAAAAAGGGGGTGCAGATCGGAAACGATAACTTCGGGTCGGAGGTTTTTTTTTCTGAGAAAGAACAAGAGTTCTTTTTTGAAATTTTTGAAATTATTTTCATCCGACAAATCATTGAAATCTTTGGAAAAATAAATTTTTCCGTTTTTAAAAACAGAAAAGTTCCCGGCCGATTCGGCGCCGAGAGCCAATAGAGTTTTGTTTTCTTTGGAGGGAAAATCGAATATTTGCATAAGATAAAATTGTTTAAACATGCTAGCATATTAACATTTTAACATTAAATCATAAAAACAATGTAATAAAATATTCAATACCCAATAATCAATATTCATTCAATACTTAATATTAAAATATTCATTAAAAAATAATCACGTTACAATTTGAAAATTTAACAGTTTAATAATTTAGATTTATTTCTCAATTGCAAAAAATATGTTAAAATTTAAGAGTGAAAAATAAAAACTTATCTTTTAATTATGGAAAAAGAAAACAAAAATAAACCGAAAATCGCTATTGTCAGTTTGACTTCTTGCGAAGGATGTCAGTTTGCTCTTTTGGATTTGGGCGAACGGTTTTTGGAATTGGTCAAACAAGTGGAAATGGTGGATTGGGGGATGATAGAGGATCAAGAGGATCCCGGCGTGGCGCTGGACATTGCTTTTGTCGAGGGAACACCGATTACCGAGGGGAATATCAAGACATTGAAAAAAATCAGAGAGAGAAGCAAGCTCTTGGTGGTGATTGGTAATTGTGCGGCTATGGGCGGAATTCCGGAAATCAAAAATTATCAAGAAGGCAAAAATACCATTAAATATGTGTATCGCTATATTCAAGGGATTAATAATCCGGAAATTAAAGAGGTGGATAATTTTGTCAAAGTGGATTTTGTCTTTCCGGGTTGTCCGATTGACGGAGAAGAATTTTTGAAATATTTCCCAAGTTTGCTCAAGGGAGAAATTCCGCAAATTCCCGATCAGCCGGTTTGTGTGGAATGTAAAGCGAGAGGAAACAAGTGTTTGCTTTTGGAGGGCAAGCCTTGTTTCGGACCGATGATTTTGGGGGGATGCAATGCGGTCTGTCCGACTGCCAGGATGGGTTGCCAGGGTTGTCGCGGATTGCGTCCCAAAGGCAATATCAAAGCGATGCGCGCCACATTGAAAAAAATGATGACGGATGAGGAATTTGAAAATGTGACGGAAATTTTCGGTTTGAGGGATGATATCGAGGAGAGGGCTAAAGATGAACAGTAAATAAAATTTTCTTAAATCATAAATCTTAAATCTTTTAAAGAAATGGAAATTCGTATCAATCACATCAATAAAATGGAAGGGCATGCCGGTTTTATGGCTAGTGTGCTCAAGGGTGATGTCAAAAGCGCCAAGTTGGAGGTTAAAGAAGGAGTTCGCTTAATTGAGGGAATTTTGATCGGGCGTCACTACGCCGATATGCCGATTATCGCGCAACGGATCTGCGGAATTTGCCCGGTAGTCCACAACCTGACCGCGATCAAATCGATTGAAAAAGCGATGCGGGTTTTGGTTAGCGCCGAGACCAAAGAGTTGCGTAAATTATTGGAGTGGGGGCAGATTGTACACTCACACGCTTTGCATCTCTTCTTTTTATCTCTGGCCGATCTCTTGGATATTGATAATGATTTGAAATTGGTGGAGCAATATCCCGAGGAGACCAAAATGGCGATAAAAATCAGGGAGTTCGGTATGGAATTGGTCAAAGTAATCGGAGGGAGGGTGATTCATCCTCTGACCAACGAGGTGGGGGGATTTAAGAAAGTCCCTACCAGAGAAGAGATTGCTACATTGATTGAGCGGGGGGTTGAAACTTTGGAGACGGCGGAAAAGTTGGGAAGGTTTTTTGCCGGGTTTAAATTTCCGGAATTTTCTCGAGAGACGGAATATGTTTGTCTAAACAACGGGCGGGAATATTCCATTTATGAAGGAGATATTGTGTCCAATAAAGGACTGAAAATTTCGGTGGAAAAATTCGAAAACAATTTTCACGAATTACAAAAACCGAATGAGGTGGTAAAAAGAGTGGAGACAAGAAACCGAAACAGTTATATGGTCGGAGCGATAGCCAGGATAAACAATAATTACAAAAAACTTACTCCGCGAGCCGAGAATTATTTGGAATCTTTGGGTTATCGGATGCCGGATTATAATCCTTTTCATAATGTGAGCTATCAGATGGTGGAGATAATTTTGGCAATCGAAAAATCGATCGGTATTTTGAGAAATTTAAAAGACGCGCGCTTGGAAAACGCTTTGACACAAAAATATCAAGTGCGGGAAGGCGTGGGAGTGGCCGCCGTGGAGGCACCCCGAGGGACGCTTTATTATCATGTCGATATCGACAACAAAGGCTATATAAAAAATGCCAATATTATTACTCCCACTGCGCAAGCCTTGAGTCATTTGGAAAACGACATCGCTCAATATTTGGTGGAGGTTAAAGATTTGTCGGAAGAAAAAAGAACTCAGAAGCTGAGAGGTTTTATCCGCGCGTATGATCCATGTATCTCCTGCGCGGTACATTAGGAATAATTAAAAATTCAAAAGTGCAAAGTTAAAAGCTGTAGTTAATAATTTTAAATTTAGATAATATTTTATATGGATTTAAAAATTCCCCAACAATATAAATCATTTGAGTACGAAGGCGATGTTGAATGGAGAGATATTTTTTCCATTTGGAAATCTTATGAAGCTTATCAGAGAGATTGGCAGAAACATTGGTTGGAGCGCGGATTCGAGTCTTGGGACGATTGGCGCAATAATTATGTTGCACCGCTTGAGCCGGAAAAGCATCGTTGGAAAATTTATCGGATAAAAAATGCAAACCAAGATGTACCGTTGATTTACGCTGTCCCTTCGCGAGGTTGGCAGGAAAAATGTTATGCGGGTCAAAAAACCAAAATGATCAAAGATATTCTAACTCATCCGACAGTGGCGGAAAATGAGAAGGTTAAATTAATGATAGAAAATTTTCCTTACCAAACAATGTTAACGGGAATTATCAATAAGGAAAGGATTGTTTTGATAGAAGGGATGCATCGAGCTTTAGCTTTGGCTCAGATGAAAAATATCAAGGGAGATGTGCTAATAGCTCTGACTCAATTTGAAGGAGAATTGCCCTCAATCGGAAGAGGAAATATCAGTGTTTGATTTTTAGAAACAATTAATTTTTAAAAATATAAAAAATATGCATGATTTTATTTTGGCCAAAGAAATCGCCGATAAAGTAAAGGCGGTTGCCAAAGAAAACAATCTGGAAAAAATTTCCCAAGTTGTTTTGGAGTTGGGGACTGTTTCTCTCGCTCATGACGGATTTGAAGAGCACACGGAGGATATCAGTCTTGATAATCTCAGATTCGGTTTGGAAGAAATTTTGAAACAGGCCGGCTATGAAAATATCGATTTTAAAATAAGTAAAGTTGAGGGAGATAATTGGAAATTGGTGAGTATCGCTTAATATTGAAGAAAAATAAAAAACAACTTTTTTCATAGAAGTTGTTTTTGTTTTTTTATCGCGGAAGAGTTATCTTGAACATTCCTTCCGATGTAATGAAGTAGGCCAGGGAATTTTTTTCATCGATGCGGATATCGACAGCTTCGGTTAACGCTTGATTGGAGACAAAAGCCTGCTTGTTGCCCTCTTTGCCATACTTATCAAGTTCTCCGTTGGTTTTATCCAGGACATAAAGAGAAATGGTGTCCTCATCGGTAAAAATTTTGTCTATGGAGGAGTCGGCATCTTTTTTGAGCTCGAAATTTTGAATTTTTCGGTTAAACAGTTTTATGACGGAATCTTTTTTACTCAGATAAAGATTGCCGTCAATCGCCATTCCGGTGATGTTTTCAAAATCGATATCGTCTTGGAGCCAGTTGATTTTTTCTCCGAATCCGTTTTCCGCCCGAGGATAGCGATAGATTTGTCGATTGGCGGAATCGATTATATAAAGATAGGTTAAGTAAGAACCGATAGCTTCTATTTCGGCGTTCTCGGAAATATTGATTGCGTCATTGTTGAATTTAAGAGAAATCGGACTGAAGCTCACTAAACGGTTTTTTTCGTCTATCAAAAAGAGCAGATTGAGATCATTCATAAAAGAGTATTTTTGGGCATTTTGGAAATTTTCCGGAAAGGGATACTCTTTATTGTCTGTTATGGAAACTATTTTATTTCGGCCGACGGCGAAAACGGAGTTATTGAAAATAAATGCCCCGATAAGTTCCGAGTCCGAATAAATTTTTTCCGATTCTTTATAAAATTCGGAAGAAGGATTGATTTTTAAATCCTCAGTCGGATTGACGACTTCGTTTACAACGGAAGGATTGGCTTCTTCTTTTTTAAAAAACCAAAAAGGAACAATTATGATGAGCGAAATCAGAATTAGAGTAATTATTTTTTTCTTGGGGCTCATCTCGAGAAAATTTTGTTTGATTTTGGAAAAGCGGGGAATAACCAAACCGAATAAATCGGTGATTTTTTTGAAATTGAATTTGTTTTTAATCGATCGAGAACAATTAATTAATAATTTTGTCTTTGAAGTTTTTGCGGGGATTTCGCGCATTGGCGGAGTCTGCGGAGATAGAGAAGGTGAGACGGTTTTTCGTTCGGTCTTTAAGTCGCTTAGGCGAGAGAAAATTTTTCGAGAGAATTCTTTGGTGTCTTGAGAGAGAGAGGTTTTCGAGGCGGACTCTTTCGGGGCGGGAGCTTTTTCCGACCAAGCGTGATCATCCGGTTCGGTCGGTTTTTTAAAAATATTTTCGATAAATTTTTTGGTTTTGTATTTCAATTTCCTCAAATAATTCTCCTGCAGCCAAAATCCGAAATCGGACATTTTTTCTTTGGCGATGACGAGCCACGCTTCAAATTTATTTTCTTCCGGAGAGGAAAAATCATCTCCCGAGTCGGTAATGTAAATGTGGCCGGTTTTTTGGTTGGTGTAGGTTTTTTCTTGGTTTTTCTCGGAGAGTTTTTTCTCCATTTCCGCTTTGACCGAGTCTTCGGGTCTTTTTTCGAAAGCGGCGCTACCGAATAAGTTTTTTTCAGTAACCGCGGGAATCGAGTCAAGCTCTTCTTCCGAGACGACTTTTTGTTCGGAGACTTCCGCTTTTTCTTTAATATCCAAAACGATCGTGCCGGCGATTTCCAATTCGTTTACCAAGGCGGTTTTTAGAAATCGGATAAATTTTTCGTTTTCGAATTCAAGGGCGTTTCTTTCGATTTCTTCGAGGGTGAAGACATGCGAAATATCATCGGTGGTCAAGATTAATTTGTCTCCCTTTTCCAATTTTCCGCTGGCGATATCGGTAAAGGTTTTGAGCGGATTAACCGCTTCATCCTTAGGAGAGAGACTCTCGCTAATCTCCATTAATTTTTGATTTCTCAGAAGCAAAACTTTGGCATCGCCGGAAACGCTGAAATTTATCTGATCTTCAAAGATTGAACAAAGAACGGCGTCTATTTTACCAATCCAGTTGACATTGCCGTGATTGGCGATTTCGGCCAGAGACAGATTGACTTTGGCCAAAGTCGATTCAAAACTTTCTTCGGGATTTTTTTGGTGGCCGGCAAAATAAGTTTTTTTGGCTACCGAAGAAAGAAAATTAACAATGTAGGCCGAATCGTCGGAGAGGTCTTTTATTTCAAAAATTCCTAAAACGGTCCCCAATTTTTTTTGGTCGACATTGCGGGAGGAAAAATTGACAACTTCCAGATAAGGATTGAGTTTCTTATTGTTGACAATCATTATCTCGTTTATTTCCGGAAATATTTTTTTTTGTTTTCGGGGAGGCATAGTAAAGAAAGATTGAATAAAAAATGATAAAAACAAAATTCCAAACTAAAAATTAGAAGCGGGCTTTTGGTAAAGATTATATTTTTGATAGAAAATTCAGTTCCGCTCCGTTTTTGTTTTTGAAGTATTTTAATTATACCAAAGAAACGATAATCTTCAAAGAGGGGAAACCGTTTTTCGGAGTAAAAAAATTTTGTTCGGTTTTTTGCGACGGTTGCGAAACGGTCAAATATCGGTTAAAATTAAGGTGTTATATTTTTTTGTTTTTGATATTAATTTTTTTGTTTTATGAAAGAATATTTTGTGAAAAATAGGGTGGCGGTTATTTTGATCGGAATTTTGATTTTGGCCGGTTTTTTGCGTTTTTATAATTTGGGAGAAAAATCTTTTTCGGCCGACGAATTTTTGGGAGTCAATACAGCCTACGGTTATCTTCAGACCGGAGAATGGCGAAGATGGGATTTTAATTGGGAGCGACCCTTTGAGGACAATGTTTATTTCAAAACTTTTTTCGATTTCGATTTTTGGGGAGACGGAGAAGATACTTACACCAGAGCTTGGGTTTATAATTGGCAGGTGGCGCAATCTTTGCGATTTTTGCCGGATAGTCAGGAATGGTCTTATCGGACGGTGGGTGTTTTATGGGGAATTTTGGCGGTTTTTATAATTTATTGGGTGACTTTGCGTTTTACAAAAAACAAAGTCATTGCTTTGTTGGCGGCTTTTCTTTTGGCTTTCAGTTTGGACGGTATAGAGTTTTCTCGGCGGATGAGAATGTATATTGTGTTTATGCCGGTTTTTTTGCTGTTGGCTTATGCGGCTTTTAATTTTTTCGAGTCTCGAAAACTTCCGCGACAGAAATGGCTCAAATTTTTAAACGAAAAAACAAAACTCAATTTTATTTATTTTCCACTTTTATCATTTTTGGGCCTTTTGAGTATGCATCTGCATTTATTGACCGCCAATTTTGTTTTTGTGGCTTTGGTGTATTTTTTGGTGCTGGCGGCGGTGGAGTGGAAAAAGACCAGGAGTTTTTATAATCATTATTCTTTTTATTCGGCTTTGGCATTCTTTCTGGCAATTGTCTTTTTTATTCAAGGAAATGCCTTGACCGCCTCCCTGAGCTGGCAAAAACATTTTTCTTATTTGAATAATTCTTTTTTTGATTACGCCAATTGGTTTTTGGCCGGGGCATTATTACTGCTGGGAGCTTTCTACTTAATTAAAGAAAAAACCAAGGCCGGTATTTTTATTTTTTTGAATTATGCGGTAATTCTTTTCTTGGCCGTTTTTTTGTGGGACAGGAATGTCGGGGCGCAATATTTGTTTTTTATCAAATCCTTCCAGATAATCTTAATCGCGGCGGGAATTTGGCGGGTGGCCGATTTTTTGCGAGAAAATGCCAAAGCCTATAGTCGGGAAACATATTTGGCGGTTATGGGGATTATTTTGGCTCTTTTGATAAATTTCGGTTATTTTTTTCAAGAAGAAAACGCTTATCGTCAAACTTCCCGCTCGGAAAACCCCGATTATAAAAAAGTTTTCGGTTATGTTATAAATCACAGAAACACAGGAGATGTTTTGATAACCAGAGCTTTTCGGAATTTTTATTGGCAGGGTGCCGGTATCGAGGTTTATTCGATGGGAGGAGAGAGAGCGGAGGAAGGAGAAAAAAAAATCACCCTCAATCGTTTAAATGAAATAATCGTCGCCAATCCTTCCGGTTGGATAGTTTATTCGGACAATGATGAAAATTTTATTTCCAAGGAGGCGCAAAAATATATGGAGAAAAATTTAACTAAAATTAATAATCTCCAAGTCCGAGGGCCGATAAGCGTTTACCATTGGGGAGAGAACAAAAAATAAATTTTTCAAAAAATGAAGAAAAAGAAAAAATCAAAATTTAAAATAAGTTTGAAACTCGGAAATAAGTTAAGCTTTTTGAGCAATAAATACTTTTGGATTTTTTTGATATTTTTTGCAGTCGGAGTTTTTTTGCGCGGCTACAAATTCGAACCTTGGCTTCACTTTGAACTTGATCAGGCGCGAGATGCGGTTTTGATCGATGAATCTTTGGAGGGGGGGATTTTGAATTTGCCGCTTTTGGGACCGCGGGCGGCGGGAAGTTATTTGCGCTTGGGACCGATTTTTTATTATATCGAATACGGTTTTTCTCTTTTGGTCGGTAGCGCGGTTTTGGGTTCGGCTTTGGCCAGTTTGTTTTTTTCCGTTTTGGCGATGATTGTATTTTATTTTTTCTTGCGAAGATTTTTTTCCAAAAATTTATCTTTGGCCACGGGAGCGATTTTTGCCACTTCTCTTTTTTTGGTGACTTATGCCAGATTTGCTTGGAATCCCAATCTGATTCCTTTTTTTGTAATCGCTTTTTCTTGGGCGCTTTTGCGGGCGGTGGACGAAGAAAATGAAAAAAGACAAGGATTTTGGTTGATGGTAAGCGCTTTGTTTTTCGGAATTTTGGCACAGTTGCATTTTTTGGCTTTAATTATTGTTTTTTTGGCGGGAGTGATTTTTTTGGTTTTCAAAAGACCTAGGATAAAATTCGTTTTTTGGGCGGGAAGTGTTTTGATTGTCTTTTTATTGCATCTGCCTATGGTCATCAATGACATAAAAAGCGGAGGAGGAAATGTCAATCAATTGATCGGAACGGTGGGAGAAAAATCCGAGAGTAAAAAAGATTATGATTTGGCGGAAAAACTGGTCAAAAATTTCAGTGAAAACGCTTTGAGTTACTGGACGATTGTTACCGGATCGCAGGCGGCCGAATTACCCCGTATCGCTTTTGATTTTCAGAACAAAAAAATGGAAATCGATTGTATCGGGTCTTGTCGCCAAAATCTGCATAAGGGTCTATTGGCTTCCATATTTTTTGCGTTGGGAGCTATTATTCTGATTTTGGAATCGATTTTGGAGAAAGAGCCGCGCAAAAAAGATTTCTTGATCTTTAACGGGATAATCTTTGTTGTCTCCTTTGCCGTTTTTACTTTGTTGGCTTATGACATTTCCCCGCGTTTTTATTTGATCGTGATTGCCTTGCCGTTTGTTTTTTGGGGGTTGATAGTTTATGAAATCAATCGGGTGATAAAAATAAAAAATTTGGGCTGGGTTTTTGCTATTGTTTTTGCAGCTTTTAACCTTTACTTCACAACGGAATATTTGAGACAGTTAGCCAAAACTGTGAGCGAGCCGATAAGTATCGGCACGGACAAGATTTTGAAGCAGAAAACCAGAATTACCTGGGAACAACAAAACGCTATCGCCGATTTTATGGAAGAAAAACATCAAAAAAACGGGTATGCGGTTCTTTTTTACGGACAGAGCGAGTTTCATCGAGCTTTTAGTTATTTATTGGATAAAAAACAAATTCCTCGAGACGGACTCAGTGTCAGCGCCGGAGCACCTATTTGTCAAAAGGTAAATTATTTTTTGATTATTCGTACTCAATCCAATAAAAAATCTCTCGCCAAATATTTTGAAAAATTTTCCTTATTGGAAGAAAGACAATTCGGCACTTTGACGGTTTATCATTTGAGTCCCAAAAAAGAATTTATTAATTGCGAAGCGCCCGATATTTCCAAATTCAGAACTTACAAAAACGAGGGCGGAGCGGCTTCAAGAAGATATATTTGGAAAGAAATTTTGGGTGAGGAATAATTCTTATTTTTTAAAAAATGAAAGTATTGTTTTTTAATTACGAATATCCGCCTTTGGGGGGAGGGGCCGGAAACGCCACTTATTATATTTTGAAGGAATTTTCCAAAATAAAAGATTTGGAAGTGGATTTGATTACTTCTTCCGCGGACGAAAAGTATTTGACCGAAAAAATCGGAGAAAACATCACTATCTATAAAATCCCTATCGGCAAAAACTCTGCCAATTTGCATTTTCAATCCCAAAAGGATTTACTTGTTTACGGTTGGAAGGCATTTAGGTTTGCCGATAAACTAACAAAAGAAAAAAAGTACGATTTGTCGCATTCCTTTTTTACCGTTCCTTGCGGAGCAATTTCCCTATGGCTGAAACTGACAAGAAAAATCCCCTACATTGTATCTTTGCGCGGTTCGGATGTGCCCGGTTACAGCGAGAGGTTTATGGCGGCATATGTCGTTTTGAAGCCTTTAATAAGATTGATCTGGAAGCAATCCGCAGGGGTGGTTTCCAACAGTCGCGGTTTGAAAGATTTGGCGCTCAAAACAAATGAAGCGCAAAAAGTCGAGATAATTTTTAACGGAGTCGATGTGGATGACTTTTATCCCGACGAAACCCTGCGGTCGAAGGATAAGTTTATCATCACCGTCGGAGCGACCCGCATTACGGCGCGCAAAGGAATTAATTATTTGATCGAGGCTTTAAATATTTTGGTTCCCAGATATCCCGATATTTTTTTGCATATTATGGGGGACGGAAACGAAAAAGAAAATTTGGAAGCGTTGAGAGAAAAGCTGAATTTGAAAAATAACATTGTTTTTTTGGGTAGGATTCCGCGAGAAAAAACCGGATCGTATTATCGGGAGGCCGGTTTGTTTGTTTTGCCTTCTTTGAACGAGGGGATGAGTAATGCGATGTTGGAGGCTTTGGCTTCGGGCTTGCCGATTTTGACCACCGAAACGGGCGGGACGGCGGAACTGGTCAAAGAGGGAGAAAACGGATATACTGTAAAAATGAAAGATGCCGAAGATTTAGCGGAGAAAATCGAGATTATTTTCAGAGATAATGAATTGCGAAAGCGAATGGGATTGGCGAGTCGAGAGTTGGCCGAAAAGATGAGTTGGAAAAATGTTGCGCGAGAATATTTTGAATTGTATCAAAAGATTAAAAAATAAAAGGGATTGAATTTTAAATTAAAATAAAAAATGAGAAATATTTATAAAACAATCGGGCTGATTCTTTTCGGGATTAATTTAATTTTGGCCGGTTTTACTTATTATATTTATCAGTCCGGAGAAAAAAAGATTGCCAACTTGGAAGAGGGACACAAACAGGCCGTCGTCGAACTGGAAAATAAATATGCCTTTAAACCGATGTCGGAAATTTCTTTGGAAAAAATAATGCAAGAAATAGAACAGTCCGGCCGACAAGAAACCGGCGATTTGTCGGCGGATATGGAAAAAATGCTTTCGGGTCTGGACAAGGAAACTCGCTATTGCGGGACGGAGGGGGATTTTGTCAAGGCTTATCTTGGTGAGGCGGTCAGGTCTCTTTCTCCGGAGGGAGAGCAAGCCAGAGTCGCTTCTTTTAAGGCGGCGGCGGCTTCCTCGGTGCCGGCGGTGATAATTTGTATCGATGAAAAGAAATTTATCAATATTCCCGAGGTGAATAAGTCGGTTTGCGAAGGAATGGGTAATTGGCCGGATTTCAATAATTTATACGGGGCCAGATGGGGCGGATGCGACTTCCAAATAGATAAGAAGAAGAGCACTTTTGAATATTGCGCCGTTTACGGAGATATAAAAGCGGTGTGTAATCAGGGAGGATGTAATTTTGTAAGCAATTAATTTTATGAATAAAAAAACAATTTTGACCGGTGATCGACCGACAGGACGATTGCATTTGGGACATTTTGTCGGTTCGCTCAAAAAAAGAGTGGAGGCCCAAAATGATTTCAATCAATTTATTATGATTGCCGATGTGCAGGCCTTGACGGATAATTTTGCCAATCCGCAAAAAGTGAGAGACAATATCAATGAGGTAACTTTGGATTATTTGTCGGTGGGTATTGATCCGCAAAAAAGTACAATTCTTGTTCAGTCGATGTTGCCGGAACTTTTTGAGCTGACAACTTATTATCTCAATTTGGTGACTTTGGCGAGATTGCAGAGAAACCCGACCGTCAAAACCGAAATCGCCCAAAAAGGTTTCGATAAAAGTTTGCCGGTGGGTTTTTTGGTTTATCCGGTCAGTCAGGCGGCCGACATCACTGCTTTTAAAGCCGATTTGGTGCCCGTAGGCGAGGATCAATTGCCGATGATAGAGCAAACCAATGAGATTGTCCGTCGATTCAATCATATTTATCAAACAGAGACATTGAAGGAGTGTGAAGCGGTTCTTTCGGATGTGCGGAGACTTTCGGGAACGGACGGAAACGCCAAAATGGGTAAATCTTTAAATAACGCTATTTACCTTTCCGATTCGGAAGAAGAGGTCAAGAGAAAAGTGATGGGAATGATGACCGATCCCGCTCATTTGCGAGTGGAGGATCCCGGTAAAGTGGAAGGCAATCCGGTTTTTGAATATCTGGAGGCTTTTGATAATGATAAAACCGGTTTGGAAGAGCTAAAAAATCATTATCGAAAAGGCGGATTGGGAGATGTGGAAGTCAAGAAAAGATTGATAAAAGTTTTGGAGGACTTGTTGTCTCCGATTAGAGAGCGCCGTCAAGAATTTGCCCAAAAGCCCGATTTTTTGAGAGAAGTGTTGTTGGAGGGAACACGGAAGGCTCGCTTAGTGACTCAAAAAACACTCGATGAAGTAAGGGAAGCGATGAAATTGAATTATTTTTGATTTTTTGTTTTAAATAAATCGACCCGCCAAAGCAATAATATGCTCTGGCGGGTTTTTTGCCTCTTTTTTTATCTTTTTTTTCCGCGCATAGATGAGGCCATTCCCATCAGACCGACGCCGAAAAGTAGCATAGTGGCCGGCTCGGGGACGGGGGTTGCCGTGTGCGTGTCGGAGACGAAGTTAAAATTTACAAGGCCGTAAGACTTGGGGTCACTCGCCTTTGTTTCCAAAACAAAACTCAGATAGTTTTGGGGGTGGAGGTTTGTTTTACCGATGTAACCGAGTGTGTTGAAGGGAGAGAGGTCCCAGGAGTCAAAAATTGTTAACTGAGAACTTCCTTCGCTCCAAAAAAATCCTTCAGAGGAGGCGGTTACCAAAAAACGGGGATTTTCAAATTTTGAAGATGAAATTTCGGAAATAAAAACCGATATTTCCATCTGCAGAGATCCGCTTTCCGGAGTAAAAAATCCGGCGCCGAAAGTTTTCGACTCGGAGCTCAGTATTGCCGGATCGGGTTTTATTTTGACCAGACCGGACTCATAGACACTTACTCCTTCGGAAAAAGTTTCCCATTGAAGCGGATTGGCTAAGGTATTTCCCGCGGCTCCCAAAATTGTTGCCGATAAGAAAAAAGAAATAGCCGTTTTTTTGTAAATCTTTTTCACTTACAAACTCCCTTTTTTTGTTTGATTTTTAAAAACTTAGCCGATTGACACACATTCCTAAAAATAGCATAGGGGAATTATTTGTCAAATTTAAAACCCGTTTACACAGAATCGTGTAAACGGGCCAAGGCCTCCTCCTTCCCTTAGGGGTCTTTAATTTTTGCGGCGACGTGCAACTGCCGCCAGACCGGCTAATCCGGTGCCGAAAAGTAGCATAGTAGCCGGCTCGGGGACGGGAGCGGCGTCGTAGTTGACACTAAACTTGCCACCCGAGGGCATAATCATGTCATGCTTGGTCTCCAGGCCAAGCGTGACATAGAAATCATCATCTTTAAACCCCTTCAGGTCCAGAGAAATAGTGCCCTCGAAGAATTCCTCCTGGCAATCGGTCCAGGATTGCCCGCCCCAATTCCAAGAGAAAAATGAAGTGTCTCCTTTCCAGACCTCGACGAAAAAGCTGTCGTAGTACTTGGAATCCCAAGTCCATAAATCAGCATAAATGTCAAGCAGTCCGCCTCCCGCAATCTCGAAGGAGGCTGAGTATTCGCCGATTACCTGCAGGCAGCACCACTCTTTTCCGATTGTCACCGAATTTTCATTCGTTACAACTCCTCCAATGATCGGAGTGTTAATATCGATCCAGTCGATTGAAGTGGCCGACGCGACAATCGGGGTAAAAAAACAAACAGCAAAAAAACCTAAAACTGCAATAATTCCTTTCATGGCAAACCCTCCTCGTTCTGATTAAACTAAAGAAAACCGGTTAGGTACTGGGTGGAGGATAGCACAAAAATGGCCAAAAGTCAAGAGCGGGTTTGAATTTGAAATTTTTGGTATATAATGATAAGGTAAGAACCGGTAGCGAATAGAATGTTTATTTCTCGAAAAAGTTTCTTTTTCTCCGGCCTTTCATTGCATACGGCAGCTGCGAAAAAGAATCCTTTTTCGGTAAATAAATTCGATTTTTCGGCTTTGAAATAGGTTTTACCCGATACCTCTTAAGCAGAAAAAAATAAAAAACGATGTTTAAAAAAATATTTTTTGTTTTATTTATAATCTTTTTCTTTTTGTTTTTTGTTTTTCTGGGGGCGGCGATTATTTACAGTCAGCAAAAGAAAATTTCCCTGTGGCAAGAACTGCGGGAGGACTCAAAAAGAATTATCAATCAGATGGCGGGAATAGTCTATCGAGAAGGAGAAAAACACAATCCTAAGGGAGATCTCTTGCCGGATTGGATCGATGATTGGTTAAAAAAAGAGATAAAAGAAAGGATATAAAAATATGAGAATTTATGCCAAAGTGATCCCGCGAGCTTCTCGCAACGAAGTTTGCGAAACGGGAGAAAACGAATATAAAATCAAAGTGACCGCTCCGCCGGTCGGCGGGGAAGCCAATGAGATGGTGATAAAGGTTTTGGCCAAACATTTCAAAACGGCCAAAAGCGCCGTCTCTATCGTTGGGGGAAAATCGGCCAAGATAAAAATTATCGATATTGATTTTTAGTCGTTTTTGCGGTATGATTTGATTTTTTAATTTCCAAGAGATTTTTAGCAAAGGGGGAATGAGGGGGATTTAAATCCCTCTGTTTCATCAGACATCTCCCTTTAAAAAAGGGAGACCCTGGAAAAACAATTCCCTCAATTCGTTTCCAATCATCAATTATTCATTCTCAATTATTAATTTTAAAATTTTGAGATTGCCACGAAATTATGAGTACCTAATTTCTCGCAATGACAAAATCTCCTCCAATTATTATTTACTAAGAGTAATTTTTAAAATATGTTCAAAAAAAGTGATTTTCAACCGTTGGTAAAATATCTCAAGCCTTATAAAAAAGATGTTTGGAAGGCATCTGTTTTTGTAATTTTGGAAAACCTTACTTATTTGGTATTGCCGATAATTTACAGTCAAATTGTCGATATTGTAGTCAAAGGATCTTTTTTTGAAAAATCGGTTTATTTTTTGCTTGCGTTGTGGGCGACAGTTCAAGTTTTGGGGAGTATTTTTGCGATGGTGCGGATTAGCTTATCCAACGCTCTCGGCTACCAAGCCTCGTCGGACTTGATTAATAATTCGGTCGATTATCTGGTGCGCTTGCCGATTGCCTTTCATAAGCAAAATAAAATCGGAGAAGTGGTGCAAAGATTTTCGCGAGCAGACGGTTATTTGTATACGATTATCGATCGAACCTTGTTTAGTCTATTGCCTCATCTGATAACTTCATTTTTGTCTTTTGCGGTGATTTTATGGATAAACTGGGTTTTGGCGCTAGTTTACTTTTTATTTATAACAATCTATATAATTTTGACAGTTAGAAAAACCGAGCCGATTATCGTTTATCAAAAAAAGCTCAACAAGTTTTTTGAAAAGTATTACGGCAATATTTTTGACAGGACGCCCAACATTATCAATATCAAATCAAATACGAGAGAAGATTATGAGCGCGACAGAAACAAGCAGGCTTTAACGGAGGGATTCGGGCTTAATAAAAAACAAGTTAAGCTTTGGGTAAAGATGATGTTTTGGCAAGAACTTACACAAACTGTTTCTTTTGTGATTCTTTTCAGTGTCGGTATTTATCTGGTGAGTCGGGGGATTAGCAGTATCGGACAGTTTGTGATGCTTTTGGCTTATATCAATTTCCTTTCCAATTCTATCAATATGTTGGGCGGGAGTTACAAGCAATTGCAGGAGGGCCTGACCACGATAAAGAGAGCGGACAAAATATTCGGAGAAACTCAGGAAGCTTACGAAGTGCCCGGGGCGGTTAAAATCAAAAATCCCGAGGGTAATATTGAATTTAAAGAAGTCGGATTTTCTTATGAAGACGAAAAGGTTTTGGATAATATCAGTTTCAAAGTCAGAGCCGGTGAGATGGTGGCAATTGTCGGCAAAAGCGGAGAAGGAAAATCGACTTTGGTGGATTTGATTTCGCGCTATAACACTCCGCAAAAAGGAAAGATTTTGTTTGACGGAGTTGATATCGGAAAGATGAATTTGGCGGATTTGAGAAATAATATCGCCATCGTTCCCCAAGAGGTGGCGCTCTTTAACGATACGAT
>Ga0265295_1004910_pt1 | contig 17579 bp, 19 predicted proteins | sample Munlansysbiofilm_FD_192503 | JGI IMG/M metagenome (GOLD analysis project Ga0265295, IMG submission 192503) | Leachate microbial communities from a municipal landfill in Southern Ontario, Canada - Methane capture system biofilm | ecosystem: Engineered > Solid waste > Landfill > Unclassified ...
TGGATGCAAACGGAACGTTTACCCGATTATCAGGGTCGTAAGGTATTTTGATTTTGCAGGAGAATAGAACACTATGGTCCAGCTCGGTGAACGATTTTTATACGCTTTTGAGATAGCCGGAGCCTGTATTATCGGTCTGATATTTGTGTATATGGCCGTAACTTCCGAATCAAGTGACATGGCATGGAAACTGATAATTGCAGCTGTACTCTGTTTTTCTATCGCCCTGTTTTTTGGGGTGATGTATCTCACAAATAGTAAAGAACGTGAGAAAAACCGCTTTAAAATGTAATGAAAATCTGCAAAAAAAAAAGATTAGATAATAATTGCTGCAGATGTTCTATCTTTTTCTTCGTCGAAATCGACAATAACTGCTTCAGTAGTCAGGAGCATGCCGGCGATTGACGCTGCATTCTGAAGTCCTGATCTGACAACCTTGGTCGGGTCGATTACTCCTGCCTGGAGAAGGTCTTCGTAGACATCGGTTTTTGCATTATATCCGTATGTTTCACTTGGATTGTTCCGGATTGTTGCAATAACCTCTGCTCCTTCTCTGCCTGCATTGGTTGCAATCTGGCGGAGTGGTTCTTCCAGGGACCGCTTGACGATGTTGATGCCTATCATCTGTTCTGGTTCTGCTTTCATGGCTTCAAGTGCCTTTGTAGCACGGAAGAGAGTTACTCCACCACCAGCAACATATCCCTCTTCTACAGCGGCTTTGGTTGCGTTGAGTGCATCATCAATGCGTGTCTTCTTTTCTTTGACTTCAGTCTCAGTTGCAGCGCCAGCCTTTATGACTGCGACACCACCAGAAAGTTTTGCAAGACGGTTTTGCAGAGTGGTCTTGTCATACTTCTTCTCGGTGATGTTGAGTTGGGACTCGATGAGTTTTTTGCGGGTGTCAATGTCAGACTTCTTACCCTTTCCACCGACAATGGTTGTCTTGTCCTGGTCAACCTTGATGGTGCGTGCCTGGCCAAGCATGTCAAGAGTAACATCCTCGATTGCAATGTTCTGCTGTTCGCTGATTACAGTTCCACCGGTCAGAATTGCAATATCTTCAAGGACATCTTTTCTGACATCTCCAAACTCCGGAGCTTTCACAGCACAGACTTTGATTGCGCCACGGATGATGTTTAGGATAAGGGCTGTCTGTGCTTCTCCATCCACGTCCTCAGCTATGATAACAAGAGCTTTTCCGGTCTGGGCAATCATTTCAAGGACTGGAATTAAGCTCTTCAGGCTTGAAATTTTGCGGTCGGTGATAAGAATGTAGGGCTCTTCAAACTCAACTATTCGGCGTTCCTGGTCTGTAACCATGTACGGGGAAATATATCCACGGTCAAACTGCATCCCTTCTACATGTTCAAGGCTGGTTTCAAGGGTTTTGGAGCTTTCTACCGTAATGACACCATTGTACCCGACTTTTTCCATTGCTTCAGAGATGAGAATTCCTATCTCTTCGTCATTGTTTGCAGAGACGATGGCAATCCGGTTGATGGTCTCCTTGTCCTTGACGTCGATGCTTTTTGATCTGATGGATGCAACCGCTACCTCAACCGCTTTCATGATACCCTTTTTGATTTCTATTGGGTTTGCACCGGCGGTAATATTCTTGATCCCCTCGGTGATCATTGACTGGGCAAGGACAGTTGCAGTAGTTGTCCCATCTCCGGTTGTGTCCTGAGTCCTGGATGCGACTTCTTTGATGAGTTTTGCACCAACGTTTTCAAACTTGTCTTTCAGTTCGATATCTTTGGCAATGGTAACTCCATCGTTGGTGACAACCGGACTTGATGGCTTGTCAAGAATAACATATCTTCCCTTTGGTCCGAGTGTGATCTTTACGGTATTTGCGACTTTATTAACGCCTTCAAGGATTGCACGACGGGCGTTTTCATTGAACATGAGTTGTTTTGCTGACATAATTGACACCTAGTTCAGTTTTGCAACGATATTTTTGAACTCGAGAATGACATAGTCTTCTTTTTCAAGTTCAACCTCTTCCTGACTGTATCCACCGTAAAGGATGATGTCTCCAGGGCTTATGGGGAGAACTTTTCCATCTTCGAACGTTCCAACGGCGATTACTTCTCCCTGTTTCTTTTTCTCCTTTGCAGAGTCAGGGATAAATATGCCTCCTTTGGTCTTTTCTTCCTGTTTATAAGGTTTAATCAGGACACGTGGTCCGATTGGTGTAATTGCCATACCTAAAACTCCTTTGTAATGCTAAATGCACATAAGTATTGATTAGAAATTCTATATATAGTTTACTCTTATGTTCTGAATCATATCAATAATATTGATATGGTTTCAACAATAATGGGAATGTATCCCATCTATGCATCAACGTTTTATCTTGCAACACCTGCCCCGCCCAAAAAAGAGGAATCTAAATGAAGAGATGTACTGGCTCTGTGATACACTCGGCCTCTCCTCTGGTCGCGACCTGGATAATCTCTCAACGCAGATAGTTCTGAAAATATTAGAGCGCTCAGGGTATACCGGGATCTCTTCTGATGAACTGGGTCACCTACTTGAGATATCACAGGGAAGAGTGAATCATCATCTTCGAAATCTTTCAAGATCAGGGATGGTCTACCGGGAAAGGCGGCTCATTCACCTGAGGGGACGAAGTCTGCGTGATTCAATCAGGGAAATTCGTCGTGATGCGAACAGAATATTTGATGAACTCGAAGCTGTTGCAGATGAGATAGACTCCCTTGTCGGGGTGCCAAAGGTCTCTGGAGAAAAAACAGCGATAGTTCTTAAAAGTAAAACCGGCCTTGTAATCAGACAATAAGTGCATCTGTTTCCTGTGTAGTCATGGTTTCACCCGGAGCATTCTTATTTTTCATCTATTTCGTTTAGTATCTGTGCCAGTTGGCTGCGCAAATTTCTGGCATGAGTACCCTCCCAGTACTGGCGACTACAGACCGGACAATAGGTGAGTGGCGTATCAGGGGGAATAAGAGGGTCGTGGTTTTCCGGAGCCAGACCTTCTTTGAGGGGAGCATTACATCGTGAGCAACGGGTCAGCCTGATCTCAGGGATGATAAGTCCGGCTTTGACCAGTTGTATAATTTGTCCGGCAAGATCTGATGGTACCAGACGAAGTGCAAGACCTCCTCCCCTTCTGGCAAGCTCTGCATCCTGGGTCAAAATGAAGCGTTTTTCTCTTTCTGCTATTGTTAATATCTCTGTATCTTCACGCGGATTCCCTTCAGGAAGGTCATTGGCACTGGTGCAGTCATACCCCATAAATCGCAGGTATTTACACAGTGATCCCGCCATCCGGTCACATAAAAATTTCATCCTGCCCGTGTGTCATAATCGTGTGACAATTCCCGTTTTCTCTCCACAATGAGCGCATTTCCCATTATCTAAATGGATGGGGCCTGCAGAAAACCCTGAGCGTCCGATGAGCAGGTTATTGCAATGGGGACACCAAGTCTGTTCATATTCATGCCCAGTTACATTTCCAAGGTAAGGGTACAAAAGCCCTTTTTCCCTGGCGATGTGAAATGCTCTCTCAAGGGTGCGGACCGGGGTTCCTGTAGTCTCCTGCATCTGGAAATCAGGGTGGAACCTGGTAAAATGCACTGGCGTATCTGGCCCAAGGTTTTCGATAACCCAGGAGACTAGTTTTTCCGTCTCTTCCGGAGAATCATTCTGGCCGGGAATGATGAGGTTTACTATTTCAATATGCAGACCCAGTTCTTTTGCTCTGATTGTCGTATCCAGAACCGGTTGTAGCCTGGCCCGACAGACTTTGCGATAAAAGTCCTCGGTGAACGCCTTGATATCGACCCGCCAGGCGTCAAGGTCAGGGGAGAGATCAGTCAAAGCATCTTCGGTCATATATCCGTTTGTAACATAGACCGTTTTGAGCCCCTGCTGATGGGCAAGTCGGGCCATGTCCTGTGTATATTCAAACCAGATAGTTGGTTCATTATATGTCCAGGATATGGATGATGAACCTGATGCAATGGCTCTTTTGACTCCCTCTTCCGGGGAGAGAGTCTTCAGATTCACACTATTTCCGCCTGCATGGGAGATGCTCCAGTTCTGGCAGTGGCTGCAGGAGAAGTTGCATCCGACACTACCTAAAGAGTACGAGAGTGTTCCGGGGAGAAAATGGTATAAGGGTTTTTTCTCAATCGGGTCAACTGCTTCGGATGATACCCTGCCGTAAGTCTCAGCTATGAGTTCTCCCCGAAGAGATCTCCGAACTCCACAAATGCCGGTTTTTGTATCAGCAATCTTGCAATGGTGGTTGCAGAGATTGCAATGAATAATTCCCGCTTCATCACGGGAGTAATGTCGCGCTTCCATGATTACCTGTACATCAGAGTATGCTGGTGTGTTTTTTTATAATAGATTCCATTGTTTTGAATAACCTATATGATTTCTATCAGGTAACATATGTGGTTGAATGTCTTCTATCGTACTCTCGCTGGGCGGGTCTATTCTCCTTCCTGAGATAGATCGTCCTAATATCAAACCATATCTCTCTGTTTTAACCAGAATTTCTGCAAAACATCGTCTTTTTGTTGTTGTTGGCGGGGGTGGAACTGCTCGTCAGTATATCTCTATTGCACGGACATTTGATGCTGATGAAGCTTTTTCTGATGAATTAGGGATTCTTGTAACCAGACTGAATGCTACACTGCTTATTGGCGCTTTGGGTGATGCAGCATATCCCCGGGTGGCTATGAATCATACTGAAGCTCTTTGCGCTGCCGAGTCTGGAAAGATTGTGGTTATGGGTGGAATTACTCCCGGTCAGACTACCGATGCAGTTGCTGCAGTTCTTGCCGAGCGGGTCAAAGCTTCTCTTTTTATCAACCTTACTGCAGTTGATGGAATTTATTCTGCTGATCCACGAAAAGATGCCTCCGCAAAACGATATGAAAAGATGACTGCGACAGAATTGCTCCGCGTGGTTGTTGGCCAGCAGGCAGTTGCCGGAGTGAATACGGTGATGGATATTGTTGCGGTCAAGATGGTTGAACGGTGCTGTATCCCGCTTTTGGTGATGGATGGACGGGATCCATCGCTTCTGGAGTCTGCGCTTGAAACGGGAAACTATGTTGGAACACTTGTCTCCCCAAATGGGGATAACCCATTCCCTCTCTAAAATCAAAAGCGATAGTATAAATACTACTGGCTTTAACATAATATCCTGCACGGGGTAATAGGGTAGCCTGGTCCATCCTAGAGCGTTTGGGACGCTTTGACCGCAGTTCGAATCTGCGTTACCCCATGTTCTTTTATGTCTGATTTTGATCCTGAAACGATAATCTCACGTCTTCGGAATTTGTATGATCTTTCTCAAAGTAGTAACGAATTTCTTCATTTTAATAATCCGTATGAAATTCTGATTGCAACTATTCTTTCCGCTCAGACAACTGACCGCACGGTAAACCTGGTAACTCAGGAACTTTTCAAGCGGTATCCGGATATTGCTTCTCTTGCAAAAGCCGATCCTGCAGAGGTGGAGATCATTATTCATCGAACCGGGTTTTACCATGCCAAGACTAAAAATATCATTGCTGCATCACAGATGGTGGTTTTGGAATATGGCGGGGTGGTGCCTGACCGGATGGAAGAACTCACCCTTCTTCCGGGAGTGGGGAGAAAGACTGCCAATATTGTACTAAGTCATGCTTTTTCTAAAATTGTAGGGATTGCCGTAGATACTCATGTTCGCCGGATCTCTATGCGCCTTGGACTTACCTTTCAGACTGATCCAAACCGGATAGAAACAGACCTGAAACGTATTTTTCTACCAGATACCTGGGGTGAAATAAACGGGTTATTCATTTTGCATGGAAGAAAAGTGTGTAATGCACGGAAACCTTCCTGCACCATATGTGTTCTTGCTGATCTGTGTCAATATGCCAAGGCACATTCCGTAGGCACGTGTGAATAAACACAAAAATAGATTAGATTTTTTCAAATAAACTGCATGCACTGAATTGAGCAATAGTTTGAATGTTCGTAACATTTCGGAAAAATGAGCTGAATAATGAAAATCTGCAAAATTGTATTGTGCGAGTGGACCGAGCGGGAATTGAACCCGCGGCCTCTACCATGCCAAGGTAGCGATCTACCACTGATCTACCGGCCCGCCTTATTAGGTTAAGATTTCTACTTTATATAATCATCTATTTGTCTGTTCCCTCTGTCTGAAGTAAAATATTTTTATCCCTGAATGTTTTCAAACCCCTGAAAGAATTTTGATACTGGACATCCTATAGTTCCCGGCATATGCTTGGCATTATTGGTGGAACTTCATTACTCGACTATAAAGGTTCAGATTTTACCCGATTTGAACAATGTACGCCATATGGGACAAGTGAACTATTCAGGGGAGATAGTTTTCTCCTCCTCCTGAGGCACCAGCACCGGTGTGCTCCCCATAAGATTCCGTATCGTTCTCATATGGCCGCACTCAAACTGGCTGGAGCAGACCGGATTATCGCGCTTGGGTCCACCGGTTCATTAAAAGAAAATATCCCTCCTGGTACTCGGCTAATCCCTGATGATTTCATGAGTGTATCTGACATCCAAACAATATACAACCATTCTATTGGTCATGCGAATCCTGTATTTGATAGCGCACTCAGGTCTCTTCTTGTACGCCTTTGCCCAGATGCTGTTAATGGAGGCACGTATATCCAGACTTCAGGGCCTAGGCTGGAGAGTAGATCAGAGATTGCATGGATGGCGCATCTGGCTCATATTGTCGGAATGACTATTGGAAGTGAACTGAGCCTGGCGCATGAACTGGGTCTGCCTTTTGCTGCTATCTGTACCGTAGATAATTATGCAAACGGGATTTGTAATGCAGATGTAAGTTATGAATCTATCATCAGGACAGTTAGGGAAAACCAGGAAAAATCTCTTGATCTGTTGGATCGGATTATTGGTTCAGTCTCATAATGACTAATGGTTTAAACATTCAAACATGCAACCGTAAGTCAGAAGGTTTTAACCATTCAGCAGAAGTATCTTATGTTATCTATAATTCCTCCGGGTGATTTGATCTGGCAATAATCACAATCCTGAGCATTGGAGATGCAAAGCAATTTTCGCACATAACCCGACTGTTCTCTGAAAACGGGGCCAAGATATCTATTAGCGAAGCTGCTGATGTAAAGGATGCAATCAATAAACTTCAGACCGGCCATTTTGATGTAATTATTGGTGATTTTGATTTAGGGAAAGAAAACGGACTTGATTTCATCGGACGAGTGAAAAAAAATGTCCGGTACAGTCCTGTTTCAATATTTGTTGGTGAGCATGCCCCGGCGGTTGTAAAAGAAGCAGTTAAGTCAGGGATAGATTATTTTTATTTGAGGAATGACGAGACTGAACTTGAACTTTTGCGCCTGAATACTTTTATCCGTCAGACCGTCAGGCAAAAAAAGGGAGAAGAAGCCCTTCAGTACGCAGACACCAATTTCAAAACCATAGTAGAAGCTACAGATGATTCTATCTATATGGTTGATCGGCATTTTCGGTATCTTTTTATCAATAGTCTTCATCAGAAACGACTTGGGATTTATGGGGAGGATTATGAGTCCAAATTATACAAAGATCTTCATACCGAAGAAGAGACACAGCGTTTTGTTAACTCCTTAAATCAGGTTTTAACGCACAATAATTATTATTCTGAAGAATATGAGAAAGAAGGCAGGTATTATAACCGAAAGTTCATACCGGTCAAGTACCAGACATCACAACAGACCCTGGCGGTAACTGTCGTTTCAATTGACATCACTGACCGTATAAGGCTTGAGGAAGAAGTGGCCAGAGGAACATCACTGGTAACTGCAACTTTTGAGTCAACCTCTGATGGAATCTTTGTTGTGGACCGCGTTGGGAAAATTATTAATTATAATCAGAAATTTCTGGATATGTGGTTAATTCCTGAAACGGTTATAGAAGAGCGGGATGAAGAGGTATTGCTTGCGTTTCTTGAAGACCAGCTTGAAGATAGGGAAACGTTTATTGAGAAGGTTAATTACCTGAGAAATCATCCGGAAAAAGAGGCTTTTGATGTTCTCGAGTTTCGTGACGGACGGGTATTTGAACGAAATACGCTCCCTCAACAGATAGGAGGGACGATTATTGGGAGGGTCTGGAGTTTTCGTGATGTGACTGAACAGCGAAAGACTCTCTCTTCCCTCCAGGTTACCCAGGCAAATTATCGCAGCGTTGTTGAGTCTACCGGGGATTCAATCTTCATGGTTGACCGGGAAGGCTGCTATCTGTTCATGAATACTCACCATCAGAGAAAACTTGGGGATATTGCAGAAAAATACCTGGAAAAACGTATGCGGGTGATGCTTCCCCCTGGTGAAGAGCAGCGGTTTGACCAGAATCTGCAGCGGGTCATCGCAAACAGGCGTCAGATACAGGATGAGTTACGCTGGCTTTCTAAGGATTATGTCCGGCGGTTTACTCCGGTTAAAGATGATGAATCAGAAGAGGTTCGAGCGGTGACCGTTGTCCTGACTGATATCTCTGACTGGAAAGCGGCTGAGCAGGAGGTAAAAAATAATGAGGAGCGTCTTAAGATCCTGTTTGACTATGCTCCGGAAGCTTACCTTCTCACTGACATTAAGGGGACATTTATTGAATCTAACCGGGGCGCTACTTATCTGACCGGGTATACTCCGGATGATCTCAGGGGTAGAAATATTTTTACGATGGGGCTTATCGGGTCGATGCACATCACAAAGACTGCGGTTCTTTTTGCGAAAAATGCCCTTGGTCGCCCGACCGGACCAGATGAAGTTCATATCAGCAGGAAAGATGGGAAGGTCATTTATGCTGAGGTGATGACCTATCCTATCAGGATAAGGACCCAGAGCCTTGTGATGACTATTGCCCGGGATATCACCGAGCGGAAGGCATCTGAAGAGGCGTTAAAGCATCGGGAAGAACAGTACCGTCTGCTTGTAAATAATGCAGGTGAAGGGGTTTTTGTCATCCGGGACACTCAGATTATCTTTGCAAATCCAAAGTCTTCAGAAATATTCGGGCATTCTCCGGAAAATCTGGTTCATTCGAGTATTATGGATATTATCCATCCTGATGACCAGGAAGAGTTTTCAAATCTTCTTGATCGGGCACTGGGCGGGGAGCAGATTCATGCAGGGGTTTCCCTTCGGGGCCAGACAATCACAAAGGAAATTTGTTGGCTTGAAGTTGGGATGGTTGAAATTACCTGGCAGAACCAACCTGCAATACTGCTTTTATGCATGGATGTGACCAAACAGAAGATTGCCCAGGATGCCCTGGTCCAGAGTAACCGTAAATTGAATCTGCTCTCATCCATTACCCGGCATGATGTTTTAAACCAGATTACGATTCTGCTTGCATACCTGGATCTTCTTAAGAAAAAGAATAAAGATCCTGACCTTGAACCGTTTATCGGGAAACAGGTAGATGCAACTCAGGCTATTAGAAGTCAGATTGTATTTACCAAAGAGTATCAGGATGTCGGAGTAAAAGAGCCACAATGGCAAAATCTAGGATCAACGATTGCATCTGCACGGGAATATGGTCGGACGGAATATGTCTCCTGGGCTGATAATCTGGATTCAATTGAGATTTATGCAGATCCACTCCTTGAAAAGGTATTTTCAAATCTGATCTCCAATTCCCTGATGCATGGAGGCTCTCTCTCGCAAATCAGGTTTTTTAGTGAAGAGACTCCTTCATCGCTAATTCTGGTCTATGAGGATAACGGGGTAGGTATCCCTGAAAAAGAGAAAAAGAAGATCTTCCATCATGGGTTTGGAAAGAATACCGGGTTTGGATTATTTCTATCCCGTGAGATTCTCTCAATTACCGGTCTTGCTATTACTGAGACTGGAAAAGAAGGAGAAGGTGTGCGGTTTGAGATCTCGATCCCGAGGAATCTGTACAGGCAGGTCTAATTTTTTATTTTATTAAAAATAATGCTCTGTATCTACATAATTATTGACGTTCGATGTACTGTGCAACCTCTTCTATAAACTGGGAAATATCGTCTTTTCCTGATAAAATATTAAAATATACGAGAGAATTATCCAGTTTTGCATACCCATGGACAAGGACGTTTCGAAATCCTTTCATCCTTCTGATTTTTTCACATATTTCTGGAGATAAACATGTTTCTGAAAGACTATCAAGTATTTTGGTATCATCTCCAGCAATTCCTAAACATGCATGGCGATAGAGCAAGGCACAAATGTCAGTCACTTGTTCAATTATGATCTGCATCTGGCGTTCAGATGATCTCCTGATAATGAGAGATTCATAATATTCATCATCTGAATCAGGGAAAATCCGGGTAAGTTCGTCCATGTATTGATCTAATAGCCGGAGTGAACTATGAATACGTTCAGAGTTTTTCATTTTATCATTATCCGATATGACTGCTCAAAATCATCCCATTCCCGATTCGTTATAAGTACAAGGTCAAATAAAATATCTCTGTCCTGAACATAGACTGGAATCCCTTCTCTAATGATCTGAATCCTGATGTACAAGGGGAGGAGAGAGAATAATGTGATGTCGAGAGGGATAGTGCCCATTGCTGCATATCTACCTGAGTATAAGAGAAATTTTTTGAAAAAAGCATTTGGGTTATTATCCAGGGTTATTATGCAGAGATCTACGTCCCTGAATCTTTTTTCTGATACCGAACTTCCATATTGGTAAACGGCAAGAATGTCAGGATCATGTACCGCCTCATTTATAAATTGGGAGTAAACAGGGTGATTATTGAGGACTTGTGACGCCGGAAGGGAGAGAGACATTTATTCTATATATGGATGTATGGGAATATAGTAATTTCTTGTATGTCTCGTGAATACACGGATACCCACAGATATCTCATTTTTTCAAGGGTTTGAATTACAACTTCGTGAAGCGTTTTATCAAAATCCATGAGGCTGAACATCAGGTTTGACAAATGACACGAAACATGCTGCCTCATACAAAAAAGAAAAATTATTGAGAATAATGAAAAAAATTATTCTTCAGAAGAATCGTTTTCATCCGGTCCTTCATCAACCATCTCGATCTCGGCCTGTGGAATATCGTCCCCTAATTCTTCCTGCTCTTCTGGTGAGAGTGAGGTCACTCCGACCACCCGGTCACCATGAGCAAGTTTCATCATTCGAACGCCCCGTGTTGATCTTCCCTGGATTGAAATCTTTTCAACACTGGTTCTGATGACAATTCCTTCTGCACTCATCAGAATGATCTCTTCTTCAGGTCCTGCTGCAAATGCGGTTACCACACCATCGTTTCTGTTCACCTTGATATTGCGAACACCCATGGTTCCTCGCCCATGGCCTCGGTATTCATCAAAGCTTGTCCGCTTTCCATATCCTGCTTCAGTGATGGTAAGGAGGTGTTTCCCTTCTTCGATGACTGTCATACTGGTGACATAGTCATCATCTTTCATCCGCATGCCAATAACCCCAAGTGCATTGCGGTGACGAAGGGGAATATTTTCTTCGCTAAACCGAAGGCTCTGACCATATTTTGTCGTGACAACAATCTCCTGATTGCCTTCACTGACCATGACACGGACCAGATTATCACCTTCACGAAGGGTAATTGCATTTACTCCGGTTGATCGCGGACGTGCAAACTCGTTCTGTGGAATCTTGATTATCATTCCTCGTTCGGTCAGGAAGAGGAAGAACCGTTCTGAAGAGAACGTCTGAACTGGTATGACTGCTGTCACCCGCTCTTCACTTCTTAAATCCAGGAGGTTTACAATCGCTTTTCCTTTGCTCTGCCGCGAACCTTCCGGAATATCAAACACCCGCAGCCAGTATACTCTGCCGATAGAAGTGAAACAGAGGAGATGATCATGCATGTTTGCGACAAAAACCTGCTCTACATAGTCTTCATCCTTAATTGATATCCCCATTACTCCTCTGCCGCCCCTGCCCTGGACCCGGTAAGCATCGAGATCCATATGCTTGACATAGTTCTGGTGTGTCAGGCAGACGAGCACCTGATTATTGGGAATAAGGTCTTCCCGAACTATCTCATGCAGATCTCCGGTTATCAGGGTTCTTCTCTTGTCAGAATATTTATCTCGTATTTCACCTAATTCCCGGGAGATCTCAGATTTTATGTTGGATTCAGATGAAAGAAGTTCGACAAGTTTTCGAATTTCTGCCTCAAGCAGTTCTCGTTCATCAACGAGTTTCTGTTTTTCAAGGGCTGCAAGACGGCGAAGCTGCATCTGCAGAATTGCCCCGGCCTGGGCTTCATCAAGGGAGAACTTATCCATAAGAGACATTTTTGCTTCATCAGCAGTCTGAGCTGCCCTGATGGTTGCAATCACCGCATCGATATTATCAATAGCATGGAGAAGTCCCCGTAAAATGTGGACCCGTTCTTCTGCCTTTCGCTTATCAAACTCGCTTCTTTTTGTAATGACGATGATCCGGTGCTTGATGAACAGTTCAATGAGTGAAATAAGTCCAAGGATCTTTGGCTGCCGGTCAACAATTGCATAGTTGATGACACCAAATGTGTTTTCAAGAGCCGTGTGCTTATAGAGGTGATTTAAGATAAGTTGCGGACGGGCATCTTTTCGAAGCTCGATGACAATCCGCATCCCATCCTTGTCTGATTCATCCCTGAGATCAGATATCCCGTCAATCCTCTTCTCATGGACCAGTTCTGCAATATGTTCGATAAGTTTTGCCTTGTTTACCTGGTACGGGATTTCAGTAATGATAATCTGGTCGCGTTTGCCAGTTTCATCAACCTCTGCAACGCCCCTGACCGTCAGTTTTCCATGCCCGGTCATGTAGGCATTCAGAATTCCCTCGGTCCCCATGATGATACCGCCGGTTGGGAAATCCGGGCCCGGAAGCATCTGCATCAGGTCATAAACCGAAGCATCAGGGTTTACAAGGAAGTGGCATACTGCATCACAGACCTCTCTCAGGTTATGGGGCGGCATCTTTGTTGCAATACCGACTGCAATACCATCTGTCCCATTGATGAGCAGGTTTGGCAGTCGTGCCGGAAGGACTGTGGGCTCCTGTAATGATTCATCAAAATTCGGTTTAAATTCGACTGTTTCCTTTTCAAGGTCTTCAAGAAGTTCTTCTGCCTCTCTCTTTAGCCTGACTTCGGTGTAACGCATTGCCGCAGGAGAATCCCCGTCCACAGAACCAAAGTTGCCCTGACCATCAACCAGCATCATCCGGTATGAAAATGGCTGTGCCATCTTCACGATGGTATCATAAATGGATGAATCACCATGCGGGTGATACTTACCCATGACGTCTCCGACCACACGGGCGGATTTTTTATAGGCCTTGTCATGAGTATTTCCCATCTCCCACATGGCGAAGAGAGAACGACGGTGAACAGGTTTGAGACCGTCTCTGACGTCAGGAATTGCACGACCAATAATAACTGACATCGCATAATCGATGTATGAGGATTTCATCTCCTCTTCGATATTGACCTGTATTACTTTGGGAGTAAAGAGAGGTTCCTGGTTTTCATCAGATGTCAAGGTTTGTCACCTCTCTTGCATGACGCTTGATAAAATCACGACGGGCTGGGACGTCGTCGCCCATCAGTTTTTCAAAAATTTCGTTTGCATAGGCGGCATCTTCGATAATTACTCGTTTAAGCACCCGGGTTTCCGGGTTCATGGTAGTAGACCAGAGCTGGTTGGCGTTCATTTCACCAAGACCCTTGTACCGCTGGATTCCGACTCCTTTTTCTCCCATTTCCTGCATGATTGTTTGCATTTCTTCTTCACTATATGCGTATTTTTCCTGTTTACCCTTGGCAATCCGGTACAGGGGTGGCTGCGCCAGGTAAATGTATCCTGCTTCAATGAGTGGCTGGAGGTACCTGAAAAAGAATGTCATGAGAAGGGTGCTGATATGGGCACCGTCCACATCTGCATCAGTCATTATTATGATGTGATGATACCTGGCTTTCTCGATATCAAATGATTCCCCGACGCCAGTCCCAATTGCAGAGATAAGTGCCTGAATTTCAATACTTTTCAGGATTTTATGCACGGTCGCCTTTTCTACATTCAGGATTTTACCCCTGAGCGGAAGAATTGCCTGAAATCTTCTGTTACGACCCTGTTTTGCACTGCCTCCTGCAGAATCTCCTTCGACAATATAGATTTCACTCTTTTCGGCAGAGCGTTCTGAGCAATCAGCAAGTTTTCCCGGGAGACCCGCTGATTCAAGAGTACTTTTCCTTCGTGCCAGTTCCCGTGCCTTTCGTGCTGCCTCCCTGGCCTGGTAGGCAAGAAGAGCCTTTTCTATGATTGCAGAAAGGTCTTTGGGGTGTTCTTCGAAATATTCACAGAGTGAGGCATACACTAGTGAGTCAACGATGCCTTTGACCTCACTGTTCCCAAGTTTCATCTTGGTCTGCCCTTCAAACTGGGGTGCTGCCATCCGGATCGATATAATTGCGGTCAGGCCCTCTCTGACATCATCACCCTTCAGGGAAAAGTTCGGATCTTTTATGACCTTATTTTCTTTCCCCATTTTATTGATGGCTTTTGTCAGTGCAGATCTGAAACCTTCAAGATGGGTTCCCCCTTCCTTTGTATTTACACTGTTGACGTAGGCAAACACCTTTTCTGAATATGCGGTTGCATACTGGAGTGCAATGTCAACCTCAACCTTATTTTCCTCATCTTTCCTTTCAAAAAAGATAACTGATTCATGAATAGGCTGAGCTTCATGGTTGAGATATTTGACATATTCAGTAATGCCACCTTCATACGAGAAGACTTCGCTGCATTCTTCCAGATCTTCGCATCGCTCATCAACAATGCTAATGGCAACGCCAGAGTTCAGGAATGCAAGTTCTCTCATCCGGTACGCAAGAATGTCATAGTCATATTCAACTGCATCAAATATTTTAGCATCAGGTTTAAATCTGATCCTGGTCCCGGTTACTTGCTTTACATATTTGAAGAGAAATTCTCTTTTTGTTTCGGGACAGTCATCTGGAAGGTTTCCATACCGCCTGATGTACCGTTCCTTGATCTTTTCAAAGTCTTCCTCTTCTTTTTCAAGACTGGTCTGTGGCTGACCCCTGGAAAAGAGCATCTGGTACTCATACCCGTCTTTCCAGACGGTTGCAGTAAGATCAGTGGAAAGAGCGTTGACAACTGAAACACCCACTCCATGCAGACCTCCCGATACCTGGTAGGTATCCTTGTCAAACTTTCCGCCGGCATGAAGGACAGTAAGCACCGTTTCAAGTGCACTTTTATTTTCGTTGTCCTTCATAGATTCAACAGGGATACCCCGACCATTATCCTCAACACTGACACTTCCGTCAGAATGAATAATGACCTGAATATGTGAGCAGTACCCTGCAAGAGCTTCATCAATGGCATTGTCTACCACCTCATATACCAGGTGATGAAGACCCCGGGTATCGGTAGATCCGATGTACATTGCCGGTCGTTCCCTGACCGGTTCGAGACCTCGCAAGATTTTGATATTATCAGAATTGTATGTGTCGGACAGAAGAAAACCTCCTGAAAAATATGTGATCAGAAAATGTGTTCTATATAGTTGGTGTTTATAAGACTAAAACATGGTGTTTTAAGGCCCGGTCAGGGGTGCCTGTTTTCAGGCCGTTTCGGCATCTTTTTTCGAAGCCCGCACTGATTTGAAGTAGAATGCCCCGACCACGCCAAAGGTAATCACCGGGGATACAAATTCGGGGATATGAAATCCGAAGCTGTCGATAAGCATGATAGATCCAAGCAGAAGGATCGAGTACATGGCCCCGTTCTTTAAAAACCGGTATTGTTTAATCCGGTCAATATTACTGACTGTTATCTGCCTGACTGCAATTGCTCCCAGAGCATTTCCTACAAGGATGAGCGGGACAGACATTGTGAATGCAAAGGCTCCAAGAACCCCGTCAATTGAAAATGTTGCATCAATGACTTCAAGGTACAGGATTTTACTGATGTCTGACATATCTCCGCTCATGAGTTTCTGCTCTTGCAATTCTGCATTCTGGCGAAAACCATGGACAATAAAAAAGGCTGTTGAGCCCACCACAGCTCCAAATGCCATCATTGGGTTTCTTTCAAGTGCAAACCATACGACCGCCATTAGCAGGATGGATACAACCGCATAAAACCAGGCTCCCTTTGAAAAGAAAAATTGTTCTCCAGGAAGGCCGAAGTGTTTTTCTTCAAGAAACAGCCAGTGGAAGAAGAGGAAGATAAGGAATGTTCCTCCGCCGATGAGCAGGATCGGAGATGATGTTTCTATTGCCTCTTTGACATCCGGATTATCACTAAACATGGCGGTAAAGGCTTCCCATAAGGTCAAATCAGGAGAGGCGGACCACACCAGAATAAGGGGGAGCAGTCCCCTTACAAGGAAGACTGCAAAGAACATCCCCCAAAGCAGAAACCATCTCCGGTATTTTTGTTGCATCGTCCCGAGAACTTCTGCATTAATAATGGCATTATCAATACTGCAGATGATCTCAAACATGCACAGACCCATGATGGTCAGGATGATTGTGAATAGTTCCACATCACAAGGTATGAGAAATTAAGATATCAATACCGCACATCCCAAGAGCTTTTCAGTGTCAATTGTTGCTGTGATGAAGGAAAGCCGAACATGTAATTGGAGGCCGCGGGCAATACCTATTTTTTCCAGAACACTATTTATACTCATATTCCCTATGCGATGTTATGAAGCGTCAGGGTTTCTTCCTCGCAATATTCCTTATGGTTGTCTGTATTCTTTCATCAGGATGTATGGATCAGGATCTTGGTTCTCTTTCGGATAACGGACCTGTAAAGCCAGTTATTACTCTTACTCCAGTGGGTGAAAAATCTGCAGAGATGAATTCTGCTGCAGAGCCTGTGCAGAAGCGGGTGATGACTCCGGACACTCCTGCGTCAGCGCAGCTCAAGGGATTTATGGAAGAGACGTTCCCTCAGTTCACCAAAGCGTATATGGATATCAGAGCATCAGATCGGGCTCTTGATGCAGCCGGGGTCCAGGAAAAAGCGTTACGCCTTGAGATGCTGGTAGCAGATATCACTGATACATATCGTCTTGCTCAGTCTCTTCCTGAAAAGAATGTATTTCCCGGCCTGAGTTCTAAAGAAGAAGTGATTTTCAATAAATATGCAGGATTTATCCGCGACCTTGGTCTTTATGCATCAAGCCTGAAACAGGCAGCTTTCTGGAAAAATTCTGATTCTTCTGAAGCATCACTTGGAAATTACCGCAGAAATCAGGATCTCGCTGACAACTATGGGAAAAAAGTCATAACTGATATTAAAACCCTTAATGGATATTGCAAAGACTGGGGCTTTCCATACCTGAATGAAAAGTATGTCAGGGAATATTCTTTTCTTCCCTAATATTTTCTACACTAAATTTTGATAAAATCCTACCGATTCACCCGCTCATGGTAAGTGTTCCAGTAGTACCATCAACTTCTACCATCTCACCTGATGGAAGATCAGAAAGACGGGTTTCAATTCTGTCTATCATGGGTAT
>Ga0265295_1004912_pt1 | contig 17574 bp, 6 predicted proteins | sample Munlansysbiofilm_FD_192503 | JGI IMG/M metagenome (GOLD analysis project Ga0265295, IMG submission 192503) | Leachate microbial communities from a municipal landfill in Southern Ontario, Canada - Methane capture system biofilm | ecosystem: Engineered > Solid waste > Landfill > Unclassified ...
CTGGGGTTGGCAGGGCAGACGGAAAGGGAGGGTGAGCCGCGGCAAAGCCCAGCGGTCGGTAAGAAGCACTTGCTTTGGCTTTCGCTGGCTCTTTTTATCCTCGGGCAATTGCTGATTGAATTTGGCCGACAGGCTTTGCTTGTTTTGGCTGTATTGTCTTTTGTTTCAGGTTTTATTCTGGCTGCTTTTTCTTTAAAATATCGAGAAAATCCAAAACAAGATGATGATGAAGTCATTCATAATGAAACTGAGGAAGATGTTTCCTTTTCGATAAAAACGGGCTGGCTTGTTTTGGGCTTAGCCCTTGCAATTCTGGGGGGATGGAATTATCGAAACGGAACCATCAATTTGTTGGGTGGTTTGCTTTGGATATGCAGTATTGCTTCGGTTTTAACCTCTTTTTATCAAAAAAGGACGACGGACAGAGAATCGTTTAAATCCAGGCTTCAGAAGATTATCTCCAATCGCAAGAGAATGATGGCATTGCTCTTCTTGATTGTGGTCGTTGTGCTTTTCCAATTGGGCGGTTTGAGAAACGTGCCGTCTGAAATGATCAGCTCCCAGGTTGAAGCTTATTACACCTTCGATGGCATATTGGCGGGAGATGCTGCCTTGTGGTTTCCACGAAATGTCGTCAGCGAACCACTTGGCTATTATTGGGGAGCGTTGCTTAATTTGTTTGCGGGAAAGCCAATCTCTTTTACGGGTTTGAAATTAGCCTATGCTTTGGCTGGGTTGATTACGGTATTTTTCATTTATAAACTTGGGAATTTGCTCTTTGATGAGCGGAGCGGCTATTTGAGCGCTTTGCTTTTTGGGATCGGCTTTTGGCCGATATTGCAAGAAAGAGCACTTTTGGGTTATGGCTTGGTTTTGGCAATTTTTATTCCGTCAACTTATTTCTTGATTAAATCGTTCAAGGAAGATGATTTTAATTCCTTGTTGATTGCTACGGTTCTGACTTCATTGGGCTTACTGACGAATAAAATCTTCATATTTGCGGTTGTGGCAAACACCCTGGTAACAATTGTGTATACCATCAAAAAAGCGAAGGAAGGCTGGCGAACTGAGCTGGCACTGCGCATAGCCACAAGCCTTATAGTAGGGATAGTTGTCGCTTTGCCTTTGGTTTTTATCATCATTAACAATCCAGCTGGGTGGATTGCGCCGATTGTCAACCAACTTTCAACTCAGTTTAGCTCCCATTCTGCCAGTAATGGCGTGGTATTTTTTAGCAATTTATTCGCTTCTTTGGGGATGGTGAATTGGTCGAACAATAACAGTTGGGTGGATGGGATTGCGAATCGTGGAGCATTGGACTGGCTGAGCGCTGCCTTTTTCTTGTTTGGTTTGGCAATTTTGATTTTCAAAGACTTTCGCAAAAATCGCAGTCAAACGATTGCTATTCTGCTGATTTTCTTAGTGATGCTGATGCCTTCGGTTTTGTCTTTTTCACAACCGCAGGAAAATCCATCGCTTAGTCGTGCATTGGGAGCCGCCCTGCCGGTTTTTCTGATTGCCGGACGAGGCTTTGGCTTTGCGCTTGAGCAATTGCCTGAAAATTCTACAAAAAAAGCTAATAATCGCCGAACTTTTGTCTTTCTGCTTTTTGCAGCTATTACAATTATCAATAATTACCAACTAATCAATCGGGTCTATGCCGAGAATTATCAACGGTCAGCCTGGAACGCCAGTGAAATGGCATCTGTTTTGACGGATAATCTGGCGGGCAGGGAAGGCAATCTTCAGGCTTATTTGGTTGGCTATCCCTATTGGGTGGATGCCCGGGCGGTGGCAATTAGCATGGGCAAACCGGAGTTGAACCTATCCATCTTGCCCGAAGCTTTAGCACAAACAATCAATCTAAATACGAATAAAATATTTCTGCTACATCCTGAAGATGAAGGAAGTTTGAATCAGTTACAATCGCTTTATCCAAACGGTTTCGGCAATCTTTATGCAAGCCGTGAGGTGGGTAAGGACTTTTATGTTTTTATTGTGAGTCAATAATTTATGGAAAATAAGATGAAAAACGGAACGAAAAATAATCTCAGTCGAGCTTTAATAACAGTTTTTATTCTGGCAGTAATTCTGGTTGCCGGTGGATATTACAGGTTTTTGAACGTCAACTGGGACGAAAGTTATCATCTGCACCCGGACGAACGCTATTTATCGATGGTTTTGAACAGTATCCAACCGGTGGATAGCGTGGGTGAGTATTTTGACACACAAAATTCGAGTTTAAATCCAAACACGCATGGCTACACTTTTTTCGTTTATGGCACTTTCCCGCTTTTTATCATTCGATATGTCGGCGAACTAATCGGGCAGACCGGTTATGATCCGATTACGCTGGTTGGCAGGACACTTTCAGCCATTTTCGACTTATTAACGGTTGTACTGGTTTTTCTGATTGCTTTCAAGCTCTACAATGAGCGGGTTGGTTTGATTGCGGCCGCTTTGTATGCCTTTGCGGTCTTGCCAATTCAGCAATCGCATTTCATGACCGTGGACACCTTCACCAATACCTTTGGAATGTTGACCGTTTTGGCGGCTGTGATCATCCTCAAAAATCCATATCCACTGAGAGATGAGGGACATTCAAAATCTTTTAAGAGAATTTGGCAGATGGTATGGCCATATTTGTTTTTTGGCTTAGCTCTCGGAATGGCGACTGCTTCGAAAATTAATGCCGTATCTTTGGCGGTTTTGTTACCTTTGGTTGAACTGGTGCGTTATTTCCAAAGCGAAAATCGCGAAGAAAATGTTAATCTGACCAGTGTAATTCTGCTGGTTTTGCTTGCGGCTGCGATGAGCTTTTTGACCTTCAGACTGCTTCAGCCTTATGCTTTCGAGGGTCCCGGGCTGTTTAGTTTTTCGCTAAATCCCGATTGGTGGAATGGGATGCAATCATTGAGAATGCAAAGTACCGGCACCGTAGATTTTCCTCCGGCTTTGCAATGGGCGCGGCGACCGGCAAGCTTTTCAATCACCAATTTGCTCGTCTGGGGTGTTGGTTTGGCTTGGGGTATCAGCTCAGTTTTCGCCTGGATCGCGATGGCTTGGCATAGCATCAAAGGGCGTGAATGGTCAAATTTGCCGCTGCTGATTTGGAGTTTGCTCTATTTCATCTGGCAGGGCTTGGCTTGGGTTTCAGCCATGCGGTATTTGCTTTTGCTTTATCCGGTGATGGCAATCGTGACTGCCTGGGCTTTTGACCGATTGATACAAAACAGTTCAGGTTTTAGGATTAAGAACTTCAAGATATCCCAAAAAGCCATCCGCACTTTTGGTTTTATTGTTAGCGCTGTGGTTTTGCTTGGCAGCGCAGCCTGGGCATTTGCTTTCACCCGAATCTATACCAGACCGGTTAGTCGTTTGCAGGCAACGGATTGGATTTATCAGAACATTGAGGGTCCAATCAATCTCGTTTTTGAAAAGGATGGAGTGGAAAACAGCTTCCCGATTCAATATCGGGCTAACCATGTTTTGAACAGCGATGAGCGTTACATTTCCCTTTATCAGGCGAAAGCGGATGGCAGACTTATGGATTTGACTTACCCGTCAGTTCAAAACCTTTCGACAACAGCCTTACTGGAATTTGAACTTCGGATCATCGATGCGGAAAGCGGAGAGTTGATTGGCGGAGATCCATTTATACTGACAAGTTCAAGGGACCTTGAGGGCAACAGTTTGCCGGTGTTGAGTTTGCAATTCATGCCGGAACTCGAATTGGAGGATGGCAAACTTTACCGTTTTGAGCTGAAGCTGCTCAGCCCGGAGGCACGAGCGCATCTAAGCGGTGTGCCACAGATGAATTTCGTCTATGAAGATGGGTCGACTCGACAAGAAGAGTTGCCCCGAATTACAGAGGAAATTACAGACCAACATGCTTATAATATGCGGGCAACAGTCCAGCCTATGGGTGAATTAACTCGCGTAGAAATCCCTTGGCTGCTAGATGCAAGTCAAACTGATTCCATTAAAAAACTGCAATTGACTTTGAATTTTAACAAGCCAGAAGGCCCTGAATTGCGCATAGCCACAGTGGCGGGAAGCTTCTTAGGCACAGGGGATGCGGACGGAAGTCGGCTTGTTTTTGATCTGGATCAGCCGGTTGAAGTTGACGAAATCACCGAATTTGAGCTTACCTTGGCTTTGCTTGAAGGGGAAGGACAAATTGCCATTAAGCAAGGCGGGATTGCTTTGGAAAGCAGCTGGGATGATGGCTTGCCGCTCAGCAGGGCTTCCTTGCAGCCTTATAGTAACGAAGCCGGAATCTACCGTCCGGATTTGAATTTTGAAATGTATTGGCCTGATGATGAGAGCAAAGTTCAGCGCTTTTATTCAATCTTAAATCAGGCGGATACGATTGTGATGAGTTCAAACCGTCAGTTTGGAACAATTCCTCGCGTTCCTGAACGCTACCCATTGAGCACAACCTTTTATCGCGAACTTTTGGGTTGTGACGAGGGGCAGGACACATTGGATTGCTATTATCAAGCTGAAGGTGGCGAAAAAGGGAATTTAGGCTTCGATTTGGCGGCGGTTTTCACTTCTTATCCGAACCTTGGCAGCTTGGAATTCAACGATCAATATGCTGAAGAAGCTTTTTCAGTTTATGACCATCCTAAAGTTTTAGTTTTTAGAAAAAATGTGGACTATGACAGCAACAAAGTCTGGGAAATCCTCAATTCGGTTGATGTTAGCAAGGCAATATTTTTGACGCCAAAACAGGCTGATGACTATAACGCCGAGGATGCAAATAAGGAAAACCTTTTATTGCTCGATGAAACTGACCTGGCGGTGCAGCAAGAAGGCGGAACATGGTCGGATCTTTTTAACCGTGAATCACTTCTGAACCGGCATCCCTGGCTTGCAGTAAGTGCCTTTTACTTGCTGTTTTTGGTTTTAGGCTTGATTGTTTTCCCAATTGTAAGGCTGGCTTTACATGGTTTGAAAGACCGCGGTTATGGTTTTGTCCGAGTTATTGGGCTCTTGATTTTTGTCTTAATTGCTTTTAATTTAGGCTCAATGAAGGTTGCGGTGAGCCGTGGCTTGCTCTGGCTAGTTTTAGCAGTTATCTTGCTTGCCTCCGGAATTACTGCCTGGTTTACCCGTAAGGGTTTGAAGGAAGACTTTAAGCAGCATTGGAAACAATTTTTGATTGAAGAAGTCGTCTTCTTGGCAGCCTTTGCCTTTTTCTTGTGGATTCGTTACCAAAACCCTGACCTCTGGCATCCCTGGCGAGGCGGAGAAAAGCCGATGGATTTCAGCTATCTGAATGCTGTGATTAAGAGCGATACTTTCCCAGCTTATGACCCCTGGTTTGCAGGCGGTTATATCAATTATTACTATTATGGTCAGGTGTTAGTCGGTTTGCCGATTAAGTTGTTGGGGATTGTGCCCGCCGTCTCGTATAACATCATGCTGGCAATTTGGTATGCCATGGTTGTGCTTGGTGCGTTCAGCATTGCCTGGAACATCGGGAAAGCTGTTTTTGAAAAAGGTTCGGAAGATAAAGGGAAACTTTTCGGACCAGCCTTTTGGGCAGGGATTGGCACGGCAGTTTTCCTTGCTGTGCTGGGAAATTTAGGTGAAATTACCGTCCTCGCCAATGGATTGAAATTGCTCGGAGCGAACGGAGCCAGTTTGGACGGAGCAAGCTTTGCTCAGAATTTGAGTTGGTTCTTCAAGGGAATTGGCTTATCCTTCCAGGGAAACGCTCTGCCGATTGGTTCGGGGACCTGGTACTGGAACCCGAGCCGAATGATTCCGGGCGAACCGATTACTGAATTTCCATTTTTCACATTTTTGTATGCTGATTTTCATGCCCATTTAATTGCTATGCCGATTGTGCTGGCGGCGGTTGGCTGGTGTCTTTCCTTGGTTATGGAAAAAAAGACTGATGGGAAAGACTGGTTCAAAAAATTTGCTTTGCCGGTTTTATTGACCGGTGCGGTTATCTTGGGTGCATTGGGTCCGACCAATACCTGGGATTCAATTACTTTTACAGCCTTGGCAATGGTGAGCCTGCTTTATGTTGGATTTCGCTATTTTCCCGAAGCCGAATGGCGGTTTTTGCCTAAGTGGATGCGGAAAATTGTCTATCCTTTGTTGAGCTCAGGCATACTGTTTGGCTTTAGCCGACAGTTTTACTACAATTTCAACCGTTATTTTATGCCCGGTTACAGTTCGATAGGATATTGGGATGGGGTCAGGACACCGCTCTCTTCCTATTTGATGCACTGGGGACTGATTTTGTTTGTGCTGGCTTGCTGGATGATTTGGGAAATTTATCAATGGATGGCAAAAACGCGCCTGTCAGATTTAGAGGGTTTGAAAAAGCATAAGAATTGGTTGTTTGCAATTCTGGCTTTTATTGTGATTGCCCTGATTGGCATGTTAATCCTCAAGATTTCGGTTGCCATTGTCGCTATTCCCCTGGCCGCTATGGCACTATTCCTAGTTTTGAGTACGGATGACGATGTTAAACGTTTGGCGTATTTCATGGTTGGCACCGGTTTGCTTTTGACGCTTGTGGTTGAACTGGTTTATCTCAAAGGCGATATCGGCAGGATGAATGTGGTTTTCAAACTCTATCATCAAGCCTGGATGCTGCTAACGCTGCCAATGGGTGTGGCGGCGGTCACACTTTGGCGCGATTTACCAGAATGGAAAGCTGGGAAACGTATTTCTTTCCAGGTGGTCTTTAGCGTTTTGGTTTTTAGTGCTTTGCTTTTCCCGGTTTTAGCAGGCAAAGATAAAATGACCGACCGTATGGATCGGGACGCGGTGCATACCTTGGACGGTATGAAGTACATGGAAAGTTCCTGGTACACGGCGAATAATCAGTTGATGGATTTGAGCCAGGATTATCGGGCAATTCAATGGATGCAGGATAATGTGGAAGGTTCGCCGGTAATTCTTGAAGGGCAGGCCTATGAGTATTATTGGGGCAACCGCTATACAATTTACACAGGCTTGCCGGGAGTTGTTGGCTGGAACTATCATCAGCGTCAACAAAGAGCGATTTTGGGGAATAATGATGTTCAAAATCGAGTGGACGAAGTGAATGCTTTTTATAACAGCCAAGATCCAAACTTTGTCAGTGAGTTTTTAGCGAAATATAAAGTTGCTTACATAGTGGTTGGACAACAAGAAAAAGCCTTCTATTCACCTGAAGGTTTGGCGAAATTCGAGGAATTTGATGGCATCCTTTGGGAAAAGGTCTACAATGAAGCTGACACCACAATTTATAAGGTGAAGTAATGATTGATTTCTTAAAATGGTTTTTGCTATTGGAAGTGCTCGGTCTGATAAGCCTGCCTCTTAGCTGGTCGGTATTTCAAAAATTACGATCAAGAGGAATTTATCTTGCCAAAGCGCTCGGGCTCCTCTTATGGGCTTTCTTGTTTTGGTGGCTGACGACAATCGGCTTGCTGAAAAACGACACGGCTTCTGCAATTAGCGCTTTGTTCATTCTGCTTGTGATTAACCTGCTGATTTTGCGAAAAATTGGTTTTGGGAAATTGAAGGAATGGCTGAAAGAAAACCTGAAAATCATTCTCACAAGCGAAATTTTGTTTTTAGTGGCATTCGCATTTATGGCAGTGGTTCGGGCGGCGAATCCTGAAATTATCAACACTGAAAAATTTATGGAGATGGCTTTTATCAATAGCATCCTCAAATCGCCCACGCTGCCTCCACAAGACCCCTGGCTTTCCGGTTATGGCGTCTCTTATTATTACTTTGGTTATCTAATGTCCGCTTTGCTGATTCGGCTGAGCGGGGTGGCTTCATCGATTGGCTACAATCTGGTTTCGGCATCCTGGTTTGCGTTAACTGCTTTGGGGCCTTATGGACTATTGTGGGATTTGCTGGCAAAAAAAGAAGAAAAAGTACCCAACAGAATCTATGCTTTGGCAATCTTAGCGCCAATCATGCTATTGATTGTTTCCAACTGGTTTGGTGCTTTGGATGTAATCCATTCACGCGGTTGGGTTGGGGAGGAGTTTTGGGAAAATTTGCAGATACCGGCTTTGCTTAGTGGACCGCAAAGGCTGTCTTGGTTTCCTAACCGCGGCGGTTGGTCATGGTGGCAGGCTAGCCGGGTTGTTCAAGATTTTCGCTTGAGCGGATCGACGATTGAAATTATTGACGAATTTCCTTTTTTCACCTTCTTGCTCTCGGACATTCATCCCCATTTGTTAGGAATGCCCTTTGTCTTTTTGGCGATTGCTCAGGCTTTGAACGCTTTCAATGGTGGTTGGGAAGGGGAGATTAAGCTTTTTGGAAAAGCCATTCCGATTAATTGGTCGAATGCCTTAATCGCTCTGATTACTTTGGGTGGAATTGCCTTTCTGAACACTTGGGATTTCCCCTTTTATTTGCTGCTGATGGGTTTGGCTTTTATTTGGAGAAGGGGAACTGAGCATGGCTGGAATGGCAAGCGATTGCTTGAACTTGTTTTGTTTGGCGGTGTTGGTGGTGTTCTAAGCATAGTGGCTTATTTGCCTTTCTACCTCAGCTTTGCATCACAAGCCGGTGGGATTTTGCCCAGTTTGGCATTTTTTACCCGGGGAAGCTATTTTTGGATTATGTTTGGACCCTTGTTGCTTCCAATTTTCGCCTGGCTGATTTATCGACTTATTGCGGAAAAGCACTTCCCTTCCGGAAAATCATTATTAATCACTTTAGGATTTTTCGCCTTGCTCTTTGTGCTGAGCTGGGGCTTGGGGTTTTTGGGCACTCGAACGGAAAGCCTGAGCGGAATGTTGCTCGGCTTGCAAGGAGCAGAGAGCGGGAGTGGCTTATTGGTCAGCGCTCTGCTTGAAAGATTGAAACAGCCGGGAACAATCATTACCATCTTCCTGATGGTTTGGCTGGTTTTGGATTATTTTGTCTTGAGAATCAAAAAATCAAAAAGCAGTGAGCTTGAGGAGACAGTCAGTGAACAGCCTAAACCCAAAGTGGAGACGAAAGCTTTTGTCTTGCTTTTGGTGATAATCGGGGCTTTGCTGGTGGTTGTGCCAGAATTTGTTTATTTACGCGATCAATTTGGGACGCGAATGAACACAATCTTCAAGTTTTATTATCAAGCCTGGATATTGTGGTCGCTGGCTGGAGCTTACTTTATCGCGAAATTCCTCAGTGAAGCTGACGCACTAAAAACAAGAGTCTTTGTTTTTGCCTTGCTTGCCGCTGGGCTACTGGTTTTTGGCTTCTCGGTCATGCAGCAAGAACAAAGCCTGACAGTGAATTTTGGCAGCTCCTGGCTGGATTACCTCATGCTTTTAATTCCAATCATTTTGCTTGGCTGGATCGTAAGCTCGTTGGTGAAAAAGGAGTATAAAACAGTGCTGGCGATTGTTTGTTTGGCAGGTTTGGGATTGGGTTTGATTTACCCTACGATTGAGCTTTGGAATAAAACCGAAGGCTTCCAACCAACGGACGGCTATTCGCTCGATGGAAAGCAGGATTTTTATACTTATTCTCCCAATGAAATGATTGCGGCAGAGTGGTTAGAAAAAGCGCCCAATGGTGTGATGGCGGAAGCTGTTTCGGATACAGGCGGCAGCTATACAACTTACAATATCATTTCCACTTTTTCTGGAATGCCCACGGTTTTGGGCTGGATAGGTCACGAAGCTCAATGGCGGGGTGGTTACGAAGAAATTGGCAGTCGACAGGATGATTTGCGGACCTTGTATAGTAGCGCGGATTGGAATCAGGCGCAGAACGTGATCGACCGTTATAATATCCGATATATTGTGGTTGGCAATTTGGAGCGGCAAACCTATCAGCTGGAAGAAAGCAAGTTCGAAGAGAACATGAATAAAGTTTTGGATACAGCAAGTGTTGATATTTACGAAGTGAGAATGCCATGATGAGTAGCGTAATAGAAATGAATGATTCAAAAAACAAGCTAAATAATCCTGCAATCTGGTTTTTGCTTACCCTGAGTTTGGGCTTGGTTTTACGTCTAAGTTCCTTGGGTGCTAGCAGTTTCACTCAAAGCGAATTGACCTTGGTTAACCAAGCCTGGAAAATCTCACAAGGAGTGGGCGAAAGCAGCGCGAGTGTACCGGTTTATAGTGGATTGACGGCTTTGCTCTTTTTCATTTTTGAGGCATCGAACTTTCTTGCGCGATTTTTGCCGGCAATTCTTGGTGCATCACTTGTGATCTTGCCCTGGTTTTGGAAAGAAGAATTGGGCGAAAAAGCCGCTCTAATTTTGAGTTTTGGTCTGGCTATCGAATCGGCATTCCTGCTCTTTTCAAGAACAGTTAATGGCGGGATCTTTGCCATCGCCGGCTTATTATGGGCGATGACCTTTTTCAAAAAAGGCAAAGTGGGGCTCTTTGGTTTCGCGCTTGCAATTGCTTTTATGAGTGGGAAGACCTTTTGGTTGTTGCTGGTTTTTGGAGTCTTGGCAATTGCCTTTCTGCGCTTGCTAAAAATAGATGTGCGACCAGCTACTTGCCCTTTGCGTGTAAATCAGGGCTGGAAGAAAGCCTTGTTGGTTTTTTTGGTGAGTTTGTTTTTGATTAGCACAAGCTTTTTGCTCAACCCAAGCGGTTTGGGCAGTTTGGCAAGCGGCTTGCTTGATTTTGTGAAAGGCTTTGGACAGGCTTTTGAAAAGCCCTTATTGCACGTTTTTTATCTGCTACTTGCGCATAGCTATTTACCCTTGTTTCTTTTTGGCATAGCATTCTTTACTTCCCGGAAGACCGAAAAAAGCGAAGGAAGTCGAATTACTCTCCTTTTATTCGGTTTAGGGATTGTGTTTAGTCTGATTTTTTCGAGAGAAAATTTTGTGCTTTTGTTAATCCCGATCCTGATTGCCTGGATTGGTGGGGCGGGCTGGCTGGCAGATTTCAAAATTGATTTTAAGGATAAGTGGCACCCGGCAGTGCTTTTGTTTGTTTTTGTGGTTGCCATCTTTGGTTATATGGGAATAAACTCGAAAACACTCGGTAAATTACCTTTTGGCAACAGTCAATTTTGGAGTATCGGCTTGCTAACTGTAGCCGGTTTGGTTTTGTTATTAGCCGCATGGTGGTTGGTGCGTTATGGTTGGAAAGACGGAAGCCAGGTTTTCCTTCTGGCGACAATTTGTGTGCTCGGCGTAATGACGATGGGCAGTTCTTTGCGAAGCATCACAACTGAAGCAGACATTCGCTCGCTGGAATATCTGGACGATAAAGTTGTTTTGCCCAACAATAACGTTCAACAAGAGCTGGATGATTTTGAGCTTGCAGGGAAGCCATTGGAAACGATTGGTGATTATCAATTGCTTGAATTACCGGATGAATATGCCTGGGCATTCCACAGTTTTGCAATCGAACGAACAACTGATGACTTGGTAATGATTATGACCAGAAGCACGAATATTCCGGAACAAAACGAAGATTTCAGAGGGATGAACGTAGTTTTGGAACGATCCATTGATTGGAAGTCCGGACTGCAAACTTATCTCTATTCTATACTCGGCAGACAGCCAGCCTATCAAGACCAAAAAGGCGTTTTGTGGCTGCGAACGAATTTATTTACAGGAGCGAATTAATCAAGATGTGTGAGCAAGAAATCAAAAATTTACCCAGCATTATAACTATTGACGGACCGGCCGCTTCGGGCAAGTCTACCGTTGGCAATTTGATCGCCAACAAACTGGGCTACATCAGCCTTGATACTGGAATTATGTATCGGGCCGTTGCCTGTCAGGCGATAAAAGAGCAAATCGATGTCCGTGATGAAAATGCGGTGAGCGAACTGGCGGAGCGAGTTTTGATTGATATCCTTCCGACAAAAGAAGGGGACGGTCGCCAATTTGATGTGATTATCAATGGGCATGATGCCAGCTGGGAGATTCGCAGCCCTGAAGTAAACGCTGTCGTTTCAGAAGTATCGGTCTATCCAAGAGTCAGGGCGGCAATGACCAAATTGCAGCGCGAAATTGGCAAGCATGGCAAGATTGTTATGATTGGACGGGATATCGGAACGGTGGTTTTGCCTGATGCTGAATTGAAAATTTACCTTGAAGCCAGCGTTGAAGTCCGCACTCAACGGCGATATATTGAAGATTTGGGACGAGGGAAAAAAGTGTGCTTAGATGAAATCGCTGACTCGCTCCGCCACCGCGATGAGATTGATTCGGGCCGGGCGATAGCCCCTTTGAAGCCGGCCGAAGATGCGGTAATTATTGATTCGGATAATATGACTGTTTATGAGGTTGTGGAAGCCATTATGAGAATAATTAAGAACAGGGGATAGAAAATCAAGAGCTTTGGCGGACAGACACGCACCACTCGCTTCGCATCGGGTGTTATAAAAGCTCTGTCTGTACGAATTCTTGCCTGTTTCCGAGTCCCGTCCTTTGGCGGACAGACACAAGGCACTGTCCGTACGAATTCTTCTCTGTTTCCGATCCCTGTCCTTTATCCCAAAATTGGGAAATTAATCACCATAAAAGTTGATATGGACGTTATAATTGGTTAATCTTTGATAATCAAGTTTGTTTGAACATGTAAGAGGGTCTTATGGTATTAGGGAAGTATGAGATTCAGGAAGAATTAGGACAAGGCGGTTTTGGAACTGTTTATAAAGCACTGGATAAAACGCTAAACCGTACGGTGGCAGTAAAGGTCTTGCATCCTAATTTGGTCAATGATCCAACCTTTTTAAAACGTTTCAGACAAGAAGCTCAGTTAGCCGCCCAGCTGGACCATGCAAACCTGGTTACCGTCCACGATTTTGGGGAATTTGAGGGGCGCTATTATATCGTCATGAATTATTTATCCGGTGGTTCGCTGAAGGAATTGATAAAAAAGGAAGGCGCCTTAGGCAAAGAGCGCAGTCTGAAGATATTTGAGCAACTTTGTGAAGGTTTAGGCTATGCCCATAAGCGAAAAATTGTTTACCGCGACCTGAAGCCGGGCAATATCCTCTTTGATGGAGAAGGTAATGCACGCATCAGCGATTTGGGCTTTGCCAAGCTACTTCAGAGTAATACCAGCGCTTCGCTTAGCACCAGCGGTGGGATGGTTGGCACACCCGCCTATATGGCACCCGAGATATGGCGGGGGAAACCGGCTACCAGCGCCACTGATGTTTACAGTCTGGCTTGTGTCTTGGTTGAGATGCTCACCGGCGAATCACTCTTTGGGGGAGAGAGCACACCTGAAATTATGATGAATCACTTTGAACCACTCCGTTTGCCGGAAAGTTTGTCGGAGGAGTGGAAACTGGTTTTGGAGAGGGCGCTGAATAAAGATCAGGAACTGAGAACCGCCAATACCAGAGACTTTTTGGAGCAGATCAAGCAGGCTGAGAAAACAGAGGAAGCAAAGAGCCTGTCAAACACAAAGCGAGTAGCAGACCAGAAATCTGATTCGGATGCCGATCGGTCAAACCTCAGTGAAGTCAGCCCGGAAGTCAGGCAAATTTTACAACGCAGTCTGGACAGTCTGCCGGTGGAGATGGTCATTGAATCCGAAAAAGAGCTCAAGATAAAACGAGAAGATGAAAAGAGGTATGAAATCAAAGCCTCAGAAGTGTTAGCTCAAACTTCTCCTGAAATAGGATCTGTTGAAAGTGAAACCCGAGAAATCGTAACAGAGTATGTTGATGATGAAAACATAAAATACATCTCAAAAGATCTGGGAGTTGGAGTTAACGCAGAACAAGAACCAGAAAAAAATTATTCAAACATAGAATTCGAAATTGTTTTTTGGATTGTTGCGTCCATTATGCTTATCATGATCTTTCTTATCGCATTATTTCCAGGTAAATAATAGTTGTTTCAAATTGAGCATGAAGTGGCAGAGTTGTGCGATCCCGAAACTTTGGCGATAAAATCTTGGCACATTAGTTTCCTGTTACCTGTTTCCTGACAAAAATGTCAAAATGAATTGACTTGACCTTTTTCAAAGGTATACTTGTTTCTCGTCTGTGTATAAGAGATGACAGGAAAAAAGATGAGTATATTAAGTCAAAATTATCAACCAATTGAACTCAAAAAAGTTACTGCCGGTAACAAGTTGAAGAGTCTTTTCTATTTAATGAAGGGTTTTTATTTTCATTATCTGATTGCAATTATCTTCACCGGGCTTTCGGCGCTTGCCCGCACCTGGATGTATACCTACCTGGGCACCTTTGTGGATACGGTCCTCGACAAAGGGATTGTGGGCAGGGATTTAGTGCTCGGGGCTTTGAACTTCGGGGCATTAATCGTTTTGCAAGCGCTTTCAAGCTTCATGGCAAGCTGGATGGCAAATTACAGTGCCGAAAATTCAACCCGCCGTTTGCGCGATTTGCTCTTTGATCACATTCAGCGTTTGCCCTTTGCTTATCATTCCGAAGCAAAAACCGGTGATTTGCTGGAAAGAGCGACTTCTGACGTTGATACAATCCGGCGCTTTTTTGGTGATCAGGCAATTGGTTTAGGTCGCATCGTGCTGATTTTTGGGATTTCTTTCGTTTCGATTGCCAAAATGAACTTGAACCTCGCTTTGGTTTCAATCATCGTTTTTCCGATTGTCTTGATTTTTTCCATGATTTTCTTCAAAGCGCTTTCCAAAGCCTATGAAGCCTATCAGGAACAAGGTGCTATTCTTTCGACTGAACTTCAGGAAAATCTGAGCGGTGTTCGTGTGGTCAAAGCCTTTGCCCGCCAGGATTATGAAATGAAGAAATTCGATGCTGATAATCTTATAAAGTTTGATTTGGGCAAGAAATTCAATTGGATGCACAGCCTCTTTTGGCCTCTAACGGATGGACTTTGTGGCGCTCAAAATATCATCAGCGCTTATATGGCAGCGATGATGGTGATTAACAACACGATGTCCCTCGGTCAATTTATGACTTTTATGGGTTTATTGGGTTGGCTAATCTGGCCTGTGCGTAATCTTGGACGTTTGATTGTTGACACCTCGCGAACTTTTGTTTCTTTAGGTCGAATTAATAAAATCCTCGAAGTCGAAGAAGAAGATATGACCAGTTCTACTTATCAGCCGGAGAATGGTATCAAGGGAGCGTTTCAGTTTGAAAACGTTTGCTTCCAATATGAAGAGGGGCAGCCGGTTCTGGATGACGTCAACTTTAGTTGCCAGGCGGGGGAAGTGGTCGCTTTGTTGGGTTCGACCGGCTCTGGGAAGACTTCTTTGGTAAATCTTCTGCCGCGTTTTTATGACGTCAGCAGCGGTCGAATCCTCCTGGATGGTGTCAATTTGAATGACTATTCGCGCGAATTTTTGCGTTCGCAAATTGGTATCGTTGAGCAGGAACCATTCCTTTTCTCGGCAACGATTGGCGAAAACATCACCTATGGTGTCCATAGGGAGGTCAGCGAAGAAGAAATCGTTGAAGCTGCAAAAGAAGCCGCTATCCATGATGTTATTCTAGAATTTAAAAATGGCTATGATACCGCGGTTGGTGAGCGAGGGGTAACCCTCTCCGGTGGTCAAAAGCAACGTCTGGCAATTGCCCGAACCTTGCTAATCAACCCACGCATTCTGATTATGGACGATTCAACCTCCTCGGTGGATATGGAAACCGAGGTGCAGATCAGGGATGCTTTGGATGGATTGATGGAAAACCGAACAACTTTTGTGATTGCCCATCGTATTCAAAGCATTATGAATGCTGACCAGATTTTGGTTTTTGACCAGGGAAAAATTGTCCAAAAGGGCAAACACGAAGATTTAGTTAATCAAGCTGGAATTTATCGGGACATCTATGAAATTCAATCGCGAATTGACAGTGCCCTGCAAGAGGAAATTGAACGTGTCGACTTATAAAGATGAAAATGAATTAGACGACGAAGTAAACCTGAAAAGTGGTGTTATTGGTCGGCTTCTAAAGCTGATAAAACCTTATTGGTGGATTTTATTGCTTGCAGTGGTCGCGATTGGCTTTGTTGCCTGGATCGATGCCTATTTCAAAATTCTTGATCAACGCATTATTGACGAAGGCATTCTCAAAAAAGACGTCAGCCAATTGATTAATCTTTTCAAGAATTATGCAATAGTATCTTTGGCTCAAATGGCAGCTTTTTTTGTGATGATATTCACCATTGGTTTGCTGGGCGAGCGTTTGCGTTATGATCTGCGCAAAAAATTGTTTAATCACTTGCAACAATTGTCTTTGTCCTATTTTTCCAAAACGCCGATTGGCTGGATTATGTCCAGGGTTACTTCTGATACGGAAAAGATGGGTGAATTGCTCACCTGGGGCATCATTGATACCATCTCGGCTTTGGCAAGCATCGGTTTCGCGGCATTTTACATGTTCCAATTGAACAGCCAGCTTGCCTGGATTGTGGTGCTGTCCTTACCGTTTATGATTTATGCTTCTTTCAAATTTAGAGTAAAGATTTATTATCATTTCCGCCGTTCCAGAAGAGCAAACTCAAAAATGACAGCCTCTCTGAACGAGAATATCACCGGTGTACGGGTGGTTAAAGCACTTTTGCGTGAAGATAAAAACCTTGACGATTTCAAAGGGCTTTCAAAGAATATGTTTCAGGAAAGCACGCGCGCTGGTTTTCTTTCGGCTATTTATTTGCCAACAATTCAAACGATTAGTGCCTTGTCGCTGGTTTTGGTGCTCTGGCGGGGTGGGACGATGGTCGGAAACAGCACGATTACGGTTGGTGTTTTGCAGGCATTTATCTCATACATCATGTCCATGTTATGGCCTATTCAGGACCTTGCCCGGGTTTATGCAGAAATGCAAAACGCTGTGGCTTCCGCTGAACGCGTTTTCTCGCTTTTGGAAACCGAGGCGGAAGTGCGCAACCGGGAAAATACGATTCCCGTAGAAACTTTGGCAGGTGATATTAGCTTTGAAAATGTCTCTTTCCACTATGACGACGATGAAACCGTGATTAAAAATCTGAGTTTTAATATTCCTCAGGGTCAGAAAGTAGCTCTGGTGGGCACAACCGGAGGCGGAAAATCGACAATTGTCAATTTGCTTTGTCGTTTTTATGAGCCAACGGAAGGAACGATTCGGATTAATGACAATGATTACCTAAACTATTCTCTTGAAGATATTCAGTCGCGAATTGGCGTGGTTTTGCAAATTCCACATCTCTTTTCGGGCAGCATTCGCGATAACTTGCGTTATGGCCGCTTGGATGCGACTGATGAAGAAATTGAACATGCCGCCAAATTAGCCGGAGCGCATGATTTCATCGTGAAGTTTGAAAACGGTTATGACTCGGACGTCGGCGAAGGCGGAAATCAGCTTTCGGTTGGTCAGAAGCAATTGGTTAGCATCGCGCGGGCTTTGCTGGCAGAGCCGGATATTTTCGTAATGGACGAAGCAACCAGCTCGGTTGACACTTTGACGGAAGCTTTGATTCAAAAAGGTATGCACGAATTGATGACCGGTCGCACCAGCTTTATCATTGCCCACCGTCTTTCGACAATCAAATCGGCTGACCAAATTTTCGTGATCGAAAACGGCCAAATTGCCGAAAGCGGAGACCACAAAAGTCTGATTCAACAACGTGGGGTTTACTATAACCTCTACACCAAACAATTCCGACGCGACATGGAAAGCCAACTC
>Ga0265295_1004913_pt1 | contig 17571 bp, 16 predicted proteins | sample Munlansysbiofilm_FD_192503 | JGI IMG/M metagenome (GOLD analysis project Ga0265295, IMG submission 192503) | Leachate microbial communities from a municipal landfill in Southern Ontario, Canada - Methane capture system biofilm | ecosystem: Engineered > Solid waste > Landfill > Unclassified ...
TTATAAGTTGGTTTATTAGGAAATATCCACAAAACATCAATTATTAAATCAATTAAAAAACAAAATCAATCAAAAAAACATGGATAAAAAAATCCTTGCGGATTTAAGGATATAATAAAAAAACACCGATAAATCGGTGTCTCTTAGAGGTACCTGGCGGAGTCGAACCGCCGTAGCTGGTTTTGCAGACCAGTGCCTAGCCACTCGGCCAAGGTACCGTTTCATTTTACGGTTTGCAAATATATGTCTAATTTTTCGTATGTCCAAAATTAATTCTCGTTTAGTTGTAATCTTTTTATATGTTTGATTTAAAATTAAAAACTATTTTGTTATTTATTTAGAATGGTTTTTTTCGTTTTTAGCTATAAGTTTTATACTTTTGTGCTTTTAATATTAGTATTTACAATTTTTTTTAAAATGGAAACAAAAAATAAAGGTTTTAACACCAAACTTATTCACGCCGGCGATTACGACGACGTTTTTGGTAGTGCAGTACCACCAATTTATCAAACATCAACTTTTAGATTTAAAGATGCAAAGCATGGTGCAGATTGTTTTGCGGGTAGAGACCCTGGATATATTTATACGCGTATTGGAAATCCTACTATCAATTCGTTTGAGGAGAAATTAGCTCAGTTAGAAAACGGCTATCGAGGCATTGCTTTATCAAGTGGTATGGCTGCTGTATCAACAGTGTATATGGCCTTGTTAGATAAAGATGCTCACATGATAAGCTCAGGAGCAGTTTATGGACCTAGTCGTGCTGTGATGGAGAGAGATTTTTCGAGATTTGGTGTACAGTATTCCTATGTTGATACTGCTGATTTGTCACAAATCGAAAAGGCTATTAAACCAAATACAAAACTGTTGTATATTGAGACTCCTACAAATCCTACAATGGTGCTTACAGATATTAAAGCAGCTTCTGAATTAGCTCACAAACATAATATTTTGGTCTGCGTTGATAATACTTTTAGTTCGCCATATCTTCAGAAACCTCTTGATTTAGGTGCTGATATTTCTTTACATTCAATTACAAAGTTTATTAACGGACATGCTGACATAGTTGGCGGAGCATTAATTGCTAAAGATCCAGAGGTATATAAGAAATTGCGTCAGACAATGGTTTATATGGGTTGCAACATGGACCCTCATCAAGCTTATCTTGTGAACCGTGGTTTAAAAACACTCTCTATTCGTATGGATCGCTCACAGGCGAGCGCTCAAAAAATTGCCGAATACCTAGAGGCTCATCCAAAAGTCGAGTGGGTTAAATACCCTGGACTAAAATCGCACCCGCAATACGAACTTGCTAAAAAACAAATGTCTGGCTTTGGTGCAATGATTAGTTTTGGCCTTAAAGGTGGCTTTAAAGCTGGAGAAACGATGATGAATAATGTGCATCTCGCAATGTTGGCTGTTTCATTAGGGGGAGTCGAAACTCTAATTCAACATCCTGCCTCAATGACGCATGCTGGTCTTACTCCTGAAGCTCGTGAAACAGCAGGCATCTCCGAAGGACTTGTTAGGTTCTCAGTTGGTATTGAAGACTATGAAGATATCCTCGATGATGTTAAACACGCATTAGAATTGGTTTAAGACTATTGTAGTTTAAAATTAAGGATAAAAACAATACTTTTTCATAAGCCAATAGTTTTGGATTGAAAACGAAATACGTTTAATAGAAAAACTGTCGGCTTTTTTTCTGTTTATATCCAACCTAACAATTGCTTTTAATGTCTCTAATACTCGTTTTCTGGTTTTAAACTTTTATTATCTTTGTAGAAATTTTGTAATATGACAAAAAAGAAAAAAAGTTTAATAAGATGGTTTGGAAAAAAATTCCAGATTATCGTATATCATGGTAAAAGCTACGCTATAATTCGCAAAATGCGATTTAACAGATTTGGTTTAATAATGTTCTTGGCTAGCATATTTATTACAATTTTTGTTGCTCTTGCTGCTGTTGTGGTATATACTCCAGTTAAGCAGTTTATTCCAGGTTATCCCGATAAGGAAACAAGACATCTTATTTACGAAAACGCATTGAGAACTGATAGCCTAGTCGCAGAACTGGAAAAACGAGATGTATATATGGAAATGCTTAGAGATGTCCTTTTTAATGATGTGCCTATCGATGAAGATTATGTTGTGCCAGTTGAAAATCTTACGGACGAGCAAATTAAAGAGTTTAACAATCCCAAGAACAAACGTCAGACAATCGAAGATAAAACTACATACTCTGTTAATAAAGCAGAAGCCCTACCAGATCTTTTTCCACCAGTAAAAGGTATAATAATATCATCATACAATAAAGCAATGGGACATCTCGGAACTGACATTGCATCGGCTGGTGAAACTATGATTGCCGCAACTCTTCGTGGTGTGATTGTTATGTCTGATTATACTGTCAAAACTGGTTATACAATTATCATACAGCACAAATACAATCTGGTATCTGTTTACAAACATAATAAATCCTCTTTTGTTAAATCTGGACAATTTGTCGAAACTGGAGAAGTAATCGCCCTATATGGCGACTCTGGAGAAAATTCTAATGGTGAACATTTGCATTTTGAGTTATGGCGAAATGGACTATCTTTAAACCCTGAAGATTATATAATATTTGAGTGAAAAAGAAAAAAAACATAGCAATTTTGGGCTCTACGGGTTCTATTGGAACGCAAGCTCTTAAAATTATCGAAGATTATCCTGAACTTTTTCAGGCTGAGATTTTGGTTGCAAATCAAAATGTTGATTTGTTGGTGCAACAAGCAATTAAATTTGAACCAAATATCGTCGTTATTGGAGATGAGACAAAATACAATCAGTTAGCAGATGCACTTAAAACTTATCCTGTTAAAGTATTTGCAGGAGCATCATCAATTGAGCAAGTCGTGCAAATGGATTGCGTGGACATTGTGCTAACTGCAATGGTCGGATTCGCAGGTTTGTTACCTACAATTCGTGCTGTAGAAGCTCACAAAAGAATAGCACTAGCAAATAAAGAAACACTTGTTGTTGGAGGACATCTAATAATTGAAGCTCTAAAAAAATCTCGTGCAGAAATAGTACCAGTTGATTCTGAGCATTCTGCAATTTTTCAATGTCTAACAGGTGAAAATCCTTACCATATTGAAAAACTTATTCTCACTGCCTCTGGCGGACCATTTAGAGGGAAAACTTACGATTTTCTTAAAAATGTTACTCCCGAACTGGCTTTGCAGCATCCAAATTGGACTATGGGGAATAAAGTAACTATCGACTCGGCAAGCCTTATGAATAAAGGGCTTGAAGTAATCGAAGCTCGTTGGCTTTTTGGCGTTCCTGTCGATAAAATTGAAGTACTCGTGCATCCTCAGTCGGTTGTGCATTCAATGGTGCAATTTGTTGATGGCTCTATAAAAGCTCAACTGGGTGTACCAAATATGAGAATCCCTATTCAGTATGCTTTTGATTATCCTAACAGAAGTTTTTCAAGTAAAAATAAATTTTCTTTTGCAGAATATCCCCAATTAAGTTTCGAGAAACCCGATATGGATACTTTTCGAAATCTAAAAATTGCTTATGAGTGTTTGAAAACTGGTGGAAATGCTCCTTGCATTATGAATGCAGCAAATGAGATTGCAGTAGAATTGTTCTTAAATAAAAAAATTAGTTTTATTGGAATGCCTGAACTGATAGAGAAAAGTTTGCAAAAAATTGACTATATTAAAAATCCAAACCTAAAAGATTGTCTCGACACTGATAATATTACTAGAATAAAAACGTTTGAAATATCTAAAAATATAAAATAAATGGCAGGACTTATTATGGCCGGACAGTTAATTCTGGCACTTTCGTTATTAGTAGTTATACATGAATTTGGACATTATATCGCTGCTCGAATATTTGGTATTCGAGTAACAAAATTCTTTGTATTCTTTGACCCATGGTTTAAAATTTGGAGTAAAAAAATTGGCGACACCGAGTTTGGTATTGGCTGGCTTCCTTTAGGTGGATATGTGAAAATTGCTGGAATGATAGATGAATCCTTGGATACTAAGCAGTTAAAAGAAGAACCCAAAGACTGGGAATTTCGATCTAAGCCAGCATGGCAACGTTTGATAGTTATGCTTAGTGGAGTTGTAATGAATGTTATTGCAGCAGTATTAATCTTGACAATGACTCATTTAGTGTTCACAAAATCTTATTTACCTGTCGATAACATTGAACAAGGTATATATGCGTATCCTTATGCTAGATATCTTGGATTCGAAACTGGCGATAAAGTTGTTGCAATAGACGGCAAACCTACTATTAGATATGAAGATGTGTTTTCAACAAAGCTGTTTTTTGCCAAAATAATTACTGTAAACAGAGACGGTGAAAATCTTGATCTCGAAATGACCGATACCTTGTATTCATTCCTTAAAAATGGAGGAGATTTTATTAGCTTGGATAATTTCCCGTTTACTGTTGATAGTCTTGTAGAAGGAATGGCAGCAGAAATATCAGGATTAAAATCTGGTGCAAAAATATTAGCAATTGATAATCAATCTGTACCAAGTTTTGGAAAATTAAAAGAGATATTGATGCTTAATAAAGGTAAAGATTTATCGTTTATTGTTGACGCAAACCTTTCCATAGACACTGTAATGATAAAAGTTGATAGTCTGGGGAGAATTGGAATTTATCCATCTTTCCCATCTTACGAATCCAAAAAATATAATTTTATGAGTGCCATGAAATATGGGTGGGCCGATGCTTTTGAATCTTTACATGCAAATATTAAAGGATTTGGACTTATTTTTAGCGGTAAAGAAAAAGCAAAAGATAGCTTGCAGGGACCAATCGGAATTGCTAAAGTTTATGGCGGTGTTTGGAATTGGTCTAAATTTTGGAAGCTTACAGGTATTATTTCGATGATACTAGCTTTTGTTAATATCTTGCCAATTCCTGCTCTCGACGGCGGACACGCTTTATTTCTTGCAATAGAGGCTATAACACGAAAAAAAGTGTCAGATAAATTTATGGAGACTGTTCAGGTTATCGGAATGTTGATACTACTCGCACTAATGGTGTTTGTAATTGGAAATGATATTATTAATCTGTTCTGATGCATTGGAATTGATTAAAACTATATCAGAATAAAAATAAATAAAAATGAGAAAAATATTTCTGTTATTGATTTTGACACAGCTTGGCTCTATTGGCATATATGCACAGGAGTATCTTGATTTTAATACAGGAGCGGATAGAACAAAAAGAATTCTATTGGTACCTTTCGATTCTCGTGTTTATTACAATGATGCTACTGAAATTATTGCACAACAATCAGGGGAAACGCATGATGAGATAATGCTGTATTTTCGCACACAGTTTAATCTGCAATTATACAATGCCTTGATTGACTCATGTGTTGTTGTAAACCTTTTGTCCGATAATACAAGACAGGCACAAGAAGATGTCTCAGACCTATATTCAATAATAAGTTACGAGTTAAAACTTGCGATGCAAAATGCTCCCGAACATCCTGACGATATTGAAAAAATGAATTATTTTCAACGAAAACGTCATGAGAAAAATCAGCAAAAAAAACTTGATGAGATGGAAAATTCCCGCACCCGAATTGTAGAAGGTGAAATAGTGGGTAAACGCCAACCTGTTGGAGATAAATATCTTCATATTGTTTTTCATCAACCAGAGGTGCTTGCTCAAATTGCAGATAGACGAAATATTGACTATTTCTTGTTTATTAATCAGTTTGATATTAAAGGTAACTATAAAGATCCATATATGAGTGGAAATTCTGAGGCTATGCGAGCAATTAGAGTTCACTTTAGTTTATTTAATGCAGAAGCTAAATTGGTACACGGGAGTTTTGGAATGACTGAAATACCTTTTAATTTTAATGATAAAAAAGAAATTGCTAATTTATATTTCCCCGAAGTTATAAGGCAGATAATAAATAATATAAAATTTTGATATGGAGCATAAATTTGTTTTTGCAACAAATAACAAGCATAAGTTAGATGAGGTTAAAGAAATTGCCGGAGGTAAATTTGATATTTTGAGTCTTAACGAAATTAATTGTATAGACACAATTCCCGAAGATCAAGAAACTCTTGAAGGAAATGCCCTTCAAAAAGCCAGATATATTTATGAGAAATGTAAAATTAGTTGTTTTGCCGATGATACTGGGCTTGAGGTAGATATTCTTAATGGTAAACCAGGGGTATATTCGGCACGTTATGCTGGAGTAAATTGTGATTTTAACGATAATATTGAAAAACTACTCCTCGAAATGGGAGATACACCATATCGTAATGCACGATTTAGAACAATAGTTGCCCTTATTCTTGATGAAAAAGAATACTTTTTCGAGGGAGAAATAAATGGTGTGATAATCAATGAAAAACGAGGAATAGGAGGATTTGGATATGACCCTGTTTTTATTCCAGAAGGACTAACAGAAACTTTTGCCGAACTGCCGTCTTTTATTAAAAACTCCATCAGTCATAGAGCTATTGCTATGGAAAAACTCTTTTATTTTTTAAGACACTATCAGAGATAATTCCTAAACAATAAAATAATTTGTTTGTTTTAGAGTTAGTTATGAATAAACATGATGTTAAATGAGTAATATGCAAAAAATTAATTTTTTAGGAAGTTTTATCTTTTTCCTGATTATTTCACTATTTTCTTTCGGACAAATTGCTGTCGGACAGTGGAGAGACCATCTACCATATAATGACGGGCAAATGATTGCTATAGCTGGCTCCGATGTTTATATGCTTACAGATGTCGGATTGTTAAAGTACTCTATTAATACAGGCGAAACGTCTAAAATCTCAAAAATTAATGGACTAAGCGATAGTGGAGTAAAGTCTATTGCTTATAATAAAGCAACAGGGTATTTAGTGATTGGCTATAAAAATGGAAATATTGACTTGATCAAGGATAATAAAATTATTAACATTAGTGATATTAAACGAAAGTCGATGAATGCAGATAAAGCTATTTATTGTATGGATTTTGTTGATGATATAGCTTATTTAGGTTTGGGGTTTGGCATTGTCGTTGTTGATCTTAGTAGGTTAGAAATTAAGGAAACTTGGTATGTTGGACAAAACGGTACAAATGTTAAAATTAATGCAATTGACATTAATGCAGATAATGTTTATGTTGCTACGGATAATGGAATTTTAAAGGGTAATCTTAATAATGCATTAGTCGATTTCTCAAAATGGGAAATACTCTCTGATATAAATCAGACTGGCCCATTTAGTTGGATGTCTGGTCAAAATTATGGTAATATCCATTATACAAATGGCCATTTGTTGGTTAGTTTTAATAATACTGAAGTTCAAAATAACGATACCTTGCTTTTGTTTGATGGTAATAATTGGAACTATTTTGATAATCAGCTTAATGATATAGTGTATCTTGGAGGAAATGAAAAAGAGTTTTATTTGTGTTCAACTTATTGGATGAAAATTTATGATGCTAATCTTAACGAGACTAGGCATGTATGGGAATTTAGTTTTCCGGATGGGACACAAGGTCCACGACCAAATTTTGCAATCTACGATGGACATGAAGGTATCTGGATAGCTGATAACAAGAATGGTCTCGTGCATAATCCAGTTTCTTGGAAATATGATAAAATCCCAATTAATGGCCCAAGTGGTTACGAAGTGTTTGATATGGATGCAATTGGAAACGAACTCATTGGTGTTGCGGGTGGTATGAATTTGTCCTGGGGTCCAAATTGGAAACATGGTATATATTATCATTTTGCTCAACAAATGTGGAATTCATACGACTATAATAATACTTTTAATCCAATGGATTTTCGTGACTTTATCAAAGTTAAAATTGACCCTAATGATAAAACTCGATACTTCTTGGGCTCTTGGATACATGGACTTGTCGAAATGAGAAATAATCAGTTTTATAAAGTTCATAATGAAGAAAACTCTACATTGAAAAAAGTCCCTGGGATAGATTATCTCAGAATTGGCGGATTAGATTTTGATGAACAAGGGAATCTTTGGGTTGCAAATTCACTCACATCTCCTCAATTTCATGTTATGACTACTGATGGAAAATGGCATGGTTTTGATTATTCTTCGCTTATTGGTGGAAGAAACGTCGGAGATATTATTGTAACACAAAATAATCATAAATGGGCAATATTACCGCAAGGAAACGGACTATTTGCATTTGATGATAATAGAACGATTGATGATAAAACTGATGATAGATATCGCCAATTTAGCGTACTAAACGAAGAGGGAGAAATAGTTAGTAATAGTGTTTATTCAATTGCTGAAGACAAAGAAGGCAATATCTGGGTCGGTACAAATAAAGGCACAGTAGTGTATTATAATCCTGAAGATGTTTTTGAAACTGGCTCATATAAAGGACGACAAGTTAAAATTCCAAGAAATGACGGAACCGATAATGCAGATATCCTTCTTGCTAACGAAATTGTAAGTGCAATATATATTGACGGAGCAAACAAAAAATGGTTCGGAACTCAAACAGGAGGCGTGTATTACACCAGCGAGGATGGACTTAGAGAAATTTACCATTTTACAACAGAGAATAGTCCATTATTGGATAATAATATTATTGCTATTTCTATAATCCCAGAAACTGGGGAGGTGTTTTTTGGTACTGCAAGAGGTATGATATCTTATAGAAATACCGCCACAGAAGCTACTGACGATTATGTCGGTGTTTATGCGTTTCCTAATCCTGTAAAACCTGATTATGTTGGACCTATTACCGTGTCAGGATTGGTTGCAGGTTCGTATGTTAAAATTACTGACATATCTGGAAACCTCGTTTTTGAAACTCGCTCCGAAGGTGGCTCTGCTGTCTGGTATGGAAAAGATTTAAATGGCAATAGAGTCCATACAGGCGTCTATCTTGTGTTTTCTACTAACGAAACAGGATCAAAAACCGATATTACAAAAATATTGTTCATTAATTAAGAAATGAATACCAAAACCCAAGCCATTGTTCTCAGTAAAATTAAATATAGCGATGCATCCTATATAGTAAACTTGTTTACTGAAAAACTTGGCAAAGTAGCAGTTTTTGTTAGAATATCAAACTCAAAAGCAAAAGATAAAGTAAAACCAGCTTTGTTTTTCCCTTTAAATATTGTTGAAATTGAGTTGAATCTGAAAACAACACGTAATATTCAAACCTTAAAATATTGCAATTTTGTCGAAACCATAAATAATATTTGTACAGATGTTTACAAAGCCTCAGTTGCACAGTTTATCGCAGAGGTTATTCTTAAAACATTAAAGGATGAGCAAACCGATATGATTTTCTACGATTATCTAAAGTCTATTATTCTACAACTTAACAAACAAACAGGATTAACTCAAAATATGCATCTCGTTTTTTTAAAAGAATATGCAAAAATTTTGGGATTCCAAATTACAAATAATCATTCAGAACTAACTCCATACTTTAATTTGCGAGAAGGAATGTTTTTGCCTAGCTATACAACTGTAGAAGAGTCTCTCGATATTGAATTAAGTAGTGTGTTGTCAGATTTGCTTACTATTAATCTTAATTCCCTAGGGCAATTTAATGTAAATTACGCAATTAGAAAAAAACTTTTGGCTAGTTTGATACTCTATTATGGTTTACATATTGAAAATTTGCCTGAAATAAAATCTCTTAAAGTGCTTAATGAAGTTTTTACTGCGTAGGGATTGTCAAACAAATAAGCTAAGCATTTTGACTTGTTCTATTGCGATGTGCTGCGATGCAGTGAGCAGTTCGATAAACTCACTGTATTACCTGTCGAACTCAGTTTTTATCGAAGTACTCGACCATCGATATTTATTTAAATTATTGGAGTTTTTTCAGACATTAGTTGAGACAAATTTTGTCGGCATCAAATTTTACAAGATCTGTGAGTTTAGAAATCGTGCCAGTTTGTTTTGATTGCATAAGTTTGAGACAATCGAAAATATCCAATTCATAATCGGGAGAATATATAGGCAGATTGATTAATTTTTTAAATTCTGCAACATATTCTTTTTTCATGTTTCGCAATACTTTATGATAAAAACTGTCGCCATCTTCTGCGTTTGAGTTTCCTGCAATTATATTAATGTTGGCATTGATAAAGTTTACAAATTCCACAAATTGTTGGCTACTCAACTGCATATAGAGGCTTTCAAATCTTAGAGTAACCTCTCCATCGTAGTTAACCAACAATTGACCGTGTGGAGTATTATAAACAAGTGTCTTCATTTCATTTTTTTTAACTTTTACTTTAATACTATCAATTTTAATACCATTTGTTTGTGTAATGGACAGATATAAACTCAAAAACGTGGCATGGACTCATTAAATATTTCAAACATTTTTCTTAACATGCTGTAAATCAGGGTTATAAATATTAACTTAGTATTGATGTTATTTTTATTCATTTTATTAAATTTGCACTAATTATGGCACTAATTTTAAATATTGAAACTTCAACAGATATTTGTTCGGTAAGTTTATCAAAAAATGGGGATATTGTTGACCTCAGAATAGATAATCCTGCAAATCAAGGATTTGAACATGGACAGCATTCTCGGATATTAGCTGTTTTAATAAAAGATATTTTGAACAAGAACTCTCTAAACGCTAGTGAGCTTGACGCGCTTGCAATTAGTGGAGGTCCAGGTTCTTATACTGGTTTGAGAATTGGCGTGAGTACAGCTAAAGGTATTTGCTTGGGTGCGAATTTACCGCTTATTGCCTTAAATACTTTGTTGATTATGGCAGAAATGGCAAAAGAAACAAAAGAACCAGATTATGATTTAATTATTCCGATGATTGATGCTAGAAGAATGGAAGTTTATTGTGCCGTTTTTGATAGAAACACGGCAATTATAAAAGAAACTGAAGCAAAAATAATTAATGAGAATTCTTTTAGTGAATATCGCAGTAAAAAAATATTATTTTGTGGTAATGGAGCATTAAAAACCGAAGAAATTATCAAATGGGACAATTTCGATTTTACAGATTCTATTTATCCTTCTGCAGAGTTTATGGCTAAAATTGCTAATGATTATTTTAATCTGCAAAAATTTGTAAATCTTGTTTATTATGAACCTTTTTATCTTAAAAGTTTTATTGCTACAATACCAAAAAAAATGTTATAATAGAATATGATTAGTTTATTATTGCTCAATTCATTATACGCTCACTCATAGAGTGGTAATTATACTGTCATTACCTCTTTTTCTTTAAGAGTTATTATTTCGTCAATTTGTTTGATAAAATCTTCGTGAATTTTGTGGACTTGAGTTTCTGCATTTTTAGTCACATCTTCAGATAATCCATCTTTTTGTAGTTTTTTAAATTCATCAATAGCATCGCGGCGTTGGTTTCGAATAGTGATTTTTGAGTTTTCGCCAAGTGCTTTAACTTGTTTTGCCAACTGTAAGCGGCGTTCTTCTGTTAAAGGCGGTACCATAATGCGGATAACTTCACCATTGTTTGCAGGATTAAATCCAAGATTCGATGCCATAATTGCTTTTTCAATTATTGAGAGTACAGATTTATCCCAAGGCTGTATAAAAATTGTTTTTGCATCGGGAGTAGTTACGTTTGCAACTTGCGAAATTGGCGATATTACACCATAGTAATCAACTTTAACACTATCAAGCATTGAGGGTGAAGCTTTGCCGGCACGAACTTTTGTCAACTCCTTAGTGAGATGCGATATTGCCAATTGCATTCCTTCTTTTGCTGCATCCATATATAATTCAAGGTCTTCCATAGTATTTTATATTTTATTTATTATTCCTTACTTACTTATTAAACTTCCACATTTCGTGTCTTTCATTACTTTCATTAAATTGCCTTTGGTGTCCATATCAAACACAATTATTGGCATATTGTTTTCTTTGCATAGTGTAAAAGTAGTCAAATCCATTACTTTGAGTTGTTTTTTATACACTTCGTCAAAGCTAATTTTATCGAATTTTATCGCATCAGGATTTTTTTCTGGATCATCTGAATACACTCCAGCAACACGGGTTCCTTTTAGTAACACATCGGCTTCAATTTCAATAGCTCTAAGTGCTGATGCAGTGTCGGTAGAAAAATATGGGTTTCCTGTGCCACCTGAGAAAATACATATTGTGCCATTTTTAAGGGTATCCATAACAAAAGGTTTTGTAAATCTTTCTCCGATTGACTCAATCTTAAAAGCAGTAAAAACTTTGGCATTTTGTCCTATGGACTCTAACGCACTACTAAGAGCTAGCGAATTAATAATGGTTGCGAGCATTCCCATTTGGTCGCCTTTTACTCTGTCAAATCCTTTGTTCTCACCCGATAAACCTCTAAAAATATTCCCACCTCCTATAACTATTCCTATCTCAACACCTGCAATAGCAAGTTCTTTAATCTGAAAAGCATACTCCATTAAACGACTTTCGTCTATGCCTTGCTTATTACTAGCAGCGAGAGATTCGCCACTAAGTTTTAGTAATATTCGTTTAAATCGCATCATTTTATATTTTACGTTTACAAAAATAAACAAAAATTTGTTAAATACTTTAGTATTCAACTAACAAAAATTTTAAATAAAAGGTTTTATCTTTGTCTAAGAAATAAAACTTATGCTAATACCTGTTTTTAAAAATACAGATAATGAGAAATATACAATCTTAAAAAGCTGTTCAGAGATGCTTTTATCTGAATCTGATGAAGAGTGGAACTCCGAATTTGACGAGGAGATATACTCAAAGATAGAAAAGTATTTGGATATTTTTGATAAGATAAAAGTTTATGATAATTATCTCGAAGTAGAAAAGAAAAAAGAAGAAAATGAATTTTTAAATTTATTTGATAAGGCATCCATTTTTGTTCGACATTATTTTATCTCAATGTCTATGGCTATTGCAAGAGGCGAGTTGCCGATAAATACTGCAGAATATTACGATCTCAAATATCCTTTTGATATGCCTGAGTTTAAATCGGATGTCCATTTGATTAGAACTGCTCAAAAATTATTTGACGATGATTTAAAAAGAACCTCAGAGGGAGGAAAATATTTCACTAATCCTGGTATTGGTGCAGTAAAAGTCTGGGTCGAAAAATTTATTGAAGCTGTTCAAAATAAAAACAATACATATAACGTAAAGCGTGGAGAAGTCGAAAATATTGATAAAATACGAAAAGAAACTAACGCATTATTACAAGATATATTTGATGCTTTGATGAATACAATTGGTGTCGAACCTGATGAACAGGATTTAAAGTTCCTATCAGAGTGTGGATTTGAAATTATTACTCAAAATGATGAGCATCAAGTTAGTCAAAAAAGCATTAACGAGGAGGATAATCAAAAAATAAACAAAAACTTAAATACAAAGCCCGATCAATTAAAATTTGATCTTTAAATAATATTTTATCAAAGTCGGGGTGAGAAGATTCGAACTTCCGGCCTCTACGTCCCGAACGTAGCACGCTACCAACTGCGCCACACCCCGATTGTTAAAAATCTAAAATTAAACCTTTTTCGGTTTTGCAACAAATTTATTTATAATTACAGAAATCAATGAGTCGCCAGTTACGTTTACTGTTGTTCTAAGCATATCTAAAGGTCTATCGATAGCAAAAATTAGTGCTAAACCTTCGGCTGGAATATTAACAGAGGCAAGAACAATTAAAAGCATAATCATTCCTGCACCAGGAACTGCTGCCGAACCAATCGACGCAAGGGTTGCAGTCAATACAATTGTTAGCATATCGTTAAAACTTAAATCAATGCCAAACACCTGTGCAATAAAAACTGCTGCAACTGCCTGATACAAACTTGTACCATCCATATTTATCGTAGCTCCAATTGGCAACACAAAACTACTGACCTCGTCGTCAACATCGAGATTTTCGTCAACACATTTTTTGGTAACTGGTAATGTTGCTGCACTTGAACTTGTGCTAAATGCAAGAAGTTGAGCGGGGAAAATACCCTTTAAAAACTTAAAATATGACATTTTGCTAAATAAGGCTGCAAATATTGGATAAATTACTGTTCCTACTAACAACAATCCCACAATAACAACTAAAGCATACATTCCCAATGCACCAAAAAGAGCGAGCGAATCAGCAGGATTTTCTCCAGCAACATCAGTAATCACAGCTGCCAATAATGCAAAAACTCCAATCGGAGCAAATTTCATAATTATTTCAATTATCCTAAGTACAATATCATTTAGCGAATTTACAACTTTACGTACTGCTTTGGTCTTATCGCGAGGAAGAGTAATAATTGCTAATCCAAAAAGAATAGAAAAGAAAATAACCTGAAGCATCATTGTATTATTGGTGGCAGAAAAAAAAATATTTTCAGGAACAATATCAACAAAAAACTGAATAGGACTATCATCCTTAGAAGATGCCACCATATTTTGTCCCTCTAAAATAGATTCAGAATATTTCTCAAACAACACCTCCTGCTTGTCTTTAGGAAAATAATCCCCTGGTTTTATCAAATAAGCCAAACTTAAACCTATCGAAATAGCAATCACAGTTGTGAGCATATAGAGTGCTATTGTACTAAATCCCATCTTCGACAAACTTGCTCTATCTTTTAAATCAGATATACCTTTAATCAAACTAACAAGAATCAAAGGGATAGCAATAAGTTTAAGAAGCTTAATAAAAATTGTTCCAAACGGAGATATCCAGTCGCTTGTAAATTTAACCAAACCTGTATTAATAGCGATTAGACCAAAAGTTACACCCAATAACATCCCAATAAGGATTTTGACTGACAACGGGATTTTCTTTAATTTTAAATTCATGCTGCACAAAACTAATTATTTTGTTTAGTATCAACAAATATTATTTTCAAATTTAATATTGCAACAACATCCAAACAATTACTTTGGTTTAATACTTTTTGTTATTTTTGTTCGTTAATAGTTTTTATGAAGATTTCGGTTATTATAGTAAATTATAATGTTAAGCATTTTCTTGAACAATGTTTAAACTCTGTATTGGCATCTGCAAGGCATTGCGAAACTGAGATATATGTTGTTGACAACAACTCTGTTGATGGCTCATGCTCAATGGTTAAGGAGAAGTTCCCTGAAGTACATTTAATCGAAAATAAAAAGAATTACGGTTTTTCCTACGCAAATAATCAGGCAATAAAAATATCAAAAGGAGAATATGTACTGCTGCTAAATCCTGATACTGTAATTGAAGAAAAAACTTTACAAAAAGTGTGTGATTTCATGGACTCTCATCCCGATGCAGGAGGATTGGGCGTTAAAATGATTGACGGCAAAGGTCGTTTTTTACCAGAATCTAAGCGTGGTTTACCAACACCCGAAGTGGCTTTTTATAAAATTTTTGGTGTGTCAAAATTATTCCCTAAATCCAAAAAGTTTGGCAAATATCATCTAACATATTTAGATAAAGAAGAAACGCATGTTGTTGATGTGCTTTCGGGAGCATTTATGCTGCTTCGTAAAGAATGCCTTGATAAAACCGGGTTGCTTGACGAAAACTTCTTTATGTATGGCGAAGATATCGACATGTCGTACAGAATAAGTCTTGCAGGTTATAAAAACTATTATTATCCTAGAACAACAATTATTCACTATAAAGGAGAAAGCACAAAAAAAGGAAGCATTAATTACGTGTTAGTGTTTTATAATGCGATGATAATATTTGCAAAAAAACACTTTTCGAAAAGACATGCCGGAACTTTTAGTGCATTAATAAATATTGCGATATACATTCGTGCTGCAATGGCAATAACATATCGTTTTATGCGCAGCATAATAACTCCTATAATTGATGCTTTAGTAATTATTGCAGGATTTTTAGTTATTGCTCCTATATGGTCTAATCATATTTTTGGAAGCGGAGACGCTTATCCTGAGAATTTATTTATTTATGCCGTTTTGGCTTATGCTTTAATATGGATATTATCTCTACTATTTCTTGGTGGATATGACAAGCCCGTAAAAACAAAAAATATTTTTAAAGGTATTGGTGCCGGAGCAATTATTATACTCGTACTCTACTCTCTATTGCCTGCCGAATTTAGATTTTCAAGAGCTTTAATCCTTTTAGGTGCTGGCTGGACAACAATAGTTTTACCATTAACAAGGTTTTTACTCCACTTTACTGGACGCACTATTTTTAAAATGAATATGCCAGGTAAAAAACTTATTGCAATCGTAGGTAATAAACAAGAAAGCTCCAAACTTGTAAATTTATTAAATAATAATAATCCAAAAATTAAAATAAGTGCCTTTGTAAATCCAATAAATACAGGCTCTGACAAATATTTTGCGGGTACAATCGACCAACTTGATGAAATTGTTAGAATTAAAAAGATTGACGAGATAATTTTCTGTGCAAAAAGCTTGCAATCCCAACAGATAATTAACACCATGTTAAAGCTCAACAATGTAAAATTAGATTATAAAATTGCCAGCCCAGACGGAATATCTGTTATAGGCAGCAACTCGATAAATACAACTGGAGAACTTTATAATATAGACATCAATAGCATCGTAAAACCAGAAAACCTAAGAAATAAAAGAATGTTGGATTTTATTATCGCTCTTATATTTATCATTTTACTACCTGTTTTGATAATATTTGTTCCTAAGCGTGGAAAAATGATAAAAAACCTATTTTCTATTCTTTTTGGAGGTAAATCATTCGTTACTTATTGTACTGATAAAAATACTGACACAAGCCTTTTACCAAAAATTAAAAACGGAGTTTTTACTCCCGTAAGTGTTATTGTTAAAGATAATATCTCAACAGAACTCATCGAAAGGTTAAATATGATGTATGCAAAAGACTACAAAATACTACAAGACATTAATATTATTTTTAAATCATGGCGAAAACTTGGACAGAATTAGAATCGGAAACAATAAGACTTAGAAAACCAGAGCCCGAAGATCTTGAGTTTTTATATTCTATCGAAAACAATTCCAATTTTTGGTTTGTAAGCGATACAAAATCTCCTTTTTCAAAATGGCAATTGAAACAACATATTGAGCACACAGTTTATGATATTTACACCAACAAAGAGTTGCGTCTTATTATCGAAGACAAAAAAACAAAAAAAGCTGTTGGATTGGTTGATTTATTTGAATTTGAACCTTTTCATAAGCGAGTAGGAATTGGAATTATGATTAATGCAGAAGACAGAAAACAAGGATTAGCACAAGAAAGCATACAAGCAATAATCAACTACTGCTTTAACATTCTGGTAATCAATCAAATATGGTGCAATATTGATGCTGAAAACCATGCAAGCATAAAACTATTTGAAAAACTCGGTTTTACACTTTCTGGCGTACTAAAGCAATGGAAAATCCAAAAATCAAAATATAAAGATGTGTTGTTTTATCAATTATTGAATAGTGATTTGTAAAATATTGAGGAAAACCATACGCACACCCTGTATCCCTGAAGGGAGGCTGTCCGCACAATACTGATAGTGCTGGCATTCCCCTTTTAGATTTTAGAGATATTTAGAAGAAGTAGCGTTGGCTTTCCCCTCTTAGGGGT
>Ga0265295_1004914_pt1 | contig 17567 bp, 18 predicted proteins | sample Munlansysbiofilm_FD_192503 | JGI IMG/M metagenome (GOLD analysis project Ga0265295, IMG submission 192503) | Leachate microbial communities from a municipal landfill in Southern Ontario, Canada - Methane capture system biofilm | ecosystem: Engineered > Solid waste > Landfill > Unclassified ...
AGGTCGCCCCCCCCCCCCCCCCCCTGTCCTGACTGTTCCGGCAGACTGTTGAGGTGGTCAAGACACCTCAAATCAAAACATCCTCAGACGCGTTGTCGACCGATTGAAGACTATCTTGGAGCCAACCACTCCATTTATTAACAGACTCAATATACGTCGCGTCCTTTTCATTCCAAGCCGATTGAACGCCAATGATTTGCCCTATGCCCCTAGGTGTCCAAATTGAGTTAACCTTAGGCCGACGAAAACACCACAAAGGGCCACCACTCATCCCAACAGGCGAAGGCAAATCAAAAGCGCTGTCCTCATGCCATTGCACCGCGTCTTGCCATTCCAAGCAATACCTGCCCTTCTTGTCATAGCGGATACTTTCTGGGCAACACCAATATGAGAGCATCCTAAAACCTTGTACTCGTTTGTTTTCATAGTCTCGAACGATTTTTGCTGGAAAACCATTAAGCACAAGAATATCATCTGTAGTAATTTCTACCGGCTCAAGCGGGATAGACTCTTCTGATATTGAAATTTTATCTAATAATGATGAATAACGATCCCTTACAACTACAACACCCACATCAACATCGCCTTCATTAAAAATATACCCTGCAGCGAATTCTGATATTCCATCTGGGCATTTATAAAAACCTAACCTGTATTCTTCTCTTTTTAGTTCTTTTACAATATGACCTGCAGTCAAAATTACGAAGCGCCCTCGCTTTGTCTTAATGACAACGCCACTTCCAACTTCTGTTGCGACATCTCCTTCCGAACCAGAGGCCAAGAAAACACATGAATATTGCAAGAATTCATTAATCGCATCCTTTGCATAACGATCTATTTTTATGTCCATGTTTTCTTCTAATTCTCATGCATTATATTTGATCAATATCCAACGCCGGTTACTTCACTATGCGGATCATTGTTCCATGCTAATCCACATGAAGCTGTCCAAGCCACCAATACTCCGAATGCATCTCAATACCGCCTTACCATCCCCGTCACCACGCCCCAGATTTCCAAATCCTGCCCGGGTCTGATGCGCAGAGGCTGAAAATCCCTGTTCTCAGGATCAAGCACCCAGTTTCCGGATTTTCTGTTCAGGCGCCGCACACACATCTCCCCGTTCACAACCGCGACGACAATCATGCCGTGCCTTGGCCCTATGGACCGGTCGATGACGAGAACATCCCCGTCGAGTATTCCTGCGCCGACCAGCGCGTCACTCTTAACCCTGACCATAAATGTGTCCGGAGGATTCCTGATCATATACCTGTTCAGATCCAGCTCGGCTTCGATGTAGTCATCCGCAGGTGAAGGGAATCCTGCGGAAATACGATCGAGATAGAACGGCAGGGGTATGACCTTTGCCTCCCCACTGACAGCCTGGCCGACAATTTCAAGCTGATTCAATTGGGTAGAAACATGTCTGGCGGCAAAAGCGGCGCTGTTTGGCATCGAGAGACCTGCTGGATAAAGTATATGGCCGACGGTGGATTCGCCATGCGAGCGACGGTACTAAGTCGACCTCGGTGTCGACAACAAAAAATTTGCGGCAATTTTGAGGCGACACATAAGGTCGCGATTATTTCAAACCTGCATTATCGCCTCTAATCCTTGACACTTCCGGACTGATCGGGCTTAGGTACCAAGCTGCAACAAATAGAGATTCCCGCTCCGGGACCGTCCTGTTCACCATAACCTAAGATCATCCCATGGCACTCAAAAAATCCGAAATTTACTCCTCCCTTTGGCAATCCTGCGACGAACTGCGCGGCGGCATGGATGCCAGCCAGTATAAAGACTACGTTCTCGTCCTGCTGTTCATCAAATACATCAGCGACAAATACTCGGGGCAGCCGTACGCGCCCATCACAATTCCCGCCGGAGCCAGCTTTGCCGATATGGCCGCCTTGAAAGGCAAGAGCGATATCGGCGATCAGATCAATAAGAAGATCCTCGCACCCCTGGCCGCCGCCAACAAGCTCTCGGATTTTCCCGATTTCAACGACGCGACCAAACTCGGCACCGGCAAGGAGATGGTCGACCGCCTGACCAACCTGATTGCCATTTTCGAGAACCCGGCCCTGGATTTCTCCAAGAACAGGGCCGACGGCGACGACATTCTGGGCGACGCCTACGAATACCTCATGCGCCACTTCGCCACTGAGAGCGGCAAGAGCAAGGGGCAGTTCTACACCCCCGCAGAGGTCAGCTTGATCATTGCCCAGATTCTGGGCGTCCGCGAGGCCCGGACATCCGCCAATACCTCTGTTTATGATCCAACCTGCGGTTCGGGCTCGCTCCTGCTCAAGGTCGCCCACGAAGCGCCAACTCCCGTAACCCTTTATGGCCAGGAAAAGGATGCTGCTACCAGTAGCCTGGCCCGCATGAACATGATCCTGCACGACAACCCTACCGCCATCATTGAGCAGGGCAACACCCTGGCCGATCCAAAATTTTTTGAACACGGGGTTCTCAAAACCTTTGACTATGTTGTCGCCAATCCTCCCTTTTCGGATAAACGCTGGACCAGCGGACTCGACCCCGAAAACGATGAGCACGGTCGATTCCAGTCCTTCGGCGTCCCACCGGCCAAGCAGGGGGATTACGCCTATCTGCTGCACATCGTGCGGTCGCTCAAAAGCACCGGCAAGGGCGCATGCATCCTCCCCCATGGCGTACTCTTCCGGGGCAACGCCGAGGCCGACATCCGCCGCAATCTGATCCGCAAGGGCTACATAAAGGGCATCATCGGCCTGCCCGCCAACCTCTTTTACGGCACGGGCATCCCGGCCTGCATTATCGTCATCGACAAGGCCGAGGCAGCTGGTCGCAAGGGCATTTTTATGGTCGACGCCAGTTCTGGCTTCACGAAGGACGGCCCCAAGAACCGTCTGCGCGCCCAGGACATCCACAAGATCGTTGACGTGTTCACCAAGGGCTTGGAGTTTCCCAAATACTCGCGCATGGTCAGCGTGGAGGAGATCGAAAAGAACGGCTTCAACCTCAACCTCCCGCGCTACATCGACAGCACCGAGCCGGAGGATTTGCAGGACATCGAAGGCCACCTGCGCGGCGGCATCCCCCAGGCCGACGCGGACGCCCTGTCCCGCTACTGGGATGTCTGCCCCGGCCTAAAGTCCGCCCTGTTCGCCCCAAACCGGCCCGGCTACCTCGACCTTATGGTGGACAAGGCCGGCATCAAGGCGGCCATCTTCGAGCATCAGGAATTCAAGGCCTTTATGTCCGGCATGCAGGCCCACTTCACACTGTGGCGTGACTCGGCCTGCGCCACCCTCAAAAGCCTCACACCCGGCTTCGCGCCCAAGGATCTGGCCGCGCGCCTGTCCGAAGAACTGCTCGCCCACTACACCGCCCGCCCGCTCATCAAGCACTACAACGTGTACCAGCACTTCATGGACTACTGGGCCGCGACCATGCAGGACGACTGCTATCTCATCGCGGCCAACGGCTGGAGCGCCAAAACCTACCGCATCATCGAGACGGACAAGAAGGGCAAATCCAAGGACAAAGGCTGGACCTGCGACCTCGTGCCCAAACCCCTGATCGTGGCCCGCTACTTCGCCAGGGAGCAGGCCGCGCTGGATGCGCTGACGGCGGAGTTGGAGACCGTATCCAGCCGCATGACCGAACTGGAAGAGGAACATGGTGGGGATGAGGGTGCGTTTGCCGAACTGGACAAGGTCAACAAGGCCAATATCAGCGCCCGGCTCAAGGAGATCCGCTTCGACGCCACATCTAAGGAAGAAGCCAAGATTCTGAACGCGTGGCTCAAACTCTGCCAGCAGGAAGCGGAACTCAAAAAGAAGGTCAAGGAGGCCGAAGCCGACCTCGACGCGCTGGCGTACCGACACTACCCCAAACTGACCGAAGCCGATATCAAAACCCTGTTGGTGGAAGACAAATGGCTGACCAGTTTGGAGGCCGCTATTCACAGTGAGATGGACCGCATCAGCCAGGCCCTGACCCAGCGCGTGCGCGTGCTGGCTGAACGCTACGCCAAACCGCTGCCTCAGCTCACCGACGAAGTGGCTATGCTCGCCGCCCGCGTGGAGGAACACCTCCAAAAGATGGGGGCGGTATGGAAGTGAAACCCGGCTACAAACAGACCGAGGTCGGCGTCATCCCGGAGGAGTGGGATGTAAAACGTCTCGGCGAAATCGCGACCATTGCTACGGGCAACACGCCGCCGACAAACGATGTTTCCAACTATGGCGACGAATTTCTGTTCGTTGGTCCGGTTGACATGGGCGATACAAAGTTCATCGCGACGACCGAAAAGAAACTGTCGAAAAAGGGATTCGCGATGTCGCGCCGATTCCCGAAACAATCGATCCTTTTTGTCAGCATCGGTTCTACGATTGGGAAGTGTGGAATTGCTCCGGTCGAGCTGACCTCGAATCAACAAATCAACGCAATCTTCCCGTCACCTGAGTTCTCGTCCGATTACCTTTTCTATGCTGTCTGCACTGCCGCGCCGAAAATCAAAGCGCAGGCTGGCGAGCAGGCTGTCCCCATCGTCAACAAAACCCAATTCTCGGAAACTCCGGTCGCGCTCCCTCCCCTCCTCGAACAACGCGCCATCGCGAAGACGTTGAACGATGTGGATGGGCTGCTGGGCGGGCTGAACCGGCTCATCGCCAAGAAACGCGACCTCAAACAGGCCGCCATGCAGCAACTCCTCACCGGCCAAACCCGCCTGCCGGGGTTTAGTGGGGAGTGGGAGGTGAAGCGGTTGGAGGATGTGGCTGAAATCGTGATGGGGCAGTCACCAAGCTCTTCAAACTACAATGCGATCGGATTGGGACTTCCGCTGATTCAAGGGAATGCCGACATTGATGATCGAAAGACTATCAAACGAATCTTCACCACTCAAATTACCAAACGTAGCAAGAGCGGCGACATCCTCATTTCCGTCCGTGCCCCTGTTGGTGAAGTTGCCCGCGCAGTGTTCGACGTCTGTCTCGGGCGAGGAGTTTGCGCAATTCGCTACGACAATGACTTCATGTATCACTATCTCATATTTCTTGAACCAACATGGGTGAGGCATTCAAAAGGTTCTACTTTTGACTCCGTCAATTCAGCAGATGTGAAGGATCTTGAACTGCATTTGCCGCCAACTCTCTCCGAACAAACTGCCATCGCCGAAGTCCTCTCGGACATGGACGACGAGCTTGCCGCCTTGGAACAGCGGCGGGAAAAGACCCGTCTGCTCAAACAAGGCATGATGTGGGAGCTTTTGACCGGGAGAATACGGTTGCTTGCAGCCAGGAGCACAGACGGTGAGTCCGCAGAAGAGGGGCAGGCGCTTTGACCTACTCACCAGAACGACTCGCGTATTGGTATTTCCGTTTGAACGGATTCCTGACGATCGAGAATTTTATCGTTCACCCTGACGAAGGACGAGATCAAAGGACCGATGCCGATCTTCTCGCGATAAGATTCAAGCATCGGAAAGAGAATATCGTATCGCCAATGCAAGACGATTGGCGGGTTGCTGAATGCGTTTCGTTCTCCAATATCATCATCGCGGAGATCAAAACCGGCTATTGCGCTTTGAACGGGCCGTGGACCGTTCCCGCAAGGATGAACATGGAGCGAGTGCTCCGAGCCATCGGATGCGTTGATGAGCATGTCATGCAGCAAGCAGCAAGTTGTCTCTACGAAAATGGGTTATGGCAAGGAGGAACAGTTACCGTCCGCCTTTTTGCAGTCGGAGAAGAAAAGTCCCATCTGGTGATTCCCGAAGATCAGCAACTCATTTGGAGCGACATCATTCAGTTTTTGATCGAACGGTTTTGTGAGTTCAGGCGGCAAAAATCTTCGGTCGGACAATGGACGTCAGATGGCAAGAAACTTCAGCGCTTGGCCTTGAACAGAGACGAAGTTGCGATTCGCCAATGCTTTCGTCTTTCAGCAGGAGGTCCCCATGTCGGGTGACGAGCAATGAGCACCATCGGCCAGCCGGAACGCCACACCCAGAACCGCGTCATCGCCCTCTTCCGTCAGGAACTGGACTACCGTTTTTTGGGTGACTGGACAGACCGCCAGAACAGCAACATCGAAGAACAGCCGCTTTCCGACTGGCTGGCAACCTCCGGCCACACGAAAGCCCAAATCAGCCGGGCTCTCCACATCCTGCGCACCGAAGCATCCAACCCCAATCGCAGCGTCTACGAGAACAACAGGATCGTGTACGGGCTGCTGCGCTATGGCGTGCAGGTCAAAACCGAGGCCGGCCAGGTCACCGAAACGGTGCGACTTATCAACTGGGCCGAACCGGAAAAGAACGACTTCGCCCTGGCCGAGGAAGTGACCCTCAAGGGCAAGCACGAACGCCGCCCTGATCTTGTCTTGTATGTCAACGGCATCGCCGTGGGTGTCATCGAACTCAAGAACAGCCGCGTGTCCATCGGGGACGGCATCCGCCAGCTCCTGTCCAACCAGAAGCCCGAGTTCAACGCCTGGTTTTTCTCCACTGTCCAAATTGTTTTCGCGGGCAACGACACTGAAGGGTTGCGCTACGGCACCATCGGCACGCCAGAGAAATTTTTCCTTCGCTGGAAAGAGGACGACGAGGATTCGGGCCGCTTCCTGCTCGACAAATACCTGCTCAAAATCTGCCGCAAGGACCGCCTCATTGAACTCTTGCACGATTTCGTTCTGTTTGACGGCGGCGTAAAAAAGCTCCCCCGCGTGCATCAGTATTTCGGTATCAAGGCTGCCCAGGACCATGTGCGCGCCTACAGGGGCGGCATCATCTGGCACACCCAGGGGAGCGGCAAGAGCATCGTCATGGTCTTGCTGGCACGCTGGATTCTGGAACACAACCCCCACGCCCGCGTGGTCATTATCACGGACCGCGACGAGTTGGACAAACAGATCGAGCGGGTCTTCACGGACAGCGGCGAGCCGATCCAAAGGGCCTCCAGCGGACGGGAACTGATGACGCAGCTCGGACAGTCCCGGCCACGCTTGCTCTGCTCGCTCGTGCACAAGTTCGGACGCCAGGATGTGGAGGATTTTGATCGCTTTATCGCCGACCTGGAAGGACGCCCTAGCCAGACTGTAGGCGAAATTTTCGTCTTCGTGGACGAGTGCCACCGCACGCAGAGTGGCAAGCTGCACCGAGTTATGAAGGCCATGATGCCGAGTGCCATCTTCATTGGCTTTACCGGCACCCCGCTTCTGAAACAGGATCGCCAGACCAGCCTGGAAGTGTTCGGCGAGTACATCCACACATACAAGTTCGGAGAGGCGGTGGAAGACGGGGTGGTCCTCGATCTGATTTACGAGGCGCGGGATATCGACCAGCGACTCGGTTCCGAAGACAAAATCGATGTTTGGTTCGAGGCCAAGACCAAAGGCCTTAACGACTGGCAAAAGGATGAACTGAAGAAGCACTGGGGGACCATGCAGAAGGTGCTCAGTTCCCAGTCCCGCATGGACAAGGTGGTGGCGGACATCCTGTTCGACTTCAGCGTTAAGCCCCGCCTGTCCAGCGAACGCGGCAATGCCATCCTCGTGGCTTCCAGCATCTACGAAGCTTGCAAGTATTTCAGCCTGTTCCAGAAGACGCCGCTCAAGGGCAAGTGCGCGGTGGTGACCTCCTACAACCCGCAGGCAGGCGACATCAGCAAGGAGGACATCGGAGAGAATTCCGAGACGGACAAGGAATTCATCTATTCTACATATCAGGATCTGCTGCAGAGCGTGGACGCCAAGCCGGGCAAGACTAGGACTGAAACCTACGAAGATGAGGCCAAGCGGCTTTTCATCAGCGAACCGGTCAATATGAAGCTTCTGATTGTCGTGGACAAGCTACTCACCGGTTTCGACGCCCCGCCTTGCACATACCTTTACATCGACAAATCCATGCAGGACCATGGCCTGTTCCAGGCCATCTGCCGCACCAACCGTCTGGACGGTGACGACAAGGATTTCGGCTATATCGTCGATTACAAAGATCTCTTCCGGAAGGTCGAGAACGCCATCGCCGTGTACACGTCGGAACTGCATAGCAGCCCGGGCGAGGCTGATCCGCAGATCCTGCTTCGGGACCGCCTCGAAGTCGGCCGTGAGCGACTGGACCGAGCGCTGGAGGATATACGGCTCTTGTGCGAACCGGTCGAACCGCCCAAGGGCGAGTTTGAACACATCCGCTATTTCTGCGGCAATTCCGAAAACCCCGAAGACCTCCAAGAGCGGGAACCGCAACGGGTTGCCCTTTACAAGGCCACGGTGGTCCTGATCCGGGCCTATGCAGGCATCGCCGATGAATTGGAGGCGGCAGGCTACAGCGCGTCGGATATCGCCCGCATCAAAACGGACGTGAAGACTTACACCGACTTGCGGGAAATCATCCGCAACGCCAGCGGCGAATCCCTGGACCTGAAGCCTTATGAGGCGGACATGCGTCACCTCATCGACACTTATATCGAAGCGGACCCTTCGCGCCCCATTTCTCCATTCGGTGATATGCCTTTGCTCGACCTTATCGTTAGGATCGGCATTGCTGACGCCATCGACAAACGCCTTGGAGGCCTGAAGGGCAATAAGAACGCCATCGCCGAATCCATAGAGAACAACGTCCGCCGCAAGATAGTGCAGGAGTACCTGAATAATCCCGACTTATACGACAGGATGTCGGAGTTGCTAGAAGAAATAATCGCGGCCCGTAAAGCCAAGGCAACGAAGTACGAGGAATATCTCAAGCACATCGCCGAACTGGTGCAGAAAGTCGCTACGGACAATGGAGACGGTTATCCCAAGACAATGAATACTCCCGGCAAGCGAGCGCTCTACGACAACCTGAATCGAGATGAGGAACTTGCCCTGCGAGTTGACGTCACCCTGCGGGAAACATGCCCTGACGGCTGGAGAGGTGTTACGACCCGAGAAAATACCGTCAAGGGCGGATTGTTCGGTGTTCTTGAGGACGACAATAAGGTGGAACGAATTTTTACGATCGTCCATAATCAGAAGGAATACTGATGACCTCGCGCATTGATCTGGGTGACATTCCGGTCGACGTCATCCGGAAGGATATCAAGAATATTCACTTGAGCGTGAACCCGCCTGATGGCCAGGTTCGCATCTCAGCGCCCGAACGCATGAGCATGGACGCTGTCCGCGTCTTCGCTATCTCCAAGATAGGCTGGATTAGGAAGCAGCAGCAGAAAATGCACGAGCAGAAGCGGGAGACGCCCCGCGAATATTTGGAACGCGAGAGCCATTACGTTTGGGGCAAACGCCATCTCCTGACCATCCAGGTGGTCGAAGCCACACCCGTGGTCCGGCGGAGGCCCGGCAAACTAATCCTTCAGGTCCGCCCAAGAGCGGACGAGAAAACGCGACAGGCCTTGCTGGACGACTTCTACCGCGAATTGATCAAACACGAGGCACCTGCCATTATCTCCAAATGGGAACCGGTACTTGGCGTGCAGGTCAAGCGCCTCTTCGTGCAGCACATGAAGACCAAATGGGGCAGTTGTAATCCCGTCGCCGGCACCATCCGACTGAACACGGACCTTGCGAAGAAACCTATGGAGTGTCTGGAGTACATAGTTGTGCACGAGATGGCGCACTTGATCGAACCGACGCATAATGCGAACTTTACCGATCTCATGGACCGATTCCTGCCTTTGTGGAGACAGCATAGAGATCAGCTGAATCGGCTTCCTGTACGATACGAAAAATGGAGTTATTAGAGGATAATAATGGCGTCACGTCAGGGCTGAAGATGAGAGGGATTAAAATATCGAGGCCCGAACCGCAACTCTACGTAGTTTCGCGCCGGAACGATTGCCGCTTAGGTGGCGATGAATATGTCGCGTACCATCCGGAGACACATGAAGTCTGTTTCCTGGGTATCCATGGGGAGTAATACCAACTCATGAGAGTGTCGCTGTCGGGAGAAATATCATGAAGCAAGTCAGTCTCAATACAACGGTGAAACTCGCCGCGAGGTCTGCGTCCAAGGAATTGCGCAAATCCATGGTGGTGGAGTGATGAGCTACCCACTGGCAATAATCTGCACGGTCTGCTTTCTAGCGGCGGTGTGGTGGATATTCGGCACGGTCTACGACGCGACCATGGGACCGCCGAAGGATGATGATTAATGTGAGGCCCCCGTCAGAAATGGCGGGGGGTTTTTTATTACCATTGATTCGCCTGTATCGTGTTGATTTTCCCTTCCATCCGGTTCAACTGCTTCTGCTGCTTTTGAAGTTGAATGTCCTGATACGTCGCCCCATTCTGCATCATGTAGAGCTCGTTCAGATACTCCTTTTTCTGCGCGATGCTCCGGCGCAATCCCTTGGGCTCCATGTCGGCGCTGAGTCGCTTCTGGGACTCAAGGCGCACGATCTCCTGCTGAGTCTTGGCAATCTCCGCGCTATAGTCCTGGGCATAGGCCAGGGTGGCGAGGAATAGGGCTGCGATGAAAAGAATGGTGGTTTTCATGGGAGGTCTCCTTTTTTTCTGAGGCCAGTAGCATAGGATCGTAACACAGGCAACAATAGTTGCCAAACAATATGCATTACGGCGAAGCCTCTGTCTGACTCTTCTAAAACAAAAAAAAGCCACATCCGAAGGCATGGCCATTTGTTCAGTTTGACTTTACCGCTTACGTCGCAAACACCAGATCCAGCGCCGCCTGGGTCTCCGGCGAAAGAGGCTTGTCTTTGTCTGGGAAGTTGAGTTGACGCTTCACTCCGTCACAGACCTCATACCCCCCGCCGATAGCCCAGAACTTAGTCCCAGCCGGGTACTTGACCCACAGATCCTCCTCACAAGGAAAACTGGTGAAGTCGAGATCGAGAAGCATGACGCTGCCGTCTTCGGAAAGAACGTAGGGCTCATGCTCTAAATAATCCAACCAGTCATCGTATTCCCCGTCCGATGTAGCGGGAGCCATCGTTGCTTCAAGTTTTTCAACTCGTGATTCTAGCCTACTCATTTTTCACCACCTTGCCCTTCCAGGGCCGCAATTCTCTTTTCAAGTTCTGCGAGTTCAACGCTCTTGCGGAATCCATCCAACATGGACACCAACGCTTGCCCTTGGCTAGGCGTCAAAGCCCCGCCCGCCACGGCCTCAACCACCGCGCCCACTGCCTTGGGCAAGTTCTCCCCGGTCAGGGGCGGCAAGGCCACCGCCCCGGCATCAACCGAGGATTCCCGGCAAACTGGCACAAGTCTTTCCAATATGGCTCGGCACGCTGCCACGTCCCCGGTCAATGCCTGGTTGATTAGGGTTTCAATCACCGCTTCGGCCTGCTCCGCCATAATCGCCCGGAGCGCCAACGTGGTCTTATTTAGGGCACCACGCGGGCGACCTTTTACGTTCCCACTCTGCCCCGGCTTGAACAACCAAGGTTTCTGTTCCGTGTCTGTTTTTTCAGACTTTTCTTTCATTGCACTACTCCCTTAAAGAATCGGTCTTGTTCGTCCTTGGGAAGTTTGCGCCATATCGCCCGCATGACTTCCACCTTGGCCCGGTCCCCCACCGCAAGGGGGCGGCCTCCGGTTATCATGTTCAAAAAGCCGTCCTGCGTTTGCAGGTTCGACCCTGCCCAAAGAATGAAAAGCTGGTTGATCCGCTGCGGGTCTTTCATGCCGTGCCCCCTTCCGGCCCAAGCAGGCAGGTTTCAAGATCCGCCATCAGTAAACGGCACCGCTGGCAGGCGTCCGGATAGCCCCGGCACTCTGAAAGTTCCGTCATGGTCTTGGAGCTTGGCAAAAAGCCATTATCCACCGGGTCCAGCCAATAACGGCCCGGAAGCGGATTGAAGGACAGGGGCACTTCGGCCCCGGCGTCCTGTGTGTTTGCATGTATTGTTTTTTCGGTCGCCCAAGTCGGGCATGTAGGGCGGACCCTTGCCAGCCGTTGGTTAACGGCTGACCGACTTATGTTTTCGCAAGTCGCCCACCCCGGAAAAGTCGCCCTGTGGTCGGTCGGAACGCTGTCAACTTTGGAGAGTAAACGGGCAATGTTTAGCATGGCTGCCCCTCGTCATCGTCTGGGAGCGTCACGGCATAGACCCGCAACCTGCCCAAATCTGGGAGAGTAGCCTTAATGGTCAGGTTCTTGTCAGTCCTGCGTAGCAATCCGGCGCGGTCCAAGGCCTTGGCCGCCATGATCGGGTTCAAGCCCGTAAGCATGGTCTGGAATTGTTCCTTGGTAAAAAGGAACTGGACTTGCTCCCCAACCTTCCGGCGGAATCCGGCGCGGTCTGGTATCCGTTCCTGCGCTTCCGTGTCGATGTTCTGAAAGCGGCTGCCACCGAAGCGCCCAATAAAAGACCAAACTATCTCAACGGCGCGGCTGTCTTCCTGATCGCCAGAATTGCCCCGACCATCGAGCCACACCTCAAGGCACTGCTTGGCGGCGGTCAGCGCTTCACCTTCGGCCCACGGCACAAGCCCGAATAATGCGGCATACTCCCCCGCAAGTCCGGTCAATGCGAAGCGGGCAACCACACGGCGGACCTGTCCCGAAGATCCCGAAGGCATCCAGGCGGAAACGACTTCATCCAGTCCTTGCCGTAAGTTCAATTCATCCCGGCGGCGGATCAGTTCATCAATGAAGGCCCGGCTCAACGTGCCATAATTCGACGCACAAGCGGCCTTGATTGCGTCCGAGAATTGCCCCGGCGTGTCATGCCCGTGTAAGTCCTGCCACGCTCCAAGCCCCACCCCTGCGTCTGCTGGTACGTCGATAATGCGGACTTCCTGCCCGGCCCGGACCTGCTGCCCATCTTCGCGCATCTTGTCGGCAAGGGTCGGTTCTCCATTGGACAAAAGAGCGCACCGCCAAGAGCGGATACTTCTTGCCGATCCATCAACCTGGGATCTACTTTTTCCCTGGCCGTTGGCTATCATGTAGGCGGATTCGCCAACCGTGCGGGCGGGCGCTTGCCCTATTTCGTCCAGACACAAGCAAGCGTCATTGTGCAGGGCGCTAATCCCTTCCAGGGCATTGGACGTGCTCCGCCATGTACGCACCCCGGAAGGGCCACCGCATACGCTCCACGCGGCCCTCATGACCGTGGTCTTGCCCGTGCTGCTCTTCCCCCAGAAATGGAATCCACCGGAATCCATCCCGGCAAGTTCCAACAAAAAGCCAGACAGGGCGGCGCTAATCCCAAACATGAGCAAGCGGTTTCCCCTGGCCCATGTGCCTATGGTAGCGCTCCATTCCTCAATGGTCCCGGCCTGCGTGAATGGATTCATCGTCATGGACGCTTGCAGTACAAGCCGCTCTTCACCCTGGCCTAGTACAACATCCGGAAGGACAAAGGCGTTCTCGTGCCATCCTGTGCGGTCAACGCACCGCGCCCGTTCCTGCACCGAGATCATAGTTAGCAACTGACCTAGCAGGGCCTTTGCTTTTAGGCTTGGCGCTCCGGCCCATCCACCGCTTGCCAAATCCGCCCGCCAACTCTGTCTGGTATCGTAAAGGACCGAAGCGGGCATTGCCCACCTGTGCGGCCTTGCGTCTGGATCGTGCCAAGCAAGTAAAAGCCCCCACGCTTCGGAATCGCTGTTTCTGGTCCGGGCCAGGAAATGAAGCGGCGGACCCAGCCAGATTTTTTCCCCTGGCTTGTCCGGGTCGGACGTTTTCTCAATAAACCAAAGCCCTTCGGCGTTAAGAGCGTAACCTTCGGGCAATCGGACCGTGACCGACTTTTTGGGCCTGTCCGACTTGTGTTTTTCAAAGTCGCCCACCCCGGAACCCCCGCTATCCGTGGCCTGGCCCTCATTGCCCGACTTGGGCGACTTATTTTCAGTACATTGCAGCATAGCGCCCCCTTGCCTGTCTGGGTTCGTCCATGCCTGCACCAAAACCGGACTGGATTGTTTTACCTGCTTCGATCTCATCAAGCCCACATGCGGCGGCGGCCTGCTCCAAGGCGATCAGGGCTTCGGATTCCACCAACTCCCCACCGGCCACCAACTGCCCACAAGCGAAGGCTGCTTCGTTCAAGCGGACGTTACGGCCCGTGTTCGGTCCCATGGCGGCCAGTTCACGACATTCCTTTTCAAGAGCGGAGGCCCCGTATGCCGTGGATAGCGTGGCTATGATAGGCGGACAGGGTATGAAGTATTCCGCCCTTGGCTTCCGGGCCAGGCGGTCAATCCATGCCTGTGGGAGCGGGGCAGGCTGTAGGCTGTTCATCCAGACATAAGGCCCGGACTCATTCACCGAAGGCGGAAGGACCACATAGCCCCCGTCGCTGCGAATATCGATGCCAGGGCCAACCTTTGACGCGCTGCAAGGGATCTCCGCGCCATCCGTATACTGGAAGAAAAGCTGATCCCCACCGCTGCCCGTTCGCTGCTGTAACGTGGCGGGCAGGGGTCCAAGAACCGCTTCCAGTTCCTTGCAGGCGGCAACACCGTCCACCCCGTTCTTGCGGTCCCGATCAATGACAAGCAAACCACTTACCCGTCCGGTCGGCATCCCGATTCCGGCCACCCCAGGCATGGCCAGCATTGCCAGGGTTGCGTCCGGGTCGGTCGTGGCGTCCTTGAAGCCGTGGGCGGTCAATGGTCTTTTGTGGATGTTTACCGGGAAGACAGGCTTGCCCTTCGCGGCAATAGCCAAGGCTGCGCTTAAAAGCGCCGGGCAACTCATAACAGCGCCCGCCCGGTCAGGATTGCGGCCAACATCACCAGTTCTTGACTACCAACGCGGAACCACCTAAATATAAACATGACTTGCCCAGTCATTGTGTTCCTGTTCCCGCCCTGCGTGCCCTCGTGGGGCTTTTTCATTTGCATGGCCTGCTCCCTAGTTCCGCACTGATAAGCGGCCCACGAACCAATCAACGAAAGGTTCCCGGATATAGCCCACCTTGGTCTTGCCCATACTCACCTTGCCGCCAGGACCCTCGCCCTTGCTATCCAAGTTAGCCATGGTTCGACCGTCAATCATCCCGCCGGTCAGTTCCTTTACCTGCTGGCGAACAAATACCAGCGGCAACGCCTTCAAAAGCTGCTCTCTCAATTCCTCTAAATTCATAGAACCCCCTCCACGCTCACGCGTGAAATGATGTGAATGTTGAGGCTGTTATGCTTGATTTTTAAGGGCGGGCGTAGGCGTAGAAAACGGATAAAGGGGGTAAATATCGGCGTAGATTTCGGGTTCGGAGGGTAGGCGTAAAAAAACCGGGGTTTCCCCCGGCTATTTCATCAGTATGGCTTTGTAAGCTCGCGTCGTGTTCTTGAAAGCGTTTTCAAGTGACTCTCTCGTTTTGCCTGTTGGCGGATCTAGTCCCAACACCAAGGCGGCTATCTCTGCACGATCCATAATCTTCCGGGGCGGTTTTCCCCATCGTTCTTGAACTTCAAGCATAAGTTGTCCGCTGTGTATGCCACCAAGCTGTTTCCGTCGCCACGCAATATACGGCGCGGGATCGGTCGGCTCTTGCTCTTCCACCCTCGCCCCCTGGCCAGGTTCTTTTGCGCCTTGGCCTGGACTTTGCTTCATGACGAGGCTCAGGTCTTGCGTGTCAACAGACTTCTGAATTTCAACATCGACCTGTTTTAATCTTTCCAATATTTCAGCCAAATTTTCATCATGACTTTGAAAAAATGGGACAGCTTCTTCTATCTTGACAGAACATCCAATCAAAGAATGACTTCTAAACTCTTCTACCGTACGAAACCTACCTCTTAAATTCGGCAATTTTCCTGGATCATACATGTACATATAGCCTTCATTACCATTCGATCCAGGCCAATATTTTATTAGTACTCCTTCGCCGCTATATATTTTCAGCCCTTTTTTGATAAATATAATTAATTCTTGAGGTAATAAATCACCTTCACGCATAAACTTCTTGATCGGTATCCAACGACTCTCCACCATATCATCTGCCCCTTTACCCCGTTGTAAGATCCAGGGCCAGGCGCAACCGGGGCAGGTCATGCGCTTTTCGGACGGGGCAATTACTCCCGGCCTAGGCCCTGGGAAGAATAGACTACTGTTTCGGTCCGGCACCTTATTTCTTCCCGCCGTGGATCTCAATCACTTTCGCGGGTTCGGTCTGCATCATCCCTTCCAATGCGCTCATTGCCCGGCGGCGTCCTGCGTCGTTTGAATGGGCATACCGAAGCGCCATGCTTGCGGTCTTCCATCCAGCCAAGGCCATAAGGTCAGGCAATGGCGTGTTGACCTGTGCAAGCCGCGTTGCTGCCGTATGGCGTAGCGTATGGAAAACCACCTTGTCCCGCTTGTCCCGACCCTTATTAAGGCCCATGGCGTCCACGGCATCACGGAAAGGTTGCGGGGTCTGTCTGTACTGCGTGCCGTTCCCGTTGGGGAAGACAAGGCCCTTGCCCGACCCCATGCCGCGCATGAAGTCCAGTAGGGAATCCAGCAAAGGAATGGTTCGGTCCTGTCCGTTCTTCGTGGCTCTAAACGTACACTCACCCCGGCCTAGATCAACATCCTGCCACTGCAAGGCGGCGGCTTCGCCAAACCTGCACCCGGTCAGGGCACAAAAAAGCGTGATTGCGTAGGCGGCTTGGTCGCGTTCGGCCAGGGCGGAAAGGATATCTTGAAGTTCTTGATTGGAAAGGGTCCGAGTCCGGCGGTTGCTGTCTGGCTTCAACGTAGCGCCAACATGCTTGGCCCGTGGCGGGGCTTCGGGAATCAACTTCCGCATGAAAGCATGATCCAGACATTGCCGAAGGGTCAGGGCTACATATTGCCGGGTCCGTGGAGCAAGTCCGGCGTCGGTCAGGGCGGCCATAAGTCCGTCCCACTGGACAAGCCCTATCTGCCGCATGGGGATATGGCCTAGAAGTTCATCAATCCAGTTCCGAAAGTAACCGTCTTCCGCCTGCCAGGACTTTGTTTTTTTCTTGCGCTTGGCGGACGCCAAATATTCTGGCCAGTATTCCCGAAGCGTAATGTTTTTTGCTTCGTCAAGAATTGCCTGGGCGACTGCCTGGGCTTTAGCGTCCATCTCCGCCTGCTTCGCTTCGACCTCTGCCTGCTTTGCTTCGGCCTTGCTGGTCGGGCCTTCAATAATGCCCTTCCGTGCCTTGATGTATTGCAACCGGCGGGAGACTGCCTCTTCCTGGGTCATGTCTTCGGATGCCCATCCCAAGGATTCAGAAACAATCTCCCCGTCCACGGCGTACCGGATACGAAAATACTTGTCCGGTCCCTTCCCGTGCTTTCGGGTCGGATGCAATTTGACTTGCACCCCCCTTGCCACCGTCACCCAAGTCTTTTTTTTATCTTCCTTCATTTCGCCCATCCGTAAACCTTTGCCAGTTTTTTGCCACTTTTTCTCGTGAAAAGGCGTTACTTTTTGTGATAGCCTGTGAAGACGTTTAGGCTCAAGTCATTGAACTGTCAAACAATCAATGGGATTTAGTGAAGGCCTGTGAACCCATAAATTTAGACTTCGAATCCGTTGGTCGCATGTTCGAATCATGCAGGGCGGGCCATCCTGATGGGTTTAGTTGCGAGGTCGTGACCAATCTTGATGGCTACCGGAGGCCTGTTTGAACAAAATGAAGGAAATTCG
>Ga0265295_1004915_pt1 | contig 17565 bp, 27 predicted proteins | sample Munlansysbiofilm_FD_192503 | JGI IMG/M metagenome (GOLD analysis project Ga0265295, IMG submission 192503) | Leachate microbial communities from a municipal landfill in Southern Ontario, Canada - Methane capture system biofilm | ecosystem: Engineered > Solid waste > Landfill > Unclassified ...
TGGGTTACAAGAGGAAAATGGGCGTAAGATTTCAACAGTAAATAAACGAGTTGATTTTGATAGACAAAGTATCAAACGCATTGAAACAATGATGCCAATTTACAGTGAAGAATTGCCAGAAAACGCATCTCAAAGTGAAGTGTTTTCTTATGTTGTTAAAAAAGCGGTGGACTCATTGTTCCAAGGTGATTTTAGATCAAAGATTAACGATCTCTGAAAAGAATAGGGTGGCAATCAATGAGCCATAAAATATCAATGCACCGTCTTACAGAAAAAGGGCATGTACGGTATTATAAAGTAGAGTTGATTGCCACGCTTTTTGGCCAGTTTTCCCTTGAACGAGAATATGGAAACATCAGCTTTAGAGCACCAACTGGTCGTAAAAAAAATGTTTTTGATACAATCGAAGAAGCTAAAACTATGTTTTTGAAAATTGTTCTTCAAAAAGAGAGAAGAGGATATAAGAGATGAATGACGCTTTTGAAAATGCTGTAAAGGTAGTTAGTGTAGAAGAGTTTTTGAAGGATTATAGCTATCTTGATGGATATGACGATATTGTTACATGTAACACATCTGAAATTGTCTTTAAATCAAACTATGTCAACAATGGCTTTTCAGTTCAACTTGTGAAGATAAGCAATATTGAAGCACTGAAATCTATTGAAGATAAGATGAACGCTTTTAGGGATCAACTCCAAAAAGAGGGATTCTAACATGCAAAACTTGATAAAAAATGGCGAGTTAAATTATATATCATATTGACTTTTGTGTCAATACTTTATATTATATTTTTACAAAAATATGAGGATGCGTTAATGAAAGATGATGAAATTTATACTCAACTTTTTCAATTTTCAAGACCGACTTTCTTTAAATGGAAAAGAGAAAAAGTTCCTGTTATGCAACTTATCTCAAAATATTTTCTAAAAGAAGATTTAGAAGAATTCTTGCAAAAAGGATTTATCTCAAAATTTGAAAAATTTGAAGATTATCATTTAGATCCAGTATTTGAGGATTATGTTATTAATAATTTAAAAAGAATCAATAAACTAGATAGATCAATCTTTAATATCATATTTCCAACACCAGAATTTATTACAATACATCTCAAGCAACTCGAAGAACAAGATTTAAACAATTTAACCGTAAAAAATGCTAAGGAAAGATTTAAAGCTTTTCTCCTTTCTGTCAAGTTATCTAAAATTTGGGATACTGAGGCAAAAAGAAAAACTGTAATTCAAGCAGTTGATAGTCATTTTTCTGATATTGAAATATATTTAATTATGAAATATCCTGAAAAGTTTATTTCTTAAAACATTAAAATTGACGAAAGGGCATGTTTTATAAAAGAACGAAAAAAAGTGTTTTTTGGGATTATGTTGTTGCGATATTGAGAGGGATATAATGTGGAAGTATTGCGAGAGGATTACTATGAGATTGGAAGTAAACAAAAAGAGATTTTTTCTTGTATTGTGAATTATAAAGCTCAAAAAGGCTGAGGTAAAGATCATATCTTTAACATCAACCTTTTAAGCTCTTTTTATCTAATTTTTATGACATGTAAGATCGGCTCTTCTATAATAGCCATATATCTTTACATGTAGCCGCCTAAACATTCAAAGAAAGCTTAAGTAGCCACATGTAAGGGCTAAAATAAAAGGCTCACTGACTTAATCAGTTTGATCTTGGCATTTGCCAGTGAGCTAGTAACCCCTAATCCAAGAAGGGCAACATTTTTAAATGGTTCGATTTAATGATTGCGAGGTGAGTATTTTGAATAGCCGTTTTCGTAGCGAATCTTTGCGATTGCTAAAACTGCGACTACAAAGGATAATACACCAAACACAATGTTAAATAGTGTCATTTTACATTCCTTTTAGTTTTTTCTTTTAGAATAGCACCGCCAATAATCATTATTATACCAAAAAATAGAACATTCCATGATAAAACTTGATGTATCAGCAATTCAAAAACGCCAGCTCCAAAAACACTCCCACCTACCATGTAGGTTGAATCACCAAAAATAAACATGTAGCGGTCATATTGAGGATGTGTTACAATATCCAAGTATAGCCAGTCTACCATATTTAAAACCATTTTTAATATATTGTATTTTGTTACCAAGTAACTAATTACAACTAAACCGATCCATGCGCCTAGCGCAATAAAAAACATGATCATATTCATTTTTCCTCCATTATTGTTTCTTCATTACAATCTCCCAAAGAGATTTTGCCATGTGACCAAGAAATCATTTCTAATCTCATTTTCACTAGCACCAAGCCTATAAAGCTTCGCATCAACTGGCTCACCATATCTTGTAACCCAATCGTAGTTTGGATTTTGTTTCATCAAGGCAAATGCCTCAAATACCATCAATCCTTTATCTACTTTTTTAACAATCTCTGGTGTAGGCGGTTTTAAACCGTATAGGTTTGCAAACATCACCAAAGCTTTGTTTTCAGCTACTTTATACTCCGGCAACTTTTTCTTAAACGGTGTTGGAACATCCATACCAGTTAATGCCTCGAATATCTCGTGACCAATAGCCCATTGCTGGAGCTCTAAATCACCATTAAAGTATTCGACCATTGAAAGACAATGTTGCGCCACCGTATAAGGAATTTGAGTTTGACCCCAAAATCTTCGCAATCCGCTTAATGTAACAGCTGCTTGCATGGCAATATCGTCAAAATCACTTTCTTTGAGATTAAAGGGATCAAGAAGTTTTCCATCCCAATTTAAAACGAGATCATCGTTTATTGTTTTCATTGCATTTTCCTCCATTATGTTTTTAAGATACTTCACCAGAGGAAAGGCAATGCCCTTCCTTACTGTGAAGCGAATGTTAAATCACTTTTTAACGATTTGAATTTGAGGCATCATTGTAAAGTTAGCTTTCGCCAACCTTTTGTTAAATGCCTCAATAACATCGTTAAATCGGTTTGCCTTGACCTTTAACCCCGAAAAGGTTGCGATCAACGTGTACTCAATCATCTCATCATCTTCAACAACACCAGTGCTGCCTTGGATATATGAAACTGGATCTACCTCAATAATATCACTATTCGTCATTTGCTTTTGCATTTGATTTACTGGCGGTACTTCTTGAGGTTTTGCGACGGGAAGAGGCATTTGCTCACTTATTGCTTGGTTTCTTTTGGCATCCTCAACCGCCTTTCTTGCTATTGCGTTTTGACGGTTAAGCTCCTTGCCTATCAAAGAATCTAACTTATTCTCAAACAAAGCATCATCATCAATCATTAAAAAACTCTCGACATGATCTTCTGTAAGTGGTACAGTTAAACCCTTTTCAAAGCTTATGATTTTCAAATTAACCAAGCGTTGCTCAATTTTTTCTTGAAAGTGCTTTGCGTCCAACACTCTTTCCAAAACGGCATCAGTCGCTTTCTTTTTGACTCCATTTTTATTCAAGTTTAAAGTGCTCGCAAGATCGTCAACCTTTACATTTTGGAATCTAGCAACAACACCAATTCGAGAATATTGAAACCCAAGCTCTTCCTTGAGTAAAGCCAAGCATTTTGTTTCTTGTGCTTTTTTAAACACATCTACTTGACTAAGCAACTTTTGACGAGTATTCTTGAAATAGCCAATGAGTTCTTTCGCTTTTGTATCAAAATCATCAATAGGCTTAGACAAGTCCTTTACCTTATCAATTCTTGAACGATCAAACTCTTTGATGTGTGAGTTAATTTCTCTTGCTAAAGAACTCGCTGCTTTTACACTTTTACTGTCTTTTACATCAACTTCAATATCATACTTTTTCAAATATGTCACAAGCTTTTGCTTAATCAGTTCAAAGTTAGACGTAACAACTAGCGGTGTTGCCTCAACAATCAAAGATAACTTACCAAGCTCTTCAACCTCTTCATTTGTTTCTTCTTCCCTATCTTCTATTAGAAGATTACCTTCCACTAAGTGATTTTTTGACATTTTCGTCCTCCATTATGTTTTACATGTAAAGATTAAGCAACCGTTGAAAAAAGGCCGCCAACTTTGTTGAAGATATGTGCTTCTTCTTTTTCCTCCATTATTTCACGATTGAGCTTTTGATGATTTCTTCACATTGTTTGATTGACCAAAGCCTATCCTCAAGATCATTATTACCTCTCCATATTGAAAATCCATAGATTCCATTAGTATTAAACTTGATGGTGTACCCATGAAAAGATTTAATGGTTCGATAAGCGATTTTTTCATTCCTTAGAGGGATAAATTCATCGAGCTCCATTAGATAGCTTCCGTGCCTCATATTGACCACTTCGTCCTTAATATCAAGGGAATGTTCAGCCATTGTAAGAAAGTCAATTAAAAGCCCGTGACGACTAGAAACTGCATCGGGATTGTTAAGAAGATTAACAAAATGCTCACCTCCTCTTGAACCAGTTTTCACAATTTTCCAAGTCTTTGCGTACTTGAAAAAATCTTTGATAGAACAACGACCGTAGCCGTTGTTACCAAAGACAAGATTTACACACCTCTTTTGTGTCAACACGCTCATCCCAATTTCAATACCATAAAGGTTTCTGTTTGCAAGTCTCATCTTACAACTCCTCAAACTTGTCTAGTTCAACTTCACAAATTTGTATACCAAGTGATTTTTCATCTGATTTCCATTGACCTGTGCCACACTCATAAAGTTCTGCATCTCCATAGTTTTCCTTCATTCTTATAATCGCTTTTTCCTTAGATGTGAAAACACCTAAAGTAACACGAGATGTTGAAGAAAACCATTGATCGTACTCTTCAAGTAACCAAACCGCCGTTCGTTCAGATTGAACATCTTGAACTATCTTTTTCCCATAGTCTTTAATATTAAGATAGATTTCAATAGATGATGCCCTGCCGGTTCTTAAGCGTTTGCTATAAAACCATTCATAGGCTATTTCACCGACTAAATAATCTACCTCTTCAATGATATGCTCCCACTCACCATCTTTATTGCGAAAACCACCTACTACCATCTTAATTGGCTCTTTAAATGTCAACGTACAAACGTCGTCATACCAGTTTTGCCTTTCAATCATGCAATAGCCAATATCACCTTTAAGATTTTTCTTTCCACCTAAATAATAAGAAAGAATGTAAGAGCCACCATCGTTATCAACTTTATTGGTAAACTTTGTCCATTCAGCTTGTCTAGGAAACATACCGTCCATATCACTTGACAAATTGTCAATCTCAAGACGACCATATTTTGCATCCCTATTAGATTCAGGTTTAAAAACTATACCATCATCAACAATCTCGAATAAACGGTTAGAAGTTTGAGCTCCGTGTGTTGTTTGCATTTTATTTTCCTCCATTGTGTGTTTTTGTATGATTTGAAAGAAGCCCAATAAGGGCTTTCTAAATAACTTAGATTTAGCCCTTAATTGGATAACTTCTCTTTTAAAAAGCTTTGTATAAAATTCACATACAAATCTCTTTCGCTTCTTGTAAAAATATGTTCTTTAATATGGATTTCTTTCCCATACGTTTTAAGTACATATTCGGAAATAAGTAATGATAGTTTAAAGGCCATATTCATGCCAACACCATCAACCCTTACACACCAGTCTTTAATTTTCATTTGAAGCGCATCTGCCACGCAACTTGAAATATCAACAAAAGATTGTTGTTCTTCATCAAAGAATCGAACCTCAAAGTCTCGATATAGATTATTCTTAGCAACATTCGCCACATAGAACGTCATATCCACTTTCTCTTGTTTTACGATTTTTTCAAAGCATGTAGTAATATTTCCATTTTTCATGATTTTCCTCCATTATGTTTTTGGTTTAGTTGAGCTCAAATAAATTAAACTCAATTTCTGTATAAACGCCATTGTGTACCTTGACCTCACCATCTTTAAATCTCCAACATCTACCGGTATAAGTACCGACAAGATGAAGTTTTGAAGTAATTAAAGGTTGTTTGGCATTCAGAAAAAAACCTCCCGAAAAATCACACTCACCGTCAGAGTAAAGGTGGCAAGAACCATCGTCAGAGACTTGAAACGTTCCATCTCTATGAAATGTACTAATCCTTTTAATCCCCTCTTCTAGCCTTACGAAGTCACCAACTAAAGGGGTGAGAATATCTCTTTTCAGTTTTTCAACTTGTTTAAAATACTCAACATCCCTAGGACTATCAATCTCTTGATTGTCATATCTTTTAGTAATCTTCATGTTATGCTGCCTCATTACTATTTGAGCTCTCATCTTTTGATGAAAACTTCAAGATAAAATCAGAAGCCTTTTGAGCTTGTCCAGCCGCAAGGATCACATAGCGTTGATTCTCTTTTTTTGACAACACACTCGCCCAACCACTCAAGTAAGCGGCTGAATTATCAAGGGTAGATGTAATTCCAGTGTAAGAACACAAGAAGCACGCTGTCATTTCTGCAACTAGCTCTTCGTAAGAATAACTATGTTTGTGAGAATCGAATTCTTTTTGTGATCGACGATCTAGCCTTTTCTCATGTCCAGTCGAATGACTGAGCTCGTGAAAAAGCGTTGAGTAATACTCATCACTTGACTCAAACGAATCCAGCTTAGGCATTTGCACATGATCGTTTAAGGGCATGTAATATGCCTTATTTCCACCATGTGCGAAACTATCCAACTGCACAATGTATGAATCGGCAACGCTTTGAGCATAATCAATAGGCTTGTTATTAACATTAATCTCGATAGCCGGAAATTCAATCCCTTCAATATCTACCGCATTAAAAACGGTGTAATACCTTAGAACAAATTTTCCAAGTGTTGAACCATCAATATATGTTTCCTCCTCACCCGTTTCTTCGTCTTTAATTTTGACTGTTTTCGCTTTTACTGGCGACCAAAAAACAACCATATAGGCCTTTGCACCCTTTTTAACTGTACCGCCCTTCTCTTTTACTTGTTTATAGGTCATATAGCGAGGATCTTCACCATCTAAAAGATAGAGATTAATACCGCTATATTCTCTTTTTGAAGCATAGTTAAAAGGTCTTTGAACTGTCCAAGGTTTATGCCAAGGCAATACGCCATTTTCTAGTTTTTCGATAATTTTATCCGTAACAATCTCATATATTGAACTCATTTTATTTTCCTCCATTGTGTTTTTGAGCTGCGGCGTTTAAGCCATTACGTAAAGATTGTAAACAATCTTCATTCACTGTACTGTCTGTAGTGCAATTTGCTTTAATCAAAGGTTTATTTCTAAAAACAAGAGAAACTTGTTCAAGAGTAATTCCATAATCTTCGAGGGCTTCAACTGCATCACTAATATCACCAGTATAGTAACACTCGTAATTTCCAAGTTCTCGTTTAATGATTGCATAAATTCCATTCTCAGCAATATCTTGTTTTATGCCGTCTTGGTAAATTTGCTCAAGGGTTTCATGAACGACCTTTACGTGCTCTTTTGGAACAATCATTCCAGCGCCAACATTAACATACTTAATGCCTTCTTTTTGAGCCTCTAAAAACTGCTCTCTACTGAAAGCGAAAAATACACCGTATTGGTTAAATAAAGCACTCTGTTTGTCATTCATGTAATCAGATAAATATTTCATAATTTTCCTCCATTGTGTTTGTGTTATAGATTTTTTGAGAAACTAGAAAGAAGTTGAGCAAAATGCCCAACTTTAAGAAACGATAGTATTGAGTTTGCCAGCCTTTAAAAGTTCATTCGGATCTTTACCATCCTTGGCATTCCATTCCGCTATGCGGTAAGGTACACCAGCTTTAATAAGTTCCTCAATCACTTTAGGTTGAGCTTCTTGTCCAGCTTTATCTTTATCTAAAGCTACAACAACGGTCTTTCCCCTAAACAACCCAAACATTTCTCTCCTCCAAGCCCATACTCCAGTGAAGCCAGCAAAAGCCTCTTCTTGCTTGAAGTAATGAGCAGCTAACGTGATACTGTCAACATGGCCTTCGTTAATCCATATCTCCTTGCTTTTAAGTAATGCTTTTCGCCCTAGCCCAAAAGGGAGAGGAAAAACTATCTCTTGGCATGAAATATTGACTTCTTTACCAGTTCTTCGGCCATCTGTGTATCGAAGCATAAGCCCTTCACACATGTCGCTATATAAATCGAAAGACGGTATAACGGTCACATCGTAACCATAGTTCCACTCTCCAAGAATATTAAGAAGTTTAAATCTTTGCAGATCTTCAACCGCAAAATGTTTTTTGAGTAAAATAACCATCTTTTCAATATCTTTCAAAGAAAGAAAACCGATGCACTTAATAAACTGACTTTCCAAACCTCTTGAACGATACCAGTTCTCTTTAAAAGTTTGGCTGGTTGAAAGACTAAAGCGATACACAAAAGTGTACAAGACTTTAAGTTTTTGCTTATCGTTCATTAAGGCAAATTTAGGAAGAAAATCGTTAATAACGACTTTTTTATATTCTCGCTTTGAATCAAAGCTCCAATACTCAGTTTGTTTTCGTTGTTGCGGTTTTGGATTTGGATTTGCTTCGGCGGTAGTACCATCCAAGTAAGCAATGCCAAAACGATCATGCAACCATTCGCAACCCTTTTTAAAATCGTCATTGTGCCATTTCTTAGCAACTTCCACTGGATCACCGCTAAGATTGCAAACATGACATTTACAAATATTGGCATTTTTATCGACTTTCATTGAAGGGTGAGCATCACCATTGGCATGAGCCGTAATATTAGGACAATGAATTGCCTTAGCATTTTCTCGACTTGGTTCGCTTGCTCCTAAAGCTAAAAGCACGTCAACAATATCAAGATTTTTCAATTTCTCAAGATCATACTTATTTTTCATAATTTTCCTCCATTATGTTGTGTGTTTTAGATCGACCAAACACCTCTTTCAACACTGGTAAAATAGATCTGCAACTGCTGTCTAATTTTTGCTTTCCAATGTTGATTTTTTTCAATGAGATCCTTGGCAATTTTTTCAACCTCCTCATATATTTCTTTGAGAGTACCTTTTCCATCTAATTTCATCAATGCAATCCTTATGGCGGCTCGCCAAGTAGATGCAATCTGTCGTTTTATTTCTTTGGCTTTTTCCCAAGTACACATAAAGAGTGATTGAGATGAACGCTTCCATATAAGCAAATACTCGTGGACGATTGGTATAAAATTACCGGAGTAACTCACACGATTACTCATCATGTTGTGCTGCTCTTTAATCACCACGCTACTCAACTCATTACTTGGCATCATCTTAATAAAGTCCGCTTGCAAAGAATGATACACACCATTTTTTCGCAAGTCACCGACTAGCGTAGCATAATACTTTCCGTTTCTGACCGCTTCTCTTTGATTGAGCAACATAACATTGGACTTCTCTAAAAACTCTTCATACGAAGGGCTTCTTGATAGGTCACTTGAATGCGCCTCTTTCCCCCACACCTCACCGGAATATGTTACCATATTCCAATATGGAATGTGCGAAAAACAAAAATCTGCTGGATAAGGAAGTTGCGAGAGCACAAAGTCTCTCGTAAAATCATTACCTTTGTGTAGGTCTAATCCAACATAAGGGACACCCATTTCCTTACATACATCACCAGAAGTACCTGAGCCTTCACACACATCGACAAAAAGTCGTGGTCTGAATTGCTCAATTAAATCAACGATAATGTGTCCGGTTGTATTGCCTCTCCAGTTAGATTTTCCCCAACGGCCTCTGTCTGGATATGATACTATGCTTTTCATTGGCATGATACATCTCCATAAGTTTCTTCAAACTTATCGACTTTTGCAAGATATACTTCAACCATACCATCATTTGACTCAACACAATTTTCGTGAACTTCTTCAAAAGTTCCCTCCAAAGTAGCCTCTTCTTTGCTAACAACTTCTTGAAAAAGCTTTTTAGCTTCATCTTCGTTTGCTCGGATAAAGACTTTTTCGTGATACCCTTGATTTGTAACAAAAACTGCGTAATCATCAACCATTTTTAGTGTGTTGTTGTGAAGGTGGATTGTGTAATCAACTAAGCTATCATTTTCGCTGAACCATTCTAAAGCCTCTTCCGCTGTTTCAAAAGAAACATCTTCTGTGCAATTATTATTAGCCCATTCAACAATATACCCATTGGCCATATCTTTGTCTGTGAAAGTCTCCACATGATCGACACCACCAAAAACCAACAATACAACAACTACAAATATTTCTCTTTCCATTATCTTCCTCCATTATGTTTTTTACATGTAAAAAAGTGGAGATATAATCTCCACATGAAAGCAAAGCGCTAATCCTCGTTCGGAAACATAACCGTTATGACTGGCTCTTGATTGTCTCCACCATGCACTAAGGCTTTTAGTGTGACCATCTTGGGCTTTCGTCTTTTCTTGTTAGAATCGTTAAGGATCAACTCATAGAAGATTAAATCTTCACCCTCTTTTCGAGCCGGAATAATACCAGCTATGGCACATCGAAGCATCCAAAGAACATCCCATGTACGTCCTTCAATATCTTCTAGTTCCGGTTTATCTTCAATCGTATTTTGGAGTGCCTCTGAAAGCGCAACCGGAAATTTAATTCCAGCTTCTTTAGCCATCTCCGAAACATCAATTAAAGTACCATCAGCGATTGCCTCTGCCCTCGTATAAGCGATTACAATTCCCTCTTCCATTATCTTGCCTCCATTTTTTCTTTCTTACGATTACCAATCCATCCAGTGACCAACTTTAGTGTGTGTTTGTTTTTTACTCTTTCTGCAACTACGGTCGCATTTCCAGTTGTTACCTCATATCGAAGTTGATTCGGATTTCGAGATACTTCGTCGCCCAACTTTGCAATTACAGATAAATCAAACATCCCACTCGCAAGCTTGTCCACAAAATGCTTTGTTGGAAAGAATCTTGGTAATTCTCTTGGCATTGATACTGACATCTTTTTCCTCCATTGTGTTTTAATTGTTTTTGTTGAGCGTTGGAAAGTTATGATATTCCCAATCACTGAAAGACTCTTCACCGTTTTGATCAGAAAGCTCATCATCATATTCTCGAAGCGCATACGGCATATCTCTTTCTCCGTTAAAAAGATACTTAAAAGCATCTTCTCTATTTTGAAATTCATACCAGTAAAGTCCATCTTGATAATAATAAACCGTTCCATCTTTACGATTCTCTCCAGTGCAACACTCTTTAGCACTTGCCCACGCTCCGACATAAGTCAAAAAATGATCTTTTGTATCAGAAAGCTGAGAAAGTCCAGCAACATTTCCATTTATGAAACTCATTGTATTTTCCTCCATTGTGTGTGATTAAAGCTGTTTAGCCCATACCTTTTGCTCTTTAAACCATCTAAAACCTAGACTTTTAATCATGTCGTTTTTACCATAAGTATTTCCGACAATCTTAACCCAACCGTCTTTTTCTTCAATAGAAAGTCCAAGCTGCTTTACGGCAAGGAGTAGTCCTTCATCTTGAATATTTGATGATTGTTGGTTATTTTGGTTTTGTTGAGCTTGAGAGGAAGAAGATGTCGTTGGCTGTTCAGGTGAAACATCAACATACGCTTGTTGTTGACGAGTATTTCCCCCTTTTGGCCTATCATCATCCACTAGATTTTGACGTAATACGTCGTCATAATCCTCTAAATCTTGAGTAAAAATATCACTGGCTGCCGTGCATGTAAGTACCGCATCAACAAGAGCTCGCTTTTTTGCCATCTTTAAGACAGTATTAGCAACATCTCTGTAATTGGTTCTTACTTGCTTTGTTGTGCCATCCCAATCTTGGTATGGTTTTGCATATTTGATACGCTTGCGATCTTCTGCAACAGCGTTCCATTCTGCATCACTGACAGAAGCTTTCCAGTTATATTTATCTTCTAGGGTACTCGCTTCACCAACACCACATCCAACAAAGTTACCATCTGCAATATTAAAGAGCTTTGCTCTAACTCGGTAAGTTAATGAATCGCCGGTATTTTCTACTTCAATTTCAGGATCAACCCCAAGTTTAAATGTCGCCATGAGCTTTTCAGCACCGGATTTCAATAAAACTGGTTTATCTCCACAACCTTGAATAACGCCGTAATGTTGTCCATTTTGCATAACTGACTTCATTACGTCTTGAATAACCGCAACTTGCGTCCTTAACTCTTTCGCAACCATCGTGCTCCCAACATGAGGATTCCACGTATGTTGTTGTACTTGGGTTGATTTGTTGTTAAAACCTCCACCACTACTGCCATTGCGTGTTGCAACCGCATTGTTTTGTTGTTGATTGCCGTTGTTGTAACTCATTGTATTTTCCTCCATTATGTTTGTGTGTTTTTGTTATTCAAAACTTTTAGCGTAAGCTAATTTTGCCTCAGTGCAAGCGTGCATTGGAAACTTTTTAAAGTTTTCATCAAAAGCCGAATAATGGCATCCACATTTCGTGCAATCAAAAAGATCACCGCCATGCTTCAACCCCTCTTCGCTTAAGAGTGCCTTCCGTGCCTCTGCAACTGATTTAAACCATACGGTTCTGCATCCTTGGCCATTGTCTGCGTAAACGCAATATTCGCCATCTCCTACAAAACCAGTATCTCTTTTTATAGCCCCGTCGTCATAATATTGAATTGCCATCATTGTCCTCCATTGTGTTTATTTGATGTTAATGTGACCTTTTGTTTTCACATTTCTTTGAAACTTCTCAAGCAATTTAGCATAAAGCCTTGGCCTTGCGGCTTTTAAAGCTTTTGTGTCAATCGATGAATACTCAAAATCACTTGTAAGAGATATGAACGAATCATTTGGGCGCACTTTAAAAATTGATGCACCACGCATAAAATCTTCCATCTCTCTTGCCTTTGCTTCAAAAGTATCTTCAAGAACTTTTCTTTGCTTATGCAGCTCCGCAAGCTCTTTAGCTAGTTGAAGCACATCCCCTCGAATTTCTGTTACACCAGCATTGAGTAAAGGGCAAGTTGCCTTACGTGTGCATGTAGAGCAGTATAACTGTTCTTGCGCTTCCGGCTCTTTTCCTTCTTTCAGAGCAATGATTAATTGTACCGCACGTTTTAAAGCCACTTGCGCCAAAATATCACTATACTCAACCTCAAAGGTCTTAAACCACCCTTGGTTTACATCAATCGCAATAATATAAGCCCGAACGGGTTTTTTACGATTTATTTTCAACAAGTGTAGCTGGTATTGGACTTGAAGAATCCATGATTCATAAGGCTCATCAATAGATGAACTAACGCTTTTTGCCTCAATCACCACACATTCATCTTTGTTTTCGAGCATGAAGTCAATGTGGGACTTGAGTTGAAACCCTTGTACCGAACCTTTGACTTCTGTTTGCTCGACAACTTTTAGCCCTTTGAGCATTTTACGAACAATACCCTCTGAAAGATGACCTCTCTCAAAACGTATCAACGTAGCCATGTCATACTCTGTCTCTTCAACCTTATCAAGATAAGCTTTTCTAAGACATCCTCCAACATCACTACTTCCGACATACTCTTTTCGATCTCCAAGAGATGCGAGACTTTCTTCTTTAAGCACTTTTGGAAAGTTTTTAAAGATGAGTTGTTCCAATTTAGATTTTTTGATGGCTGATTCCATCTTATCCCCTCCATTATGTAAAGGTACTTGGGATTCCATGTACCTTTGAAGATCACTCGCCATAAGAACCGATAATGCTGGTGCTGGTGTTACTACTGACATTTCAATCCTCCTAAAGCGACAAAGCTAAAAATGCAAACGCATAAAAAGCAGCAAACCAAGATTGAATCTTTAAACACACAAAGAACCAATACGCAGCCGGTCTATCCTTAAATACGCGAGCATAAAGATAGCCAGAAAAAGCTATCCAACTCAATCCTACTAAGAGGTTAAAAGCAACCGTTAAAATTAACGGCAAAGCGACAGTGTGTGCAACACCTTTGATGATCGCTAAATCGTATTCATTACGACTAATTAATGTAGATGTTTCCATATTTTCCTCCATTATGTTTGTGTTGTAGAATTTTTTTGAAAAATGAGAACCCCTAAAAAGGGATCTCATCATCGTTTATATCGAGGTCAGGTATGTCGTGACCCTCATAGTCAGGAGTTGGCGCAGAATAACCACTTTGGTTATTGCTTTGAGGTTGCTGACTAGCCGGTGTTCTTTGTTGTGATTGGTTGCTACGGTTGGGTTGTTGCCCTTGCGTATCCGCAAAATCAATCAACTGAAAACTCTCAACAAAAATCGAATGCTTAGAGCATTTAACCCCTTGCTGGTTCGTCCATTGATCGAGCTTCAAACGACCTTTAATTAGCACTCTAACACCTCTTCCAAGGTATTGGTTCGCTGTCTCAGCTAATTTCCCAAGAATTGAGAATTCAGTAAAACAAACTTCTTCACCAAGTGAGCCATCTTGCTTCTTAAATTTGCGATTAGTCGCAACTGAATTAGTGTAAGATGCTGTACCATTTGGTAAATACCTTAACTCGCCTTCTCTTGTTGTGTTTCCACCCATGATTACTTCATTGAAATACATGATTTTCCTCCATTATGTTTTTTTGATTTTTGACCTTTGAAATCTCTTTCTTTGGACTCTTGTTATCCTGATACTTGATTGAAATATTTAACTCAATCGTTAATCACCTCCATTATTTTTTCACCTGAGCATAGTAAGCTTCAACTTTTGCGTTGTGTGCCTCTAATGAACTAGCTGTATTTTCAATACCGCCAACAAAGCTTTTTGCAAAGCTAAACACACCCCAAAAAAGTAATGCTGCAAAAGCTACTTTCATGTCATTTTCCTCCATTATGTTTGTATCATTTGATACATGTAGTCGTTCAAGTAAATTGAACACCTTTTCTTTTGTGTTCAGCATGGCTCGCAAAGCACATGCCCGTCTTTTGATAAAGTAACTTTTTTGTTGAGGTAGTCGAAAGTAGTTTTAAGAGTAGTAGTTTTGTGGAATAAAAAGTTGTTTTCAAAAGACCGCCCTACGTCTCCGTAGGGAACGGACTATATCTTCATCGATGCTAGATTGCACCGAGCCCCCCGTTTCACTTGCCTTTTTTATTACTTCACTTCGCCGTGGTTTATTCGTTTGGTTTTGGTTTTTTTCGAGAGTCGTTGTTTTTTATAGCCTCTTCTCTCTGTACTGCTTCTCGATAACTATGAATCTCTTTTTTCAGATTCACAAAACGGATGCTTTTAATAACACCGCCTTTCGCCTTATAAATAAGGGCATACGCTGTCTTGTTGCTCTTTTTTAACAAATCAATAAAGCCATTTATCTGATCAATCCATTGTTCCTTGACCATCTTGGTATTAAAATGCCGTCGGATTACTGAATCATATTTATCGATTGTAATGATCATTTCAAATAGTGGCAATGCGATATTTGAATTATTGATTAAAATTTCAACGGGAACATCACTTGTCTCAACAAAGGCAATTTTATCTCGCATTCGTTGGTGTTTAATTTCGCTAAAGTCAAACATCAAAATATCTTCTCCGAGTCGAAGAGCTGTTGACGTTATTTTTTCAGCCATATTTTTTACTTGGTTGAGTACCTTATCCCATTCAAGAATTTCCTCCATTGTGATCCCATATCCCCATTCTTCTCGAATTGTTGCATCAGCAGCATCAAGTAAACGAACGAGCTGCAACAAACGTTCTTTAATCTGTGGGTGATTAAAGCTGTATACGAGAGAATTTGGATTTTGTTCTAATAATGACAATCTTTGTTGCACTCTTTCTTGAATAAAGAGGTCAGGTTCTTTTTGCCTATTTTCCGTATATTCATTTCCCCTTTGTTTACGTCCATAATCTTTTGGCTCAGGTTTTGGTGCTGGGGCACGTTCATCTTTTTTGTGTGTTTCTTTCACCGCCAATGGTGAAGGATCTTTTGTAACATCTTCCATATTGTCCTCCATGATTTAATTTTTCCAATTTTGTTTAAATGATTTGATAAAGTGAAGTAATAAAATGCTTGCAAGTTACTCTACTAGATACAACACAAAGTTGTAGCGTTCGATAGTCTCTGAACCTAATCCATTGTTTCATAAGGGGAGAAACTTTAGGATCTTCGTTGCGTTTACTTGGTCATCTCTATTTTGGTGGCTCTTACCATCCGATAGGCATTATCCTATCTGCTTTCTATATGAATTTCCCCATATAAGCGGTGCACCAAACCTATCGAGTATAAAAACTCGTGATACTTTCGAGCGATCGTATCAAGATCGTCCTTATTAAGGAATTTTCCCGAACAAGTTAGAGGGGTTTTACATCGGCTAAAAGTTAACCGATTACCGATTTCCGTGCTTAGTTTATTGGGTATTTCCCAAAAAGTTCAATAAAATGCGGACGGAACGCATAAATTTTGTTGAACTTCGTCAACTTATCTAAAGTAAGATAGTGATGAAATTTTAGCAAAAATTGTTCTAAAAAGTCAATTTTTTTGAGTGTGTTTTTTTTCAGCCTCATAGTATGCTTGAATCACCTTATCAGCATAAGGATTGTTTTCTATGCGACCGTTGTAACATGTAATAGCGTTTTTGGTATAACCGTGCTTGTTGACACATTTTTTTAAAATCCATGCACCGATATAGATATTAACTTTCGGATCAAAAAGGCTTTCCTTGGTAACTCCAAATTGAGCTAACTCAGCCAAGTGAACGGAATTGATCTGCATAATACCTATGTCGATTGTGCCATTAGAATTCTTATTAACGGCCAGTGGGTTATGGTCGCTTTCAATTTTTGCAACCGACCACAAAAGCCTTGGATCTATCTCATGGTATGCTCCAGCTTCTTCAAAAAGGTTATCTTCTGCAATCAATCCAGAAATAATCAATAAGAGCAGCAGAAATGTTTTTTTCATACACTACCTTTTCCCTTCGTTGCTGTGTCTCTCAATTTTGCAAACATGATCGATTCGTGATATGGGTAATCTATTGACTCTGCGACAATACTTAAAATATCAGAAGTCTTTAAAAGAGTGTTCTGAAATTTTAGAATTATATCAGTGGCTTCTGCAACACTTATTTCACCATCTCGTCCAGCTTTCTCTCTCAAGGTTTTAAAAACATCATTTGCGGTAAAGAGGAGATCATACATCATCTCAGACTCTCTTGTGTCAAGTACAATTACCTTTGACTTAGGGTGTTTTAACATGTCATGCTTTTTTTTATTTCCCATTTAATGAACCTTCTCTAAAATTTGCAAATTGATCATTGTTTTTTCACCTCGTTACTAAGTAATACGTGTACGTTCCGTAAAACTTCATCTTCGGATTTTGACATTTCTAATGAATCCTCATCAAGCCCAAAAACTTGAATTAGTATAGGAACAGCATTAAATTCTTCAATTTCTCCATATTTTTCAAGGTAAAATTGTGAAGTAGAATAATTTTCATCAATATTCACAAAAACAATATCTCCTCTTTTTTTGTATTCTCTAATAAAATGTACCGTAAGCTCCCTAGCATCTTCTCTATCATATCCGATAGCTTCGATGATTGATTTTTGAAGCGTTGTAAAAGAAAATAGGATCATATTTTTATACGAAATAGAATAAATGATTTGTTTAAATCCCATTACGTCACAAAGATTTATCTTCTTTTTCAGGTTTTCAATG
>Ga0265295_1004917_pt1 | contig 17555 bp, 15 predicted proteins | sample Munlansysbiofilm_FD_192503 | JGI IMG/M metagenome (GOLD analysis project Ga0265295, IMG submission 192503) | Leachate microbial communities from a municipal landfill in Southern Ontario, Canada - Methane capture system biofilm | ecosystem: Engineered > Solid waste > Landfill > Unclassified ...
TCTGTCAAATACATTTTTTGCAACAAATTATTCCGACTGTGACAATCCCAACTTTTGGCCTATTTTAAATAGTTTCGATGGGTTCTGTCTAATATCGCTCGTATTATAATCTATATCACTAGCCTCGTATAGGCGTTGATAATGCACTAACTAGAAGATTCTATACAAATGTTCAATCGCTTGTTTAATTAATGTTTCTTCCAAGCCCAATCTTGTTAGTTGCATAACATAAATCAATGCTCTTAAAGCAAAAAATGCATCCGCCACAGGCATGTTTTCATCATCTTTTTTTCTTCCGTGATTAACTGCATTTCTTATCCCACCACAAGTTTCGGCAACGTCAGTGGTTGAATAACTAGATAAATGTTTTTGCCAAAAAGAGGACAACGGCGCTTTATATTTCTCCAAACAATATTCAATTTTGTTTGAAAGACTTTGATCGTGGATATGTTTTTTTAAATTCTTATAGATTTTCTTTCTTTTGCCACTATTACTATTAATCTTATCTGCTATTTCTTTTTCTATTTCATCCTCAATATTTTTTGTTTCTTCATCGCTTTCTAATACATCTGATCCAAATAAATATCTAAACTCTGCTTCAAAAGCAGAACTATCTTTTGCAATTGATGAATCATCAACATAATACCTATCGATTCTTTTTTCTGGTAAATGCGATATAAAAATGGAGTCTCCCAAAACGTTTTTAAAAAGAGTGGCAAAAACTGGATAAATTATAGTCCACGGGATTGCAAGTTCATCCCTAGGGTGCGAACTTACTTTCCTTTCCAAATCATATGATTTAATGTTAAGTATCATAGTTCCGGTTAATGTCCAATTTCTAAACGTTATTTCATCAATATTGATATTTTTTCTTGAAGAAGCAAAGAAGACACACTCAAGCATCTTGGTTGCATATAGTTTAATGTCGTCAATGTCCAGACTCTTATTAATCTTTAAATGCAAGCCAGTTTCAAAAGCAAAATTGTCAATTGAATTTGTTATTCTAAAAGTTGGATTTATTTCAATTTTATTTTCTTTTATTTCAACGTTCGATATTAATTTTAATGTCTTTGATTTACAAGATACATTCCCATCTAAGCCACCATCGATTATGTTGGCTTTGTAATGAGGTCGAACTCCTAAAAATGTAGATAGTTCATTTGACCAAATTGTGATTGTTGTTTCTTCGCCTGGCTTTTCTGAAACATCAACAAAAAAATAATAATCAATCAACAACTCAATGTATGATGGACCAGGAACATTTGTGGAATGGTAAACAATTGAGTCTAAAAGGATAAACTTTACTCTTTTATTGTTGTTTGCATCTATCCCAGTCAGTTCTTTTGTTTCTAATACATTTGGCTCATCAACAGAAATCTTACCGTTTGCATCGGCCTTATATGCATATTTCGAAAATTTACTAAAATCATCAAAATAAATTTTGATTTTCCATTCTTTGAACGAAAACGGAAGATGCTCATCAGCGAACTCAACAAAACCTATTAGCTCTTTATTTAAAGTTTTACTCATATTTAGCAATTACATTATAACAAAAAATCGATTATCACTTGCACTTCTCTCTTTTTTGATGGATTTATAGACACATAAGGAACAGGCACCACTATGCACAATAAAGACAAGATTATCTTTGATAAGAAGCTCCCATACGAATACAACATCTGTCTTTATATCTTAGAAGAATTATGCGATAAGGGAATTATCGATGTTTTTGAGATGACAGAAGCAATAATTCTTCTAAGAAAGAAATACAAAATGCCTGTTATAAGTATCTATGGTAAAAAAGACAATAATTCCAGCGACTAAAAAGTTAGGAAAAGAATTAATAAAAGAAGCTAGTCCAGAACACAAACTAAGAGTATGTGCTTATGTTAGGGTGTCCACTGATAGTGAAGAGCAACTAGAATCTTTTAACGCTCAAATTGGTAGATATAAAAGAATAATTCAAGAAGAACACGCGGATACATGGGAATATGTAGGAATATTCGCGGATACTGAATCTGGTACATCTATAGATAAGAGAGAAGAATTTCAAGACATGATGGATAAATGTCGAGAAGGACTTATCGATCTTATCTTAGTCAAACAAATGTCCAGGTTTGGAAGAAACACTATAAACACTCTCCAAGCGATATATGAATTAAGAAATCTTGGTGTTGAAGTATATTTTGAAACTGATGAACTATATGCTTCTAATTCAAAGCTGGATTTCATGCTCACTATGTATTCCGCTTTAGCGCAGGAAGAATCACGTCAACAATCTGTAAGAGTGTCGTCTGGTATTCACGAAAGAATGGAATCAGGAAATATCTCTAAAAGAGTTAGACCAATATTGGGATATAGAAAAGATAGTTTTGATAAAATTTACATTTATGAACCTGAAGCTATCGCAATTAGAACAGTATTTATGCTTTTTGTGTCTAATATAAAGATGCACGATGTTGATAGATTTATTAGAAGAGATTTTGCATCGTTAAACTTTTCTAAAACCTTTAGAACCAGAATGTATGAAAGCATTATCTCTAATCCAAGATATAAAGGAGATGTAGTTCTTCAGAAAACATTTAAAAGTAAAGTATACGATGAGACAAAAAAAGAAACTAAATCAAAAAATATAATTTTTGCTGGAGAAATTAAAGATCCAAATCTGCTAAATGAGATTTACAAAAACGCGAAAGCAACGTTGATACTAAGTAAAGTTGAAACTTTTAGTATGGTTGTTGCTGAAAGCCTGATTAATGGCACTCCCGTTTTTGGTTTTAAAGCGGGTGGCCCAGAATCTATATCAATTGAACAATATTCTTTTTTTGTTGATTATGGGGATATAAATAGTTTAATAGGAAAAATGAAGGACTATGATTATAATTCTGTCGATAAAAACACCATTCGCATTATTGCTAGAAAAAAGTTCTCTATGGACACTATTGCTAAGCAATATAAAAACCTTTATTTTGATTTATTATCAAAAAATGAACCAAATATCCTATATTTTATTTTTTGTTTATTTTAAATCTCCATGCATCAGCCAAGCAATCAGCTAGGGAATATTTAGATTCCCAACCCATCTTTTCTTTTGCTTTATCAACCGAAGCATAACTAATTTCAACATCGCCCGGGCGTCTCCCTGATATTTTGCAAGGAACCTTAACGCCATTCACTTTTTCAAACAACGAAACAAGTTCGAGAACCGTATGTCCAGTTCCTGTGCCTAAATTAAACACATCAAAATACGAATCATTCATTTTATCAAAATAATCTACAGCATCTACATGCCCGATAGCTAAATCAACAACATGAATGAAATCTCTTACTCCACTTCCATCGCTTGTATTATAGTCATCACCAAAAATATTTAAATAAGGTAGTTCCTTATTTGCGACTTTCAAAAGATATAGCATTAAGTTGTTTGGAATATCATCCGGTGAATCCTCGCCAATAAGACCAGATGGGTGCGCTCCAATTGGGTTAAAATATCGAAATGCAATTGCCTTAAATTTTTTGGTTGAAGACGATCTGTCTTTGAGATAAAGCTCATCTAAGTATTTTGTCATTCCATAAGGAGAAATAACATTGCCAATAGGTTCATTTTCTTTTATTGGAACATTTTTATTATTTCCATAAACTGTTGCAGAAGAAGAAAAGACAAGACGTTTAACTCCATATTTTTCCATAAGAGTAACAACGTTAAACGTGCTTGTAATATTGTTTGAATAGTATAAACCTGGGTTTTTAATTGAATCAGCACCAGATTTTAGTGCGGCAAAATGGATAACACATTGTATATTTTCTTCTTTAAAAATAGAATCAAGCGCCTTCATATCGCAGATGTCACAATCATAAAGTTTAAACTCTTTGCCGGTGATTGATTTTATTGCCCTTATAACACTTCTTTTTGAATTACAAAAATTATCAACGCAAACCACTTCATGATTGCGATTCAAGAGTTCAACAATTGTGTGGCTGCCGATAAAGCCGGCACCACCAGTTACCAAGATTTTCATAAATTACCTCCATAAATAATTACTTATGCAAAACCACATGCTTAGCATATAATCCACAATAAATGTCGGGTTTTATTGTATAAGAAATAATCAAATCAGGTTTTATTCTGCTTATTGTTTTTTTATATATATTTTTGACTCTTATATTTTTAAAAACACTTTTGCTCTTTAAATCCAAATCCACATCAACAATTTCTTTAACTCTGGAGTTATATTCATTATTTATTCTTTCTGTTTTTTTTATACATAAAAAAATATCGTGACCACTTTCAAGTAAAGCATCTAGAAGTTCTTTTCGAAAACTAAAAAGAGTAGTCTCAAAAGGCTCAACAAACATAATTCTCATTTTTGTTTTTTCCTAAACCCAAAAACTGACAAAACAGTTAAAACGAATATTTTTATATCTAGCCAAAAACTAAAATGTTCAAAATAATAGCCATCCATTTCCCCTTTGGTTACAGGGTCCACCACTCCTCTACCATGTATTTGAGCATAGCCACTAATTCCTGGTCTCAAAACAATTGAGCCATTTTCTTTTCTTTTGTTAATAGTTACTACATCTCCACTAACATCAATAAGTGGTCTTAGACCAATGAAGGCCATTTGTCCAACAAATACGTTGAATAATTGGAGGGTTTCATCTATTGAAGTTTTTCTTAAAAATTGTCCAAATCCAGTCACTTGAGAATCAATATTGGTATCTCTACTAGTCATGTGTGGATCAGCAGTTATTTTCATACTTCTAAATTTCAAACACCTAAAAGGCTTCCCATTTTTTCCAATTCTATGTCTCACAAAGAACGGATGTCCTTTAGTAACTATTGCATTCACAGGAATTACCCACTACCACAAAAAAATAAAGCATATTATGATACCAACTAAGGAACCAAATATGCCTATTAACCTCTTAAATGGTAAGTACACTTTTTGACTTTTTTTCATGGTATTCAGTTTTAATAGAACAACGGCGGTTAGCCTCTACGATTTCATTAAATGAAAGATATACTCGCAGTGTATTTATATTACTCGTTGTTTTTATTATTTGCAATAAAAAAGAGCCTAATATCATTTTTAGTTAAGTGACAATTCCATCGCAACAGCAAGGTATATAATCACTCGAATGTAATTAACTTGTCTTCTTTGTCTAGGAAAGGAGGCTCGTTGATGACAAAGAAACCCGTCTACAAAAGACTGACGATTGAGAATCGAATGGATATTCAGGCCGCGATTCATGATGGTAAGAACATCTCGGATATCTCCCGTATGTTAGGTGTGAGTAAATCGACCATCTCAAGGGAGCTTAACCGGAGGATGACAAGGGGGATGTTCTGTTCAACGATTAAGATCATCGCTACCTGCAATGTCTGCTCTAAGAAGTCTTATTGCAATTATCATCCCAAACTCTATTATGACTACAAAGTGTCAGAGGATAAGGCGCAAGACCTAAGAATGACGCCCCGAAGGAAGAGCCGTTTGAGTAAAGGGGTGATCAAGGAGATCGATGAAATCGTCACGCCGCTTATTATGCGTGGACAAAGCCTTCATCATATCTATGTTTCAGACGCAAGAATCCAGATGCTTTGCTCAGAACGGACGCTTAGAAGACTTATTTATCGCCGCGAGTTAAGCGTGTCTCCGAGTTCGCTAAGAAGATACGTCCGCTTTCCTCATCATCTCCTTAAGAAAGAAAAATCTCTTGTTATTCGCGATATTAGATACATCATCGGTCGGAAGTATAGTGACTATCTTAACTATGTTAAAGCTCATCAAGGTATCAGCCGCGTCGAATACGACTCGGTAATCGGTAAAATTAACGATTTCCGGGCGATCCTCACCATCACTTTTGTTAAGTATGACTTTCAGTTTGGGCTTCTAATCAAGAAGGGTGACTCCTCTTCGGTCCTCGAAGTCTTAAAGGGCTTATATAAAAAGGTGGGGGATAAAGCTAAAGACATCTTTGAGGCGAATCTTTGTGATAACGGTACGGAGTTCGCCCAGTTCTATGAGATTGAACGCTATGTTGGTCAGAGTTTTTATGCGACGCCGTATCGAAGTAACGACAAACCGCACTGCGAACGGGCTCACGAGTTTGTCCGTTATGTGTTTTCGAAAGGGCAAATCGCTTAATAAGATTACTCAGGAGACACTCGATGAGGTGTTTAGTAACATCAACTCCTATGTCCGCAAGTCCAAAGGCGATAAGGCACCTTATGACTTAGTAAGAGCTAAATTCGGTAAGCCATTCCTGGACGCGATTAACATTCAAAGAATTGATAATAAAAAGGTCAAACTAACCCAACTAATTTGACCTTTACGTCGTAGACAAAGAAGACGCCGAATCTTTACCAAAATGATGTTGCAATAAGATTGACCAATTGATGTGCAACATCTCTTTGTTACGCCTTCATTTATATACGAAGTAAGAAAAAAACGCAAATGTGGTCAACTTCAACGCAACAAAAAATGCAAAATATGCGAATCGGTCGAAAGTTAAGCGCTAAGTTGCATTGAGATTGTCATCTAACGAAAAGAAATTAAACGTAAAGACTATGTAGGCACTAAAGAACAAAGAATTGATGGTTGGATATATAAGTTATTAGATGAAAATTTCAACTATTCTCTATTAGCAGATATCCACCACTACAAAATGATTGTTTTGCCTAATTACGAATTGATAATCATTAAATGTAAGAAAGAAACCGCTAAAGATGATTTCAGGAAGTTGATTTCTTCTATAACCCAAAAAGAAAAAAGATTTGCTGAATCTCTTGAAGCAAAGAAGAACGGACAAATTTTAAATTTCAAATGCGCATTACTATGCATTTGAAATCTTAAGCATACTACTAGATTTTGCTTCGAAACAAACCAAATTCAGATTCAAAGTATTCAATTTTAAGTTTGTTTTTTTCTTTTGTGGTGCAGGATAGTTTAATTAAATACCTACTGTCATTAAGCATTTCTTTTTCAATTTTTTCAAAGCAATCAACGAATGCCTCTTGTGTATTAGAAGGGACTAAAAAACCTGTTTGACCATCTATGACATACTTTTTTATGTCACTAGTATCCGTTGAAATAACTGGCACATCATAAAGAAAACTTTCAGACAATTTGGTAGGAAAACCAGATTGATTCTTTCTTGTTTTGCTTCTCGGTATAACAGTGAAATCAGATTGTGCAACATAATTGACGCACTCTGAATAGATCTTTTTTCCATGATATGTTATCCAATTTGTGTTTTCTCCATCGCATCCCACTATGTTTAAATAGAACTTTAATTTATGAGAACCATTAAAAGATTCAATTGCACTAATTAGAGGTGAGAGATTCTCCTTTAGGTTGTTTTTTTCAATAGTTCCAACAAATGAAAGTGTAACAGAATTACTGTTCTGTTTTTTTGCTTTCACAGCCAATTTCATATTTACAATTGCTGGCAATACTAATATGTTTTTTTTATTATTGTATCCACAATGGTTGGCTAAAAATGAACTGGCAACAATATAGTTACAATATTTTTTGCATATCCAATGCATTTTAATAAACGTATCAATGTCTTTTACAATTTTCTTAAACAATTTATATTCTGAAGTGTACCATTCTCCAATATCAAACACAAAAGCGATGCGGTGTCTTTTACAGTAGTTTGCTATTTTTATTGTTGGGAACGATGGAATAGAACCATTAACAACAATACATTTTATGTTTGGATGAGATTTGATAAATGAAAGATATTTTTTCGAGGAAAACGTAAAAGAAAACCATTGGGCTGTTGTTTTAGGATATACAATCGTGTTGTATTCGAAATCATTATACAATCCACTTTCTTCACCATCGCCGACTCCAAGTAAAAAAACCTGATCACAGTATGGTTTAAACAACTCGGCAATTTCAGTCATTCTGTGTGTACAAGCATTGACGTTTTGAAATCTCATTCCTCCAATAATCAATGCATCATAATTTGCATTACTAACTTCATTCTTTTTCATATTTTTTGTGTAAATTATAAAAACATATATTCAATCAAGCTTTTTCCATTTTATTGATTTGATTTTATTTAATATTCTTTTAGGAAAAATAACAGTAACAATTTTTTTAAACCATAATTTAAATCGCTTTATAATTGGGAATCTTTTTCTATACTTATTAATTGCTTTTTTCAAAGATTTTTCTGAATCTAAGCTTCGAAAAGCGAACTCTCTGTATTGTTCTTCGGTATATTTATTGGTGCTTTGTGCAAATAATATATCATCACCAGCAGGCAACTCTATTAAAAGACTGCTATTCATTATTTTCTTTCCTTTTTCTGTAAAAACAAGGGCAGAAGAAACACCATCTTCGTTTTTGGAATATCTTCCACCCCAATAATCGCCAAGCCTAACGTCCGCTTTACTAAACCCAAATCTATATTTACACGAATAGCATGATTTCATTAAAAAGACATTGTCAAAAAAAGAATTATAGAAATCATCTTTTCCGCTGGAAACAAAAATATCTTTTTTTGAATCTTTTATTTGAATAGCAAAACAGGATTGCCATCCGTGTTTTTTGGTCCTAAATGAAACGTATGATAGCGAATCTTTAGCAATCCCTTTATCCGACAAATAATAATCCCAAATAAGATATGATGGCACACCATGACAGAAAAAATCAACAAAAGTAAACTGATCTTTTATACCATAAAATTCACAAACATTAACTGCGCCATTAATTTGACACGGGGTACCAAATATTAAAAATTTTGCTGTCTTATCTTCTTTTGCAATCCTAACTGCAGACATAAGGCCATTATGAAAATCGGATTGCAAATATTTTGACTTTTTAAATAATTCTAAATCGGCTAAACAATTTGTCGTTTTTGTTTCTACGGTGTTTGTTTTGTAATTAAAAAACGATCCTAGCACAAATCCACCGTCAAGGACAAAGGATTGTGAAATTGTTGTTGCTACTCCTCCAGAACTGCTGCCCAATAAAACATTCTTGTCTTTCGCCTGAAGAGCAAGCGTGCTAATACAATCTGTTTTTACAAAAGGGGTTTCTTTAATGCATACTTTTTTGCAAATCCCACATTTAATACATAAATCAAAATTGATAGATGGAGCAAAGAAACCTTCTTTGTTTTTTTTCATTGAAATTGCTCCGGCAGGACAAACAATAGAACATGCTGAGCAACCAGTACATTCTCCATTTAATTCATAAACATTATTCATGGTTTTGTGCTAAAGCCTCTTCAAGATAACAAGCTCCGTGTTTTCTTTTTTCTAACAATAGTTGATAAACCTGTTCCTTGTTGTATCTCTGATTGTGAAATTTACAAAGCAATTCATATTCAATCGAGTCAACCAAAAAATCTAGTAAATTGAATTCTGTAATAAGTGAAGTCAATTTATTACTATTGATTGACTGGCGTAAAAACAAAGCTTTTTTTTGCGTGATTATGCTTAAAATAGCACCATGGAAAGTGTCGGTGATTATTTCTTCGGCGTTTCTAAATAATTCAATCCATTGAACCGGATTGCAAATTATATTTTTATCGCACCACTTGTGGTAAGTTCCGGCAGAAACAATTATAAAACCATTATCCTTTGCATATTTTTTTATCGGTTCTACTTCTTCGCTCTTATTCATGTTTTTGTCGTAAGAGTACAATAAAATATATTTTTGTTTTGGCATTCTTATTTTTGAACTGACAGCAGAAAAATCAAACAAGATCACAGGATCACAAACAACTTCACATTTAAAAGGTGCAAGCTTTAATAGGGTTTGTTTTGAGCATTCGTCACGAACAGATAAATAATCAAATTTTTTTAATCCAGAAATTATCGTTTGCTCGCATCCACGTTTTTTAATCAATTCATAATCAGTTTGCCCAAACGAAGGGGCATACGAGATCAATAAATTGGTATTTACATCATGGCCATACATCATTCTGTTACAGCCAACCTCGAGAGAAAAAACCTCATCGCTTCCAACAACAATTGCATCAAGCGGTTCCTTATAATCTAAAAAAGTGAAATTCTTTTTAATAAATTTTCTAAAAACGTGATGTTTGGTTACTTTATGAAAAAATAAAGCGGGAGACCCTTTTATAAAATACGATTTGAATACAAAAAATAAATTTTTAATACTAAAGTTATATTTTTTTGCCGTTTCTTCCGAATAGTCAAAATTCTTTTTATATGTCAAAATAAAAACTTTGTGGCCTTTTTGTTCCAGCCAGTTCTTTAAAGCATACATTTGAAGAGCAGCTCCGTTGTTGATTACATTATAATGTGTTAAAATTCCAATCTTCATAGGTAACATTTTATTCTACTGAATAATTTTTTTCAACATAATATTATTAATGATCTCAGAATCATAATTATTCTCACAATAATCTCTGGCCTGCTTTCCAAGTTTAATTAACATTTCTTTGTGATCCACAAGATAGATGATTTTGCTTACAAATGCTGATAAATCATCTTTGTCAAGCAAATAACCTGTATATTCATGTTTAACAACATCTTTGTTTCCGATGACATTTGTGGCAATTGTCGGTCTTCCTAAAGCCATTGCCTCAAGAATTATCCTCGGGAATCCTTCTCTATAGGATGTTGATAATAATAGATGAGAATTGGTAATTATAGACTTCGAATTAGAAGAGTAGCCATGATAATTGATCGACCCATCTTCAATATATTCTTTTAAATCGGTTGCTTTAATTTGCGACTCACTTCCATACAAATCAAAGAATATGTCTTTACGACTTGCTCTGGTCATTTGAGCTATTTTGCAAAACTCAAAAATGCCTTTATTCTTAATTAATCTCGCCAAATAAACAATATGAACTTCTTTCTGCAAACTATAATCTGGCAAAAACGATTTTATATCTATTCCAATCCCATTTATTAATAAACATTTTTCTTCGGATATGATTTTCCTTTCTACCAATTCTTCCTTATCCGCTATATTTAGAAAGAATACTCCAGAAGACATCTTAAATGCCCTTTTGTAAAGTTTAGAAACAAAAAATCGAATAATTTTACCCTTAAAATTCGTTGGTTGAAAAGGATCGCCGAGCCCTTCAACCATATTAAAAATTCTCGTTGTCGTTTTTGCAGCCGCAATAGTTCCAAAAACATTTGGTTTAAGTTGAAAAGTAAAAACAATATCTGGATTTACGGATTTGATTATTTTTTTAAATTGTCTTATTAATTTCAATGAGGTAAACGGATTAATAGACCTGTTCTTAAACGGAACAATATGCGTCTTGATTTCAAGATTATTTATTTCATTAATAAACTCATCATCACCAATAATGATTTCGACATCAAAATCTTTGTTTTTCAAAAAAAGAATCAATTCTTTTCTAAAATTCACAACGGTCTTTGATTCATTACATATTAACAGTATATTTTTCATTTTTTCACCATTTCGTATATTAGTTTTAGATATTCTTCATTCACTAAATTAGTGTCAAATTTTTGTTTTGCTATTTTTGCAATTTCGGCTCTGTCTAATGAAAGATATTTTTTTTCAAGTAAATAATCTGATAAGGAATCAATATCTCCATAATCAAATATTCCAGAATACTCTTTGATAGTTATTGCTTCGCATCCACCGCATCTAAAAAAAGCAACTGGGGTTCCACAGCAGAGACTTTCAGCTATTGGCATACCAAACGTTTCATCTTTGCTAAGCATGATAGTTAAATCCGCTTTTCGATACGCATCAGCCATCTCTTCTTTTGAATGAAGTGCTCCTAGATTAATCAAATTCAAAGATTCTAATCTTTTATGCATTTTACCAACAAAAACAAATTCAAAATCAGGATTGTTTCTAAACCTGTTCAATAAAGCAATAAAGTTTGGGAAGCCTTTCAACTTCCCCCTGGTGTCAGAGCAAGTAAACAAAATTCTAATTTTACCATTTGATTTATTTTCACGAATTTCACTAATGGGTTTAAAAACGTTTGTTTCAATCCCATTAATAATTGTCCTAGATTTATATAGATTCGTAATTGGTGATAATTTAGTCATTGATGTCACATAATCTGATACACAGGCAAATTGAATATTACATTGCGAGAGCCAATTCTTCATTTGAACAAAATTCTTATGTGCTCTCTTAAATATAGATTTTGTTGCAAAAAAAGAGTGATTGCAGCCGTGGCAAGAGTTCATGTATTTAGTGCATCTATTCACAGGATGTCCACAATTACCAGTCGAATAAAAAAAAGCATGACATGTTATAACTACAGGAATGTTTATTTTTTTTGCATAGGCAAATAACATTTTTAAATTAACAGACCCTATATTTAAGCATTGGATATTGAGAATATCCGGTTCGAACATTTTTAAACATTTTATTAATTTTTTAGTCGGGGTCCTTATGGCAGCATACCTATTAAAACCACAAAGCGAAAACAGATTATTAAGTTTCATAAAGAATTTGTTGCTGAAACGAACCCCACATTCATTTTTTTTGCCATAAGCATAATAAAAACGAGCATCTTCCCCATGAGATTGTAAATATCTAACTAAAGAAATAGATAGATGTCCAGTTGATCCGGAATTCAAATTATTGATAACTGCTATTTTCATAACCTTTAAGCCCTTTTATTGTTTTTCTACTATATATTATCATTATAATGACAGAAGGTACTAACGATATCATAGAAAATAATTGTGTTAAATACCAGTAATTAGGATCGCTAGATAGAGAAGGTATTGTAAAATTAAGAACTGTTAATGCTATCTTTATTGCAACACCGATTAAAGAGCCTATTATTTGAGGTTTTAAGACTTCTAATCCGTTACATATACTACTTTCTAAACTAATTATTACCATAAAAATCGAATGAAGACCAAAAACGAAAGCACAAAGCCAGTTTACAGAAATGTGATAATTCGAGAATAAAATATCAAATATTGGTTGAAGTAGTATTATCAAAACAAAATCTGCAGCAATTAATAATATGGCTGTTTTTTTTATTAAAGATGCAAGTTTTTTAATCCAAACCCCATCGTTTTGGCTTTTTGCTTTCGCAATAATAGCCCATAGAGGCCCTGTAAATAGTGTACAAACAACTATTATCACATTAAATAATTTTTGGTAAACAGAATAATCTGGAACTGCTTCAGAAGTATATAGCTGAGTTAGTATCATTGAGTTACACGAATTAATAAGTAGCAAGGATAATTGAATCAATAAAAATTTCGTTCCTAGAGAAATAACATTCTTAGTTAATTTTTTGTCAAAATAAGAACCTTTGATGTGACAGCCTTTAAATGACGTGAGGAATAAAATTAACCCTCCCACTAAATAAGGCGTGTTACTGACTATCAAGTAAACAACCGAAAGAACAATTAATTTTTCATCGCCGCCATTAATCACAACAAAATTTACAAATATAAATAACAAGAGATTTGTGATTAAAGGGAAAATATTGGCAACAAATTGTTTTTGAAGGGCTTCAAGCATATTGCCAACAACTTTAAGGAAGAATTGTAGAGCAATCGAAACCACAATAATGATCATTGAAGTTTTAAGAGCAGAATGGCTAATTGCCTCTTTATCAATGTTAAAAACAGCATGAAAGTCAATTAGATTGCAAACTAAAATCCCCAACGCGACACATAAAATTGATAAAGCAAGCATGGGGATTATCGATGATGTAATTAGTTTACTAATTTCTTTTTTATCATTTTTATCAATTGCTTCAATGAGCCTATTCTTGAGACCGTTACCAATGCCCAAATCAAACGTTAGTATAAACACAATAATCTGAAGAACAGTAAACCAAACACCAAGAACTTTTTTGTCTCCAAAATAAGACAAGTAACCAGATGTGGTAATTAATCCAAGAAGCATTGCTAATCCACGAACGACAATGGCTCCGGCGGAATTTCTTGCGAGAGTTTTGTTTTTATCATCTGAATTAAAAATTTTATTTTTTAAAATCATCAATAGATTGCTTTCAAAAGCAGCTTCAGTTAAATTGTTTTCAGGTTTTATCAAATAAAAAAGGAATACATAAATCAATAAATTCAGCTGAAGAGGTTCTGAGCTTGAAATTATAATAACGAAGAGTGTAATAACAATTTTTTCAAACAAAGATAAGCGTTTATTTAAAAAACAAAAAACGAAAAAAATAATTAAAGGAATAAAACCAAACAAACCATATGCAGTTATATAATAACCAAAAGTTGATACTTGTGAATCGATGTATGATGACAATCCTAGTTGAATAACTTTTTCGTTAAAATAAAGCGATTCATCAAGGCATCCAGTGCCAAAAAACAATCCATCCGAAAACACTTGAATATTCACATATGGCCCATATAGCCTGGAGATCAGCGAAACTCCAGTTCCAAAAACTTTATCTTTAACCGATGGAATTAAGAAAAATGAAAGGGCAATTAATATAGCGGAGGCAATAATGACAATTATAATTTTGTTTCTCAATACTTTGTCTACACAGCGACTGAGACAAAGTAAAATTACAAAGATAAAAGCAATATATCCAGATGTTGAGAAGGTCGTAAAAAGACACAATACATATATAATTAAATTAACGATTTTGGTTTTTGATTTTCTATCAAAAAACTCAATGCAAAATGCAATATTTAGGAAAATAGCATAAAGACCTGGTTCCCAAAAAATACCACAATTCCTAGTGCTTCCTCTAATGATTTGAAACGTGATGAAAAAGAAATTGTTATAAACATATTCGTTTGAGGTTTCAAAAGTAAAAAACAAAGGTGGTTGTTTTAAGAAAAGGGAAGGAAGAAAAATGATTAATGATGATAAAGCGATGATAGGGAATATTTTTCTAAAATATTTTATAAATACATCAAAAGAAACAATATTGATAAAACAATACGAAAAAGTAAGTAAACAAATGTTTATTGCCAACGTTGCCAAACCTTCTTTAGAAAACTCCTTGTGAATCAAGAAAGAAAAAATAAAAATAAAAATAAACACACAAAAGAAAATCGTAGTTCTATTTGTAAGGATTCTTTTTAAAATAGATGTTATTTTTTCTTTCTTGTAAAAAGGTATTCTTAAAAGAAAATAAATAGTGAGAAATAGGGAACAAACGATAAAAAATATATTGCTTATTTGTCTAAATTGATAGTTATTATTTAATGGATACCCACTAAAAAACACAGTTGATAATAGTAAGCAAACGAAAAAAACCCATCTAAAAATTATTTGATATTTTGACTTCAGAAAATCAAATACTAATTTCATAGATTTTTTCCTGCCCAACAATTTCAACTTCCTTGTTTTTATTCATCAATGTTAAATAAATCAACAAAAACAAGCCAACAAGAAAGACAAACCAAAAACCAGTCGATGAGATGACGATGGTTTGATTAATAATTCTCTCAATTAAAACAAATAGCACGATAAAACAAGAATAAGAAATGCCAAATAAATAATTTTGAATATATGCTTTTTGCTTTTTTGTCTGTTTAAAAACTAAAATGGCGATTAATAATATATCAATTACCAGGCAAACAATTCTTAAAATTTTAAGATTTTGGCATAATTTTAAATTAGAAATAATGACTTTGTTAGTCTCGCTAAAACAATCAAACAAAGAAATTTGGTTGCTCGAAAAAGATCTAAACAATTTGTAATTAAATAATTTCGAATAATTGCTCTGATTGTAAACGATATTCAAAGTATTAAAACCCATTTCATTAATAATTGTTTTGTTCGCAAACAAACAATCTATTCCAAACATGTATTTATATAGTTTGCCTCGATTTGTGTTTTTCTCAAACAGACTTGCATTATAAAGAAAAGCAATATTGGTTTCTACAACAAGTCCATTTGATTCAAACGGCAAAGTAATTGAAGAAAACTCATTAAATTCTTTTTCCGGAAACATTTTTTTATATAATTCAGTAGACATACCAATGTTGTAGCCGTCATCAAAATTGGTCGCGGTTCCAAACCAAGTATATATCATTTGATACATTTGATCCGCGATAGGAGTTTGATTTTCAAAATTCAACTGCCATGATTCAAGCAAGGTGTAATTAGAACCGTTCAAAATCGCTTTGCCAGATCTAAACATCATTGGTTCGCTTTCTCTGTAAAAATGCCTGTCATTCCTTTCAAAAAAACCGACACCATCAACCAATGAAACAGCATATTGATCAAACTCATTCTTTCCTGTTCTTATAAAAGAATTATAGACATCAACATCTGAATTTTGAAAAACAAAAGATGACTGAATATTTAAAAAACTTATTATAAAAATAATAAAAAATCTAAGCGAATATCCTAATACTTTATTTTTCATAAATCAAACCAAATAAAGAATCGCGAAAATCTACGTCAAGTTTTTTAATAACGTCTCTGCCATCAACTTCTCGATGCAAAGAAGAAACAATTACATCATGAAAAGATTGAATATCATAATTTGCAAAAAGTATACAATTCTTAAAAGGGCTTTCAATAACTGACTCAAATTTTGAAGAGATAACAATTAATCCAGACTTCAAATATGTTAATATTTTTGAAGGGAATGTTGTTGAACTAAAACTTGTTTTGGGATCAAGTGGAGAAATACCATATTTATATAAGGGGAGTTTATCATTTAATTCAGCCTCGCTTAATTGACCACAGAAACATATATTTGTGAAATCTTTATATTTGGCTATAAGTTCTTCAATTCTAGTTTTAGATCCATGTCCATAAATAAACAGTTTATAATCAGGTAATAATTTCATTAGGTCACAAGCAAATTCAATTCCTTTATTTTTTTCAAATGTGCCAGCATAGACAATTGATTTTTGATCTCTTTCAAAAGAGTTTTTAAATGTGGGTAATGAATAGGAACCGTAGAAAATCAAATTAAAAGAAGACTTGATACGAGAATCGTCTTTTAAGGTGCTAGAAACAAATATGTGTTTTTTAAAAGAATTAATAACGTTAATTTCACGGAGAGCTTTGTTTTTTTGCTTTTTTAAAACGTCGCAATATATTTCTTCAACCTGAAGAACAGAATCAAACTCTTTAGAAATCATTTTTTCCATCTTAAGTGTATTTAAAGAATGGTAGACAATTATTTTGTCATCCGACGAGGCGTTGTTTTTGAGATATTTTTTAATCCAGCGAAATAACAAAAAAATAGAAAGTTTAGATAATAATCTACCACTCCCAAAGCATGGACAATTAACAAGCTTTTTGTTGCCTAAAAGGGTTACTCGACTTTGAGAAAAATTAAAATGTTTTTTGTTTTGAGCAAGATTTATTATCGTTACATCGTTTTTACCATCTTCAATCAAAACGTCTTTGATGTATGAACACACATTATTGGCGGCTGGTGAGCAAAAACGATTTTCTCCATTAAGATTTGCTAGATACGCTAAATAAAAAATACTCATTCTATCTTCCTTTTCCGACTCCGAACAATCTGAATTGATACCATTTTCTTGTACTTTATGTTCTTTGTAGTTATTATATCATTTGTTGATTCATTAACCTATATTGAATAGGTGAATAACCACCTAGAGTTAATTTTATTCTATCGTGATTATACCA
>Ga0265295_1004920_pt1 | contig 17539 bp, 19 predicted proteins | sample Munlansysbiofilm_FD_192503 | JGI IMG/M metagenome (GOLD analysis project Ga0265295, IMG submission 192503) | Leachate microbial communities from a municipal landfill in Southern Ontario, Canada - Methane capture system biofilm | ecosystem: Engineered > Solid waste > Landfill > Unclassified ...
GTGAAGCGATATCCCAGTATTTTGAAACGGGCGTACCGCCGAAGATATCGTCTTCGTCTTCAAATAATGCTTCGTAATTGCTCATAGGTTCTCCTTTTTTTGGCGCATTGTAGCGAAAATTAAAACGGTTTTTCCGACGCTTTTTTGTTAATATATTTTTTTAAACATAAAATTTACTCTTTCTCCGAAGAGACAAGCCCGAAATCAATTGACGGGGCAATATGCCCGTACTCTTTGAAAACGGCTGCTATCTCTTTTTTCACGTTTGAAATATCAAACTTTTCTATCTTTTTTGTTTGGGGATAGTTTTGCGTTAGGGCATAAAAATCCTCCATTAACGCATCGAAACTCTCCCCGCATGCCACGGGAATACCATATTTTTCAAGCAGCTCGGTATTCGCCGCTTCTTTGTCGTTGCGCGCAAAAAATACGGGCTTGTTACCGCATGCCAACGATTCGAGCGCACTCTGCACCGATGCGCACAAAAGATATTCGGTGCTTTTGATAAACTCTTCATACTCCTCGCTCTCACACACCTCGCTAAAAGATGCACCCAAACGTTTCTCGTTGCCCATAAAAAAGTAGTGCCCCATCAAAAGCGCGGCATCGTGTTTTTTTGAACCGTGCACGAAATCGTAAAAACTGTTGGCGTAATCGTCATCCGCAAAGAACACGCCGTATTTGCGCGTTGTCGCTCCATGCTCAAAATAAAGAGGATCGACGATATCGTAAGGAAGCTCTGCACCCACCCTGTATAAAAGGGAGCAGTACGCCTCCATCTGCGCCAAAACCTCCACATCTAGCGGATCACCGTCGTAAAGAAGCACATCAAGCCTCTCCATGCTCTGACGCAGATTGCCTATCGCATCGATCCCCATCGTGCGGCGCACCCCGAGTTCACTTTTTGCCATGCTCGCCGCACGGTAATCCCCCGTGCACAAAGTAGGCTTGAACTCTTGAAGCATCTTTGCCAAAGCCGCACAACGCCGTACATGTTCAAGCCCGTCGCGATGGGAGCTTTTTGCGTAAATATAAACTTGCATCGTGTATCCTTTAAATTTTGTATTTTATAATTTTAAACATAATGTTCATAGTATGCTTTTGTCATTTGGTAGCGTAACTAAAAAATAACAAAAATTTAAAAGAGTTTTAGGTATCATCTTAAACTTAAAAATAAATCTATCAAGAACTTAAACTTAATGCACCTAATTCAAAAAACAATCGAACAATTAAAAGAACAATATTTTGCCGACTCAAGACCTTGGGTTGTTACCTACTCTGGCGGGAAAGATTCTACAACTGTTCTTCATCTCGTGATTACTATGCTTCAGGAACTTCATCGTGAGGGTAAAGATCATAAGCATACATATATCGTTTCTTCAGATACAACTGTAGAGATGCCAATTATCGAACAATATACAGATACAAGACTTAAACAAATTACAAAATTTGCTGATGAATCAAGCTTGAAATTATCATGCCATAAATTGGAACCAAAAATTGAAGATTCCTTTTGGACTTTAATGCTTGGACTTGGTTATCCTGCCCCAACAAGTTCTTTTCGATGGTGTACGGAAAGACTAAAAATAAATCCTGCTACTGCATTTTTAAAAGATTTAGTAAATAAACATCAATCGATTTTAATGCTCTTAGGGGTTAGAACAGATGAGTCTCAAGCAAGAGCCACTTCTATAGAGAACAGAGTTTTAAATCACAGAGGTTTATCGGTACATGATTCTATCCCCAATGCCTATGTTCTATCCCCGATAAAAAATTGGTCAAATGAAGATGTATGGACTTACTTGAGTAAAAATCCTTTTCCTTGGGGTGATCATAGCTATATGATGAGTTTGTATGACAAAGGTAGCAGTGAAGGCGATTGTAACATCGCTTTAAACCCTGAGTCTCCCTCATGTGGTAAAACTCGATTTGGTTGTTGGGTTTGCACCGTTGTAGAAAAAGACCGTTCTATGGAGGGGATGCTTAAAAATGGTGAAGAGTGGATGCAACCGCTCTGGAATTACCGAGAAAAATTGTATGCATATAGAAATAACCCAGAAAAAAGAGACACGAGAAGAAGAAACGGTGCAACAGGTGCCGGTCCATTTTTACCAAGCGTGAGAAGAGAGCTTTTAGAAGAGTTGCTCCAAGCCGAAGTTGATGTGACAAATAACTATCACCAAATGAAAAAAGATGCAAGTGACTATAATCCAAATGAAAAAGTAGAACTCATAAAAGATGATGAGATAGAACTTATTCAACAAAACTGGAACAAAGATGGCGACATCTCCAACAAAGCCTACAGAATAGCACAAAAGTTCAATAGGCTGATGGATAAACCGACTACTACAGAACTAAGAGAAGAGCTTGAAAATATAGAAGATGAAGATTTTAACATAGACTTATTTGAAAGAATTTATGAAATAGAATCATATAGAAAAAATATATCCAACAGATACGCAATCATTAATGACATTGAAAAAAGAGTTGTTGATTTTTATAAAGGTGAATTCCGTGAAACTAACTAGTCTTACTATCGATAACCTTTTCTCTTATCATGGCGTTAACACTATTTCTTTTGACAATATCACTTGTATTATCGGCACAAATGGTTTTGGAAAGACCTCAATCCTAAACTCCATAAAACTATGTCTTGGACAATCCAAAATCGATTTACATTCAATACTCAACAATAATGCAACAGAAAAAAAATGCTCTGTAACACTTAACTTTGATGAGTTTTCCATAAAAAGAACTTGGCATTTTGAACCAAAACTTGAAGAGTCTTTGAGCATACTTTTTCAAGATGAAAACAGACTGGAAGATACAGAAGCAGAACATTTTATACAAAACAAAATCCCTGAGTTTTTAGTGGATTTTTTATTTTACGATGGAGAAATAGGCAATAATTTATTACTACTTTCTAATACGAAATTAAAAAGTATATTTGACTTTATTTTTGATTTGGATTTATTAGTAAACACGCAGAAAGATTCACTTGAAGTTTCAAAGAGACTTTTAGAAAAGAATAAAGATGATGAAACAGTAGAGTTAATAGAGCTTGAAAATAAAAGACTCAATATCTTAGACATTATCTCAAGTCAAAAAGAAGAGTTTCAAGAAAAGACAAAAAAGTTAAAAGCTTTAAAAATAAATTTGCAAAAACTCAACACACAAATAAGAAATAGAAATAAAAAGACAAAAGCATTATATGAAGAACTAGAATCAGTCCAAATAAAACTCAATGAAAAAACAACTAAATTTAAAGAGTTGATTTTATGGCAGATGCCACTGCTTTTAAATAAAGGCTTACTAGAAAAGATGCAAACTAGAACTACATCAGCTTTAAAAGTGGAAGATGAATCCCTATTTATAAGCAAGTTTCATAAGTTTACGCAACAAATCAACTCCCCTATGCAAGATGATGAGCTATTAGAGATATTTAAATCTTTAATGCTCAACACATCTTCCAAAATTGAACTCTCAATGACACATAAGGAGTTTAAAAAACTACTAGAAGAGATGAAAGATTTAAAACTATCTATGAAACAGGTAGAAGATAGCATCAAAGCAGTGGAAGACTCTACAATGGAACACGAGATAATGCGTTCTCTTATGGAGTCGAAAGATGAACAAGACATAGAGATAAATAGTTTTGAAAAATCACTGCATGAACTCGAAGACAGCATAGAGCAAAATATACTAGAATCAAAAGAGATAAATAAAACTCTTACACAAAGTTTCAAGGTAAACCAAGATAAATATGCCTTTATAAAAGGCTATGAAGAGCTACAAAGTATAGCTAGAGTGAGTGCAAAAGTGTACAAAAATAAGCTGGAAGCCAAGCTCTCTGTTTTCAATAAAAAACTAAAAGAGAATACTACAAACTTTTTAAAACAATATGAACATATCCAAGATATTTACATAGATACAAATCATAGCATCATCATAAATGATGGTAAAAAACAACTGAGTACTGAACTGCTCTCAGCAGGTCAAAAACAAGTGCTTAATTTCCTGATAGTAAAGACTATTTTAGACTTTAAAGAGTTTGCTTCATTTGTCATGGTAGATACTCCGTTTGGAAGACTCTCAAACAAGAACAAAGAGTTACTTTTACATACTTGCTACTTATCTTTTGAAAATCTCATCTTGCTTCTTACGGACAGTGAGTTTGAATTCATTAAAACGCAAAACCTAAAATACAAACATTACCAAATACAAAGAGATAGTATAGGTTCTACCCTAGAGGAGATAGCATGATACGCACAACGCAAGAGATAGAAAACTATATCTATCCTCTCTCTAAGATGTTAAACCTAGAAAATGAACCAAAGTGGGTCATACTTAGATTTATGATAAACATCTCTCTTTCACTTCAAAACGAGTTTGAACATGTCGAGGTGGAAAGCTATGACGGAAAAGAGTACAGACTAGAACAAATCACAGGTGAGGGAAAAGGTACTGATGATTATACGAAGCTTTTTTGGGATATGGTAGAAGTGTACGACGATAGCACTATAATATCCAAAAAAACGCTAGAAGAAAGCCTCCAAAAACACATCCTAAGAGGCTATTTGATCCTTAAAACTTCTCTCAAGCACAATAGCAATATTTTTGAGTTTATGGGACAAGATTTTTAAATGCTTGATTTTTGCACTATAATAGTGCATTTAGTTGGCGGAGTTTTACAATGACGAAACAAGAAATTCTTTTAACACTTTCCAAACAAAAACCTTACCTTGAAAAAGAGTTTGAAGTGAGCAAAATCGGTCTTTTTGGAAGCTATGCTAAAGATAAACAAACAGATGAGAGTGATATAGATTTTTATGTAGAGTTCAAACGAAAAACTTTTGACAATCTTGCAGGGCTATGGGTCTATCTTGAAGAGCTATACCATAAAAAAATAGACATCATTCACAAGCATAAAAACAACAATCCCGTTATCATCTCGAACATCCAAAAAGAGGTCATCTATGGATAAGGCGAATATCTCTGAACTCATCCATTTTATCCTCCAAAGTATCCATCTCATACAAGAGAGATTTGCACCCATCAACTCAAGTGATGATTTTTTGGCTGACAATGACGGACTTATGAGGCTTGACGCTATATCTATGAGGCTTCAAGCCATAGGCGAAGCTCTCAAAAATATAGACAAAAAAGAGAGAGATTTTTTACTCCAAGTAGCCGACAAAACTTACTGGAGTAAAATCATCAAAACGAGAGAAATCTTAACTCACCATTACATAGATATAGATGCTGAAACCATCTATGACATCTGCAATGAAAAACTTGATGAGCTTGAAGATAAAGTTTTAGAGTTACAAGATAAAATTTTTAAAGAATAATTTCTTGATATTTATCTTCAATACTAATATCAAACATAAAAATATCTGTGTGTTTAAATAAATTCTTTTTATAAAATGTATCACTTATTGTTTGCCATCTTGTATTAGATTCGATGTCTTGAATAAGCTTAGTCGTTTTAGTAATATAATTTTCTATATCGTCTTTTTTAACTGAAAATACACTATGAGTACATGCTAAATAATTTCTCATATTGTTTATTTCTTCTAAAAAACTAGTTTGTACACTATCTAAAGTTGTACTTGTCAGCTTGTTTTTTGTTTTCAATAAATATATTTTTTTATCATTATCAAGATACATTAAACTACCACTTACGAATTTTATCTTATTTTCTGATTTTCCTAAATATTGAAAATATGTATCAAGTGATCTATGGATAAACACTAAAGAAATATTAAATTCATATTTATCATAATAATAATTTGCAACACTAAAAAAATATGCACTCATTATAAAGAGTTTTTCATCTATAGATGCTGTATTAAATGTATTTAATATATTATTATATTCACTCATTTCTAATAAGATACTATCAATCATTTGAACATCAAAATATGGTATTTGTTTTAAATTAGATAGGTACATAATAAATGAGTTTAATTGTATATTTTGCTCAAAATTAAAATTTAGCCAATGCTGACTAATCTTTTCAGTTAATGTCTTTTCTAAAAAAGGTGTACTTTGGAAGAAAGGTATAGCCAAATTTATTAAGAATTTTTCATATAATTCAATTAATTTCTCTAATCTATTTACCGATAATGAGTTTTTTGATAAATTACAACTCATTTGTTCTGCCAACTTGTGTAAATTAGCTAAGTTGTAAATATTGACATTTTCTATAAGATTTTCCATCACAGAATATAAGTTTAGATCTAATGACTCTTTATGATAAATTAAATTATCTCCATTCTCTTTTAGCTGTATATATTTGAATAAAAATATTATTGCATCAGATTTCATCTGTGTTGAAATTAATTTTTTTGGTTTAATATCAAATTCATTATAATATTCAAAGAAGTCATCTCTAGTTATATCATCAACAATAATGATGTCATTTGAATCATAATCATAATAATCATCAAAGTATATAACTCTTGACATAAAGAGTTACCCTAGTAAATCGGATAATATCGTTTTTGACTCATCGTAGTCTTTTTGTACTATTTCAATCAATCTTTGCTGAAATTTATCTTTATCGTTTTTATCTCCACTCTTTGCATTAATATCCAATTCACTTAATTCTTTTTTGACCTCGTCGGTTAATACTGGATCGTACATATAATTAGATTTTAAATTAGATATATTTTTTTCTTTAAACATATCTAAATAGACATTAAAAGACTCATGTGCATATTCTTGTAAACTTTTCAACATTCCTTTGTCGTCAGAAAAATAAGAAACAAATTTTTTAGATACTTTATCATTTAAGAATGTACTTAAAAGTAAACTAGCTATGTTATTTTTTACACCTTCATTAGTTAGAAGTTTTTGCCCTTTATAAATTACAAATTGAGTATATATTCTTCTTGGACTAAATAAATTGTACTCTTGTTGAAAGCATAATAAATTCATTGATGCTACCAATGCTTCAGAAATATCGATAGGTGATTTTTCAAATCGTTTATATAAAAGAAACCAAACTTTTATATATGCTTGTTGAAAGATATTATTTCTAAAAAAATCATAATAATCTGGATACTCTATATCTTTCTTAAATGCTTTATCAAAGGTTCCTCGTGTGTCACTATCAAAGCTTTGAATATCTCGAAATTCATTTAAAACATTATCTTGATAATCCTTGGCACCAATAATCCCACTTGTGACTTGTGCCTTTAGTTTTCCCAAAGCAATATTAACAGTTTTCTGAATCTCGTTATATGGCAGTGATTTTGTAAATATATTATTTAACGATGGAACAATATATAAATTAATTTGTTTTTTCAACACATCCATTTGATTTAAACTAAAATTTTCTTCAGATATATCTTTATAAAATATACCTTCTTCTAATTCATGTTGTACATCATCTAATTTTAATATACTTTTAGTCAATCCATTTTTTTCATCAAATACATAATTCTTTAGTGCTTCAGCAATTATAGAAACTGTGGAAATTGACTGTTTTCGATTAACTTGAAAGGCTCTTCCATCATTTCTTTGATTCCATTCTAAAAAGTATAATTTGCAGTCAGCATAATTGTCTTCCGTACCTTTCCAATTATTAGCGAGTTCTCTAACAGCCATTGAAGATAAACTTTTATCTTTAAGAAGAGTTATAAAATGACCACTTACTTTAGTACCTTTATTGTTAATTGTAACAAATAATTCTCGCATATCTTTAGTAATATCTTCATCTGTATCTTTTGCTGACGCTGGGAAAAATACACATAATGGTATGTTGATTGATTTCATTGTTGGATATTTCTCTTTTAACTTATGCAGTGCTTTTAATCTATGTTGCCCATCAATTACAACAAGCTTAACTTTATTCTCAATATAGCTTATTTTTGCAGCATAATTAATATAATTCTTCATTTCTCCACTAATGTTTATTTCATACCCATTATCGTTTGAAGATAGAGGTAAACTTAATTTAATTTTTTCATCCCAACTTTTTTCAAGATATTCTCTCCCGTTAGTGGTTGTTATTGGTTCTAAGATCTTAGTATATTTATCTATTGGTTTGCCATCTTTGGTAATCATTAATGTCGCTAATAATGGTGGGAAAAAAACAACTTTTTCTTTTGATTTATCCAAATATTCCTCAAATATTTGTGCAACTCGCTCATGATCAATATCTCTTTGAACAATTTCATCAAATTTTATATCACTAAATTTCAAAACTGATGAGGCTTCTTTGAGAATATCTATTTCAGATATATTTATTGATGTCATAATGTAGTATGTTTCAAAACTATTTACTGACTTAAAATTTCCAAAAGTACCTCTTAAATCTTTGAATTTTATTTCATCTTCAATAAATTCATCATTCGCATTTGTATCAATATTCATTTGTAATTCCTTATTTTTGTTTTTGTAACAACTCTTGCATTTTACCCATCAACTTATCTATAAACGTAGTATCATCTTTTATCTGATTTTCATTTGGATTAGCAAGTATTTTTTCAACAGATTTTAGTGTTGAGTACTGTGCTATCTCTTTATCATCCAATCCTGCATCGTTTTTGAGGATTCTTCTGTTTATCGGTATATGTTTTGCCAAAATTGATTTGTATGAGTACTCTTCAAAAAGCTTTTTACTATGAAGATAATTTCTCCACATAAAGGTTACAAAAAGAAGTATAGGTAACAGTAAAGTGAGTTTTGTGACAAAGATATTGCTAGAGTTGTGTAGTTCATTTAAGTATGGGATGTACTCTAGTAACACGACAAATATACTGATTATAAAAGTTGCTACGATTCCTGCCTCAAATTTTTTATAGTACTTCTCTTTTTCTTTTTCCATAGTGTCGGCTTTGTTTGAAAAGTGTTCTGACATATCATGAACTTCTTTCATGTAGATGTTTTTTTCTAACTCTTCTCGCAGTTCTTTAATTTTTGCATACTCTTCAGATAAGTTGTCATTTACATTATTTTTTAAAGAAAGCACCTCTTCTTTAAATTGTTTGCTTATGTTATTGATTTTTTTGTCAATTTCAGTTTGTTTGTTCAATGCTTCTACATCAAAATCTTTTTTTATCTTTTCAGTTTCCAAACGAAATGAACTTATAAGATTTTCGATTTTTAAACTATTGTTATGAAAATTATTCGTTAATTGCTCTTTCAGTAGTTCAGATTGCTTTTTGGCATGTTCATCAATTTTTAAAATATTTCTATTGAGTTGTTCATTTATTTTTTCTACGCCTAATTTAGACTCTACTTCATCAAGTTTAGATTCTATATTTTGAAATTGAGCTTTATGAAAACTCTCTAAAATTTCAACTTTATCAGACTCTTCCAGCCATTCAAGAAGTCCATATTTTTTAGTACCTTCTTTATAAAACAATAATTGTTTGGTTTTATATGAAGCATTGGAGTTTATACATTTTCTTTCAATCTGATTTTTAACTATATGTTGAGGATCTTCTTTTTTTGCACCAAATGAATAAAGTTCATTTTTGACAATATGCTCGTAGATTAATGCAATATCTGTCGGTTTACCAAAATAATTTAAGGTATCAACAACTACATCATGAATCGTTTTAGTCATTTATCATTGCTTTTGATTAAATTTTTGATAGTTTGCAGATATTCATCAGTTTGTTTAATATGCTCTTCAGTGGCTAACCCAAGATAAATAAGTTTTAAAAGCTCTGGTTTAGAAGTTTCCCAGTTTTTTAAAGTTTTTGGATCAACATTTATACGGTCTGCTAGTTCTTTTTTGGTCATCTATTGAACTTCCTATTGAAATACTTGACTTAATGGAAATTATTTACTATAATTATAAAAATTAAAGGAATAATTTCTGTTTTGCCAATAAAATATATTGATATTATGGAAAAAGATATTTACATAGAGTATTCAAACAATAGTTTTGAGTACATATCTTTTACCAAAGCAAAAAAATTAATTCTAAAAGAGTTTCCACATGCCATAAGTTATAGTTGTGCAGATAAAGAAAAAAGCATCAACTTTTTAAATAGCTTACTTAACAAATACAAAGCAGTAGAAAATGTTTTAATATTAAAATAAACCTGCTTATTATCACAGAACAATTATTAATCATTGTTAAAATAAAAATATTTTTTATGTTTTTATTATCAATTTTGCAGCAGCGGATTTATCAAACCCAAGAACTGATCCCGCACCGCTTCGTTGGCACTGGCGACGATATAGCCGCGATGGTTGATCGGGTCGATCTCTTTGCCTTCCAAATCGGTCACGAATCCCCCCGCATTTTTGATGATGATATATGCCGCCGAGAGATCCCAAGGGCTGGCATGTTTCTCGAAAAACGCGATGTAGTTGCTGTATGCCCCCTTGGCGACCATGCACATCGAGTAGGTGATGGAGCCCCCGATCGAGGTGAGTTTTTTGATTTTTTTCTCTTTAAAAAGAGTGTTAAGGCTCCCCACGATGGGGTGTTCCCGCTCTGGCTTGAAGTTCACCACCGCCACCTCGGGGTTTTGGCGCAGCGGGAGCGTGAGCATCCCTATGTAGGACTTTGTGCCGCGCTCGGTTTGAAAAAACTCGTTGGTAAAAGGGTTGTAAACGATCCCCAAGATCACCTCGTTGTTCTCAATAAGCGAAAGGTTGATCGCCGAGGTGTTCTCATGGGTGATAAACGCCCAAGTCCCATCAATGGGATCAATCGCCCAGTAAGGTTTAGCGGGGTCGATAGCATCACAGTTTTCCTCTCCCATCACTTGGATATTAAAACTGTCTTTGAGGCGCTTTGCCATGTAGTCCTGCACCTGCTGATCGATGTTGCTGATGGGGGTCTCGTCCGATTTAAACTCGTAACTAAAGGTGTTGGTCTCTCTAGCCTCGCGGATGATCCGCCCCGCCTCTTCGACGATCTGTTTGGCGATGATCAGGTAAATATTTCTCATGTTTTGTCTTTGTTTTTTAAGTAGGTAATAGTAGTCGTTTTTTACTAAAAAAGAGATTTTAGCAGTTTTCTTCTCTGTGCACTTCTAGATTAAAAGTATAAAGTTTGCTACAATATGCAAAACTACAACAAGAAAAACCGATGCAAATAAAGCAAATTTTAGACAAAAGATTATCAAAACTCTCCAAACACTACCACGCTTTCAAAGACTACAAAGAGCTTATAGACGTTATGGTTGCACAAAAAAATATTTATGAACCGTTTGTCTTCAATACCCTATCGGTTCAAGAACGTGCTCTTTTGGATGCCTATCTCAAACGTTTTAGTTCCATCCAAGATTTTTTGGGTGCCAAGATTTTTCCTTTACTTTTGGAAGTTGCAGGTATCGGCGGTACTAAAATGAGCGAAGTGCTCTACCTTATCGAAAAAGAGGAGATTATCGATTCTCTTGATAACTGGATCGAGTTAAGAGAAATCCGCAATGAACTTGAACACGATTATCCCGAAGAGCTAAGTGAAGCATTACGTGATTTGCGTTTTTGCATCGAAAATTTCGACAAACTGGAAAGTTACACTCTCAATGCACTCTCTTTTGCAAAAAGGTATCTTGCATGAGGCTTTCAAACCGCATACGGGATATGATTAAAAAAAGTATTCTCGAAAGTTTCGGCGAGGTTGATGTTTACCTTTTTGGGAGCCGCGTCGACAATAGCAAAAAAGGGGGAGATATCGATATTGCCGTCGATACGAATATCTCACGCGAAGAGTTTAAACATAAAAAAATAAAGTTCTTATCGCAACTTTTACGCTTGGGATTCGATATGAAAATCGACGTCGTCTCCTTTAACACGACCGATAGCGTGCTTTTACAAGAGATACAAAGCAATCACTGCAAGCTATAAACCACCCGCAGATTCACCCCCAACGCATTTTGTATCGTGCTGTTTTGCACCTCTTTGGCATGTGCGTCGTAGATGATAAATTCGCGGCTGAGGGTGTAAAGAAGATCCCCTGCAAAGGTGAGATTTTCACCCAAACGGTAGGTAAGCCCGAGGTTGGAGCTGTAATCTTTTGCTTCGGCATACCCGCTTTTTTCTATAGGGCTTGAATCTGCGAGGCGCACGAGAGACTGTGAAAACATCAACCCAAAACGCACAAGCACCTCTTCGTTCACGTGGTAGCCCACATGGGTGCGGGGAAATCCTAAAATCACCTGCCAGCCGTCTCTGAACTTTTCGCGGTAGCTGTAACTGATAACGGGGAGCGCTAAGGTCGAGGTGGGGTCGTAGTTGGCAAAGGCGCCCATCGAAAAAGAGTGCTCCTCATCGAGGCGGTAGGAGGCAAAAGAGAAAATATTTGCCCCGTAGGAATCCTCGGTCTCTTTTTCAAAGGTCGATTTTAAAGAGAGCGAGGCGAGGAAAAACCACTTTTCGTCTATTTTTTTTGGCATGTTGATATTCAGGGCAAAAGCGTGGATATGCTCAATCGGGGTACGAACACCATCACCAAAAGGGAGCGCGGTGATATTGTTCCAAGCAAACTTCCAGTTGCTATAACTCACCCCCAAAAGCTCGTTGTTGATGCGCAGATTGTTTTTGTACACCTCTACGCTTCCATCGGTGTGCGCTACCTTTGCTTCACCTAAATACGCCGATTCGTACGCAATGCGCGGCTGTATCATCTTCTCGAGTGCAGACTTCTCCTCTGCCCCACATGCCAAGGCAAAAACGAGTGCCAAAACTGCCTTTTTCATAGCCCGCCTCTAAAAAGCTCTACCGCTTTTTTCGCCGCGTCTTTGTGATGCACGATCGGTTTTGGATACCCCTCTATGGCATGTGCCGACAAATACGCCTCATCATGGAGGTATTTCGTGGGTAGGTGCGCAAGGGCGGGGAGATATTTTTTTATGTATCTCCCCTCGCTATCGAACTTTTTACTTTGCAGATAGGGGTTAAACACCCGAAAATAGGGTTGCGGATCAACCCCCGTGCCCGCACTCCACTGCCATGAGAGGACGTTGGAAGCTTTGTCAAAATCAAGCAGATGCTCGGCGAAAAACGCCTCCCCCCACTGCCAAGGCAAAAGCAGGTCTTTGGTAAAAAAAGAAGCACAAACCATCCGCACGCGGTTGTGCATATTGCCCGTTTCCAAAAGCTCACACACCCCCGCATCGACGATGGGTACGCCCGTTTTTGCGTTGCAAAAGAGTTCAAACTTGGCTTGGTCTGCAATGCCGTTAAAAGCGTGTTTAAAATTCTCCCTCTCAATTCTTGGCATGTGAAAAAGAAGATACGCATAAAAATCGCGAAAAATAAGCTGCCGCACAAACGCTTCGCTCCCCTCTAACCCCGCAACCTCCCGTACGATTTGGCGTACCCCGATCGTTCCAAAACGCAAATCAACGCTCAAATCCGAGGTGGCATCAAGAGCGGGATAATCGCGCTCCTCTTGGTAGCGCGAAAGCTTTTTTTTGAGCGCTTCAAGCTTTGTTAGAGGCGGTGTTATCGAAATATTTTGTGCCTCAAACCCGATACTCTCCAAAGCAAAGGGAACTTTTTGAAACGCACCCTTGGCATGTACGAAAATCCCCTCGTAATCGCTCGGGATTAAAACCTGCGCGCCTCTCTTGGCATGTGCGACATTTTTATGCGCCAAAACCTCCAAAGCTTTTTTATAAAACGGGGTAAAAACCAGATAAGGGGTGCCATCGCTCTTCATCACCTCATCGTGAGAGAACAAATAGGTATCTTGCAGGTAGCGAAAATGGAGTTTGTGGGATACGCGTTTGTCCCGCTCTTTGGCGTAGCTATCGTAATCGCTGCATGCCACAACCTCCTCAAACCCGAGCGTGACGAGATGTTCAAAAATCTCCTGCACGTCGCCGTAGAAAAGTTTTAGATTTAATCCACATGCCATAAGGTCGGTTTTGAGTTTTGCAACATACCGGAAGATAAAAGTGAGCCGTTTGTCGTTTGGTTTGAGTTTTGAGAGGATAGCGGTGTCAAAGATAAAAATGGGCAGAACCTCGCCGTCAAACGAGAGCAAAGGGTTGTCTTCTACTCGCAGATCGCGTCTAAACCAAAGAATACGTTTCATGCACCGCCTTTAAAAGAATGAAAGCATTGTACTAAAAACGGCGTTTTTTCGTAGCGTTTTTTTGTTATTTAAGTGCACATGCCAAGAGATTCTTGGCATGTACGTCACATTTTAGCCTCGCTAAGCGTGGTGCGCGGGTTTTTTCCCCTCGCGGTGTTGGGGGTTGCTTTTTTGCCCCGTTCTGCCGCTCGGTTTGGCTTCACCCGTGCTTTTTTTGGCATTGTTTGTGCGGCGATTGCCTCCGCCGTTTTGATTGCCTCCTCTGCCTTGGAGAATCGGTTTGGCTTTGATGCTTGGATCAGGCTCATACCCCTCTATAATTTCGCGTTCAAGCTTTTTGTTGATAAGCTTCTCGATACCGCGCAGGTACTCCGCTTCATCGACACACACGAGTGAGAGTGCTTCGCCGCTGCATCCTGCACGCCCCGTTCTTCCGATACGGTGTACGTAATCCTCGGCGATATTAGGCAACTCAAAGTTGATAACATGCGGGAGCGCATCGATGTCGATACCGCGCGCGGCGATGTCGGTTGCTACAAGAACGCGCACCGCACCGTTTTTAAAATCCGCCAATGCTTTGGTACGTGCACTTTGGCTTTTGTTGCCGTGGATCGCTGCGGCGCTTATCTCGATCTTTTGCAGATAATCGCTCAGTTTGTTGGCGCGGTGTTTGGTGCGGGTAAATACGAGCACCTGTTTGTAGCCGCGCTCTTGGATGATCTTGCCCAAAAGGGTACTTTTTCTCGTATCGTCCACAAGCACGACGCTTTGTTTAACAAGTTCGCTCGATGTATTGCGGCGCGCTACTTCCACCTCGGCAGGGTTGTTAAGAAGCGAAGAAGCCAAGGTTTTGATCTCGTCGCTATAGGTCGCCGAAAAAAGGAGGTTTTGGCGTTTTTTAGGGAGAAGTTCGATCACTCTGCGTATATCGCGGATGAAGCCCATATCGAGCATTCTGTCCGCTTCATCGAGTACGAAAAACTCCACGCCGCTAAGGTCAAGCGCTTTTTGCCCTATAAGATCCATCAGACGCCCCGGAGTTGCGACAAGGATATCGATGCCATTTGCGAGTGCTTTGATTTGGGGGTTGATCCCCACGCCGCCGAAAACCACCGTACTTTTAAAAGGGAGATGTTTGCCGTAAAGGCGTACGCTCTCTCCCACTTGTGCCGCGAGTTCACGCGTCGGGGTTAAAATAAGTGCGCGCACTTTTCTTTTTGGCGAAGCGGGTTTGTTTTTGCTAAGAAGCTGTAAAAGAGGCAGCGTAAATCCCGCCGTTTTTCCCGTACCCGTCTGTGCGCCTGCTAGCATGTCGCGCCCTTGTAAAATAAAGGGGATAGCCTGAGCCTGAACAGGTGTAGGCGTCGTATAACCTTGTTCCGTAATCGCTTTTAAAAGGGGCGCGATAAGTCCCAAATCTGTAAATGTCATGTTTTTTCCTTTGGAAAATCGAGCGTAACCAAAGTCAAAAACTATGGACGGTTTTAAGCAAGGAGTAGTTAAATTTGGAAAGTGTGTGTAAAACGCAAGTTCATAGAGGAGCCAACCGTAGGCTTGTTTCTAGTGTGCGAAGTATAGCGGGATTTTCCACCGTTTGCCTAAATATTTCAGATTAGTTTCACCACATGCCATGAAAAAGCTTGGCATGTACCGCTCAAAGCCCTTTTTTTACGCGGATACGGTATTTGTAATACTCGTGGCTTACGAACAAGATGATCGGAAACGGTAGTAAAATCCACAGTTCGTTTAGCGGTATGGTTGCGGTGTGAAATATCTTTTGCACAGGCTCGTACCCAAGCAGCATCCATATCCAAAAAAACTCCAACACCATTGCACCGAGCAAAAGCTTGTTGCTTCCCCATCCTACGCTCCACGCCGAAAACTCCCAACTTCGCATCGTCCAGACGTTGACAAGCTGGCAGCTGATCGCGCCCAAAAGGGTCATGGTCATCGCCTGCGACTGCAAGAGCGGATCGCCTAAGTCTACCGTGCCGTATTCCCACCCGTGCAGCAGTAAAAAGCTCAAAAATGCGACCATAGCAGCAGTAGCTTCGATAACGCCTATAAAAAAATACCCCCGCTTAAACACCTCCCAGTCGAGTATCTTCTCATCTTGTGCGATGGGCGGGCGCTTCATGATGTTCTTTTCGGGCTTCTCGCTCCCAAGCGCCAACCCCGGAAGCATATCCGAACCGAGGTCTATGGAGAGTATCTGAATCACCGAGAGAGGCAGCGGAATTTTTAAAAAAAAGTGCAACACGTAGGGCACGATCTCGGGAACATTCGAGGAGAGAATGTAGGTGAGAACTTTTTGATGTTAAAGTACACGCTTCTGCCCTCCTCTATCGCCGAGACGATCGATTTGAAATTATCGTCAAGCAGGATCATATCGGCGGCTTCTTTGGCAACATCGGTGCCGCTTATCCCCATCGCTATCCCTATGTCGGCGCGTTTGAGTGCGGGGGCATCGTTGACGCCGTCGCCCGTTATCATCATGGTGCGAATCCTCGCACTTTGGCACTGTGCTATCGCCTCTTTGACCTCAGGGCGGGGCAAATCCATGATCGCGGCAAGCCCTAAAAAGGTTAAATCTTCTTCGGTGTTTTTGGTATTTTTGGCAATCGCCAAAACACGGTACGCCCCCTCTTCAAACTCCTTGGCATGTTCAAGAATCTTGGCATGTACGCTTGCTTCAAGCGGTTTTTGCACGCCGTCTTGATCGACATAAAACGCGCACTTTGCCAAGATTACCTCAAGCGCGCCTTTGACAAAAAGCACCTCTTTTGCACCAAAACGGTACAAAGAGGACATCATCTTCCTCTCACTCGTAAAGGGGTTTTCCCCTATTTTTTCGCACCCCTCAAATGTAAGAGCACACTTTTTTGCCGCACACACGAGTGCCAGCTCCGTCGGGTCGCCCGCGAGATTTTCTCCGTCGATAGAAGCGCGCGAATTTAAAAACCCCGCACGAAGCAGCGTATCAAGCCGCCGATGCGCACTTTCAGAACCGTTTTCAAACCTAAATTCCCCCTACGTTTCGTACCCATCCCCAAGGCGATCACGGTAAGAATACGGGTGATGTGGATCACCTCTTTTTGCATCGGCGTGAGCTTTTTTTGCACGTTTTTGGTTAAGGTCGCTATCTTGCCAAACTCCGTCGCCTGTGCGGTCGCCACCACAAGAACCCTGCCGCTTCCCGAAACCACCGAGGTTCCCACAAAAACCATGTTTTTTGCATCGATCGCGCGTTTTATCCCCTCTTTTGCTTTTTCATGGCGCCTTGATGGGCGCGACTCGCCGTTGAGCGACGCGGTATTTATGGAGAGTCCTGCGTGTTCGAGGATGATCCCGTCCGCGGCTATCTTTTCCCCCTCTTCAAGAAGCACTACGTCTCCGGGTACGAGCCATTTTGCATCGATGCTAAGCGCTTTGCCATCACGCAGGGCACGCACCATCGTAGGCATAAGGCGCAAAAGCGCTTCCATCGCTTTGTCCGCCTTGTACTCCTGCCAAAAACTAAAC
>Ga0265295_1004922_pt1 | contig 17538 bp, 19 predicted proteins | sample Munlansysbiofilm_FD_192503 | JGI IMG/M metagenome (GOLD analysis project Ga0265295, IMG submission 192503) | Leachate microbial communities from a municipal landfill in Southern Ontario, Canada - Methane capture system biofilm | ecosystem: Engineered > Solid waste > Landfill > Unclassified ...
GGGTTCATGGCCAGCGCCCGCGCAATGGCCACGCGCTGCTGCTGTCCGCCGGAGAGCATGGCCGGAAAAACTTCCGCCTTCTCCCGGATGCCGACCTTGTCCAGCAAGCTTAAGGCCCGTTTTTTGGCTTCAAGCTCCGGCACTTTTTTCAGCTTCATGGGAGCCATGGTCAGGTTGCCGAGCACCGTCTTGTGCGGAAAAAGGTTGAAACTCTGAAAGACCATGCCCAGTTCCTGGCGAATCAGATTGATATCGTTGTTTTTGGCATTGATATCCTGCCCGTCGACCACGATGCTTCCGCTGTCGATGGTTTCCAGGCGGTTGATGGAACGCAGCAGGGTGGATTTTCCCGATCCGCTGGGGCCGATGATGACCACTTTCTCGCCGGAATTGATGGACAGGCTGACGTCGTTTAATGCCTGCAGTTGGCCAAAGAACTTGTAGACGTTCTTGATTTCGATGATGGGCCTAGTCCCGTTCATAATAATTCAACCTCTGCTCCATTTTACTGACGGCCTTGGACAAGAAGAGCGTGATGACCAGATAAACCAGGGCCACCATGGTGTATGTCTCAAAATACATGAAGGATTCGCTGGCGAATTCCCGGCCCCGGCGCAAGAGGTCCGACACGGCCAGGATGGAGACCAAAGAACTGTCTTTCAGGAGGGCGATGAATTCGTTGCCCACCGGCGGCAGGATGGTCCGCCAGGCCTGGGGCAGGATCACGTACATCATGGTCTGGACGCGATTGAAGCCCAGGGATCTGGCAGCTTCGGCCTGTCCCTTGTCGATGGAGTCGATGCCCGCTCGGAACACCTCGCCCATATAGGCACCGTAGCAGATGCCCATGGCGAGCACGGCTGCGGCCATAGGCGGAAGATCCTTGAACAACTCGAGGCGGCCAAGGGCGAAGTAGATGTAAAAGAGCTGCACCAGAAGCGGGATGCCACGAATGACTTCGACATAGGTCGAAGCGATCAGATTCAGGACCCTGTTGCGGGACAGGCGGCCGAGGCCGGTTATGAGTCCGAGCACCAGGGAGAGCATGATGGACAGGACCGTGACCTGAAAGGTGACCAGGACGCCGTCGGGAAGAAATTGCAGAATCCGCCAGTAAGGTTCGGGCTGTGTCACGCACAGATAGGTAATGATGCCGATGGCGCCGAAAAAAGTAAGCCACCAGGCGTTGAAGAGGCCCGAATCCTTTTGCAGGGGGATGGCCGCGCCGTCGCCGATGTCGATCTTGACAGCTTTTTTGGAAAATTGTGGGTTCATGACTGGCCTTGTCGAGTCGCTGGAAAGAAAAGGAAAACCGGGGCGTTAGCCCCGGTTTATGACATTATTTGGGTCCGAACCATTTGGCGTAGATCTTGTCGTACTCGCCGTTGGCCTTGATGGCGGACAGGGCGGAGTTGATCAGTTCCACGGTCTCCGTGTTGCCCTTGTTCACGGCAAAGCCCAGGTACTCGGGGGCTTCGGGGGCGATGAGGAAGGCCAGGGTCAGTTTCTGGGAATACTGCTCGTGCTGCAGGGCGTAGTTGGAGGCGACGGCATCGTCGGCGATGACGGCGTCGATGCGGCCATTATAAAGGTCTTCCACGGCCAAGCCGATTTCATCATAGGATTTGGCGGTGGCGCCTTCGATCTTCTTGCAAACGAAATAGCCGGTGGTGCCCATCTGGGAAGCCACGGTCTTGCCGGCCAGGTCGGCGACGGAAGCGATGGCCGCGCCCTTGGGCACGATGACGCCCTGCTTCACTTCAAAATAGGGGTCGGAAAAACCCATGCTCTGTTTGCGTTCTTCGGTGATGGAGACCGAAGAGGCAATGGCGTCGTACTTGCCGGCGGCAAGACCTGCAAAGATGCCGTCCCAGGCGGTGTTCTTGAGAATGGCGTTGAATCCGCCGGCCTTGCCCATGGCTATGACGACCTCGGGACCAAAGCCCACGATGTTCTTGTCGGCGTCAATCATTTCCATTGGCGGATAGGTGGCATCCACCGCAAAGACGACATCCTTGGCCAGAGCATTTGAGGCCATGAGAAAAAGAGCCAGCAAAACTAGTGCAATCCGTGTACGCATACGTCCTCCAGAGCTGGTAAAATGATGATTTTCCGAAAATTTGTCCGGCAGACCAAAATGACACAAAATCATTAAAGAATTGCCATGGTTTGGTCAAGAAACGGCTTTGGGCGCGCGCCTTTGGCCTTGCAGCGATCCCGCCATGCGCTTGGCGTATTTGAGCTGTTCTTCCCTGGTCCGCACTTCTGCGTTCAGAACGGCCCGTTTCACCGCCCGCAGGATATTCGCAAACTGCGGCCCCGGTTCCAGGCCCATTTCCTTAATATCCGAACCCGTAACGAGGATGTCCACATCCTGTAAATGCATCAGGTAGTGGGAGATGGCTTTCTTTTGTTCCAGCTTGCGCTGCTTGGCCATGGTATAGAGCAGTCCTTCCAGAGACAAGGGGGAGAGTATGTCATACAGATCGGCCAAAGACCCCCCATTCTTTCCCCATTGCGCCAGCTGCATGGCCACATAGCGCAGCTGGCGGCGGGTGGATTCCACCAGTTCCGTCCTCTTGGGCGGAAACGTCAGGCGCGAGGTCAGGGCCTGGACCTGATGCGTGTCGAAGCCCGAGACCAGCCCGAGAAAATAGACGATCCAGATGTCCGGGGATTCCTCGCGGAACAGCAGCTTGTACCAGGTGATGATCTTCTCGATCTCCTCCAGCAGGGCTTCTTTTGTCTGCGGGAAATGGAGCAGGGGATGGATCTCCTGCAAAAGTCCCAGGTCGCGCATGCGGATCAGCGCGTCAAGGGGCGCGCTGTCTTCGGCCAAAAGGCGCAGCTCGTGCCGGATGCGTGCCCCGGAGAGCTTCTGAAAAATGTTCAGGCGCACTGCGTTTTTGATGAGCCGCTCGGTCTGTGAGCCGATCTTGAACTGGAAACGCTGCTCGAAACGGATGGCACGGATGATGCGCGTCGGGTCTTCCACGAAAGACAGGGAATGCAGGACACGGATGACGCCGTCTTTCAAATCCTGCTGCCCGCCGAAAAAATCCACCAGACGCCCGAAGTGGGGCGGGCAGAGGTGGATGGCCAGGGTGTTGATGGAGAAGTCGCGGCGGTACAGATCCATCTTCAGCGACGAGAGTTCGACGATGGGCAGGGCGGCCGGGTACTCGTAGTACTCCAGGCGGGCCGTGGCCACGTCGATCTTCTGGCCGCTGGGCAGGATGAGTACTGCAGTGCGGAATTTGAGGTGCGAGCGCACCCGCGCCGCGAGCTTGTGGCCAAGATTCTGGGCGAACACGATCCCGTCGCCCTCGACCACCAGGTCGATGTCGTCGTTGGGGATGCCCAGCAGCATGTCGCGCACGAATCCGCCCACGGCATAGACTTCCACGCCAAGCTCCTGCCCGGTCTGCCCTGCCAGCTGCAGCAGGGAAACAATGTCTTTGGGCAGACGCTCAAGGAGTATCTGACGGATGTTCTTTTCCTGGCGCTTGTCCGAAAGCAGGGACTCGGGGATGCGGGCTGGTTCCTGAATCATCAGGTTGATGAGGTCCGTGCGCGTGATGACCCCGACCAATTCCTGTTCGCGCAGCACCGGGACCAGACGCTGGCGATGCCCCAGAATGATTTCCATGACCTGATAGAGGTCCTGGGCCTCGGTCACGAAAAGAAAATCCTCCAGCATGTACTCCGTGACCCGTTCTTCTCCCAGACCATGCCCGACGGCTTTTTCGGCCACGCTGTTTTCGATGATGCCGCAGACCTGGTCTGCGTATTCGACCACGGGCAGAGCTTTGAATCCATAGCGGACCATCACTTCCGCCGCCTGGGCCACGCTCTGCGTCGCCTGGATGCGCACCACGGGCGAGGACATGAAATCCTTGACCACCATCTGGGGATTTATGAGCGAGTAGAGCAGGGCAAAAAGCTCATCCTTTACCTGAGAAATCGTGCGATCCTTGATGGAGGCCGACGCGGCATAGGCATGGCCTCCGCCGCCGAAAGACGAACAGACCACGCCCACATCCACTTCCTGAACCTTGCTGCGGGCCACGAGCTGGATACGGTCGCCCATGTGACCGACGGCAAAAAGCACGCGGATGTTTTCCATGTCCATGAGTTTGTGTGTCAGCAAGGCGAAATCGCCGACATAGGCATCAAGCACGACCTCGGCGATGACGATGTCAACGCCGTTTATGGTGTGGGTGGTGGCTGAATCGATGAGTTCCGACAGGATGGCGACCTGCTCCGTGGACAGCTCGCGGCTCATGATGTCGCGGATGACGTCGAGGTCCATGCCCATGGTCCGCAGCCAGGCCGCGGCCATGAAATCGTGTTCGGTGGTGGATTTGAAGGTGAATCCGCCCGTGTCCTCGAAGATGCCAAGACCCATAATGGTCGCTTCGTCGGGGCTGACGGTCAGGGATTTTTCGCGGAGCTTTTCAATGATGATGGACGTGGTCGCGCCCCAAGGCTGATAGATGTCCAGACTCGCTTCAAGAGCGTCGTCGGTGGCCGGGTGGTGATCATAGACATGAATGGACAAACCCGGCAAGGCCAGCAGAGGTTCAACGTGGGTGAGCCTGGAGCGTTGCCGTGTATCCACGACCACCAAAAGCCGCACCGCCTGCAGGTCAATGTCTTTCAAGCTTTTGAAATTGAAAAGATACATGGCGCTCTGGATGAAATAATCCTTGAGCGAGCTTTCCTGGGTGCCGGGGAAGACCAGGGCGGCGTCCGGATAGAGCTTGCTGACCGCGATCATGGCGGCCAGGGCGTCGAAATCCGCATTGGCGTGGCAGGTGATGACCGTTTTAAAAGAAGTTGGCTGGGTCATGGCTCAGGACCGGGGGTGAAATTTGCGGTGCAGGGCGACCATGCGGGCCGATTGCACATGTGTGTAGATTTCCGTGGCCATGATGTCGCTGTGGCCGAGCAGGATCTGTACGGTGCGCAGATCGGCCCCGCCTTCCAGCAGATGCGTGGCAAACGAGTGGCGCAGAGTGTGCGGCGAGACCGGACGAGTGATGCCGGCCTCCAGCGCGTAGCGGCGCAGCAGCTTCCAGACGCCCTGACGGGACAGGCCAAGGCCGGAGCGATTGAGAAATACGGTGTCGGTCTTGGGGCCGAACAGGGGGCGCCACTGGCGCAGGAACGAGAGCATGAAACTGACCGCGGACTCGTGTAGGGGCACGTATCGCTCCTTGCTGCCTTTGCCCAGCACGCGCAAAAGTCCGGCCTGAGGATCAAAGTCGGGTGCGGTCAGGGAAACCAGTTCGGACACGCGCAGTCCGCAGGCGTAGAGGAGTTCAAGCATGGTTCGGTCGCGAAAACCCAGCGAGGTGTTCAAGGCGGGGCGGTCCAAAAGGGCGGTGACCTCATTCCGGGACAGGACTTCCGGCAGTTTGCGGACCAGTTTGGGGCTGTCCAGCAGAGCGGCAGGGCTGGAGGCGAGGTGGCGTTCCTGCACCAGAAATTCGAAAAAACCGCGTAAACTTGAGATGTTGCGGGCCATCGACGTGTTTTTCAGGCCCTTGCGACGTAGATGCACCATATAAAGGAAGAGGGTGTGTTCATCGATCTGATGCAGGCTGCCGCCAAGTTCCGTCAAAAAATCCCGGAAAAAAAGCAGATCCGAACCATAGGCTTCGACGGTTTTTTCGGCCAATCCGCGAATGACGGTCAGATGCTGGAGATAGGCGTCGATTTCTTCGTGCATTCCCGGCAAGGTACATCTGCCCCCTTGCCTGCACAAGCTGAAAAAGGTAGCTTTTTCAACCAATGCCCAAACCAAGCGCCTCTAAGGCATATCTCAGTCTGGGGTCCAATATTGGAGACCCCGTGGCCAATGTGAAGCAGGCCATTAAGGCCCTGGACAGCGCCCCCGGCCTTGAGGTGGACGTCGTGTCCCCGATTTTTCGAACGGAGCCGCAGGGGGTGCGTGACCAGGACTGGTTCGCCAACTGCGTGGTACGTCTGAATGTCCGTGTTCAGTATTCCCCCGAAGAGCTGCTTGGCGTCCTGGCAGGCATTGAGACGCAGATGGGCCGGGTCCGCGCGAAGCGTTGGGGACCACGGGTCATAGATATCGACATCCTCCTTTACGGAGACGTGCAGTGGGATTCACCCACGCTTCAAATCCCTCATCCACGCATGACCGAGAGGGCTTTTGTGCTCGTTCCGCTCATGCATCTGGCTCCGGATATCCGCATCCGGGACCTTTATCCATCACAGTGGCTGTCTAGGCTTCCGTATCGCCTTGAAGGAGATCGGATCTTGCAGGCCACCAACGTTATTTCCGAGGTGAACAATGCTTAAATTTGTCATTCTGGCTGCAGTCTGCTTTATCCTTTACAAACTCGTGACCAATGACAAGAAAAAGAAGGTCGAGGTCAAACACAAGCAGGAAGAGAAACTGGCCAAGGAAGGCGTGCTGGTAAAGGACCCTGTCTGCGGGACTTACGTTTCCAAGGATTCGGACATCAGAATCAAGGAAGGGGATGAGGTGCGCTGTTTCTGCAGTTACGAATGCCGGGACAAGTATCTGAAAATGATCGATTAGAAGGAGGACGCTATGCAATTCTTCATCGATACCGCGAATTTGACCGAGATCAAGGCCGCCATGGCAATGGGACTCGTGGACGGGGTGACCACCAATCCTTCGCTCATGAGCAAGGAGGCGGATGACTGGCGCGACATCGCCGCTACAATCTGCAAGCTGGTGCCGGGACCTGTCAGTCTTGAGGTTATCGCGCTCGATACCGAAGGCATGGTGCGTGAAGCCAAGGATCTGGTGCAGTTCGGACCCAACGTCGTGGTCAAGGTGCCCATGACGGCGGAAGGGCTCAAAGCCGTGCGCATCTTAAAATCCATGGACATCGAGACCAACGTGACCCTGATTTTCTCCGCCGCCCAGGCCTTGCTTGCGGCCAAGGCGGGAGCGGCCTACGTCAGCCCGTTTTTGGGCCGGCTCGACGATGTCGGTCAGGACGGCATGGAACTTGTTCACCAGATTTTGAGCATTTATGCCAATTACGGTTTTTCAACCCGGCTTATCGCGGCCAGCGTGCGCAGCCCCATGCATGTTCTGGATGCGGCCATGGCCGGAGCCCACATCGCCACGGTCCCCTACAAGATTCTGACCCAGCTTATCGACCATCCCTTGACCGACAAGGGTATTGCCGCGTTTCTCAAGGACTGGGAGAAGAAAGTCGGAAAATGAGGTAATGGCAATAAACGGCGTGAGGGACTTGCACGGACTGACACTGACGGGCGCACGGACTAGCTGAGATGAACTGACACTGGCGGGCGCACGGACACTGATGGACTGGGTCACGGCTGGAACGAACTGAAGTCTCCTGATTAACCGGGTCGGCGTAGAAGCGTCGATCCGTTTTTTTTGAGGTTTCAGCAGTTACTTTTGTCCATTTCAGCTCTTCTTCGTCCATTTTATTTTGTCTCGTTATCAACATATTTAAACCGTCAAGTATGTATGTATGTCATTGTATATAAATATGATATGATTAAAAAATATTAAAAAAATTTAGTGAATCGTAAATTTTTATGCAATTAACAGCCATTTTGAGGTAAAGGTTTACGCTTTTGACTTCTCGAACATCAACTCTCTTGTCCCCCTGCAAACTGTCGATTCTCGATTTCGCCATTATCGCACATCACCCTTTGACGTGTTTTTAAGCTGGCCACCGACCAGTCCTGTCTCGACCTTTGAGTGCCCTCCCCGCGAGCTACTGGTTTTGATTTCACCACCTACACCCTCTGAAAAAATCATGTATGACAATAAGTAAGGTTGTATAATTTCAAAATTTTCAGTAATTACCGCAATAAAAGTTGATCAAGCACTTGAGGTGATAAAATCATAACATCGCATATTAATAATAATATATAAAAACTAGAAAAAGGAAGCCTCAAGTGGGAAAATGTAAACATTGCGGAAATGACGCTGGTTTCATCTATGAAGTGTGTAAAGAATGTAATGAAAAAATATATATAAATAAAATAACTACTGATAAAAATTTAAGATGTAAGGATAAAATTGTCATTCGTAAATACGAAGGAAATCAAAATTCTGCATTTTCGAAGTTTGAAAAAGATGCTGAACGTATGTCATCGTGGGGATATGCGCCAATTTCTCAGTCTTGGGCACCTGGATCTTATGGTTGTGGATCGTTTTTACTCGCCTTACTCTTATGTTTGATTATAGTTGGGTTTATTGTATTTATTTATATGTTGATTGTTAAGCCAGACGGTGTCCTTACTGTTACATATGAACTTAAAAATAATAAAATCTCTGAATCATCAGGACCAGTAGAAGCAGCAGATAAAATATGTCCACAGTGTGCTGAAACAATTAAAAGTGCAGCCAAGATATGTAGGTATTGTGGGTATTCATTTTAAAAATAATAAATTTAATGTTATAATTTTTTCTTACGATTTATTACTCATCAAGCACTCTAAATCAATACACTGCAAATAGCAGAAAAAATTAAAGGATTATCCGTCATGCATGTCGATGAATTGATTTCTCACTTGAATGATAGGCCGCTGGACGCTTTTATAGGTGTCAAATACGATCATAAAAAACAGTACGTTGAACTTTTTATAATTTACAAAGACACAGATGATGAAAATTTTATTTGCGTTGACTATGAAGCAGGTTGCTTATTTTCATCAGATGCAGAAGAGGGCTCATTTTCTATTGAAGAAGTGAAAGAACAAATTCAATTCGTTGATTTTAATCTGATTGATAGAAATTCATGGGAAATAGATTTGAGTTCAGAATATTCTATGCACAATCTGTTTCCTGATGATCTTCAAGATCCAGAAGACGTTTTTACACAAGACGAAAAACATATATTTGCAAGTCGTCTTGATGAACTAATAAATGGCAAAATTATGTGTCATGTTAGATCAAAGCAACGCGTAGCCGACTAAGGGGAAATGTTCACGCTGGAATGGATGGTTGAGTCTAAAAAAAACACATCAGGAGTCTCGGACGCCCCTTTCTGGGGCTTTTTTTTGGGTTTGTCATACACTCATATCAACCTTAGCGGGTTTGACACGAATGGATTACGGCGTAGAATAACATAATCTAGAAAGGAGCCATACATGACGCAATTAAGCTCAGATCATTTAATAGGAACAGATCCGGCAACCGGAAATCCGACTCTTTTACTCAAGAAAGCATACTTTGAACAAACAGCCGTCATGAAAACACTTCGATTATTTTCGGATAGAGCTATGTGTCAAATACTCCCTGAAGGAGAGGACAAAGTTAAGATTACATTCTTATCTGCCATAAAGCCTTGCGTAGATCTGGATGCGATACGACACGAGTTCTATATTACCGTAATAGACCAGCAAGTCAGAGAAGATCTGCTTAAAAAAACTCTTGACATACAAAAAACGATATACGCAGCAGCTTTTTTACCAACATCAAATGTGGTCGATTGGCGATGAGTTCTGAATCAAAAATTCAAATTATGCCGTTTCTTTTCCGGAGAGAAGAAAAGGAAATTTTTGTTACAACAGTTCATGGCGATTTTTATTGGATACCTAGAGCTGAATTTAATAAGCTGCTCGATTCCTCGTTTGGGTTAAGCGACAACATCACACAAGACCTCATTTCTCGCCAAATACTGGCTATAGATGTTGAACAATCCATTGATGCCGCTGCAACCAAGCTCAGATCGAGAAAAGCATTTCTCCGAAGTTTTACTTCCCTTCATATGCTGGTCACAACGCTGCGTTGTAATCAAAGATGTGAATACTGTCAGGTTTCATGTGCGGACAATGATGCCGTACAGTTTGATATGAGTATCGAAATTGCTGAAAAAATTGTTAACACAATCTTTCAGTCTCCTTCGCCAAGCATAAAAATTGAATTCCAGGGCGGAGAGCCAACTCTTAATTGGGAAATAATTCCATTTGTAATAGAATATGCTGAAAATCTGAATTTGAAATTTAAAAAGAACGTCGAGTTTGTGGTCTGCACAAATCTAACGGCAATGACAAAAGAAAAATTTGAATATCTTCATAGTCACAACGTGTTTGTCTCAACATCACTTGATGGACCAAAAGACATTCATGACTTGTGTCGAAAACAAAGAATTGGTCATACTAGTTATGATTTATTCGTTCAAAATCTTGAACTTGGCCGCAGTATAATGGGACTAGATAAGATAGATGCGCTCATGACTACATCGAAGCAGTCTCTGTCTCGATTCAAGGAAATCATTGACGAATATGTACGCCTAGGTTTTCATGGAATATTTCTTAGATCATTGAATCCATACGGTTTTGCGGCTGAGCAAGCTGAGGCCCTAGGATACAGTAGCGAAGATTTTTTTGAATTTTACAAAAAATGTTTGGAATATATCATCAGTCTCAATGCCTCTGGCACCGTGTTCACTGAATATTACACAGCGTTGCTTTTCAAACGCATCATGACTTCACAATCAACGGGATTTGTAGATCTTCAATCTCCGTCCGGAGCCGGGATCAGCGGAGCTATCTACGACTATAACGGCGATGTTTATCCAGCCGACGAGGGCCGAATGCTGGCTCGCATGGGTGATGAGAGGTTCAAGATGGGGAATGTAGCTAAGGATTCATTCAAGCAAATTTTCACTGGGCAAATCATTGGTGAAATTGTCGAGAATTCTTGCCTGGAGACAATTCCTGGATGTAGCGATTGTGTTTATAGCCCATATTGTGGAGCTGATCCAATTCGAAACTATCTCGAATACGGAACAATTATCGGACGCAATCCAGGAAGCAATTTTTGTAAAAAAAATATGCTTATTTTCGACTATTTATTCAATAAAATCAAAGAAAACGATAACCTGTTCTTAGACACGCTCTGGTCTTGGATCGTTCCAAATACGGAGGGTGTTGCACATGAGAACGTATAGTGGCGAAAGCCTAAAAGCTAAGAGCAGTATTGGGATTTTGACAGATAATACAGACTCAATTCCACGTGGTAACCACATACTTTATAAGGACAATTTGTCTTTGTCTGATTTTGGTTTTAGAGGCTATGTAACCAAAGACAACAAACTTCCGTTGTTGTCGAAATCCGGACTCAAGCTTCCAGACGAGCTAGATTTAAGTCATCATATAGGCGACATAGTTAAGATTTCAGAAGATGGCCAGATTCACGTTCTCTGGGAGAATTCATGTAGTCAAAACGCATTTTATCTTACCGACGCTTGTAATGTTAATTGCATTATGTGCCCACAGCCTCAGAAGCCACATGACAAAATACACATTGATACAGCGCGTAGCGTCCTTGATTTACTGGTTGGGCAAAAAGTTGAGCATATGTGTATTACTGGTGGTGAACCAACCATTATTAAAGATAATTTTTTAGAAATCATAGCTCGATGCACAACCGAGCATCCAGATGCTAGTCTTCAAATTCTTACAAATGGTCAAACATTAAATGAATTTGAGTTCGCAAAACGTTGTGCCGAGCTTTCAACACCTAAAACATGTTATTGTGTATCCATGCATGGTGACACACCGCTTACACATGATTTGATTGTTAGGCGCGATAATGCATTTAGTAAAGTTCATTCAAGTCTATACAATCTTTCAAAGCTTAATGTTGGAATTGAGGTTCGTTTTGTTGTTTCAAAGCTTAATTATACCAGACTTCCTGGATTAGCTGAGTTCTTCTTCCGAACCTACCCTTTTGTACACCATTTTGCCATCATGGGCCTTGAAATGACGGGGTGCGCGGCAAAGAACGTTGATGAAGTCTGGATAGATCCAATGGATTACCGAGAAGAGCTGGATCGATTTGTTTTAGAAGCAGAGAGAAGAGCTATCAATTTTTCAATATACAATCATCAGCTTTGCGTAATCCCAGAAAGAGCCAGGAAGCATGCCAAACGATCAATCTCGGATTGGAAATGTAAGCACATCCCTGTTTGCGATAAATGCATGATTCAAGGCGAATGTGGTGGATTCTTCACCACATCAAATAATTTGATCAGCAAAGGCATTCAACCTGTCTGCCTTTAAACCCGAATAGGAGGACACATGAAAAAACTACTGTCTATGGCCACAGGGATTTTGACGCTTCTTGGTGTTGGAATCACTGCCGCGAATGCAACGCCTGTTCAACCCCAAAACATTGTATCTCTGGTGAATGTGACGTCAGATACTCCAGTTGTTCTTGAACGCCCTGCGCATGTTTTGGCAGACAATAACGGTGCTCTGGTCGCTGGGCATTACTCTCATTCGTCGCATGTCTCTCACTCTTCTCACGTTTCTCATTATTCCAGTCGCTATTAACTCAACCGCCGCCATATGCTTGTGTATGGCGGCGTTACACTTAACAGCCACAAGTTATGGAGGAAACTTCGATGGGATTACGATTCAGGAGGAGAATCAAGTTGTTTCCCGGAGTTGCTATTAACATTGGCAAAACAGGAGTGACGAGCTGTTCTATTGGTGGCAAAGGGCTGACTGTCAACGTGAGCAAAAAAGGGACGCGGGCGACTGTAGGAATTCCAGGTACCGGGATCTCATATTCTGAAAAGCTGTCAGAACCAGCGTTTTCAAAAATATCAAAAGAAAATAACAATACCCATGCTGATGATTTGGACAGCTTTGTATTTCTTAATCGAGACACAAGTTCTGGAGTCGAGCCAAAGTACATTTTATTTATATTAATTTTTATTGCGATAATTGCTTATTTGTTAATAAAAAACTAATTTAAAACACAAAATCTGTGACGAGGTATCCAATGAAACGTGTGCAATTTTTCACAGCACTTTGCTTAGCTGTTTCGTTTTTGTGCATCTCCTGTTCAAGGAGCGATATTTCACTCACAGAAATTAAGAATGCTATTGCTGGTTCCGACGATTTTTCATTGTATGAAGATGTGTTTGCCAATTCTACATCCGATTTAATAAAAAGAGGTATATGCTCATTGGAGGAAGTTTTAGATCAAGGCGGATGGATAAAGTCTGTCAATAATAAAGAAGAACCTCTTTATTTTATATATTGCGGTGGATCTAAGCAAAGTGACAAGATATATCTTAACGTTGAAACTGGATTCACAACTAAATGAAATTATAATTTAAACGCCCCCCCCCGCATGTGAAGTTAATAATCCAATTCTTGGAGGTTGTCGATTTTAAGAGGATCAAATTCAGCTCGGAAAAGTTCTTTATCCCCGCCATCAATGCTTGCAGAAATAATCATCGTAACCGGAAAATCTATTTTGTTGTTACCAGCAACATCTCTCCAGTCTGATTCTGAAGCTTCGAAGAGCGCTTTGTCAGACGTCCATCCCTGTTTAATAAACCCACTTGCTTGCCCGTACGAAGCTATCTTGCGCTTATTCAAGTTGTCTAAGATCACGACATTAACGCCAAAGCTTTCCAAGTCCGAGTCGCCAATATTTCTAATTGCCAACTTAACAGCAGGCATCGAAAATGGATAATCATCTCCACCTTTTCGAATCCCCTTAAGGGCTTCGACAGCTTCAACTTTCGTTCCGGCAGGAGCCCTTGACCATCCGAAAGACTCATCAATCTTGTTTGAAACATCTGTGTCTTCTGACGCTAGCTCAACTGAAACCTGTGCATTGTGTCCTGTCTGGGTTGATTTTTGCCCTATGAAATATCCCACTGTTCCGGCAAGGACAATGACCAACATCCATATAATTCGTTCCGATGAAAACATACTTGCACCCCTATGGCCTACATGTTCCGCAAGGCCTATATCCGCTTGCTATTGCTTCGTCCCTGTTTGCAAAAATTGCGCCACAGTTTTTGCAATTGTAGTGCTGGCATCCAGGGCGGTGAAAAACCCCACTTTTTGTGTTCCCATGATATGGCCCAGCGGAAGCTACAAGGGTCTGATCACTACCTTTCACAGATGAAGTTTGACCGCCATGCCTCCACTCCCAAGGGGCGATAGGGGATGTATCAGACCACAGGCCGACTTTGCTTTCTTTGGCCTGTGCCTCAAGCCCGGCCCACTCTGAACACATGGGGCCATCGCAGTATTGGCGGTAAAGCCATGCGTAGCCGTCGCGGAGCTGCTTGGCATTCGCGCTAACCCCGCCCACAGATATCCTGGCTACTGTTCGGCCATACTTGTCGGTGTCAGTCGGATCAATCTCGACATCTTTTCCGAACACGAGGTCGCTGAGATTGGCTTTTGAAGCCTTCCCATGCGGCTGACTGCTTTCCGGGGCATCGATTCCGTAGAGTCTTATTTTGTATTGATCATGCCCGTCGCGAAGAACCGTCACGGTGTCACCGTCGGAAACGCCCACAACCTTTCCTTGCCAAGCCCAGCACGTTGCTGTTATCAAAAAAAGCGCCGCGCAAAAAAGTAGCTTCCTCATGCAATGCCCTCCAATTTTCTTGAATGATAGCACGCCACATACACATAGTCAGCAACAAATGTTGTCATACATTCGTTAAATCACCCCAAAACTTTCATTGCAATCACAGGAGTGTCAGGCATTATTTTCAAAATGGTTAAACAAGACACAGGGATAAAATTGTTGCATTAGGTGCGCAGCAAGTGAAGACTGCTGCTCTTATGAATGTTTAATTACATCGGAACCAGGCCACGGAGAACAATTTTAACCTTGTGTCATACAATTGTTTTATTGTAAAAAGAAACTGAAAGTAATCATGATGGAAAGAAAGTGTATATTTTTTATCAAAGTTTTGAATCTTTCTATTAATAAAATTTGGGCAATAGCCAGTCGTGCCTCGACCTTGAAACATGTAGACGAAATATGGAGGAACTCAAAATGGCTCGGAGAGTATTTTATAGTTTTCATTATAAGCCTGATGCTTGGCGTGCTTCAATGGTTCGTAATATGGGTTTAATTGAAGGAAATAGACCAGCAACTGATAATGATTGGGAAGCCGTAGTTAGATCAGGAGATGCATCTATAAAAAAATGGATTGATAATCAGATGGTTGGACGATCAGTCGTTGCTGTACTCATAGGATCAGAAACTGCTGGAAGAAAGTGGATTGATTATGAAATAACAAAAGCATGGAATGAAAGAAAAGGACTTTTAGGTATTTACATACATAATCTTGAAAATAGCAGTGGAGAGCAATCGAGGAAAGGAGCTAATCCGTTTAAAAAATTTTCTGTGAACAATGTTTCTTTAGACTGCGTTGTAAAATCATATGATTCTCCATATATGACAGGCAAGGCGACATATAAGTATATATTTGATAATTTTCAAAATTGGATAGAAATTGCAATAAAAATTAGAGAAAAATATGCTTGAAAGCACTTTGTTAGGCGCACGTATTTGGCTATCAGGCTCTATTCCTGAAGAGACCGAGTCGACAACTCAACAAAGGCAATCTATATCTGATTTTGTTCGCGAGTTTGCCCGTTTTGTGTTTCAACATGGAGGGCATATTGTTCATGGAAGTCATCCAAGTTTAGTACCTATTTTGCTTGAAGAGTCAAAAAAAATTATTGAACAAGGAGGAAAGAAAGATTCTCTCATACTTGCTGTGTCTCGATTATGGTCGAAAGATCCGAACATAATTCGACTTGATGAGTGGAGAAAATATTCTATAGTCTACGAAACACCTGAATCTCCAAATAATGATAGGGAAGAAAGTCTTAGATATTTACGAGAATGGATGGTCTCTCGATCCGAAGCAGTAGTTGTAGTCGGCGGAAAGTGGTGGAAATCCATGCATGGAAGAGCAGGAATTCCAATTGAATTTTCTTTAGCAATAGATAAGGGACTCCCATGTTTTTTATTGGGTGGATTAGGTGGAATTGCGAATGATTTTGTTAAAAATAATACCTTATTGTTGTCTAAACTCAAAAATGGATTTGATTATAACGAGAATGTCAGATTAGCTTTAAATGAGGATGTTGCAGCTATTGCTGAGAAGGTCTGTGGACAATTGGAAAGACTTCCATTGGTACGAGGAAAATTTTCAGAAGGAATAACTTTTAGAATTCTCACACTTGATGGCGGGGGACTCAAGGGCACATTTACAGCAGCCGTTCTAGCTTCTTGGGAACAACAAACTGGCTTGAGAGTTGTTGATCATTTTGATTTGATATCAGGAACTTCAACAGGGGGAATTTTAGCAATAGGGCTAGGTTTGGGACTAAGTGGACAGCAAATGCTTGATTTTTACAAAAAGAAAGGCCCTGTTATATTTCCAATTTCGCGTATGCGCAGCAAAATTAAACATTCATTAAGGCATATTTTTAAACCTAAATACGCACAAGAAATACTACTTCGAGAGCTTGAAATTGCATATTACGAAAATAATAATATTAAGTACTTAAAAAATTCGAAATGTCGTCTTGTTATTCCGGCATATCATGCTATTTCTGGCACATCATATGTCTTTCGCACTCCACACCACCCAGACTTAATAGCTGATGCTGATACACAAGCAGCTCATGCCGCCCTAGCAACCGCCGCTGCTCCAACATATTTTACATGCGCTCAAATATCTAATATGATTTGTGAAAGTAGTTATTTCGATGGTGGTGTTTGGGCTAATTCTCCAGCCATGGCCGCTGTAATAGAAGCAGTATGTTTCCTTAATATTCCGATAGACAAGATTGATGTTTTAAGTATCGGAACAACTGAAGAACCTTTTACTGTTCAAAAACAACGTTGTTCTGGTGTTTTTGGTTGGGTCTGGAAGAAAAAAATTTTAGATCTTCTAATGAATGTACAACAAGAATCATCATTAAAGATGACAAAACACCTTGTTGGAACACCTCGATTTTTAAGAGTTGATAAAATAACACAAAAAGGAAGTTATATACTAGATTCTCCTGATGAAATACAAGAACTAGCAGATCTCGGAAGAAATGAAGCTTTAAATCCCGAAATTTTCAGTAGTGTAAAATCACGTTTCCTAAACGGCATAAAAGTTTCAGCATGGGACAAATATGACGTATAATTTCGAAAGAAGGATCGTGTTTAGCACGCATCGGTGACGGTATTCGAATTGAAGCGCTGAATTATGAGAGACGAAAGCAGGCATCAGGCACTCATCGAAGTTTTGGCCAGTTTCTTCATTGTTGACCAGGCGAAACACCATGAGTCTCTTGGTGATTTGACTCCGGCAGAGTTCCTCATGAAAAATTCACCCAAGGGAGTCTCTACTTTTGGATGGCATTAACTTGGGGAGGTTTACACCTTGGCGGACATATTATGTAAACTTTCAAACATTTTTCACCCGGTCTTTGCTTTGCCGAAGTGGGGTAGGGGACCCACAAAAGTCAAAAATCAAATTTGTCTGAAACTTCAATGTCTGGATTTCTGAAATACTTCTCTAAGAGCAGGCCGACATCGTCATCACCAGGGCAGGCTAGACCCTGCACATCTTTGTCAAGGTATAGCGCTGTGAGCACCTTGATCACATCTGCGAGCTTCATATTCTCATCGCCCCGTTCGATGGCCTCAATCGTCGTTTCATCACAAAATGAAATTTCTGCCATTTTGTTTGCCGAAATTCCTCG
>Ga0265295_1004923_pt1 | contig 17536 bp, 18 predicted proteins | sample Munlansysbiofilm_FD_192503 | JGI IMG/M metagenome (GOLD analysis project Ga0265295, IMG submission 192503) | Leachate microbial communities from a municipal landfill in Southern Ontario, Canada - Methane capture system biofilm | ecosystem: Engineered > Solid waste > Landfill > Unclassified ...
AGCTTAATATCATAAGGGATGCGCTCAATGACCTTTAATCGTTCATCTTGGCAATATGCATCGCATACACTTTTGGAATCAAAGCATTTATTGATGATGACACCAACAGGTTTATGAAGCGTCTTCGTGCAGACCTTCACTCCTTACTCGATAATTACTCAATCGAGAAAGTTAAAAAGGTATACTCAGCGATCCGTATTGACGGGCTCACCGTATCATTGGTCATTAATCTTACAAGTTCGAAACATGAAGTTGGTGATGACAATATGTCGTTCGTTGATATAAAAATTCCATATATCTTAAATTTCAAACCTTGTGAACTGAGCTTTAACATCATTTTAGAGTAGGTTCGCTATCCCAATTGCTCCCTTTGAAAACTAGTTCGCTATCCCAACGGCAAAAAACAGCACTGGTAACCCAATGCTTACAAAATGTGAATTTCAATAGATGAGTTCCTGATGATAAAGAAAAAACGACCTTATTCGGGTCGTTTTTGCTATCTCTTACCCGTTTTTTGCGAGTAATCAAAGACTTTTTTGGAAGGAAACGCCTGTTTTAATACAATGAATACCCCTATCGTTAACGAGTTGATTTTATAGTTATTTATCGTTAACGAGTGAATACCCTAATAATATGACTTTGTATATGAAAATGTATAATTACAATGTAATAGCATACCCCCAATTTTTGGTCGTTATGCTTGCTTGCTCTAAAAAATAATCATTCTATTGATCATTAGCTGTTAATAGTCTCATTTCCATACTTTACTAAAACCCGACTCTTTTCAAGTTGATTGTACAAATACTGGTGCTCAAAGTAATACCTCATCTTTTATTGTTGTTAAAATCCTTTACTGCCTTTATTAATTGATTTAGGTTCTGAATCTCACATTGCTTCAATTTTGCATCAGTCAATGGATTAACAAAATATGCTGCAGACTGCCATGTGTCTCTAATTCCGTATGATTTTTTATCGTTTACCCTCAATCGATAATTCTTTTCTAAATAATCGACAAACGCAGGGTCCTGAAGACTGTTGTTGCTATATGCAAGCAGTAGGGTGTCTCTAACATAAAAAACTTGGACAGGCGCGTCGCAGGTAAACAGCTTACCTTTTTTATCGATTTTTATACTGTTTTTAAATCTAGTTAATTCGTTTGGTTGAATCCAAAAACCGAAGCGATCAGCATCTTTTAAATAAGTGAATGATGAATAATAGTCTAGGCCAATATTACTCGTTCTACTAAACCAATAAGGTTCATCAGTTTTAACTTCGACAAGAAATGAAACTTCCTTATGTACGACAAAAACATCATGCAAGCCTGTATTAGCTCTTTCAATGTTGAAATTATCAATACAAATTGATTTCATCCACTCTGAAACGATTTCTATCTCGTTTTTCGAATAATATTTATAATAATTTTTTACAAATTTTTTGACCATACTAATATTTGTTCTTTAAATTAACGTTTTGTTCTACCTTAAATAGAACCTCGTTGAAGTTTTCCCAACCTTCATGGGTCTCTTTGAAATCACGATACTCAATTTGATTGTAGAAATAGAATTGTGAACCAACCTTAATAACTATTCCGCCAATGACTCTTGGAGCATATCCCCTATTAAAATTAATTTTTGAGAGATAGCTTTGAAGTGCTTCAGACTTAACTTTTGTATCTTCCACTCTCTGACCGACACCTTTGGTATCAAATATTCCCACTGTTCCATCTTTAAATTTGACAATGAAGTCAGGTTGGAATGTATTTAAATTGTTGTTATAGCTTATTCCAAAATTTACTCTCATTAGTTCTGCGCCATTTTCCCAATACCATTCAACGGACTCTTGCCTTTCTAAATATTCAAGGAAATCAGATTCAAGCTGATTTATTTTTCCGGTATCGTTCATTCGTACATAAAGAGGTTGATATAGTGATTTTGTGGCAAAATCTATTTTTTGATGAGTTTCTAGTGAATAAGCCCTTGTTGGTTCAATTATAAAAGGGTATTTTTCACCTTTTTTTCCTGCATTCTCTTTGAGTTTTTCTCTAAACTCAAGAGTGCCATCACTAATAATTTGGGCAAAAATACTCTGGTTGTTAACAACGATTTTTTGAATAGATGTAATTTTGGTGGAACGAGAAAAAGGACAATAAAACTTTGAAAAAACATCCACAATCACACCGCTCATTAAATCCTTAGATCTCTTATAAGCTAATCCATTAAGATTGTCTTTGATGATTGAATAAAAAGCTGCTTCAACATCATTTACTGACATCTTAACATCAACTTGATCATTTTTAACCTTTTGGGCATTATCAATAGTTTCGGATTTTATTGCTGTTTCACTGATCAAAGTATCATCAGTAGCCAACGATAGCTTTAACCCTCTTGCCTCCAGTTTTTTAACGTTTGCATCGCCTAAAAGATACTTCTCGTTTTCTTGGAATCCAAAGAAACTCATAAAGGATTTTTCAAAAAGTTCATTATATGAAGAGTCGGCAGCATTATAGTCGCCTTGTCTTGATCTGTAGAAAGAAAGAAGTTGTGTAGATTCCCAAACACTCTCCTTAGTATAAGTGTCTCTTAAATGTGAGAACACGGACTTAATACGGTTTGGTGAATATGTTTCGCGTTTAGTTTCAAAATCCTTTATATTTGTAAAAATATATGCATTATCAACCAAAACATCGCCATACGATTTTGCCTCTGGGGTTCTTAAAATTCTGCCTACAGTCTGTATTTCAAAAGTCTCAGATTTTCCTTCTCTAAATTTAACTAAAATATGTGCTCTGGGACAATCCCAACCGACAGCAACAGCGGTTTTAAACACCAAAAACTCGGTTTCATTATCATTTTTTCTAAGATCTTTTTTATTAAAGTCAGATTTATCGTCGCACCACAATTTCAATTTTCCGTTTTCTTCAGTAACTCCTCTTTCGCGCAAGAAATCTTTAATTACTATTTTCTTTGCTTCGCCTGCTTCCACATTAGGTATTTGAATTAGGCACAAAGGATTTATTTTAGAACCCAATTCATTAAATCTGTTTAATAATTCTAATCTCTTGTCATAACCCTTTTGTAAAACCAATTGTTCTGTATCAAGTTCAACAAGTTCCAAATCACCTTTTTTGATTCCTTCATTAACAATGATGTCTTCTTTAATCATTCCTTCAGCAATGACATCTTCGTGATTGATAGTTACATCAATGTGTTCATGTAAGGGAGTTGCGGACATTTCCAAAACAATGTCGGGTCGAACCACATCATTTTTAAATTCAGATATTCTCGCTTTAGAATCAGCACCTATATGCGATTCATCCACGACCAAAATTATCTTAGTTGATCTTGCACGGGTGTTTTCTAAAACATTTAAGAAGGTTTTGCCTTCTTGATCCTTCATTAAATTATTTTTCCACGCGCCAGTTTCTTTGTCCTTTTGAACTAATTTTTCCCAATTAAAGAATGCGATTTCGTGTTTGCTAATGTATTCCTTTGCCCCATTCATTTCATCCTCTAAAAAAGTACAAACCGGATTTCCTGCTATATATTCTTTAACGCTGTCAAAAGATTGTTTATGCAAATCTCCAGTACCTGGACACGCCCATAGAAAACAAAAATTAATATCTTCATTTTCTCTAACCAATTCTTCTAAAAGGGAAGAAATCATGAAGGTTTTTCCGCTTCCTGTAGGCGCTTTAAAAACAACTTCCCCGTTATTTCCTTCTTCGAGGTGCATTTCTATCCTTTTTTTCAATTTATCAACAGCTGTTTTTTGATAATTTTTTAATTTAAACATAGCTTAATTCCTCTTAAATTCTTCAACGATCGTCTTATAGATTTCATAAATTTTGCTCGGAATTGGTTTTACAAGAGCATCAGATGGAACCTGTGACAAAATTTCATCATCTATCTCGTAATTATTCGAATAAACATAAATATTTTTTTCGCCTGAGTAAGACTTAATTAAGTTGATGAAAGATGAAAATTTTTCTCTATTAAACAACTCAGAATATATGAAAAGGTGTCTAGTGGAATTTGCGTTACTATAATGGGAACAGAAATCAGTTCTCTCTATCTCACAATACAGTCCCTCGTTAATACACAAAAGTTCATCAACTTTTTCTACTAGATTATATTTAGCTTGATCTCTGCTATTTGAATCAGGCATAAAATCAACAACATAGTAAAGAAAGTTGACATTTCTTGGTTCGCAATACTTGGTTCCGTTAGGTCTTATTCCGGTAACTACCGTTTTAGTTCTTGGGTAAGTGACGTTAGTACAAATGTTGTTTTCGTTGTTTGTACACAAAATTACTTGTCTCGTACCGCCATCTTCATCGTTTAATTCCATAACTGATTGTGCGGTTGTGCCAGATCCTGCATAAATATCAAGGACAAGCGCGTCTTTCTTTGGAAAAGATTTAATTAAATATTTAATGAATTCAACATTCTTAGGATTATTGAACTCTTGTTTTGTTAAAACCTTAATAAGTTCTGATGATCCGGCCGCAGAAGAGAAATCCAAAATACTCTTCAAAGGTGCTTTTGTTTCTTTGAAATAGAAATGTTTTCCATCAATAATTTTTATATCAGAATTTTCTACAAACATCTTTTTATTAATGGAATAGCCTTTTGATGTTTTCTTAATTAAAATCGTATCTTTTTCTGAGTTAAACTTTTTAAGTTCCCAAGTCCAGACACCGAGCTTACCTTTCTTCTTCGGGGGTCTAATCGTAATATAGCCTTTAGTTATATATTCTTCATTATCCGTATAAATTTCATTTTCTTCATCAGAAAATTTTGCAATTTCTTTATCGTAGTCCTCTATGCCAATAAAATCATGTGTTTTTGGATTATAGTAAATTGTATATCCAAGATTAAGTCTCGCTTTGAGAGTGCCACCTTCTCCTCCTGTGGTAATCCCCGAACCAATGTAATAGTAACGACCATTTTCTTCGATTAATGCTTTCGTTTCTACTTTTGTTTCATAAAAATGAGGTATTTCCTTAACTTTTCCATTCTTTTTAACATAAAAGCGTTTCTTGCAATAAACTAAGCAATATTCATGATTCTTTTGTAAATCAAGTGCATCGTTTTGTGCATTGCCTTTGTTTTGCACTATGTTTCCTAAAAAATTTTTTTCACCAAATATGGAATCACATAATAGTTTGAGATTATACAATTCATTATCATCAATACTTATGAATATTACGCCTTTATCATCCATTAAGTCTCTTAGCAAAGAGAGTCTTCTTGATATTTGGTTTAGCCATTTTGAATGGTAAAACCCGTCATCTTTGTTCACGCTTTTGTCATTGTAGGTGAAAACACTATCTCCGTGACCTGTGTTATATGGAGGATCAATATATACAACATCAATCTTCTTTCCATATGGTAAAGCCATATTTAAAAGCGAAGCAGAATGCAAATTGTCACCTTGAATAAGGATAGTAGACATTTCTGATTGTTTATTCAAAAATTCTTTTCTATCTAAAAACGGAATATGATTCTTCATTATTTGAAAAGCATCTTCTTCTTCAATGCTTTTGTCCCAATAGAGTCCATATTTTTTCGAAGCAAGTTGCTTCTGCAATTCATTGATATATCTAGTCAATTCTTGAATAGAATACTTTGAATAATCATTTGCCATTACTATTCCTCCACATTGATATTGTATTTTTCGAATAAAGGCGCTAATTTTCTTTTCGTTTTTGTTGTTGGCCTGTATTTACCTGATTCCCATCGATTTACTGCGCCAAAGGAAACTTCTAACAGAGAAGCAAATTCTGTTTGGGTTAAAATCATTTTGCCCCTAAGTTTTTTTATCCCTTCTGAATATGTCATATAGGAGTCCCCCCTACATCTGTAAACTTATGCAATGATTATAACACTTTATTAACGCTTTCCAAAAAGAATATCAAGAAATGGAAATATATTTATTTAATGAATTTTTTTAATAAATGCTATTAAACTCGAATCGTATTTCGCCATCTTTATACACTACCGCTCTTCTTAAAAACACATTCCATAGCGTCTCATTCCACTCAGTCAGCACACGTGGCGCTTTTTCAAAGTTGGCAATGAATCCATGCATCGCACTTTTTCGTAGTTCAAGATCGGTTTTCTTAGTTTTCAACTCAATAAGTCTTTGCTTCTTCTCTTCGAATTCTAACTCAAGCTTACGATACTTCTTTTGATATTCGTCTTGGTTGATTTCAATTGAAGAGTTTTCTTCAATCATCTTTCGAACCATGTTTGATAGAGTTTCTAGTTCTAAGCTCAATTTATCGATAGCTTCATCAAGTTTCGATGTAGTAAATAGTGTTTCGTGGCTTAGTTTTAAATCTAATAGTGTTTTTGAGTCGTTAACCATGTATTTGTTGTAAGCCACTATAAATGCGTCTTTAACTTCTTTTTCGCTCAGTGTCGCGGTTTTACATGGATGCTTTCTTCTAAACTTCTGATTGCAGTGCCAGACAACTTTCCGGTAAGGATCATTGCTATGCCAAACTTTCGGACCATAGATGCCACCACATTCACCGCATATTAGTTTGCTTGAAAAGAGTGATTTTGCAGTATATGCTTTACCGATTCGTTCTCGCCTTGCTAGCTCAAGCTGAACCATGTCCCACTCATGTTGATTGATGATTGCTTCGTGCGAATTCTCAACATAGTATTGTTGAACTTCGCCTTCATTTTTTTTAGACTTATGTGACAAATAATCGACTGTGTAAGTTTTTTGAAGAAGAGCATCCCCTTTGTACTTCTCGTTCCTCAGGATGTTATTAATGGTACTTGCCCGCCATTTTTCTTTTTTACCAGGTGAAAGAATTCCTTGTCCTTCAAGATAGTCGCAAATGCTTTTTGCTGTGTGACCATCAAGAAACATCCGGTAGATGAGTCGGACTGTCTTCGCTTCTTCTTCATTAACCTTCAACTTCCCACCTTCGCCTTTTTCAAAGCCAAGAAAGGTTGAATAGGCAACATGGACCTTGCCGTCACTAAAGGCTTTACGATGTCCCCAGGTGACGTTTTCCGATATCGAGCGTGATTCCTCCTGGGCCAAAGAAGACATGATGGTAATAAGAAGCTCACCTTTTGAATCAAAGGTATAAATGTTTTCTTTTTCGAAGAAGCACTCCACCCCATGTTCTTTAAGCTTTCGAATTGTAACAAGGGTGTCGACTGTATTGCGCGCAAAGCGGGAGATGGACTTCGTGACAATCAGGTCGATCTTGCCATCTAATGAGTCGTTAATCATGGATTTGAACCCTTCGCGGTTTTTCATACTCGTTCCGGTGATGCCTTCGTCTGTATAGACACCAATGAACACCCAATCATCATGTGATTTGATGTAATTGGTGTAATAGTTAATTTGTGCTTCATAGGACGAGAACTGCTCATCGCTATCGGTTGATACCCGGGCGTAGCCACATACGCGGCGCTTCTTAAGACTCGTATGGAGCGACTTCGTTAGTGGATTAATCGTTGACGGAATGACTGTGATTTTCTTCATATATTGTCCTTCTTTCTTGATGTTGTTGTTTAGTTAATAAGCTGGCTTTATTTCTCATCTCTTCGGTCCAGCTTTCTTTTCTACTAGTTAATGACCAAGTCTTAGTGATTGATTCGCCGCTAGCTAGCTTGAATTCAAGTGTTCTTCCTTCATGAGCGATGATGGATTGAATGTTCGATTGAATGACTTTTTCATCAATCGCGTATTCATTCAAGACCTCTTTAATCAGTCGCTCAATTTCACTTTCAGGGATATAAGTTGATGGACATGCCGCTTTACCTTTTACTCTGTAGGTTGGACATCGCCACTGGAATTTGTTATTCGAATTACCTCTTCCAAGCGTGCTCCCACAACGGCCACAAGTGATAAGTCCTGAATACATGTGTTTCGTTTTTACTCTGCAGTTTGGATGTGCAATTTCTCGCTTTGCTATTTCAGATTGAACTCTAGTAAAGGTATCTTCATCAATGATCGCTTCATGGGAATCATGAACGATGTATTTCGTTTTTTCCCCCTTATTGAGTTTTGGCTTTTTGCTTAAGTAGTCGTACCGATATGTTTTCTGCAAGTTTAACTCGCCCACATAATCCCGATTACGAAGCATGTAATGAATCGTTGATCCTGAAAATTTGTTTCCTAGCCGTGACCGGATTCCTTCCTCATTCAGTACCTTTGCGATACCTGCACATCCTTTGCCCGTTAGATAGAGCGCAAAAATACGCTTTACAATTTCAGCTTCACTAGGGACGATCACCAGTTTTGAATTCCGAATTCGATAACCTAAAATCGTCTTTGAAAACACAAGACCGTTTTTGAAGTTTTGTCTTACGCGCCAGAGCATATTCTCACTAACAGATCGCGCTTCTTCTTGAGCATAACTAGCCAAGATTGAAAGCATTAATTCGCCATCACCACTTAATGAATGAATGTTTTGTTCCTCAAAGTAGATATCAATGCCCTGATCTTTTAGTTCACGAACAGCACTAAGCAATGTGATTGTGTTGCGCGAAAACCGCGAGATCGATTTAGTCATGATCATGTCTATTTTTCCTAGACGACAATCCTCCAGCAACTTCTGGAAGTTCTCCCGATTATCAAGTGTTCCGCTGACTGCTTCATCCGCATAAACGCCGGCATATCGCCATCCCTTGTGATTTTGGATGTAGTTGGCATAATAACTGACCTGCGAAGAAAGCGAATGTAGCATGGCGTCCTTGCCTGTAGAGACACGCGCATAAGCAGCGACACGTTTCGCTTTTTTGATTGTTGGGATTGCTATATATTTGGTGATTTTTTGTTCCATCTTCTACCCTATTTTGCATGTTCATATTCGCGTAATAAAACTTATATAGCAACCGTATTAAGACAGAATACTGAGTTATCTTTGATACCGTATTTAACGCGCATCATACCTTCAATATGACGTAGTTCATCTGCAGTAATGATGTTCACGTTATATAGTTCTTTTAGAACTAATAATGTATTAATAAAATCAATTAGATTTGAGCGATATTCATTCATCGTGTTTCCCCCTTTCTAGGCGATAACAGGCGAGTGAGCAGTACTTAGCATCTGCTCGTCCATACACTGTAAAAGGACGCCCACAGTAGGCGCACGTTTTGTGATAAAAGGCCTTAAGGCTAACTTTATCAAGGTTCGCGTTCCACCACTGATTCCGACAAGTATTCGAGCAAAAGATTTTTTCTTTGTTATTTTTGGGAAGTTGTACTATTTTTTTCCTACATTGCTTACACAGAGCAATCTGACTTTTTTCTTTATTTTCTCTCCTGCACACCGTTTTCACTGTTCCCAAAGGAATACTTAGTGCTTTAGATATTGACTTATATCCATTACCAGCTCTTTTCATTTTTATAATCGTGATTTTTTCTTCATTTGTCATTTTTCAATCTCCTAAAGGTAAAAGGACATATGTTTCTAAAAACGGACAAAAGAAAAAAACCTCCACCGGATTATTTGATCCATGGAGGCTGCCATCTTATAGCAGTGGCAACTGTACGCTTCCTTTTTATGTGCCCAAGGTACCAAGCACACCACGTCCTTTACAGACTAATGGATCGGCCAGAGGTCGAGAGCGTTCATGACTGCTCACTATATAAATAGGGGGAAAATTTGAAAAATGTACAAAAAAATTAAAAACGCCCTCAAATTAATGAAGGCGCTTATCTTTAAGATTGATGATTAAGCTAGGCGATATGTTTTAGAGTATTAATTGTCGCCTCGATTTGAACAGTGAGCCAGGAACTAAGATCCCCATGTTTTTTTTCGATGTATTTAATCGTTTCATTCGATAACTGTGATAAAGCGATTTCCTTTGCCCTGTTTAAAGCCACTTCTTGTGCTGATTGATTAAACGCTCCACTCTTCTTAAGCGAGTCGACATACGTCTGAAATACGGTTTTAACTGAATTCAGAACAATGGCCGATGCCTCAGCGACGATCTTTGCTGCTTTCTCATTTTCAATTTTCGTACCGATCCACTGAATTAACTTAGTGCCTAGCAAAGTAATAAGTGGAATAACCATAGCAGTTACAACGACAGAAATAATATTAATAATAATTTCATCCATAGATTAAGATCCTCCTTTTCCATGCAGATGTTTATTGCGAATGTGCTCATCAAACTTTGTTCCTAGATTGTTAGTTTCAGTTTCAACCTTAATAAGGCGTCCGTCTAAATCGTTATAGCGTTCCTCGAGTTTATCGAGTGTTTTCTCAATTCGATCGATTGAAGATTTGATGTATCCAACATCAGAGATCAATACGCCTTCGCTTTTGCCGATTTGCTTTTGATCGCCACGATCGTTGCGACGGAAAGCTAATATTGCGAAAAAGATCGACGAAAATGTTCCAAGAACACCAATGAATGCTAGTGCAGTAGAGATTGTGTCCATTAGCCTGTTCCCTCCTTTTCAAGAAATGTTTTTAGGAAATCTAAAATTTCCTTAAAGTTGGCTCTATGTTTTTCAAAATTTGCGTGTTTGTTTTTATAGTCAATGATGAGTTCACTATCGTCATCGCTAAGATGATATTCAAATCTTCCGGTATCTTGATAATGTTGAATCAAAGAGCGAATTCGATAAAGGTTATATAGCGATTTTTCATTTACCAAAGCATCATAGCAAGCAGAAAAGTAATCTACATTTATCTTTAACCAAACAGTTAAGTACTTTTGCCAATCAATATGGATGATTCTATAGAATTCCTCTTTGAACTCTTCATCGATGTATTCGAGATTGTCCACGGCCAGAAGTGTATTATCCATCCAGAGCAGGTAGTAGTCCAAAACACGAGGATCAAACTGTAGTGCGCGTTTAAATGGCTCGAGACCGAAAAGAAAGTAGTCGATCTTTTCTCTTTTGTCTAATCTGATATCCCGATAGTTTTTTAAGATTACAACGTAGTCCTTGTCACTTTCATCACTTTGAACCCCATGAATAGTTGAGCCGCATCGATAGATGGCTAGCACTTTTTTGCCATAAAAATTATCGGGTAACATAGCATTTTCCTGGCAAGTGCGCTGCCGAATAAGGTGAGACGATAAGACCCGATGAGGTTAATTGAATCCCAACGTCATACCAAGTTCCGTTGAACTTATATTGATATACTGCCCCGCTGCCCGAAGCTGCAGCAGTAGAAAACACGACATTCCAACCGGCAACATAGATGTTTCCAAAACCATTATTTGCATTTCCAGAATGAATACCACTGTAGGTAAAAAAGCGTCCACTAACGCTACTATATGTTCCTTGATAGGCTGACCCATATTGACTATTGATACTTGCGCGTTGTGCGAGGTCACGATCTTCTGCCAGAAAATCAGGACTATGAATTTTAGGTGCGTCGTAATTACCGTCTAGGGTGAGCGATGAAACCGTCTTTGTGTAACGTGCAACCGGCAACTCATAAATGAGACCACCAAGCTGAAGGTTTTCTTGGATGAGTGAAGGATAACCGGATGGCGTCTCCTTCTTCTCAAGTGAAACAGTATTGTTTCCAAGATCAAATCGAATAAACACATAACCATATGCGTTACCATCGAGGGCGACCGCAATTTTGGTGTTGGCTTCAACATAAACACGCCGCCCATAAACCTGAACATAACCGCTTGAAAGAATGATATAGTTGTTGCTAGTCGTTACATTCACATTCCCACCAAGTCCATAGATCCTGCCATTAAGGTTAGATGCCATAAAGTGGTTAAGATCAGCATCTTGTTTAGAAGATACTGAAGCGGAATCAAAGGTGATTTTTATTAAGGCCATATTTAGGTCCCCCTTCTATTGATTAATTTAAGTTTATCGGTTAACGAAATACGATGTTCTCCAAGAATGATAGTGGCTTGTTTAAAAGTCCCCTTGAACACCATTTTTGTGACAATGGTTTCATAGGTTTTATTAGGAGTGACAAAACTCACAAATGTGCCGATTGATAGATCGTTTAAGACGTCGATTTTATTTGTCACAAAAGAAAAATCAAAAGTAATACTATGCTCTAAGGAAGAATCAATCAGAGCGGATGTAGCTTTTGTTAATAAGGATGAAAAATCATTATCCGCATAAAATTCACATTTGAAACTTACTTTATCAATTCTTTTTGGAGAGTTTGCATTTGTGCTAATGGTCCCATCATTCAAAAGGTAATAGGAAATGACACTTGTTCGTTGAACATTATCTGCTTTTGGATAAAAGATAATTTTATTTAAAGCACTATCATTAGTGTCCGAAATAATGAGATTTGATATCGTGCCAAGATCACTTCTAATAACGAGCCCCTTAGTTACTTCTACTACCTTTATTTTGATGTTCGAGATTACGCCATTAACGATGATTAACTCATATGCGAGCCGTATGCCATAGGTCTTAGAAAACTCCTCAACAAGCTTTAGAATGTTCGCTTTTTTGTCGGGTTCATAGTTTAAGGAACCGGTTTTATTAATCATTATTTCGGTTTGTAGATAAGACAAATTCTGTTTAGTATCTGTGCTCGTTTTGAAATGCGTGTTAATCAAATTGAGAGTGAACTGTGAAATGTTTCCTGTATAAGAGCTAACTGGAACCTCCACATCAAATTTCGCAAGAAAGTCCTTTGTGGTAATTTTGATAGCGCCTTCACCGGTTTTCTCGATCGAAGTTATAATGCCAATGTAGAAATAGTCATACTCTCGCACGACCAGATAATCACCAAGATCCGCGTTCAACTTCGCCTTATTGATATGAAATATTGATGGTTGCGGGACAAGCGTATCAAGGACGATTTCAAAGTCATCATTTGCTTGGGCATAATCTGCCACCTTTAGCGTCTGTTCGTTTAAAAAAACTAATTGCATAAACCCTCCTAATGAGCAATGTACTCTTCCTGATAAGTGATCTCACAAGTACTCGGTTCTCTCACCCCAGGATCAAAAAAAATCTCGCTTAACCCCGGTGGAAGGTAGAGGAAATTGTCATACGAAAAATCCTGGTCTTGATAGATGTCAGTAACCTGCCCATTAATCGTCCTTCTGATATATTGATCGGTTGGGTCGGACGAGATTTCAATAACCGGATTTTCTCTTTCATCCACTAGTAACCTAAGGGCACTGACCACTTCTCCGTTTTGCCGAATGATGACTCTTGGATTTAGGACATTACCAGTTATTTTAATTTTAAGGGGCACGTTTTTGACGCATTCATTACTAACGATGATCATCCCATTAAATGAAATGGAATAGACATAGGCAAATCGATAAGGATAAGTCTTGCCTTCGCCTGATTGGGTGACGTTTATCGTATTTGATTTTTCAATAAGCCAAAGTGAAAGACATTCAATACGCACAGCACTTCTAATAACAGACGCCTCGAGTTGACTTTTTGTCGTTGATTGGACATTCACATAACAATATTTCAATCCATCTGCGCTATAAAAAAGCCGCAGCTCTTTACTTTTTGTGACGTATTCTCGCCACTTTGTAAACCCTTCATAACCTTCTAAGAAGATTAAAGTCACATTGATAACTCTTTGTTGGAGTTTCCGCTTGTTTTCAACAAATTTATCGGCAAAATCCTGGTATTCTATATCGAATTCATAACCAAGTCCGTCGATGGTTTCGATGATCGTATTGTTTTTATAGTCTAAAAAATAGGGGGTGCCTACTTCGTTCACTAAATAGAGTTTACGCATTAGTAAGCACCTCCTAGCGCGGCGTTAATCGAATCAATATCAACATCGCCGTTTGTGTTAATCGTCACGTTATTGGTCGTACTACTGTTCTCAACCCTATTGTTGGTGGTTGTATTATTCTTTATGGCATTGTTATCCGAAAAGGAACCACCTGTAAAGAGGTCGGCGATCCAAGAAAAAACACCACTCGCTTTCTCAAGCAACCACTTAATGCCATCAATGATGGATGTCAGTATTTCAAGGATTGGAGCAAGGACCGCAAATAGGACTTCCAGGACGGGAATTATCACCGCTTTGATGACACTAGCCAGCACGACTAGAATCGGAGAAATGGCTTCGATAATCGTAAAAAGGACACCTAGCATCGTCATTAGCGGCGCGAGTAGAACATTCAACAACGGTTCAAGGAGAAGCATCAAGACACCGATAACTTCAATCACGATACCGATGATTTCAATAATAGGTTTAAGTAAAGCGACGATGATTTCTAAAATTGGATTTAAGATTTCAATCAATATATCGAGTAACGTCACGATTAGTTTAATAACGACATTCAGAATATCGACAACGACCATAATGATCTTAATGAGCGGACCAAGAATCGCATTGATTAACCCGAGCGCGACTTCGACAATCTGAATAATTAAGTCAATTAATAGTTTGACAATTTGGACGATTGGCTTTAAAAGCGCCATCAAGACATCAATAATTGGAATGAGGATCTGCAAGACCATGTTGATAATTTCGGTAATGACCGGTATAAGTGATTCAATCAAACCGATGATCACATCAAGTACATCAACCACCACATCGAGTACACCATCAAGGAGTGAGACAATGACATCGATTAAGGTATTCACTACACCCATGAGGACTTCGATGATCGGCATTAAAGCCTGCACTAAAGTTGACACAAAACCGATCACCTTATCGATTAAGCCACCAAGAATGTCAAATACTCGCTTCAGTAACTCGCGAAACTTTTCATTTTGTAAGAGGACAACCGCAAGGATGGCTATGAGCGCACCCCAACCTAAGGTAGAGAACTTGATTGCGGCTCCAGCTATTTTTACTGCTCCACTTACCGCAGTAAATGCCGTCTTTATCGACGAAATCATCGGTAGCATTTTTGCAAATATTGATAAGGCTGGCCCTAAGGCAACCAATAGACCGGCAAAAATACCAATAGTCGTTTTAACACCACTGCTTAGATTTTTCCACCAATCTAGAACTTTCTTTACACTAGGTATTAATCTATCGCGCAAGGCAACAATTATTTTTTCTAGTGCAGGTAATAGTAGAGCTGAAAAGCTCATGGATAGGGAACTCGTCGCCATTTTTAAGGAGTCGAGGGCATCGCCAAATGAGCCTGCTATTTCTGCATCTTCTGCTGAGACAATGCCAAGTTCTCTCGCTTCTTCTTTCCATTTTTCTATTTCACTAGCGGAGGCAACAAGTACTGGTCCAAGTTCAGAGCCAATCTTCTCACCAAGGAAGGCATTAGCTACAGCCGTTCTTGTGGCTTGGTCTTCAACGCCGGCAAGGGCATTTCTAATAACATCAAATGCCTGGTCTGCGTTTAATCCTTTTAGATCATCGACAGTTAGCCCAATAAGGGCTAGTGATTCTGCTACCTTGTCGCCATTACCTGTGGCAATCTCCCCAAGAACGGAGTTAACCTTAATAAAAGCTTTCTCGACTGCTTCAGTTGATGAGCCTAGAATTTTAGCCGCATATTGCCATTCTTGTAACGATTCGATCGATAAACCGAGTTTTAACGCGGTGTCGGCCATCTCATCAACCGAGTTTGCCGTTTTGATCGCTAGAGCCGATAAAGCAGTACCAGCAGCAATCGCAGGAGCGGTGATGAATTTAGTGAGTGATGAGCCAATTTTTCCAATGGCTGCAACATTAATCCCAGATAACTTTTTAATGTTATCTTCGGTTTTTTCAAGTTGTGAATTTAAGTTTGCTACTTCAGACTCGGTGTATTGAATTGAGCGTTTTAGTTTATTGAACTCGTGCTCACTCATCGCACCAATTGCGACAGCTTTTTTGGCCGCATCTAATTGATTGTTTTGTTCTTCTAATTTTTGTTTAGTGAGTGTTAGTGTCTGATTCAATTTTTCTTGCTTTTGTTTCCAAAGGTCAAGATTTCCTGAATCGTATTTTAAGTTTTTATTAACGGCGGCTAGGTCTCTTTGCTGCTCTTTAAGTCCGGCATTTAAGGATTTGAGATTGGCTTCTAACTCGGTCGTATCAAGCCCTAGCTTAATGTTCATGCCTTTTACTGTTTCAGCCATAATCTCGACCTCCTATCCTAAAAATTTATCGATGTCTGATTGCGTAGCAGTTCGACTCGGTGTTTCTCCTGCATAGACATTTTTTTGAATCTCGACGATTTCTAGGTAAGTTTGAATGTCAAAAAACTCGCTATCACGGATCGGAATTCCTAATTGCGCCAAGTTGTAAATTATATTTGCCGTGAAACTATGTAAACTTGGCCCACTATCGCGGGGATTCTTTACCGCCAGGTTTGCTTTGATTGACTGAACCAAGTAACTCAGCAATTACGGTTGCGAGCGTGCTTAGTTCATCGGTCGAGTTCAATACTGAAAAGTCAAACCCCTGTAAAAATTTATCGTAAGTGTCGCTTGTAAATGGCTTATGCAGAATAAAGACGATTCTAAATAGAATATCGATGAATTTCCCTACATCATCCTTATTGGCTTTAAGCGCCTTATCAAGCGAGTCAACATCCGTGAATAGTTCCGTTCCAAATACCTGACGATAAGAGATAATCGTAAAAAGAGAGGAAGCAAGCTTGAGCTCTTTTCCTCCTAAAGTAATCGATCTTTCCATTTATTAAACCTCCGCGATGACTGGCAATGTTGGTGCCAACGTTAAGAAGTTTGAGTAGTTGCTATCACCAATTGAAGCAACACTATTCGTGATCAAGTGATCCCCTACTTCTAAAGGTCGCGCGGTGATGTTTAATGTAACCGCATTAGCTTCCGCTGAGTCGGTTTTAGACTTTGTTGCTTCGCTTATCGGAGTAACATTACAAAGATAAAACCATGCTCGACGAGCTTTGGCGTCACCTTGAAATTCTAGTCCCAAGGCAAAGGTGATTGTCTTGGCATTTGCTACTTCAACGATGTTCCCATTAGCAAGTCGCTTATATCCTAAGATATCAAGTTTAAATTCCTCTGTTAGTTCAGTCAGCTTTAAAGTAAGTGTCCGACCAGCATTTTGAACGAGGTTTGCGATCACAACATCGTCGGCATAAACCGCAGTGGACCCACCAACGATATCACTCGTAAATTCTTGTGCACCCGGAAGTGCAATCGGAGTCGCAAAACTCCATGTGCCGTCCGTTGCTTGCGTCGCAATCGAATAATGAACGTTTCGTAGTCCGTACGTAATTTTGTTGTTAGCCATAGTTAAATTTCCTCCAGTCTAACTTCATAGACTTTGTTAATTGAACCGTCCTCATTTTTAAACTCGGATAGGTTTTCCGGCGTATAGCCGTTTTGAAGAAGGGTTCGGACCAGTTTGTTTTCCTGGTTGATGTCCTTCTTTTTTGTTACTAGCGTTATTTGCACTACGCTTGTATAGAAAACAGGCTTATCTTCTGCAAATAATGAAGCCCGTTTACTCGTTTCTTGAAAAACAATAAAGGGTGGTTCTGCATTATCTTCGTTGTCATAGTCATTTGTGGCGTAAAACACCTTATCGACAACTTTTAATAAGGTGCTTCGTAATTTTTCTAAATACATACCTAACCTGCCTGCCTAATAATTTGTCTGATCTCTTCAAGCATGGCTGGTGTCAGCGATTCATA
>Ga0265295_1004925_pt1 | contig 17534 bp, 16 predicted proteins | sample Munlansysbiofilm_FD_192503 | JGI IMG/M metagenome (GOLD analysis project Ga0265295, IMG submission 192503) | Leachate microbial communities from a municipal landfill in Southern Ontario, Canada - Methane capture system biofilm | ecosystem: Engineered > Solid waste > Landfill > Unclassified ...
GCAGAAGCGTGCCAAAGTCGCCCATCGAGCCTGCGAATTCGTGCATGTCCAGCTTGATCGGCCGCCGCGCCGTCCCGGTCACCGGATCACCCCTCGCGAACAAGGACTCTCGCCCATCCTACGATACGGATATGCTTAGGGCCACGGACGGCGGTGTGTCCAAACACTCATGCTGCACTTGAGGTTTTCAGCGCTCCGACCGGAAACTCCGGTCGGACGCCACACCTCGACTCGAGTTCTTCGCGTTCACCTCGTCGGCCAGCGCCAGGATCTCACTGTTCTCAGGGATGTCGCTCATGTTGTGTCCGTAATGGACGAAACGCGCCACCCCCGCCTTGTCGATCAGGACCTGAGCCGGCATCCGCCCGAGCTTGAACAGGTTGACCTCCTGGCCATACAGCTTGAGCACGCTGTGCCCGGGGTCGGGGATGCCGATGAACGGCAGCGACTCGGACTGCCAGTAGTCCCGGAAGGCCTTAGCGTCCTCGGGACCGACAACGACGATCGCAACGTCGCGCTTCACGAACTCAGAGTGGTCATCGCGCAACTGCGCCATGTGCCGACGGCAGAACGGTCAAGCGAACGTCCGGTTGAAGACCAGCAGGACGTTCTTCTCGCCCCGGAAGTCCGACAGACGGACCTCTGCGCCGGTGGAGTCGGCGAGGGCGAACTCCGGGGCGGGTGCGTGCAGCTCAACGCGTGGCATCTATGGACCTCTCTCTACGTGACGATGAATAGGTATGTCCCGGCGATCACCAGCCATGTCGTACTACGATCGACGACTACCCGGATGACGCGGCTCGTCTCGGGACACGCAGGGCGAAAGTCGAGCCTACGCCGACCTCGCTCTCGACGCTGATGCTAGCGCGCAACATCTCGGCCAGCTGTGAGGAGATGGCGAGCCCCAGACCCGTGCCCTCTCGTACCGCGCCCGGATGGGACTCGGCCTGGTAGAAGCGCTCCATGATCAAAGGGATCTCGGCCGCAGGTATACCATAACCGGTGTCCGCCACTTCGAACACCAGATCATCATCGGCATAGACCCGAAGCGAGACTTCGCCGGAGTCCGTGAACTTGACGGCGTTCCCGAGCAGGTTGGTGAGTATCTGGCTCACGAAGCGCGGGTCAGACTCGAACGGCCCGAGGTCGGCCGCTACCGATGCCTTGAGTCCGACGCCTTTGGCGGCGGCAAGCGGGGCGATCATCTCCATCACGGAGCTGACCAGGGGCTCCGCGTCGCATACCTCGAACAGCGCCACCGTCTGGCCCGTCTCGATCCTGGATAGGTCAAGGATGTCGTTCACCAGCGCGAGGAGGTGCTTTCCTGCCGAGTTGATCATCGCTACACGCCTTGCTTGCTCGAGCTCAAGGTCCCCGAACAACCCCTGTTCGAGGAGGTCCGAGAAACCGATGATCGAGTTGAGGGGTGTGCGGAACTCATGGCTCATCGACGCCAGGAAGTCGCTCTTGGCGCGGGTCGCCTGCTCGAGTTCCGCGTTGACCACGGAGAGCTCCTCATTGGTGATCGTGAGCTCCTCGGTCCGCTCACGTACTCTCTCCTCCAGCTCCGCGTTGAGGCGCAGAACCGCCTCTTCGGCGTTCTTGCGCTCGGTGATGTCCACGATGTTGGTCATGAAGTACTCAGGGGCACCCTCGGCGCTACGACGCAGCGCAGTGCTGACATCCGCGTGGATGATCCCGCCATCCTTGCGTACGTACCGCTTCGTGAAGCGAGCGGACTGCATCTGCCCGGACAACATCGCCGCGACTACCTCCTCGGACCTGGCGATGTCATCGGGATGCGTGAGCTGCTGCCAGGTGGCCCCGTCCTCCAACTCCTCGCGGGAGTACCCCAGGAGTGAGATAAAGGCGTCGTTCACGAACAGCCCGCCATCGGGGCGGGTGATCGACTTGGCGACCATCGAATGATCGAAGAGGTACCGGAACTTGTCCTCGCTCTCGCGGAGGTCCTGTGCGGCCTTCTTCTGATCGGTGATGTTCCGGATGAAGCACGCGAACTGCCCTCCATCCGCCGGACTGAACGACGCGCTGACTTCGACGCTGAAGGTCGTCCCGTCCTTCCTTCGGTGGATGGACTCGAAGCGATCGGAGCCGGCCGCCCGGATGCGTGCTATATGGGCGAGCACCTCTTCCTCGGACTCCCTCACCTCCAGTTCGGAGAATCGCGTACCGAGCAGCTCCTCGGCGGTGTATCCGCTCATGCGGCAGTATGCGTCGTTGACTGTCACAAACTGCCCGTCTGCACCTATGAGCCAGAACCCCTCCATCGCGGTCTGGATGGCGGCGCGGTACCGCATCTCGCTTTCGCGCAGCGCCTCCTCCGCGTGTTTCCGCTCGGTGACATCCGCGAGGATGCAGTGCGTCTGCCTGAAGCTCCCATCGGGGTTGTGCCCGATCCGGCCATCGAACGCGATGAAGTGCCGGCTTCCGTCCTTGTGCATCATCTGGAACTCGGAATGGATCGCCCCCCGCTCTTTGAACAGAGGGAACCGCCCCCGGAACGCGTCCACATACTCCGGAGCCAGGAAGTCGCCGAACCAGGAACCGATGACTTCTTGCCGCTCGTAGCCGAGGGTGTCCAGCCACGCCTGGTTCACCTCGATGAAGCATCCGTCCTCGTCGAGCGACTGGTATCCGAGTGGCGCCTGCTGGAACAGGGCCGAGAAGCGCTCTTCGCTGAGCCGTAGCTCCTTCTCCTGCTTGATGCGCTCAGAGATGTCCCGGGCCATGCCCGTCGCGCCGATTATGGCCCCGCGATCGTCCCTGATCGGGTTGAAGTAGCTTTCGTACGTTGCCACTGCCGAGTCGCCGTACTCTCGGATGTTCGAGTGCGACTCCCCGGTGAGCGCTCGGTCGTAGTTGTCCTTGGCGACCACCCGGTCGTCGTTGTTGGTGATGTGGTCGAGAACGCAGTCGCCGAGCTTGATCGCACGGCCGTACGCCTGGCGCATCACCTCGGCATGTGCCTCGTTGAAGTAGAGGTACCGGTACTGCGGGTCGATGGAGAAGAGGATGGTGCCCTTCTGGCTCTCGAGACTCGCCTCAAGGAGCAACCTTGCTCGCTCCTGGGACTCGGCTTGCTCCACGCGCTCCGTGATGTCGGAGAACAGAGTCACGAACTGCCCCGGCCGAGGTGAGTACGCCACCACCTCGAAGTGCCTCCCAAGCGGGGAGGAGTACTGCTCGAAGCGCGCCGGCACACCCGTGGAGGCGACCGCGGCGTACCGCTCGATCCAGGATGGGTCCAAGCCTGGTATGGCTTCGCGCGCGGTCTTGCCGATGACATCGCCGGCAGCCAAACCGGTCAGCGCCTCGAAGGCCGGGTTGATCTCCAGGAAACGGTAATCGCACGGCTCGCCATGTTCATCGAGCACGATCTCGTGCAGGGCGAGGCCCTCTACCATGCTGTCGACCAACAGTCTGCTTCCCTCGGCGGTCGCGACGACCGAGTCGGCCCTCGCGATGCGCGCGGGGGTCGGATGGCAGTTGCGAGCAAGCGCTTCGGCAAGTGGCTCGCTCGCCTGCTGGTCCCCGCAGACTGGATCGCGTTGCGCGGAATCGGACCTGCTGTTCTTTGCGTCACCGCTCATAGCCGCTCCGGTGAATGGGTCCGACGATGTGCGAGCTACCACAGATACTAGTCCAAGACCGCTCGTCCGTCTTCAGAGGAGGGCGATACGCCGTCTCCGAGGTGGACCCGCCGCCCGGTCTCGGGACGCACGACGACCGGCCCACAGGGACCGGTCGCGAGAAGTGACTATGGTGGCCAGAGACGGACTTGAACCGCCGACACGCGGATTTTCAATCCGCTGCTCTACCAACTGAGCTACCTGGCCATGTGTGCTGCAAGAGAGTACCCAACGGCGCGCCTGAGCGCAACTCCCGGAGCGTCAGCGTCATGTCCATGCCAGGCATATCCCGGGGGGATTGCGGCCGTGTCAGGGCGTGCGGGTACACTGGACTCAGGGTCGCTCGCGCAGCACGCCGGCACGTACGGCGCACGGACAACGGGAGGTCATTGTGCTTGCATCCGCACGAACACGCATCTCGATCGCGGCCGCACTCGCTGTCGGCCTGCTGCTCACCGTCGCGCTCGGCGGGTGTGGCATGGTCGGTGAGAAGCCCGCGCCTGTGCCAGCCGCGCCCGCGGGTGAGCACGACCCGGCGGTCTGGGGCGAGCGGTATCCCGCGGTCTATCAGACCTGGCTCGCCACAGCCGAGCCGCGACCGGCGGGCAAGAGCAGGTACAAGCGAGGCTTCGACGACGGCCAGATGTACGACAAGCTCTCCGAGTATCCGTTCATGCCACTGCTCTTCAAGGGCTGGGGTTTCGGCATCGACTATCTGGAGCCGCGCGGACACCACTACATGGTGATCGACCAGGGTGAGGCCGACCCCTCGCGCGTGAAGTCCGGCGGCGCGTGCCTTACCTGCAAGAGCCCGTACGCCGAGGACCTCAACTCCGAGGACAAGGACGCGCTGTTCGGCGCCACGTACGACGAAGCCATCGGCATGCTGCCCGAGGAGCACCGGGAGCTGGGTGCCTCATGCATCGATTGTCACGACAACGAGACGATGGAGCTGCGAACGCGCCGCTGGACGGTCGAGTCCGCGCTCACCGAGATCGGGCTCGAGTCCAGCGGCCTCTCTACGCAGCAGCAGCGGCTGATGGTGTGCGGGCAGTGCCACTGCACCTACTCGGTCATGAAGGAAGACGGGGCTTCGGTGGATGTGGACTTCCCGTGGGAGGGTAGCGAGTGGGGGTCGATCACCGTTGAGAACGTGATCGACAGGCTCGTGGAGGACCCCGCGCGCCTCGAGTGGACACAGGAGGTCACCGGCCTGAAGCTCGGGTTCATCCGGCACCCCGACGTCGAGTTCTACAGCGCTGGCTCGCCCCACATGAACGTGGGTCTGGCATGCAACGACTGCCACATGCCCGACATCCGTGTGAACAACCAGCCCGTAGCCGATCACAACCTGATGAGCCCCCTCAAGACGGACATGGTGACGTGCAAGCGTTGCCACTACGACTCGGCCGAGGAACTCCGCGAGAAGGTGTTCGCCATCCAGGACGCCAACGCCGCGCTGCTCATCAACGCCGGCTACAAGGCCGCCACCGCGGCGAAGCTGATCGAGTTGGCCAACGCCTCGCTCGAGACGAGCGCCGCCGACATCAAGCCCGCGTACGACGAGGCGGTCGGCCACTACACGCAGGCCTTCTACCGCACCGTATGGATGGGCGCCGAGAACTCCCTCGGCTTCCACAATCCCGCCGAAGGCGTGCGGATCCTGAAAGACGCCCAGACCGAGGCCGACGCGGCCACCGCGATCCTCAGGCAGCTGCTCGCGAACGAGGGTGTCGAAGTACCCGCCGAGGTGCCGCTGGATCTCTCGAAGTATCTCGATGACCGCGGCGTGCACAAGAAGGGCTTCGTGAAGGCGCACTACCTGCCCGATCCGTCCGGGCAAGCGCAGAAGACATGGCCGAAGAGCCTGGGCGCGATCCTCGACTAGCGCACGCTACGCGTCCACCCGGTGGAACACGACGCCGAGCCACACACGCTCGGCCTCGCCTGGCATGCCCACAGGCCCGGCGGCGCGATCACCTTCGCACAGCTTGTTGACCTCGGCCTTGGTGCCGAAGACGAGTTCGGCCCAGCAGGGCCGGGGATCGCCGTCCTTCGGCTTGCCCACAGAGCCGTCGCTCACGTAGTGCACGGCACGGCCGTCCGGCGCCGTCAGCACCCGGTGGTACGGGATATGCACGTGCCCGACGCACACCACGTCGGCCCCGCCGATGTCGGCGAGCTTCGCGAGGTTGTCGTCGGGGCGATCGGGCATGAGGTACTCGTTGATGCGCCGGGGGCTGCCGTGGCACAGGAGCACGCGAGCGTTCTCGACATCGAACCGGATGTCGTCCGGCAACTGCGCCAGGTAATCGTGCTCGGCATCGTCGAGCGCAGCGTCGGTGCGCGTGTAGCTCTCGGCGCCGATCGCCTTGTCCTCCGCTGTGGGGTAGTAACAGCCGCAGCTGCCCGACCGCTTCCCCACCCCGTCATCGTAGTTGCCACGGATCACCGCGTCGCCGGTGGCACGCACGCGGGCGATCACACCCGACGGGTCGGCCCCGTAGCCCACGAGGTCGCCGAGGCAGTACCGCTCGGCGATGCCTGTGCAGACGATGTCAGCCAGAACCGACTCGAGCGCTGGAGCGTTGGCGTGGATGTCCGAGTAGAGCGCGATGCGGCGCATCTCAGTCTCCCTCCTGTCCGGACACGACCGGCTCGACGGCTGCGCCGACCCGCGGCAGGGCGCATTCGTGCCGCGCGCACACACGCGCTCTGGTCCGCTTGGCAATCCAGACGAGCGACAACATCAGCGGCACCTCCACGAGCACGCCGACCACGGTTGCGAGCGCAGCGCCCGACGTGAGCCCGTAGAGTGCGATCGCCACAGCCACAGCGAGTTCGAAGAAGTTCGACGCCCCGATGAACCCTGCCGGTGCAGCCACCGGGTGCTCCAGCCGCCACCAGTACGACCAGCCGTAGGCGATGCCGAATATCAGGAACGTCTGGATGGACAAGGGTATCGCGATAAGAAGGATGTGCAGCGGGTTCGCCACGATGGTCTCGCCTTGGAAGATGAAGATGAGCACGAGCGTCGCGAGCAACGCCACGATGGTGACGGGGCCGAACCTCGGGACGAACGTCTCGCTGAACCACCGCTCACCGTGGCTCTTGATCAATGTGCGCCGGGTGAACCAGCCTGCCGCGAGAGGAACGACCACGAAGAGGACGACCGAGAGCGCAAGCGTGTCCCACGGTACCGGCACACCGCTCACGCCCAGGAGCACGGAGACGATGGGCACGAACGCCACGAGCATTATGAGGTCGTTGACGGCCACCTGCACGAGCGTGTACGCGGGGTCGCCGTCGGCAAGGTACGACCACACGAACACCATCGCGGTACATGGCGCGGCACCGAGCAGCACCGCGCCAGCCAGGTACTGCTGCGCGAGATCGGGCGTTATCAGGTCCTTGAAGATGATGTTGAAGAACAGCCAGGCGATCCCGAACATCGTGAACGGCTTGATGAGCCAGTTGACCACCGTGGTGACGACGAGACCCTGCTTCCGCTCGCCCACCCGCTTGATCGAGGCGAAGTCGACCTTGAGCATCATAGGGTAGATCATCAGCCAGATCAGGATCGCCACGGGAAGGGATATCTGCGCCACGGTGAACCGGTCGAAGAACTCGGCGAGACCTGGCCAGCGGCTGCCGATCAGCGTGCCGGCAGCGATGCAGAGGGCGACCCAGAGCGTGAGGTACCGCTCGAACACGCTCATGCGCTTGGACGACGTCGTGTTCATGCCTACCCCTCCTTCGCGGCGCAGGTGGGCCGCTCGGCGACGAGGCCCTCCAGGGCCCGGGTCAGGTCTGACAGCGGCCCCTCGGCGATGCAGTAGACCATGCTCGTGCCGCGTGGAGTGGCATGCACGATCCCCGCCTCCTTCAGGACGCGAAGGTGCTGGGAGATGGTCGACTGGGCGAGAGGGAGTCGACTGAAGATCTCCCCACCCATGCAGGCGTCCTGAGCGGCGAGCAGACGCAGGATCCGCACCCGGGCGGGATGGCTGAGCGCCCTGGCCACGAGTGCGATGCAATCGTCGTCCACGAGCACCTCCCTGGCGTGAGCATCATCGTTCATCGCCGATGAACGATAAATTCGATGGGACAATCTGTCAAGAACCTGAGCGCCACGCGGCTGGGGCACCGGGTTCCCGGCTCTACGGCGCGGGCGTTGTGCGGTCGCTCCGTCGGGTCTACGATCGTCACAACCGAACGGGGGGAGGACCAATGAGGCGTGGAATAGCGGTGCTCATGCTACTGCTCGTGGTGGTGGTGGCACAGGGATGCTCGGGTGGCGGAACCGGCGGATCGTCGGCCACGGAGGGCGCGCCGGCGAAGGACGCACCCACGCTCAAGCAGTTCCTCGATGCCGACACCAAGACCGGCACCTACGAGACGCATACCGAGTACCGCACAGGGGACACGCTCGATCATCACGGGACCTTCTGGATCGATGGCCGCATGTTCCGGTACGACATCTACGAGGGTGAGACCCTGATGCGATCGGTCATGTCGCCGGACGGCAAGACCGCGTACTTCGTCAGACACGACGAAGAGGTATGCGAGCCATCGGTGGCAAGTGTCGACTACTACCTCATGCGCTACTCGATGCCCGAAACCGGGGGTGTTGAAGACGGCGTAGATGAAGAGACCGGAGGCACCCGCATCGTCTACTCGGTCAAGCGGACTGAGGACATGCCCGGCGCCGCGAACCCCTGGTACTCCGAGGACGTGACATACCTCGTGCTGAACGACGAAGTCATCGGCGTCATCACCCGTGGCGGCGTGCCTGAGGATAATGGGTCGGTGGACGGCCTCGACGTGAACCGGGAGTTGTGGAGCGACATCGAGATCGGTATGTCGATACCTGCAGATACCTTCGAGCTGCCGTATCCGATCAAGGAAGCCGAGTAGCGGCGCATCTCGACAGGCTTGATCATTAGGGGGCAGCTCTCGGCCAGAAACGCAGAAGAGCGGCCCGTGTGGGCCGCTCTTCCGTGCGAACTTAAGCCGCGCTGCTGTTTAGGCAGGGCGGACGTTGGTCGCCTGCTTCTTGCCGTTGTTGCCGGTGGCCTCGTCGAACGTGACCTTCTGGCCCTCGTCGAGAGTCTTGAAGCCCTCAGACTGGATCTCGGAGAAGTGCACGAACAGATCGTCGCCACCCTCACGCGAGATGAAGCCATAGCCCTTGTCCGGGTTGAACCACTTCACGGTACCTTCAGCCATTCCAAACCTCATTCCTCGCCCCATTCCGGGGCAAAACTAACGGCGTGACTCCGCTTTTCCGAAAGCGGTGTGTCACGCCGCGATCCTGTGGGCCCTAGCGGCCCGCACGCGCACTATAACAGGTTCTGCGGCAGAACGCACGCATCACTGCCCTCCACGGTGCGCTCAGCCCCGCCAGAGCTCGCACACCCACTCCCGGCAGATGTCCGCCCGGTGCTCGCGTGGCAGCAGGCACCCCGTGTCCGGATGGCAGAACTGGCACTTGCGGACATCAACCCACAACGGCAGCGCAGCACGATACGCCTCACCCTCGGCGGTGGGCAGATGGCTGAGGCGCGGATCGTGCAGCGGCGCGACTCCCGCCTCCCCTGCCGTATAGTCCACGGGTGTGACCACGAGCGCCCCGCTCTTCACGAGCCGCTCCTCCCACAGCGCTATGTACTCCGGCAGCCAGCCCTCGCCGATGTACGCCCCGTTCTCATCGTGCGCGATGTAGAGGCAGCAGCACAGACCGCCACACTCGTGGCAGAGTTCGTAGTCTTCGTTGGATGGATGTGGCACCGCCGGACCTCGTCTCGCATGGTGGCTGCGTTCGACGCATCCTACAGCGTCTGCGCCGCCGGGGCGACCACATCGGTTCGCGCGACGACGCCCTCATGCGATACTCGTTGAGCCGAGGGGTCTCGCGGGCGACGCGATGGGAGAAGGCCGTGCTGGAGTGGCTCATGCAGACGGTGACATGGCAGTCGGTCGCCGCCTTCGCCCTGGGAGTCTACTGGGTGGCGGTGGCCGCGACCGTGATCACCGACGATCGTGAGCCCACGAGCACACTTGCCTGGCTCCTGGTGCTGATCGCCTTCCCGCTGGTGGGGCTCGTGTTCTACTACTTCTTCGGCCGCAACTGGCGCAAGCGCCTCGCCAAGGACCCGTGGGTCGCCGAGGTGGCCGGGCTGGCGGCGCCCGTGATGCAGCGAGTACGGACAGAGAACGCCGACGCCCACGCCGAGGCTGTGGCGTGGGCGCTCGAGCGTGGATACGAGGACGTGCCGCGCATCATCGAGGCCACGCAAGGCTCGAGCGTGCTACCCGCCTACGACGTCGAGATACTCGTGAACGGCGCGGAGAAGTTCCCACGCCTGCTCCACGATCTTGCGGCGGCGCGGGACACGATCGATATGCAGTACTTCATCTGGAAGCGTGACGCGCTGAGCGCACAGGTCGCCGCCATCCTGCACGAGCGGCTGAACGCGGGCGTAGAGGTCCGCATCCTGAACGATTGGATCGGCAACATCCTCTACCCGAAGGACGAGCTGCGGGCGCTCGCCACCGCCGGAGCCCGGGTGGAGCAAGACCTCACCAAGCTGCGGCAGATCAACTACCGCAACCACCGTAAGATCGTGGTGGTGGATGGCGTCATCGGCTACACGGGCGGAATCAACATCGCACAGGAGTACATCGACGGCGGCGCGCGCTTCCCCTCATGGCGAGATACGCATGTGCGGTTCACCGGACCGGCCGTCGCCGACCTGCAGGCGCTGTTCGCCGCCCGCTGGCACCGCAAGACCGGTGAGGACCTGTTCACCGACCGGTTCTTCCCGGTGAGGTACCCGACCGCAGGCAGGCGCACGCTCACCCAGACCGTGTCGGACGGCATCGACGTGCCCTGGCAGCCCGCGCAGCGAGCGCACATCGTGAGTTTCGCGGCGGCCCGCGAGCGGCTGTGGATACAGTCGCCCTATCTCGTGCCCACCCCGGAGATTTACTCGGCGCTCATCGACGCCGCGCTGGCAGGCGTGGACGTGCGGTTCATGATGACCGGCATGGCCGACAAGAGGATCGCGTTCTGGGCAGCCGAGACGTTCTTCGGCCAGATGATCGACGCGGGCGTGCGGATCTACCGCTACACGGATGGGTTCATGCACGCGAAGACGATGACGATCGACGGTCAGATCGCCGTGATCGGCACGATGAACCTGGACATCCGCAGCCTTGCGCTCCACCAGGAGCTGATGTGCTGGTTCTACGACCCCGCTCTGGCCGAGGAGCACGAGCGCATCTTCGCCGATGACATGATGCACTGCGAGCTCATCACCCGCGAGATGATCGACGGGTGGTCTGCCTGGCGACACCTCCGCAACGCTACCGCCCGCCTTGCGTCGAATCTGCTGTAGGCCGCACCGCTGTCAGTCCGACAGCTCGGTGTGGTACTTGAAGGAGACCTTCATCCGCACGCGGAACTCGACGATCCCGTTGTCCTCGAGACGGATGTCTTGCTTGACGACCTCGGCGATGCGCAGATCCTCAAGTGAGTCGGAAGCCGCCTTCAACGCCGAGCGGGCCGCGTCTTCCCAGCTCTCCGTGCTCGTGCCCACGAGTTCGATGACCTTGTACACGCTTCCTGGCACCAGGAACCCCTCCTCCGCTCGAGACCACCATGCCGGACGGAATACGCCGTCCTCTTTGGTCATTCCCGAGAACCGCGCCTCGTAGCGCCGTAAGGCAGCAGACGAGCGCCCGGCCGCCGGGGCCGGACGCTCGTATCTGGCGAGTACGGTCGCGCGAGCGCCCCCCTACTGCCGCACCTGGCACTCGTTGTCCGTGGCCTCAGGATCGGCGCCCTCGGCATCGCTGGCGAAGACCTTCACATCGGCCACGCCGATGGCCTCGGCGGCCATCTCGCGCAGCTTGTACTTCTGGATCTTGCCTGAGGCCGTAAGCGGGAACTGATCCACGAAGAAGACGTATTTGGGGGCCTTGTACCGCGCCATGCGGGCGCGGGCGAACTCCTGGACGTCGCTCTCGGTGATGTCGGCTCCGGGCGCCTTGCGCACGAACGCGCCAACGACCTCTCCGTACTTGGCGTCGGGCACGCCGATGACCTGCGCGTCTTCCACGCCCGGCATCGTGTAGAGGAACTCCTCGATCTCACGCGGGTAGATGTTCTCACCGCCGCGGATGATCATGTCCTTGATGCGGCCCGTGATGCGGTAGTAGCCGTGCTCGTCCACGGTGCCGAGGTCGCCCGAGTGCAGGTACCCCTCGCTGTCGATCACGGCGGCCGTGGCCTCGGGCATCTTGTAGTAGCCCTTCATCACGTTGTAGCCGCGGCAGCACAGCTCACCCGGCACGCCCGGAGGACAGTCCTCGCCGGTCTCCGGGTCGATCACGCGCACGTCCACCGCATCGTGCGCGCGGCCAACGGTCTCGCACTTGCGCTCGAGCGTGTCGTCCACGGTGGTCTGCGTGAACACCGGGGAGGTCTCGGTAAGTCCGTAGCAGATGGTGAGTTCCGACGCGTGCATCTTGTCGATGACCTGGCGCATCGTCTCGATAGGGCACGGTGAGCCGGCCATGATGCCCGTGCGCAGGCTCGTGAGGTCGAACATGTCGAACATGGGGTGTGCCAGCTCGGCGATGAACATCGTGGGCACGCCGTAGAGCGCGGTCGCCCGCTCCTTCTGCACCGCGGCGAGCACGATCACCGGGTCGAAGCTCTCCACACCCACGACTGTGGCACCATGCGTGAGCACGGCGAAGACGCCGAGCACGATGCCGAAGCAGTGGAAGTAGGGCGGCGGGATGCACACGCGGTCGCGCTCGGTGAACTTCTGCCGCTCGCCGATGTAGAAGCCGTTGTTGAGCACGTTGCGGCTCGTGAGCATGACGCCCTTGGGGAAGCCGGTCGTGCCCGATGTGTACTGCATGTTGATGACGTCGTCGGTATGCAGCGACGCGGTGATCGCACGCAGCGGCTCATCGGGCATGTTATCGCCAAGCACGAGAAGCTCGGGCATGGAGTAGAAGCCGCGATGCTTCTCGGGGCCCATGTAGATGAGGTTCTTGAGGAACGGGAACTCCTCGCTCACGAGATGCCCGCGCTCCTGGGTGGATGCCTCGGGCACGAGCTGCCGGACGATCTCCACGTAGTCGACATCGCGGAACTGGTCGATGATCGCGAGCGCCTTCATGTCCGACTGCTTGATGACGTACGCCAGTTCGTGCGCCTTGTAGACCGGGTTCACGGTGACGAGCACCGCACCGATCTTGGCGGTCGCGAAGGCGAGCGTGAGCCAGTCGGGGATGTTGCGCGCCCACACGCCCACGTGGTCGCCCTTGCCGATCCCGATGGCGAGCAGACCCTTCGCAAGCTGGTCCACGCGCTCGTCGAACTGCCGGTAGGTCCACCGCAGATCGCGGTCGGGATACACGACGAAGTCGTTGTCGGCATGCTTGGCGACCTGCATCTCAAAGTATTGCCCGAGCGCGAGGTCGGTATGAAGCTGTTCGTTGGTCCAGGCCATGGCCGCCCCCTACGCCGGTGCGTACACGACGGCCAGGATGCGCGCGGGGCCGTCGCCGGCGGAGCGCACCTGGTGCGGCACGATCGAGTCGTAGTAGATGCTGTCCCCCGCCTCGAGCGTGTGCGTCGCCTTTCCATACTCGATCTCGAGCGCACCGTCGAGGACATAGAGGAACTCTTCGCCCTCGTGGCTCGAGAGCTTGTGCTCGCCTTCCGCGGCGGGCTGCACGTCGATCAGGAACGGCTCCATGTGGCGGGAGGCCTTGCCGCTCGCGAGCGAGAAGAAGTCAAGCACACCGGCGTCGCTCGAGGTCTCAAGGCTCTTGATGCGCGTGACGGCCTCAGCCTGATCGCGACGCGTGACGATTGGGCCGAGCTCGGTCTCGTCATCAAGCAGCGTGCCGAGCCGTACGCCGAGCGCGCGGGTGAGCTTGATGAGCGGCGTGAGCGACGGTGCGACCTCTCCGCTCTCGAGCGCGAGCACGGTGGCGGCGTCGCAGGCACTGCGCTCGGCGAGCTCGTCGACGGACAGACCGAGTGACGTACGGAGCGTGGTGATCTTGCTGCCGATGCGGTTCTCGGATGTCATGGGCGCGTCCCTTCCCCGTATGCACCCACAGCCGTCCAGCTGCGGTACGTGCATGATAGCGGAAGGTCGAGCGGGTGACAGGCTCTCAGCGATGCTGTACGGCGGCCGCGACAAGCACCTGACGCCCGTGCACATTGAACACGGCCGCATTGTGCGCCTCGGACATGACGTCCCATTCGTGTGAAGACGATGCGATCACCGCAGGCGGCGTGAGCCAGGTGCTCTCGATCGGCTCGAGGCTCGTGGCCACACTCCCTGCGGCGATGGAGGCTATCTCTCCAAGCAGCGACTCGGCAAGGACTTCGCCCCGAACAGCCGACTCGGGTTCGCCGAATCGCTCGACGGCAAGTTCCGCACACAGGTCCGCCGGCGCCGCCACACACATCACGCCCGCAACGCCGCCCCTCATCCCAACGCTCGCAAGCAGGCAGGGAGCAGTGCAGTGGAACGCACGCTGCTCGACCCGCGCGCGTCCATGCGAGCGGGTGAACCCGTCGAGAATCTCGTCGACTGCCGTCTCCAAGACCGGGACGACAGCGGAACTAGACACCACCGGCATAGCGCTCCCCTCGCTGCCGTGATACCTCCCGAAGCTAAAGGTATCTGAATCTGTGTGTACTGACAACGCGCGGTAGTGTGCCCCGGTTACGGCCGAACCGATCGCCACTGAGGAGTACCGACCGCCACACACGTGTCCCGGGTCGCGGCCTGATGCGACGCCGCGGAGAATCAGACGACCGGGCCGGGTATGCGTGTCCTGCTCGAAGGACGAGGGAGTACGATGATGGGCGCGGGTGCGCTCAGTACACTTCGGGCACGTAGGTCTGTGAGTCGATGGGCGGACGCACGTAGCCGATGTCCGAAGCCTTCCGGGGCGGAAGATCGAACGGCTCGGGCAGCACGTTCTCATACGGTATCTGCGTCAGGAGGTGGTGGATGCAGTTGAGGCGTGCGCGTTTCTTCACGTCGCCCTCCACGACCCACCACGGCGACTCCTTGGTGTCCGTGTACTTGAACATCTCGTCCTTGGCGCGGGAGAACTCCTCCCAGCGGTCGCGCCCGTCAAGATCGATCTTGGAGAACTTCCAGCTCTTCATCGGGTCGTTGATGCGGTCCTGGAAGCGGCGGTCCTGCTCCTCGTCGGAGATCGAGAGCCAGTACTTCACCAGGATGATCCCGCTGCGCTTGAGCATGCGCTCGAAGTCGGGGCAGTCGCGGAAGAACTCCCGTACCTGTTCCTCGGTGGCCCAACCCATGACCCGCTCTATCACGGCGCGGTTGTACCAGGAGCGGTCGAACAGCACGATCTCTCCGGCCGCCGGCAGTTGCGCCACGTAGCGCTGGAAGTACCACTGCGTGGACTCACGGTCGGTCGGCACCGGTAGCGCGACCACACGGCAGATGCGGGGATTGAGCGCTTCGGTGATGCGCTTTATCACGCCGCCCTTGCCCGCGGCGTCCCGGCCCTCGAACACCACGACCACACGCAAGCCGTCGCGCTTCACCCACTCCTGCAGCTTCACCAGCTCCAGCTGCAGCTTGGCCAGCTCGCGCTCGTAGGTCTCCTTGTCGATCTTCCTGGGCTTGGGACCGTCGGGGTCATCGGCGTACGCTCGGTACACCTCCGTGTCGGTCCGACTCTTCTTGCCGTCGTGCTTGCCCATCGTCGCCCCCTACTTCTTCCCGGCCTTGCGCTTCTGGGGAGTACCCTTACGCTTCCGCTTCGGCACTATGCTCTTGCGCATGCCGAGGAGAACCTCCTGCGCGCGCACGGGCGTCGCGCCCTCGGCGGGAGACACGCGCACGTAGCTGCCATCGGACTGCATGACGCGCTGCGCGGTGTTGTCGGCCAGATACGTGCCGAGGATCTCCTCGCGCAACCGCTTCACGAGCTTCGGGTCGCGTACCGGCGCCAGGACCTCCACACGGCGGTCGAGGTTGCGCGGCATGAGGTCGGCGCTGCCGATGTACACCTCGGCATCGCCCGCGTTGCCGAACCAGTAGACGCGGCTGTGCTCGAGGAACCGCCCGACGATGCTGGTGACCCGGATGTTCTCGCTCACGCCGGGGACTCCGGGGCGCAGACAACACACGCCTCGCACGAGCAGCTCGACCGCCACGCCCGCCTGGGACGCCTCGTACAGGAGCGCGATCATCTTCTGGTCCACGAGCGAGTTCATCTTGAAGATGATCTCGCCGCGTCCCCCGGCCTTCGCGTGCTCGATCTCCCGGCGGATGCGCGCCGCAATGCCTTCGCGCAACTCCACGGGCGCGACCAGGAAGCGATGGTAGTCGTTCTTGCGAACGTACCCGGTGACGAGATTGAACAGCGCGGAGGCGTCCTCGCCCATCCGGTCATCGCAGGTAAGCAGGCCGAGGTCGGTGTAAAGCTTGGCGGTGACCGGGTTGTAGTTGCCGGTGCCGATATGTACGTACCGGCGGATCCGCCCGGCCTCACGCCGTACCACGAGGGCGACCTTGCTGTGTGTCTTGAGCCCCACGAGGCCGTATACCACATGCACGCCGGCCGCCTCGAGAGCGCGCGCCCACTCGATGTTGCTCTCCTCATCGAAACGCGCCTTGAGCTCCACGAGGCAGGCGACCTCCTTGCCCGCGAGGGCGGCGTCCATGAGCGCCTCGACGATCGGCGAGTTCTTGCCCACCCGGTAGAGCGTGGTCTTGATCGCCAGCACGAGCGGGTCGTGCGCCGCCTGCCTGATGAGCGCCACCACCGGCTCGAACGACTCGTAGGGATGGTGCAGCAGGATGTCGTGCTCGCGGATGGTGGTGAAGATGTCCACCTCGGCGCCAGTCTCGACCGGCACGGTGAGCGCCGGCACGAACGGCGGGTACTTGAGATCGGGCCGGTCGATCGCCGAGAGACCGAAGAGCTCGCTCATACCGAGCGGCGGGGTGATCGTGATCACGTCGGCAGGGTCCATATCGAGGTTCTCAACGAGGATGTCGCGGATGTTCTCGGGCATGGTCGGTTCCACGGTCATGCGCACGACTGAGCCGAACCGGCGCTGCCTGACGCCCTGCTCGATGGTGGAGAGCAGATCGTCGGCCTCGAGCTCCTGGATGACCATCTCGGCGTCACGGGTGATCCGGAAGGGGTGTGCCGCGACCACGTCGTAGCCCGGGAACAGGGCGCCGGCGTGAGCAATCAGCAGCTGCTCGAGCCACACGAAGGCGTGCTCACGCGACTCGCCGCCCCCGGGCGTGACCGGGATGAAGCGCGGCAACGCCTTGGGCACCTTCACGCGCGCGAACCGCTCCTCGCCGTCGGGGCCCTTCACCACGATGGCGATGTTCATGCTGAGGTTGGAGATGTGCGGGAACGGCCGCCCGGGATCGAACGCAAGCGGCGTGAGAACGGGGAAGACGTCGGATGAGTAGTAGGCGTCGGCGATGGCGCGCTGGGCGTCGTCGAGCTCGGCGTAGTCGAGCAGCCTGATTCCCGCGGCCGCAAGCCCCGCCCTGAGGTCCACGAAGCACTCGCGAGCCGCCGCCAGCATCTCAGGCACGCGTTCGCGCACCGCCGCGAGCTGTTCGGCCGCTGTGAGCCCGTCATCGGAGAGCCCGCCCACCTCCGCGGCGATCTGCTGCTTGAGTCCGGCGACGCGCACCATGTAGAACTCGGACAGGTTGGAGCTGAAGATCGCGAGGTACTTGGCCCGCTCGAGCAGCGGGTTGGTGGCGTCCTGCGCCTCCTCCAGCACCCGCTCCTGGAAGCGAAGGAGCGCGAGCTCACGGTTGAGATACA
>Ga0265295_1004926_pt1 | contig 17532 bp, 15 predicted proteins | sample Munlansysbiofilm_FD_192503 | JGI IMG/M metagenome (GOLD analysis project Ga0265295, IMG submission 192503) | Leachate microbial communities from a municipal landfill in Southern Ontario, Canada - Methane capture system biofilm | ecosystem: Engineered > Solid waste > Landfill > Unclassified ...
TCCGGGACAATAGTGCATGAAACGTCATCGTACCCAAGGTCTTCTTCTATGAAGCTTTCAATTTCTCTGATAAACATAATTTTTACCCCGCTATTTTATGTCTCCTGCATTTATAAGAGGCGCGGGCATTTCGGGTTTTTCTATCTCTTTCCAGTGGCTATTTTCTTGAAATATATACATCTGTATTATGGAAAAACGAATGCCTGAACCATACTTTAAATGCCTGAAGGGCGAGGGTTTTCCCGTAGCCATATTTACCTTTTTAGTATCTTTATCGACTGCGTTTTTTACTATCAAGCTGCAGCTTATTTTCCGGCGTTCCCGGATTTGTTCCTTAGACTCTCTGATATATAGAAACCTATATGAATATTTAGAAAAAACAATAGGTTTTTCCGAAAAGTAGCACTAAGAAATTTATATTTCCTGTTGCCTGAATTTCGGAACACCTTCTAAAAAACATTTAATCCTTTAGCTGTATACCAGTTGAAGCTTTGGCACCTGACTTTCGTTTCCGCAGTCACTGCTGTAGAATGCAATATAGTTGTTGCTTTCGGTGTGTGCTTTTATGAGAAAACCGGTGTTTTCGTATTTTCCACTGGTATACTCTTTTACGAGATCAGTTACATCCAGCTTGTAATACTTATTGTCAGGAGGGCTACTACCCCTAATAGTTATTGTAGCGTATGGGGTGCCTCCCTGCAAAACACCATTTTTATCGTACCAGTCTCCGCCTGGACTAGTCCAAACAACACCGTTGTCCCTTTTGTTCCAGCTCACATAGTCTGAGTTCCATGAAGATGCCGGCCTGTAAATCTCAATTACAGTATCTTCAGGCCTTGTTTTTCCTGCTGGATAATACCAGTAGAGATAAAGGGCTGCTTTTTCAATAGAAGTATCACCTTTATATTCGCTGAGATCAAATCTTATTATATCTCTGTATCTGACATTATTCATTCCCCCGATGTCAATAAATGAAGTGTCGGAATATACAGTATTAGGAGAAGCCTCACGTAAACGATTATCCGTTGCACCGGTAACAGTTACTACAGGTACTTCTTTTTCAACCACAGTAATCTTTGGTTTCTGGTTTTCATCTGTCCAGTCACTGCTATAAAAAGCGATATAGTTATTGTTCTCTGTGCGTGCTTTTATCAGGAACCCGGTGTTTTCATATTTTCCACTGGTATATTCTTTTACCAGGTCTGTTACATCCAGCTCGTAGTATTTATCGCCAGGAGGGAAACTGCCTTTGACAGTTATTGTAGCATATGGAGTATTACCCTGCAAAATACCATTTTTATCGTACCAATCTCCTCCTGGTTTTTCCCATGCAACATTTTTGTCTTTTTTATTCCAGCTTACATAGTCTAAGTTCCATGAAGATGCCGGCCTGTAAATCTCAATTACAGTGTCTTCTGGTCTTGTTTTGCCCGCTGGATAATACCAGTAGAGTGAAAGAACCGCATTAGTAATCCGGGAGTTACTGGTATATTTGCTTAGGTCAAACTGCAATATATCTCTGTATCTGACATTATTCATTCCGCCTACGTCAATAAAGGATGAATCCTTATAGACGGTGTCAGGAGAAGCTTCACGCAAACGGTTGTCAGATACTCCTATTTCGGAAATTATATATTTCCCTTCTGAGACAGTACCCACGAAAATATCATTTTTATCCGTGTAGATATCCTCGTGATCAATCCAAACTATCGTGTCACCGTAGATATCAGGATACATTGCATTTCCGCTGGTGGTAATCTGAGTTTCTTTTGAGTTGGAGAGATCATACATGTAGATATTGGACATTCCATTCTGGAAGAACTTTCCCCACACTATTCTGTCATTGTAAATTGAAGGGAGGCTGTAAATTATAGGGTTGCACGCATTTCCACTGGTGGAAACTTGAATTCCCTGTTGAGTGGAAAGGTCATATACATAAAGGTCATATACGTAAATATTATAACGGTCTGATTTTTCCAGATATGCTATTCTGTTATCATATATTGCAGAGCTATGTAGTCCTCCGCTGATAATCCGGGTTGTTTCCTGAGTGGAGAGATCATACATGTCGATAATAGAAGGTTGATATGTAACCGATGTAACCCCAGAGCACACAACTATCTTATCGTCGTGGATAGCAAAACTGTATAAATTTTTATTGCTGATGGGTATCTGAGTGTTCTGTTGAGTGGAAAGATTATGTATGACGAGATTGGATCTGTAGGTGTCATGATTGGATCTGTAGGTGTCATTAAGTTCCTCCCACACTATTGTATCTTTATAGATATCAGGACCGCTATCTCCGTTACCTAATGCTGTTCCGTTTGTTGAGATCTGAGTTTCCTGAGAGGTAGATATGTTATACATGTATATGTCGGATTTCCCATTCCGATCTTCCATCCAAACGATCTTGTCACCGTAGATTGCAGGAGAGTTAGCAGTCCCGCTTTTGGAGATCATATATAAATGGCCGGAAAGTTCATACGCATATATGTCAGTTTTTCCATTGTCTCTATCCTCATACACTATCATGTCGTCATAAATATTAGGATCATTCGCTGATCCAAGAGTGAAGATCTGAATTATATTAATTTCATAAGGTAGTTTCTCTTCAGTCACAGTAATCTTAGGTCTCTGGTTTTCATCTGTCCAGTCACTGCTATAGAAAGCGATATAGTTATTGCTCTCTGTGCGTGCTTTTATAAGGATTCCTGTGTTTTCATATTTGCCGATAACATACTCCTCTACCAGGTCTGTTACATCCAGCTCATAGTACCTGTTGTCAGGAAGGGTACTGCCTTTGATGGTTATTGTAGCATATGGAGTATTACCCTGCAAAATACCATTTTTATCATACCAGTCTCCACCCGCATTCCTCCAAGCATCATCTTTGTCTTCTTTATTCCAGCTTATATAGTCTTGGTCCCATGGGAATAGTTTCCATGAAGTTGCCGGCCTGTAAATCTCAATTACAGTGTCTTCTGGTCTTGTTTTACCCGTTGGATAATACCAGTAGAGTGAAAGAACCGCATTAGTAATCCGGGAGTTACTGGTATATTTGCTTAGGTCAAACTGCAATATATCTCTGTATCTGACATTATTCATTCCGCCTACGTCAATAAAGGATGAATCCTTGTAGACGGTGTCAGGAGATGCTTCACGCAAACGGTTGTCAGATACTCCTATTTCGGAAACTATCTCCTCAGAATCTTCGGGAGGTTGATAATTGGTGCTTTCAACATTACAAATTGTTGTAGCTGCTGATGATGTATATGAAAAAAGAATTAAATATAAAATCAGAGCTGCTGCTGCTAAAGATAGCGAATTCAGCTTTTTGTTAGTTATCATATATCTACTCCTTCATCTTTCTTTACTCTGACATTTTAGCATATGTCAGTTTTTTCAAATCCAGTATTGATTCCATGGGCCATTGACAGAAAAAGACCGCTTTCCATGAGAAATTAGTATTCTCAATATGCACTATAAAAACATCAAAAGTCCTTATTTATAATACTTAACACACTTTCTTATAACTTTGGATGGGCGTTAATATCTAAACTCGAGCACTGAAACTTGTTTTACATAAGTTGATCTCAAAACTCAAAATATTTCTTTGAATCCCTTTTGCAGATCTCCTAAAAAGCAAAAATGAAATTCTTCGAATAACAAGCGCAAAAAATGAAAATATCTGGAAGTACTTTCATGCCAATGAAAATTGAAACTAACAGTATGCTAGAAGAGTCATACTTTGAAGTTGTGATGCATGAGAAACATAAAATTAAGTCAGGTTTTGGGACGAGTTCAATGAAAGGTTCTGGGAACAGACAAAGGAAAAAGTCAGAATGCTAAAGGATTTTAAGGAAAGAGTAAAATCCTGGTAACAGAAGGTTTAAAGAGAGAGAAAAGAGTACAGTACTCCCATTCCCGGGTCTCTTCTGCACCGGGGTATGTTAAGAGTATTAATTATAAGAACTTATAGTTGATTGAAAATTACCAGATAGACTGGTTTAATAAACTAAAACTTTATTGATTATTCTCAGGAGCCTGGAATACTGAAAATAGGAATTATTGGTTGCGGTTTTATTGGCGGACAGATTTGCAGAGCAATTGACAGCGGAGAGATTGATGCTGAGCTATATGCCTTATGTGACTCTTCTGAAAGCAAAGCCTTTGGTCTTGCAAAGTCCCTGAATACCTGCAAGCCTGCATATATGAAGATTGAAGAACTTATTAGCAGTGTAGACCTTGTTGTTGAAAGCGCTTCTCAGAATGCTGTCAGGTTTATCGTACCTCAGGCCCTTAAAGCCGGATGCAGTGTAATGGTGCTGAGTGTGGGTGCTCTTGCAGATAAAGAATTGAGAGAAACTCTTTTCGGGCTTGCAAAAAAGCATAACTGCAAGCTTTACTTCCCCTCGGGTGCTGTTGTCGGAATCGATGGTATTAATTCAGCGCATGCCGCCGGGATTTCTTCTGTTACCCTGACAACCAGGAAACCTCCTTCAGGACTTATGGGGGCTCCTTATGTTGTGGAACACGGCATAGAACTTGAGAAGCTCGAAAAAGAGACCATTCTTTTTGAAGGGACTGCCTCAAAAGCCGTAAAAGCCTTCCCCGCAAACGTTAACGTTGCAGCCACTATAAGCCTTGCAGGTATAGGTTTTGAAAGGACGATGGTGAGGGTTATAGCTGATCCATCCCTTTCGAGGAACGTTCATGAAATTAATGTAGAGGGAGAGTTTGGGAAATTCTGTACAAAGGTAGAGAACCTTCCTTCTCCGGAAAATCCTAAAACAAGTTATCTTGCAGCCCTTTCTGCGATCTCAACCCTGAAAAAGATACTTAATCCTGTCCAGATAGGGACCTGAAGCCCGTTAATGTTTCATTCCTGGTGAACATTTGGGTTCTGGTCTTATCTCCAGTACAGATCGTATCTACAATTCAGCCTTGAATTGGAAGGGATAGAGTTCATAAACAAGAGATAGAGTTCATAAACAAGAGATAGAGTTCATAAACAAGAGATAGAGTTCATAAACAAGAGATAGAGTTCATAAACTATAGAAGACACGCAGGGTTATTTCAATTTGATTTTCCCTTTCGTTTTTCCTCTTTTTTCTTCCCTGGCGCGGGTCCTGATAATTTTTTCAGGATAGGAGGCTGGCTGTGTTCACAAATATTATATAGGACGGAAGAGTTAAGCAGGTACATCCCAGGAGACAGCTATATGCGCGAAAAAAGCTTTATGGATTAAATCTTTTCCCTACTGCACTTTTTTACGTTTGATATGCCCCCTCTATTAAAATGCCAGTAAATCAAATATCACCGGAGCTTCCTGAGCTTGAGAACCTCTCTGCTAAAAAATAGCTCTGTTTAATTACTCTAATATTATGGTGGTCCCATGCAGCAAGCAGACCTTACAAAAAGGATTAATGAATTGAAGTTAAAACGAAACGCAGTAATTCTTTCTCATTATTATTCACGCCCCGAAGTCCAGGACATTGCAGATTTTGTCGGTGACTCCCTTGCCCTGAGCCAGGAAGCCGTACGCCAGGACGCTGATGTTATTGTCTTCTGCGGCGTCCATTTTATGGGGGAAAGCGCTGCAATCCTTTCCCCTAATAAAACGGTTTTGTTGCCTGAAATTGATGCTACCTGCCCGATGGCAGATATGGTCAATGTTGAAGGCCTTAAAATATTGAAAGAAAAACACCCTGAAGCCCCTGTTGTCTCTTATGTAAACAGCTCGGCTGCAATAAAGGCAGAATCCTATATATGCTGCACCTCTGCCAACGCTGTGGAAGTTGTAAACTCCCTGGACGCAGACGAGGTCATCTTTGTGCCTGACAAGAACCTGGCTGCTTATGTTGCGTCCCGGACTGACAAGAAAATCATTCCCTGGGAAGGGCACTGCCCGACACACCACCAGATCCTTCGGGAAGATGTCCTGAAAATGAAAGAAAAGCATCCTCGGGCTGAATTTATAGCTCATCCCGAGTGCCGCCCTGATGTCCTTGAACTTGCAGACCATGTGGCAAGCACGCGGGGCATGATCGTACACGCAGAGAGATCGCCTGCAAAGGAGTTTATAATAGGTACGGAGTGCGGGCTTATTCATGGGCTTCTTAAAGCAGTTCCTGAAAAAACATACTACTGCGTCTCTGAATTTGCCTGCTGCCCGAGCATGAAAATGGTCAACCTTGAAAAAGTCCTGACTTCCCTTGAAAAAATGCAGCAAAGAGTAATTGTTCCCGAAGATGTTAGAGCCAGGGCAAAAGAAGCCCTTGATAGAATGCTTGCAGTAAAAATAAATTAATTATTTGAATCTTTTTTCGCTACATTTTGCCGCGTCTATTTTGGCGAAGGCTATTTTTTATCCTTTTTTCCTTAGGGCATAACTCATCCAAGATTTCATAATTTGTCTTCAGAGGAGGATTGTACGTCCTCTCCATTAAAATTTACGATTTTTTAAGACAATGATTGCATTTTAAGCCAAAAATGGGATGTAGTTTTTTAGGGGAATTATTATCCTGATTTATTGAAGGAAAAAAGAAGAAATAAGTTCCAGTTAAAGGATGAATTTCAGAAAACCATATCTTTTTATTTCTTTGCGGTTTGCAGGAAAAATAACATTAAATAAGTGAGGCAGGAAGACCTCACATACTTTTATGCTAACAGTGTTTTCATGCTGACAGTATTTTCATGCTAACAGTATTTTCATGCTAACAGTGGTTTTTATATTTTTTTCTTTAACACACAGTATCCTGCAACAACCAAAAACAGTGGTAGAGCAATTGCCAGAAGCATTTTAGCTGCTTTCATAGGTTCTCTGGCTGTGCCGTCCTTTTTTGAACCTGCCAGGCTTCTCAAAGTTTTCTGCAATTCAGTTTCCTCTCCCTCATACTCTGTTATTGCAAAGAAGGAATAACCAGGGGTTTCCGATTCAAAATAGACGTATTTTTCGTCCTCTCCTGTTTTTATAGTATCAAGAGGTTCCCAGCCTCTATTATACCATTGAAGGGTTATAAAGGATTCACTAACATTATTCTTTTCCATCCATTTTTTCTCAACTTTAAACCCTACGAGTCCGTTTTTAAGGGAAGTTGGGAGTCCTGCTGCGTTTTCTCCTACCCAGATATTTACGTGCTTATATACTTCTCCACGAGGAAGTACCTTGACAAGAGTGGATTTGTCTCTAAGGACTTCAACAACTGTTGTTGTTTTCCTGAATGTCCTTTCAGCATCGTATTCGATATATGTTATGCATGTAACATTTTGCGGGAATTCGTATTTGACATGATAACCACTCATCACGTTTCTGGTAGCAAGCTCCTTTATAGCAATATTTGTGGCAGGCTCGGTAGAGATTCCGCTTCCCATGCCGCTGGAGCCGGAGTCTGAATCTGGGCTTGAACCGGAACTGGAACCGGTATCCGGATTTGCAGTATCACCGGAATCTGGGCCGGATTCTGGATTTGCGGTAGAACCGGGATCTGAACCTGCAGCTGGATTTGCGGTAGAACTGGAATCTGAACTGGAACTCGAACCAGAGCCGGAATTAGAGCTGGAAGTATCACTTACCTCGCTGTTTTCTGTTTCTGGATTGTCAGTACTGGGGCTCCCTGTTCCTGAGTCATCTGTTTCTGAACCATCATCCGCTGGATTATCATCTGTTGAGTCATCTTCATCGGATGGTATATCTCCACCTGATGTTTCATCATTTCCAGATTGATCATCTTCACCTGATGTTTCATCGTTAACTGATGGTATATCTCCACCTGATGTTTCATCGTTTCCAGATTGATCATCTTCACCGGATGTTTCACCGTTATCTGATGGTACATCTCCACCTGATGTTTCATCTTCACTGGATGTTTCATCGTTGCCGGATTGTTCATCGTCTCCAGATTTTTCATCTTCTTCTGATGTCTCATCATCATCTGAGGAGGAATCTTCCGGGTCCGAATTTCTCCAGCTAAAGTATTTTGAACCCAGATCTCTCAGGTTAAATTTTTCTGAATCTCCAGAGTCCGAATCTGAGTCCGAACTTTCAGTTTCTGAGTCTGAATCTCCTGTGTCCACGGCATCCGAACTTCCACTGTCTCCTCCAATATCATCTGCAGCAGATGCCATTTGGGGAGTCATTCCAGGGATTATTAGTATTACCAACAATACATAAATTAAACAACTTAAAAAATGGGGTTTCATTTTTACTGGCCTCCGCCCGCCGTCCATAAATAGAAATGTCTACTGTACACCGTAAGTCCTTAACAATTTATTACATTATTCATACGAACAAAATTTAGAATCTTTCTTAAGTAAGTTTGTTCAATACCTGAGATCTATAAGAGTGAAATTTTATTTCAGGTAGATAATAGCTTCGGATTTTCTTAAAAAAACAGACTCCAGATGATGTATTTATGTAATTTTGCATCTGACAACCGGATAAAAATCCTGACCTCCTCACACAGCCAGAGCTTTTTTATATAAACGCTCAAATCTTATTTTACCGGTATTTTTCTCTCATGAGTATTTTTCTCTCATGAAGCTCTGGATGAATCAGCATGTAAGATTTAATCGTCGTCGTTTTTGGCAAAATTTTAATACTTTATAATGCTGTTTCTTCTGATGTCTGCCGGAATACGAACATATCTTGAGCTCATGAGGTACAAAAACTGCCTGATGGCAGGTTTTGCAGCAGCAATAGGAACTTTAATAGCGTTTAATATCCTCATTTCCGGAACTTCAACTCCAAATTTTGAGGATGCTTTCCCCTTTCTTGATGCAGGCTTAGTATTTCTGGTGGTATTTTTAGTCTCGGGCGCAGGAAATGCGATTAACGATTACTTTGACATCAAAATAGACTCTATCAACCGCCCTGAAAGACCCATCCCTTCCGGGAGGGTAAAAGCAAAAGAGGCTTTTTATTTTTCTTACCTTCTGTTTGCTCTTGGCACTTTGATTGCTTTTTCCATAAATTCTATATGCGGGTCAATTGCTCTTTTTAATTCCCTGCTATTGATCCTCTATGCAAAAACCCTTAAAGGCACTCCCCTTTTAGGAAACCTGAGTATAGGCTACCTTACAGGCTCCGTTTTTTTATTCGGGGCTTCAATTTTTGGATTCGGAGGAATTAAGGCCCTTTCCGTACTTTTCCTGCTTGCTGCTCTTGCCATTACAGCCCGTGAAATAGTAAAGGACATTGAGGACATGGAAGGCGACAGTCTGGAAGGAGCAGACACCCTGCCCCTGAGGATCGGGGCAAAAAAAGCGGGTTATCTTGCGGTGCTTACAGGGCTCCTTGCAGTAATTTTAAGCCCTCTGCCTTATTTCATGTCTGTCCTTGGCCTGCGTTACATTTATCTTGTCTCTCTGGCAGACCTCGGATTTCTTGCAGCCATTATACAGCTCCTCGTCCGAAATAACCCCACTAAATCCTCTAAACTGTTTAAAATAGCCATGTTTTTTGCCCTCATCGCGTTCATTGCAGGGGTATGAACCGAATAAATTTAATAATCTGTCAGGATTTGATCTCTTACAATAAATTTAATAATCTGTCAAGATTTGATCTCTTATTATTCTACCTCTTACTATTCCATCTTTTATTTAGCAGTCAAATTTGACAGAAAAATTTTTACTGGTTTTTTCAGCAGATAGGTCTCTTCCCTGCTACAAGTTCCATTGAAAAGGAATGGATATCGTCAAGTTCTTTTTCTATAACTTCTGCTGCCTCTTTTTCAACGTCATCCGCTGCACCTTTTTTCATTATCAACTGGGCAGTTGCAATCTGGGGCTGGTCAATAGGGGTTCCGATCTCACTCAGGAGCCAGACATATACCTCCGAGACATCAGGCACCTGCCTGTAAATCTCTGCGGCTATCCTGTGGGAGAGGAGATTATAGATCTTTCCTATGTGGCTCACGGGGTTTTTCCCTGCTGCAGCCTCACTGCTTACAGGGCGGTTTAAAGGAATTATCCCGTTTACGCGGTTTCCACGCCCCACCTCTCCGCAGTCTGCGTCTTCTGCAGAAGTTCCGGTAACTGTTGTGTAAATTCCTTCCATCCCCCTTCCAGGCATGTCAAGGGTGTTAAGGGAAGCCGTGGGTCTTGCACATATGCAGGCTTCAGGCTCAGTTCTTTCTTTTTCCGCAAACCCGGCAGTAAACTCTTCTATCCTGTCGTGAAGTTCTATCTTCTTTTTAAAATAGTCATCTTCAGATTCAACATACATGTCCACAAAAGGAGCAGCAACCGTGAGGTGAACATTCTCTTTATGCCTGAGCCCCATGACCTTTATATCTTCTCCCGACTCCGGATATTCTTTCTTGAACCCCCTTGAGTTAAGGTAGCGCTCGGTCTCTAGCACCAGCCTCTCCGTTGAGCTCAGAGGCGCATATCCGACCGCTGCAGAGGTATCGTTTGCCCCGAGTACCTTCCCACCTCTGCTGAAGATGTCAGTAAGTTCTGCAGATCCCTTTTTAAGTTCAACCTGGTAAATGACACTTTCAGCGTCCACAAAACGGAGTTTTTCCGAGAACCATTCTTTTGCCGTGTCAACAGCAAGCCCGGAAACATCGATCTCGGTCCCTTCGTATTCGAAGGTTGCCCTGTCTCCGATTATCAGCCTCATAGGGCTTACAACCCTTCCCCCCAGAAATTTTCCTTCTACCTGCCCTGCAACAAGCATACCCTTGTCTATGTTGTGGTGCAGGATGGTTCCGAAAGTCTCAAGGTATTTCTGGCTCAGGTTTACGGAAATCTGTTCCATAATTGCATCGCAGATATAGTCCGGGTGCCCGAGCCCTTTTCTTTCAACAACCTCTACCTTTTGCCGGTAGACTTCCGAAGCTTTCAACTCTTCTATAACAATATTTCTCAAAGTCTTTCCCCCCAGATTGCCCTTAAGGGCGCAGTAGATGCCGATTTGATGTTACGGATATGGTCCAAATAGTTCATCCATATTTGTTAATGACCTGTAACTCCTATTTATCAATAAATATTCCTGTGACGCGGTCAGAGATTCCTTCTGCAAATATAATACATGGTGGGCAGGATAGATAAAGACAAACATGTTAATAACGTACCTCTGGCTAGCAGCTGCCCAGCCAGGCTTCATGCCTGATTACCAGAGCCTGACAAATCCTTTTAGTGCCTGTTAAATGAAGTCCGCGTCATCCGAATAATCAATTCTCTTTCTATCCTCGTCCTCCTGTTCTTTTACAACTTCCGGGCCGTGCCTGAGGTATTCTTTAATCATCATTGGGAAGGTGTTTGCAGGCACGAAGCGTACTCCGAGCTGCTCTGCCCATTTTTCAATTCCATAGTCACTTGCTATGACTGCAGCATCAAGTTCTTTTGCAAGGATCAGGACATCAATATCCGGAGCACTGTCAAGAATCCCGTATCTCAGAGCTGCTCTGTACTTGTTCCTGAATTTGCCGATTATTCCCCCTATAACCTCTCTTTCAACCTCTTCCCTGTACTCTTTTTTCTTATTTTGCGGATTTTCCATAAAGAGACATTCGGTTGCAGCTTCCCATATTGCATCTTCCGCAACTCCCATCCCGCGGTTAATCCTTTCTCTCATGTAAGAGACGTATTCATGGAAAATCTGTGAGGTTACATCCACTCTATATCGGTCAGGAGATTTTTTTACGAGCCAGGTATCTATCTTCGCAACTACCTCTCTGTCGCAACCGTTACGGCTTGCAAATTCGTACATCTCTTTGTATACCGATGGATAAGGGACATAACAGCTTATCCCGAAATGCAGGCGGGCTTCGGCTATAAGGTCGAGTATCGTTTTCATCCCTTCACAGAGGGATGTATAACCCATAACCTCCCTGGTCTGCAGATCCGTCAGTGCCGTTGTGTCCAGCACAAATCTCTGCTTAAGCATTTTTTCGAGTCCTTTTATTATCTTTTACCCTTCTTATATATTGATCAAGGGGCAATAAAATTCTTTGTTTTACGCTAATTCGCTTTATTTGATCTAAATGGATAACTGTATATAGTTTTAAAGCGAATAATTCTATAGGGAAGTTTAAACCAGAGCTGAAAAGCGGTTTGAAACATATTTTCGGAATTTTTTAGATAGGATTACTCTTGTCTGAGCGCTTCAGGCATTTCCTGGTTTACATTGTAACAATACTTACTATGTTTCTTGCCGTTTTGACTTTGCTCAGTCTCGGGCAAAGCTTCTCTCTGCTGAAACCCGGAAATCTCATACTATCCGGCAGGGTGAAGGATTCGGAATAATAGGTGCGCACTGAGTCTGAGTAGAAATCCAGGAAATGGATCGGCTCTATATAAGGAAAACAGGCAAAGAATGGGGAATTTGATGAGTGCAAACGCAGAAAGTTCGGAAACCTTTGTAGACTCAGCACAGGGTTTTGTGAGAAATCCTCTTAGGAAGGGAGGCAGCGCAATGAAAGAATACTGTAATATCTGTGGTCGAGAACTGCTTGAAGATGTGCTAGTAGTTGATACCAGTCTCGATATGAAACCGATTAAATTTAAGGACGTTCAGGGAGATAAATTTGATCTGATATGCATTGAATGTGCAATTGATTCGGTTGAAAATCCACCTTTTGTATGCACAAGGTGCGGACAGCCAATTGAATTTAATGAAAAATTCTATGTGGTCAGGGAAGCGACAACAAAACCAGGCGGACCGAAAGTAGATTTCAAAGAGACATGCATTGGAGATAAATATATCTGCCGCACATGTTTCGATGAAACGATGAACCCCGAATATGATGAAGAGAAAGAAGTCTAAAAAATATTTGATATAACGCCTGCGGTAGAGTACTATGCTCTACCCATAATTTTTTGATGGCTGAATTTCTCAGCCTGTTATCTTTTGTTTCTTTGCTTTTTTATTTGATATTTTTAAATTCTATTTCTCTTTTAAATTATATCTTTCTTTTAAATTACATATTTTTAACTATGTATTTTGAATTATACATCTTTAAATTATATATTTTTGAATTATACATCTTTAAATTATATGTTTTTGAATTACTCATTTTTCGCTATGATATACGGGCTTTCCTGAGGATGCGTGAACTTTAATTCTATGAAGGCATAAATGTGATACAATAAAAATGTAAAAATTCTCTACTATGAAAATTCATGTTTTATGAACCTTCATGTTTTATGGATCTGGAGCAAATTAACTCCTGAATTTACTCTATTTATAGTTTTAAGGGGGAAGTTGATTGAACGGAAGCAGTATAATCGAATTTGAGGACATGACCTGGAGCCAGCAGGTTGAGGATTCCAAAAAGCCCGTTGTTGTGATGTTTTACAGCCCTGCATGCCCATATTGCAAAGCTATGGAACCATATTTTGAGGAATATGCTAAGGAATACGGTTCTTCGGCAGTTTTTGGCAGAATAAATATAGCAACAAACCCGTGGACTGCAGAAAAATACGGGGTTCAGGGCACTCCTACCTTCAAGTTTTTCTGCCATGGAAGACCTGTATGGGAACAGGTAGGCCAGATCTATCCTTCAATACTGAAAAATGCTGTCCGGGATATGCTTCAGCACGGTGAGGAATGCATAAGAAAAAGCACCCCTGTAGGGCAGGACATTACAGGATACGTATAATTCATGTTTACTGTGACGATTCATGTTTACTGTGACGATTCAGACCCACTGTGATGATTCGGGTTTACTGTAATGATTCAGGCTCACTGTGACCTCTTCTTTCTATTTTCTTTTTCTTTTTTCTCTGTATATTTCTTTCTTTACCAGCCCGTATTCGTCAAAAGTGGTATGAATCGTGCTGAAAATACTGAATGCAGTACTCATGGACGTGGAAACATAAAGAGCAATCATTATTGAGATCTGATACTTGATTGCAAGCATCGGGCTTGCACCTCCGAGGATCTGCCCTGTCATCATCCCTGGAAGAAAGACAAGCCCTGCAGTTGCAATGTTGGCAAGGGTAGGCTTGAGAGCGGAGCGAAGGCATTTTCGAATATAAGGTGTAAGGGCTTCGTACCTGCTCGCCCCGAGAGAAAGGTTGTAAAGGTATCTGTTTTCGTTTCTGCGTATATCCTCGTAAAATTCTCCCATACCAACAATATTGCCCCTCAGCGAATTGCCGAGAATCATGCCTCCTACAGGGATCAGGTAGCGGGCTTCCAGGAGGTTTCCAAGGTCAAGCACGAATTCGTTGAAGTAGAGCAGCACACTTATATTTGCTGCCATAAAGGAAAGAACAACAGGCAGAAGTAGTTTTTCCATTTTAAGCTCTACATTTTTTATAGTCGTGTAACTGGCAATTACAACCATTCCCAGAACCCACGCCATGTTCAGAGCTCCGTTGTTCAGGTCAAAGACATAGGTCAAAAACACTCCTGCCATAACGAGCTGGACTGTCATGCGGGAAACCGCATCTATTGTTGCCCGGGAAATACGAAGCTTTATTCTGTAACTGATAGCCAGAGGAATTATAAGCAGCAGAAAGCAGAGCAGCAGGGAAGTTATCGATATATCGGGGCTTGCCATTTGAAAATTCCTCTTTTCATTTTTTCCTGACTCTATTGACTCTATTTTTGTTATCTTTCCTGTTCTATCATTACTTTTCTTTTATTACTTTTCTTTTTAAGGCTCAAACTGCGTGCATTCACGAGAGAAACTGCATTTTCTAAACTGGTCCTATGAACTGGTTCTCTGAACTGGTTCTATTTCAGCTATTAATATGATCAGTTCCGTTTTTCCCTATTTCCACAATTTCTACTTCCTTACTTTCCCATTCCCGGTCATGAGATACTATGAAAAGCGTCCAGCCCGCTTGTTTAAGGAAGCTGTCGGCAACTTTTTTCTTAAGCCCGGAGTCAAGAGCCGAGGTTGCTTCATCCAGAAGAAAAATATCTCTTTCAAGCAGCAGAGCTATTAAAATCCCTATCCTCTGCTTTTCTCCCCCTGAAAGGTTCTCAAAGTTTTTGTCGAGTATATCTTTTTCCAGCTCGAGCTCATTCATAAACATATGCAGTTTTTCAGGTTTCATCTTTTCCCGGTTGGGCCTGTAAGAATTAACTTCTTCAAGCAGGGTTTTTACAGGTCCCTCCCCGAGGTCCGTGTCCTGGGAGACATAGGCTACCTCTTTTCTGACCTGCCAGGCTACCTGAGGGCTCAGGGGCTTACCTCGGTAATAAACCGAGCCTTCGGACAGTTTCTCAAATCCCATAAGTATTTTTATCAGGGTTGATTTGCCGGTTCCTGATTTCCCTTTCATAAGGACCTTTTTTCCTCTGGGAATGCAAAGAAAAAAGTCGGAAAGAACTTTTTTTCTTCCGAAGCTTATGCCGGCACTTTCATACCTTATTATCTCGTCCTGCATTTTTTACCCTGATTCTTATTCTATTAAATCTATAAAAACATCTCCAATATGTTATTCTGTGTATACTGTCCGCTTTTCTCCAAGTTTTTAAAACAGGTTTCCCGGGTGTTCTTGAAGAGAAAGTTTATCTATACTGAGGTGTTCACTTAAAGCAGCATATAGTTACCTTGTACGAATACTTCAGGCTGGTTAACATGCTACCTGTTTATTTATCCGTGACAGGCTGCAATGTATGCTTATATCCTGCACATTTTATTCATTACAGTTTAACACGATTACATTTAATAATCTTGTAATTTCTGAGGAACAAAAATGGATTTTGGAGCTTCTGCTAAAAATCTCAGTACTCCGGTCAAAGGGGCAAAAATAGTCCCGAATATGACTGTAGACGAACTTGTAACAGAGTACGCCGGCTGTGCCTTTGGAGCAGGCAGGCTGGCTGAAGCTGTGGACATTTATTATGAAATGCTGGCTTCCGGGAAAACTACGAAATTTTTCGGGCTTGCAGGAGCAATGACACCTGCTGGCATGAGGAATATCATCGCAGACCTGATCCGGGACGGATATATAGACGTGCTTGTTACAACAGGCGCCAATATGGTTCACGATACCGTCGAAGCCCTCGGACTTCACCATTATAAAGGTTCGGACTGCGCAAACGATATTCAGCTCAGGCATGAATGTATTGACAGGATCTATGATGTTTACCTTCCTGACCAGCATTTTACTGATCTTGAAGAGTTCCTTCAGGGCGTTTATTCCGGGCTTCCGCAGGAAAACCTCTCTATCAGGCAGGTCCTTACCGAAATAGGAAAAAATCTGGACGATGATTCTTCTATCCTGAAAACAGCTGCCGAAATGGGAATTCCGGTCTACTGTCCCGCCCTTCAGGACTCCGTAATAGGCCTTCAGGCCTGGCTGTACAAAGAAGGAAATCCTCTTCATGTGGATGCTTTTGCGGACATGCATGAATTCATGGATATCTGTTATGGGGCTGAAAGTGCGGGTGCGATGCTGCTGGGAGGAGGAGTTCCCAAGAACTATATCCTGCAGTCCATGCTTGTAACTCCCAGGTCCTTTGATTATGCAATCCAGCTGACAATGGACCGCCCGGAAACAGGAGGCTTGAGCGGGGCAACTCTTGACGAAGCCCAGTCCTGGGGGAAGGTCGGGGAAGATGCAAAATCAGTTACCGTATATGCAGATTCAACAATTACTCTCCCGCTTATAGTCTCTGCTGTGAGGACGCGCCTTTCAAAGAGGTGAGCTTATGGAACGAAATACATGTATGATCCTTGCCCTTGATGTGACTGAGAGGGAAGAAGCGCTGAAGATTGCAGAAAATGTCCGGGAATTTGTGGATGCAATAAAAGTGGGATACCCTCTAATTCTTGCCACCGGGCTTGATATTATTAGAGAGCTTGCCAGATTTGCCCCGGTCATAGCTGACTTCAAGGTTGCAGATATCCCTAACACCAACCGTCTTATCTGCGAACAGGTCTTTAAAGCCGGAGCCGATGCGGTCATTGTGCAGGGCTTTACTGGCAGGGACAGCCTTGATGCCTGCATTGAAGTTGCTTCCAAATACGGAAAAGATGTTTTTGTTGTAAGCGAAATGAGCCACCCGGGAGGAGCCGAGTTCCTGCAGTCAGCAGCAGAAGCGATTGCAAAAATGGCAGTTGAAGCCGGAGCTTTCGGGCTTGTTGCTCCAGCCACACGTCCGGAAAGGGTAAAAGAGATAAGAAAAATTATCGGAGACAGGCTTACCATTATCTCTCCGGGTGTGGGTGCCCAGGGAGGAAAAGCCTCTGACGTTATCTCTGCAGGGGCAGACTGGGTGATTGTAGGAAGAAGCATTTACAAGGCGGAATCTCCAAAAGAGGCTGCCTGCGAGATTGCTGAAGAAATTCAGGCTGAGCTCCGCGGAAAGTAATAAAGAATATTTTTGCTGAATGAATATTTTTTGGATTGATTGATTGATTGATTGATTCCATAGAAATTTTAAACCTAAAATACGTGCCTGTGATGAAAAATCTGGCTGATTCCATGATGAGCCCTATGAGTTCTGAGGCACGGAAATTATCCTAATTTTAAATTTATTTCAAATTTAAAACTATTCCGAAGAAGGTTTATGCTACGTTTTCCTTGATAAGAACCTATCCGGTAAGTAGACAATTGCCTCTA
>Ga0265295_1004927_pt1 | contig 17530 bp, 25 predicted proteins | sample Munlansysbiofilm_FD_192503 | JGI IMG/M metagenome (GOLD analysis project Ga0265295, IMG submission 192503) | Leachate microbial communities from a municipal landfill in Southern Ontario, Canada - Methane capture system biofilm | ecosystem: Engineered > Solid waste > Landfill > Unclassified ...
TACGCAGAAAGTCTAGGGGTAACAACCTCTTTTTACTATTCCAATAACACCATTGACCAAAACCACCTTCCGCTTAAATATTTCGACGATTTTTCACTAGATTTTCCATGTTAACCAAAAGGATTTCTTTTTGGGCAATAGCTTTTACCTTTTGGTTAACTAAAGGTATCAACCTCTGCCACTTGAAAAAGTAATATATAATCCTGACTTTGACAGGACGTTGTGTAAATGCTGATTCCGAAGTGTGATCTCTGATGGTTCGGGGCAAAGAAAATAGAAGCGTTCTGAAATATTCTCCAATTTCAACACGATGAACCATCGATATTGGGTGTTCGGGATATTCCGGGGGTGAAAGCAACGTGAACGCCCATCAGGAACGGTGAGAAGAGACTGCCGAGGGTTCCGCGCAGCGGAACAGGTCAACTGTCAAATCATTCGTTGTCAGAATGTTTTGGCAGATGCTTCTGTTAAAGTCAGGCTGTAAGGAAGTATGGTAATATTCAATGGCATTTTCGTGGATATTGAAGGCCTTTGTATGAATGAAGCATAACAGGCATAGATATGGGAAATGCACTATTCTGCTATAGTTTGATTCATACGCAATCGCTTATCCTGACTAAAAACTACAGAATCGTTAATGGCCATGGTATCAGCCTTTAATATTATGGCAGGTAAAGATTCCAAGATTCTTCTAGTAATTCAGAATCGACGTATCCAACTGGCAACGGTGGCCCTGGCGTTGTTTCACATCCATAATACAATGAAGAAGACCCTCCCGTTATATCATTTGAAAAAGTAAACACACACTCATCTGGATTTAGTTCAATAAAGTCATCTAATTTCAGTGCAGACATTACATGGTTGTCGAACACTATAATTCCTGATTCGTATCCATTTATCGCCATAATTGAAGAGTACAATATTGAAAAATCTTCACAGTCTCCTTTACCATGATATATTGTTTGAGATGTGAACGCAATGTAATCTGGAATCCCGTATAATTCAATATCCTAACAGTACATAAAATTAGAATGTATAAAACATAAAACGAAATTAGCAAATGACTGATCGCCGTCTAGATTAGACTTATCGAATACTGACTTAAGTTCTTTGGAAATATAATTTACACACAAATTACCATCTGAAGAATATTCCATAAACGAAACGATGTTTTGTCCACGCAAACCAATTTCTTTAGATGGAACCCTTTCCACAAAAAGTGAATTATAATATTCAAACTCTTCTTCTTCCATAGTCACGCTTATTTCATAAGGTATTCCTAGATATTCCCAGCTATAATTTATTGTGCCAGGTTCTTCAGAACCATTATCGCCATTATCGGTACTCATCTCCATATCGAAAATAAAACCAATAAAACATACGAAAAGTAAAGATGCCGCAAGCAATATGGCTGCAGTCTTATTATTTGGCACATTAGCGCATCTTTGTTTCCCGATAAAATTATATCTTAATGATTTCCAGTAATTAATGTAACACAAATATAGAAAAACAATAGTGTGGTAAAGTTTAAAGATATAAACTTAACATCGCCATAATATTATATTCCGGGCAATTGAAAGAGTCTTATATATGCCTGCTGTTAACAAACATTGAGCCGGGAGCTAAACCGTTCAATGATTATTCAACAGGACGACGTTGGCTCCCCCCTTGAACCAGTGGAGATTGTAATATTGTCTCGTATTACTGAGAGCTGTGAGGGAAATACGTATGAGCCAGCGGATTAATTACTTAGTTTATTTCTTTGGATCGATACTTGTAGGGATGGGTATTGCCCGCTTTATTGCAAACATGGCTATTTTCGGTATTCATTTGAGCATCGAATATATGGTGCCGAGTTTGATTATAGCCTTGGTGGGCCTGCTAATGTTGACGGTGGGAATCCTCTCTATGAAAGAAAATATGAAAAGTGCGACAATCTACTCGATTCTACTTATCTCATGTGTGATGGTAGGGATATTCATATATTATGTTTTATTCGAATCTAGTATCTGGAAGAAATTTCTCTCTTTGACTGTAGCTTCGGTATCAGTGACCGTTATTTCTCACAAAATGTGTGCAAAAACGGGCACATATGACATAATGAATAAGCTCAATCCTTGGTACAGGGGCCGGGTTGATAGATAAGAGGAAAAATGGGTATAATTGAATTTGACAATGTAACGAAGGTTTACGGATCTTCGAGAAAAAATGTGGCCATAGATTCATTGGACCTCTCAATAGAGAGAGGTAGTTTCGTAGGTATAATGGGTCCAAATGGTGCAGGGAAAAGTACAGCATTGAAAATTCTTACGAATATTACAATTCCAACATTCGGTTCAACAAAAATACGTGAAATCGATGTATATAAGAATCCAGGATACGCCCTTACAGGTGTCGGGTGTTTAGTAGATTTGCCCGGGTTTAATTACAGTCATACCCCTCGCCAGTTTTTTATGAGTATGGGCGCTCTAATCGGCCTGAGCCGCGAGGAGACGGATTCGGAAACAAAGCGGATATTGGAACTCATGAAGATGAGTCAATGGGCGGATCAAAAGATTAAGAAATTCTCAAAGGGCATGAAGCAACGCATAAGCATAGGGCAGGCCTTCATGGGGGAACCCGAAATTATGATCTTTGACGAGCCCATGTATGGTTTGGACCCCCTTTCAGCTGCCACAGTATCAGATATTTTGGAGGGTATGAGGAGAGATGGAGGCAGAAATACAGTCCTTATGGCAACCCATAATTTCTCAGATATAGGCACAATATGTGATTCTGTCGCTGTCTTGAACAAAGGGAAACTGGTTGCACATAGCAGCCTTGAATCATTTTATTCTGGAAAGAAACTAAGCGAGATAACCGTGAAGACCGTACTTCCGTTTTCGAAAAAAGACATAGATGACCTATTTTCCGAAAAATACGTGAAGGACATGATAACTCACGACAATGAAGCGAAGGTAACGATCGAAGCAGGAAGGATGAACAAATCATGCCTTGTAAAAAAGATCATAGGGATGGACGTGGGGGTTACCGAGATAGTAGAAGAAAATGAAATGAGTAAGGCCTATGAAGAAGTTTTAAGGAGGTCAGAAAATGCCGATTGACGCGACACTCCAATTTAAAAGGGTCTTAGAGTATGAAATAAAGTCCACGTTTACGAACGTCAGGTTTATCTTCATTTTTCTTTTGACTTTGGTTTTATCCATTTTTACAACTTACGCTGCTCTGACAGCAGCAGATGTCTCTGTGAGAGACGTAATAACATCCACTGTCTTATTTTCATTCATTATTGTATATCTGCCGGCGATAGTATTGGTACCCCCCATACTATCATCCGAATATGAGGATAAATCCTTCCTATTTATTGCGTCTAAGCCGTATAGCAGAACAAAATATCTATTCACAAAGGCTGTCTCCATCATTTTTTTACAAATGATTGTATTGCTGATTTATTTTATCGGAGGTGCGTTCGCCTCAATATATCACTTGAATTATATCCCGGAGCATTTGATTGTTGATTTCCTGTTGATCGCTTTAGCTATATTCGCATTTACTGGCATCTCCACTCTGATAAGTACTGTGACGAACAGCTCTGCAGCCTCTGTAATCACATCCCTAATCCTGATTATACTCATGGGATACCTTGTCCAATACTCCACAGATATCAGCTTCTTGAGTTATCTGCCAACAAGCATAGTCAACGATATCAGTTTCGGTAACGGAAACTTTTCACCGGATATTCCCTGGGAAACGTTTATATCTCATTCTTTGACCGCCGCATTTGCATTGATCATTACAGGTATCGTATCTTTCATCATTGCGAACTATGCTTATTCCAGAAGAGAAATGTGATTTAAATCGAATTGAAAAACAGAAGAGTTTATGATGAAAATGCCTCAAATATTCTTCGATGATGTCTCCAAGGTTTACGGATATACAAAAAAACATCATGCTCTTCAAAATTTTGTACTTTCTTTGGAAAGGGGGGAATTCATGGGCCTTGTGGGTCCGAACGGTTCGGGTAAGAGCACCGCCCTGAAGATACTTACAAACGTGGCATTTCCCACAAGCGGTAGGGTTGAAATCAACGGAATATGTGTCAATGAAGATCCCGAAGGGGCCCTTAGTGGTGTCGGCTCCCTTGTGGACGTACAAGGTTTCGATACATATCACACCCCGCGCAGTTTTTACAAGTATTGTGGAACGCTGATAGGATTGGATAAAGAAACTATCAGTAGTGAAATCGATAGGGTCCTCAACTCACTGGATATGGATAAGTGGGCAGATTGGAGGATTAACAAATTCTCAAAGGGTATGAAGCAGAGGATTGCATTGGGACAGGCATTGTTGGGTGACCCGGAAATTTTGGTAATGGATGAACCATTGTCGGGATTGGACCCAGACTCTAATGAATCGATATCGAAGATGCTGGCTTCATTGAAGAACGAGATGAATAAAAAAACTGTGATAATGACAACACACAATTTATCTGAAGTATATCGGCTGTGTGATTCCATCGCAGTCATCGATTCCGGAAGACTTGTCGCTAAAAAGTCGATAGATGATCAAGGTCATCAGGAAAGATCCATTAGGATGAGGGTTAACTCTCTCCAACCGTTAGGCGATGTAGATATCTCAAGGCTACAGTCTGAAGATTTTATATATAAGGTCGAAACAGGAGGTAATGAAACGATTATCTCAATCTCCAATGATGAAGAGAGTAAATCGCGTCTTATCACGCTTCTTGACAGATTAGGTATTGAAATATATGAGATAAGCGAAGAAGAAGATTACATCGAAAAATATCGGGAACTATTGAAATCAGGAGAGCACCCCCAATGAATGTGCCCAGATTTTTCCGTTTAGTCGGAAACGAGATTGAAAGGATGGCGGCTGTAAAAAACTCCCTTTTGGTGATTTTTACATTCATCATTTTACTTCTGATGCAAATTAGTACAATATTCACAAAGGACCTCGGCCCCGAGGCGATGACATTTTCTACGATAATCTCGGCCTTGATACTAATGGTCGTGGGGATAGTGGTTTTTTCATGTCCAGCTTTCTCTTCTGATTTTGAGAACAAATCCTTTATTTTCATTGTTTCAAAACCAATCAAAAGGACGACATATTATTGGTCAAAGGCAACTGCGACATTATTGGTCCAGACTCTTACGATATCGGTATTCTCCTTAGTCTCGATGATTTTAATTATGATTGCTTCAGGATCGTTCCCGGTAAGATTATTCATATTTCTGCTGATGGCCATAGCGATGAATTTCTTCTTGAACGGGATGGCGCTTCTATTCAGCTCGATAATAAACAAGAACGTTATCTCTATCATTCTATTTTTCATCGGATTTGGAATCATCGCAGCTGTTGGTCTATCGTTGCCAGACAATGCTTTAATCAAATTACTACCTAATTATTCTACGCTCATCAATATGATTGGCGTTTCCTCACCGTTGGAGGATGTTCTTATGATGACCCTCAAGTCGATTGTATTTCTGTTAGGTCTGGGCATCATTCTTAATTACTTTGCTGCTGTGCTTTATTCAAAAAGAGAGGTATAATTCAAAGTCTGACTCACATGAGGTTAACTGACCCCCACTAGATTTTATTGTTTTCTGTGTTTAAACCGTGTTTTCGCCCAACGAATTGGGTATAAGAAATCATCAAAGTAGTCTGCCTGGGCGCTTTGACACTGGACCATATTAATTTTCACACAATAGCTACTCGACGATACGCCCAAAAACAAAAAACATTTCACCCCCCCTCCGTTCGGCCAGATTTATATGCGGGAACAGGCACCTCCTGGTTTTCTTGCCGTTTAATACATCATTAATTGTCTGTATCTTGTTTCATCCTGTCCCCTTGCAATGAAATCATAAAGAACTTCGGAATGTAGCTTCAAGTAGGGAACATTTATTTCATCCGCTTAAATTACCCCTTTTTAGTATGAACAACATATTCTAATCAATAGATTCCGGACCCGAGACCCTCATAAAAATTATTATTAGAAGAATTCTGTCGCAAAGGAGTACCTAAAACTATACAACCAGAATCCAGTAACTTCGCATTATCAAACTATACGTCGCTGCTGAGCCCAAAGTGCCAAACCTGAATTAATAAAGCCCACAGCCTTCCTGAGAATAATATCTGTACAATAAATTCATTTTGAGCCTGTAACAGTCAAGAACAGACAAATTATAACTTGAAAGGTTTGGTAAGGGGTTTCGCGCATCTTTGACATCAATGGCCTATCTTTACACCACTATCACTGAGAATAACTATCAATAAGCACAGGATCCTTAGGAAGTACGATTTTATGTCCAAATAACCAGTGTATGCTATATACAGCAACTTTAAACACCCACCCGTTGCTGATATCGATATTGTCTTTGATTATATCCGATATGACGCCACCGATTATTACACCAACGAATGCACCTATTACTGCGCCAACAGGTGTTCCTCCGAACATTGCAGTAACTGCTCCGGTTATTATTGCTCCTGCACCTGCGGGCCCTACTTCGACCAATGCATTCATCGTCACGCTGTCAAGATAAATGTAATAACCAGCCTGTCCTCCCTGTTCCCAATGTTCCTTTCCCACTCTGCCCTTATCGAGCGTGTCGTCAAAGTTTGCGACAAATGAGTCGGTTTCGGGGACATAGGATATCGTAATCACCTTGTATGAGGTGTCACAGTCAAAATTTACAATCGAGCTCCCGAGTTGCTCCATGACATATTGTTCCGAACAATACTTTTCAAGTTTCTCTGTACCATAATTATCTATATAATTCACGATACCAAACTCGTTAACATAGTTCTCTATCGATGCCTGCTCTTTTGATGCATCATCACTTGACGAGTCATATGTTGATAAAGGAATCGCCACCGACATAAGAGCAACGCACAAAGCTACAATTACCATTTTTTTCACTGGATTATACCTCCAGTTAATTAACGGCTATTTATGTATTTAACAACAATGGTATGAAAAATAGCGATTTTCTTAACCTGGGTATTCGAGGACAATAGTACAATATACATAATATGGCAATAAAAAAGAAGGACATGATCGAAGCTACTATCGAGGCCTTTTCTATTTGCGGAGAAAAGCAGTTATTAGACGATGTAACGAAAGGTGTCAACCGTTCAAAGACGTAGATCATACAGTATTGCAATAACAAAGACGATCTGATGTCCAATTGTTTTGATGAAATATGCCATGAGATAAAGACACCTTTATCCTGCGTTCCATTTCCAACCGATTATTCGACTGGACCTATGGGGAATTTTCTTGACAGAATGTGGTAGCATTATTTCCAGTATCTAATAGATGATCCAGAACACGCAGGGCTATTAATTCAATATTCAACAACACATCATCAATTGCCATCCGGTTGCGTCTCACCATTGATTTCTCCTTTTGAATTATCTATTGAAAAAACAACAGGTAATTGCTTACGCGATGACTTTGGAAAGATACTGAAAGATCTATACGACAATTATTGGTCCAAAGGCGTTGATGATTGGAACAACAATTGTGTTCCATGTCCATATAGGTACAATTGCCGTTCATGCAGGAAGTATTCCGGTTTGAATTGTGACTATAATTTGGAGGGTGCAACATGGAGATAAAAGTGAACGGAGTCAGTAAAACGATATCCGGCAAACAGGTATTGTCCGGAGTATCATTTGATATTGGCGATGCCGAATGTGTCGGTCTGGTCGGCCCTAACGGTGCCGGAAAGACGACATTGATCAGATCCATGCTTGGACTTTATGCTGTGGATGGGAAGATACTCTACAATGGCGTGGATGTGAAGGACATGGACTTCCTGAAAAGCAAGGTGTTCTTCATGTTGGACAATTTTGGACTATTCAAGGAACTGAATGTTCACGACAATCTGGAATTCTTTTACAGAGCATACAACGGCCCACGTATAGATAGAAAGGAGATGGGTGCGAAGATCGAAGACATTCTGCACGACATCAACCTTTCAGAACGCTCGAATGATACGGTAAAATCATTATCCAAAGGAATGAAACAGAGATTATCTTTGGGAAGGACCATGGTATCTTCGCCCAGCACGCTGATACTCGACGAACCGTTCTCATCCCTGGACGTCGAGGGGCAATTGTTCTTGGTGGATCATTTGAAAAAACTAAGAACGGCGGGGACAACTATTTTGATAAGCTCCCATGATCTCGGTCATTTACAGAAGATATGTGATTCGATCGTTTTCATCAAAGAAGGAAAAATGTTGAAGAAGATGGCATTTACCGAATACGACAGTGTCGAATCGGCATACATCGATCTGATGATAGGCAACAGAAATGAATGAATTTGGCAGGCAATATGTGGAGTACGTCCATTCTTTGACGCAGAGACAGTACCGGGCAGGTCTGCTGATATCTATGATACTGCCTGTCATCGTAGTACTTCTGTTCAGGAATACCGAGATCGTATTTCTTTTGCCGATTGTATTCTTTCCGTTCATATCACCGAGAGGCATTATACAAAAGATGCGGTCAGATAATCTTCAGACCTGGTTATGTCTGTCCGGCGATCTGAAAGATGTGTTTGCCAAAATGATATTCATGACCCTCAAGCGTGTGGCAGTGCAATTGTGCGTCAGTCTATCGATGTTGATGTTGTCCTACTACATACTTCACGGCATCGATATCAGTCCATTCAATCTGATTTACACATTGCTGCTTATGGCCTTGATATTGATAATGAACGTTCTGATGTGGATCTTGTACGCGAGACTGAATAAATCCAGAGTCCAAATCATTGAGATGATATCGATGCTCATTGTTTGTATCTTACCGGTCGCGACAATATTCATTGATACATCGTATTTCATCGCTGTAATCGGAGTGACGGACGTACTATTGGCATACTGTTCACTTCATTTGATAAACAATTTGACGGTCAATAAGGAAAAATTCATAGAAGGCGATTGAATGAATGTGTTGATCTGGAAGAAATGTAAAGAGATAAGGAACTCCCCCATGCGGGTTGTTGCCTTCATCATGTTGGCTGTGTTGTTCGCATTGGCATTTGTCAATCTTTCAGGATTGCAATTGAACATCATATTGTGGGCATATCCGATAACGATGTGTTTTATAGCCGCGTTTGTCCTGTTCAATGTAGATGACATTGCACAGGCGATACTGTATAGAGCAATGGGGATACGGATGCGTTCATTATGGATCAATAACTGGGCCTTCATATCTCTGCTGTCATTCGTCACCGCAGGGCTGATCATGCTCATATACGGAATCATCTCGTCTTGGGATTTCGACTTGTCCATGGTTGTAAATTATTTGCTATCATTGCCCGTGATTGTTGCGCTTTCCGCTTTAAGCACACTCCATTACAAAGGAAACACGAAGATGGAAGTATTGATTGCAAGCGTATTTTCGATTATCAATCTGGGAATGCTGATGTTGCCGTTCATTCTTCCCGTGGTCCACATCAACAACGCTGCAATCGCAATAATTGCCATATTGTCTATGGTAGGTTTCATCATTTCTGTGTTATATTTCTCATCGAATTACAACGAGGATATCGTTCGCAATACTGAGATGTTTGCCAAGGCATATGATGATAAGTTCCTCGGTGATGAATGAATGAAGAAACTAAATGAGGGTTATATAAACCGCGAGAATCTAGAACTAATATTGAGACAATATGAATCGTACTATTATTCCGATGAAGTACGTGATTGCACTGAGCGTGAAGATGAATTATTGAACTTAAGGTCCGTGAACATGGATAAATGCTTCCAGGGACCTGAAGCACGGGATCGGCCGGGACCGGCCGGGTGCACAAGCGAAACGGCCATCGAAGCAGGATTTTGATCGGTTTCCCGGCCCTTTTCTGCATGCCTATGGTATGGTTCCCTTATCCCCGATACCGTAATGCAACAGCGGAATCTTTGTGCGAAGAACCGAGCCCGTTCCCGCTTACGGTTTCGGTGCCGAAAGGGGGACTGAAGAGGGCGCATTTTCAGCAATTTCGGGAAGCTTGTCCGTCTTGTCCGGGGGCAAAAAGCGCCTGAAAGGGTGCCGGAGGCACCCGGTCAGGCTACGATAGGGTCTTTCTCGGAATGAAAACCGCTAACAGAGAACGGCAACCGCACCTGCAAAACCAGCATGTCTAGCGGACGCTGGGTAATTCAGATACCGTAAGTGTCAAACTCAGGTTAAAATCAGTCAAATATTATCTAAATACGCCTCAGAAGATAATGTCGCGACCTCTCGACGTCAGATCGGGCGGTCGGACTATACTCAATGTCAAAAACACAGACCAATAGAATCATGGCACTCGTAGCCGTCTCCCTTCTTTTTGCGGGAGGCGGGTCGATGTTCCTCATGTCCGGTATCGACGAGGCTGAGGCCGCCACAGCGACGGAGATCACGATTGCCCCCGGAATGCGATACACCTACACACCTACGTTCCCAGCAGACCTCAATCCCACTGTGACCATCAAGTCGCAGGGCGTAGGAACTAACGGAACGGGCGGCAGCTGGGGAACGCTATCCGGCAAGACCCTTACGGTCAACGTTCCAGCGGGGACCGCCGCCGGAAGCCAGTATCAGGTAACATTGCTTGCAACCACCACCAACCCCACCCAGTCCGTCGAGATTCCGATCCTGTTCAACATAGTCGCCAACATGTCCGTTTCCGGATCCCAGGCCAACATCGTCACCGGCGGGGCCATCAACATGACTCCCACCGCAACCGGAATGGGAACGTTCACATGGGCAGTCACATCCGGTAAGACGCTTCCTGCCGGACTGACCCTTGATACGGCCACCGGGAAAGTCAGCGGAACTCCCACGGGAATGGGCGTTCAGACAATCTATCTCACGGCAACGTCGAGCTTCGGCGAGACGAAGGACCTCGTTGTAACGTTTACGATCTTCAACAAGCTCGTGCCTACTAACGACCCCAGTCTTGGAGCAATTTTCTATGTCTGAGTTTAAACAAAAGGCATTGATTGCGTCCGGGTCTGCGGCAGTAGTTACTTTATTCCTGCTGTCAATGCTCGGATCTGCCGGTATCGCATTCGCGGCAGACGTCCCTCCCGACGCCGAGATTGCGGACCAGGGCGAGTTCTGGTCGCTGACCATACACATGATGTTTAACGGCGCAGATGCCGAGACAATCGAGTGGGACTTCGGAGACGGCTCGCCCGTCAGCACAGAGTGGAATCCCTCGCACACATATGCAGAGCCGGGAGACTATGTTATAACCCAGACAGTATGGAACTCTTATAATGGAGGATCCAGCGCAACGGGATACTATCTGCTGCACGTGATGGGCAACCCGTACGTCGAGTACGTCATGCCTGCCGGAGCCCCGGCCATGGACCGCGTCTATGTGCAGACGCACGGCGACGCCGTCCAGCCTGCCGACCCTGTTTGGGAAGGTCACGAGTTCCTCGGATGGTTCGCCGACGCGGAACTGACCGTTCCGATGGTTTGGCCGACCGACATGACCGCGCCCCTTATGGCTTACGCCTCCTGGTCCGATGTCGCACCCGGCATCACGCACACTCTGACCATCAGAGGAGCTGACGGCACCACTGTCGACACTATAATCGTGTCCGATGGACAGACAGCAACCATTCCGGTAGCACCGGAGGGAAAGACCGTCACTTACTACACGGATTCGGACAGGACCGTAGAGTTCGACTGGACCGTGCCGTTGACTTCCGACATTACGATCTACCGTAAGGTGGTCGACGCCACCGTAGACCCGGAGCCCGAACCTTTGCCCGGGCAATCTGATATCGTTTCGATTGGCGGAACCGAACTGACTCTCATCATCGGAGCCGCCGTTCTCGGCATTATCGCTATCGCATGGCGCATACCGTCCGTAGGCGCGATCTCTCTGATTCTGATCGCTCTTGCTGCTATAGGTATACTCGGTGCAGTAGATCTACCGGAACTCATCGAGGGATTCGAGGGGGTGAGACTTTGAAAGAATCCAAAAAAACCCTTCTGGCCCTGGCTTCCGTCTGCATTTTGATGGCGGCAGGCGGGGCCACAATGATTACTGTTTCCGAGTGTGAGGCCACTGAAGCAAATAATACGTTATCGAACGATACATTGGAGGTAGATAACTACTATGAGAAAAAAATAACAGGTGTAAGAGATTTCGAATTAGTAAGCCTGTCACCCTCATTTTTATCTGTTACTTATGAATCCAAATCTCAGACCATAACTGTTAAGGGAACGCCCAATACCGTTGGTGATTATCAGGTTGTCCTTGTAGCATATACGCAGGTAAATTACCAATATAGACAAGCAACATGGACATGGACCCTCCATGTCGAACCTCATCTTCTTGGTACATACACCGGATACGTCGGAGACTCAGCGTATTTTGACAGGATTATGCTGGGCTCATCCATTACCTCGGGGTCTATTCCTGGCGTGACATTCTCATCATCGGTTTACGATGGATCGTCGTATATCGACATGAACGGGTTGTTCACAACGCCCGGAACATACTCGGTAACGTCTAACGCCGGATACACATGGAATTTCGTGATTCAACCTAAGTTCACCATAGTCTTTGACTCCATGGGAGGGACATCTGTCCCCACAATCTACCGCCAAAGCGGAGAGATTTATGGAGACCTTCCGGTTCCGACCAAAGATGGATACAGGTTCGACGGCTGGTACTACACTGAGTGGGATGGAGTATTTACAGGTCCTGTAGGCTGGGAATGGACGGCTTTCACGGACCTCACGATGTGGGCTAAATGGACACCGCTTCTCGAGATCCCATACACGGATCCATCTAACGCAATTGCGACCATCAACTGGAGCTGGACGCCTACGACTCTGTCAGGTGCTACCGTTACCGTGTCCGGGGTCGACTGGCTGTCCGTAAACGGCACCAACGTCTACGGTGTCCCTCCGGCACCCGGAGACTACACCATCACGGTGACCATCACCAAGGCCGGATACGCAGACCGCACCGAGACGTTCGTCCTTACGGTGGTCAGCAAGCTCGTGCCGACTAACAGCCCTCTGAACGGAGCAATCTTCAAGCTGTGATAATATGAAGAAAGCCGTAGCCGTAGTTGCCGTGATAGCGGTCCTCGTCGGAGGGATGCTCGTGCTCATTGCCGGTGTCAGTGACAGCGAGGCCTCCCCCGTCAGGGCTATCCGCATCGCGCAAAGCGGCAATGCGGCCGAGCTCACCGTCGATCTCAATCCAGGCGACACTGTGATTTGGGACCTCGGGGACGGGCGGATCATAAAAGGTCCGTCCGTCGAAACCACTTATCATTCCGGATTCTACTTCATCCAGGCGATCATCATATCGTCTACCGGTGCTACAGAGCACCTGCAACGCTGGATAGGAGTCTACGACAGCACCCCGCCGACGACTGTCGCAAGGAATGCCGAGTATCGGTATTGCGTATATACAGGGACGGAACCGCCCTCATTGACGGTTAAGGACTCTTCTGGCAGAACAGCCTCATGGCTGACGTATGATCAGGCCCACCGTGTGGTCACTGGTGTCCCCAGAGAGACGGGGACATACCACGTCTGGCTGAACAATGCTTATTGGTCGATTTACGTCACGGAAGCCCCCCTGTCTGCGCCGTGGGTCAGGTTCGACGCGTCTGTCGAGGGCTCGCACGTGTCTGCATCTCCTACCGGCTCGGCGTCGGATTCCGTTGCGCGCTACTCCTGGTCGCTCACAGCTCTCGACGGCAAGCTTGTTTCTGCATACGAGGGCAGGACGCTCTCGATGGCCGCGGACCCCGGGATATACATCCTCAAGCTGCAGCAGGTCGGACCGTCCGGCTCGGCAAGCTACTCTCAGATCGTAAACGTCCATTCCGAGCCCGCTCCCGAGCCGGCGGAAGAAGGACCTCTGCCCGTATGGGCTATGGCCCTGGGCGCGGTGGCCGTCATACTTCTGGCGGTTGCCGTGATAAGCGGCAGCCCCCTGTCCGCAGGCGCGGCATTGCTCTGCGCAATAGCCGCAGTTGTGACGGTGATAATATGAATTTACGATACAAATACAGAAAAACAGCTCTCGCGTCCCTAGTGGCGCTGACGGCAGTCCTCATGCTGACGGTCGCGGCCGTCCCCATGGCGGCCGCCGACGAAGCCGGCGCGGACCCCATGGTGACCGCCGGACTGATTGACGACGGCACCTCCGATGCGGTCAAGTGGTGGCTGAGGGTGATCCCTGCATCCGGATGGATCATGGGGATCTATGACTATTATAACCAGGACAACGGGCGTGTCGACGTCGGTGCCGGCGACAGCGACGCCATAAAGGCATACGCCAGGAACGTCGATGCCCAGCGGTCCGCAGAGCAGCAGTACAACTTGCTCATGGTGGCTTCAGATCTGGTGCGCAACGATGCCCAGACATGGAAGCTCACCGACGCCTATCTTAACCGTGCTGCAGAGATAGCCGCAGGCACGGTATGGTACGAGGGAGCCGTGTTCGACGCAGACGGCATCCTGGACTACGGCGGCGTCTACGCGGCGGTGTCCACGGGCAACCTCAACACCCAGGACGTCCTCGACCGTGCGATAACCGTCTCCGTCGACCTTCGCGATGAGTGGGACGCCACCAACTACGGCGGTACACTTCAGATCCAGCTGATCTGGGACGGAGGTAGTACCGGTAACGCAACGACGACCCTGCACGCTGACTTCTGCACCCTGGCCACAGTTTCCGGCACAAACAATGTCGTCTATCTGTCTCAGACAGCAGCAGACGCGTCCACGGCGGAGAACTCGACGATCTGGGCATATTCCGGAGCAGGAACTATCACTCCGATCGCTCCAGGCTCGACGGCCGTGTCTTTGACTAAGGGAGCGAACGACGTTTCGTCGCTACCGTCGGGATTCTACGTCCTGTCGCCCGGAACATACGGAGGACCGTTCATGTCCTCTGTTTCCGAGATCGCGGCGCCCGTGAAGGGCGTAATGGGCATAGTCTGCGACGATAACTATGGTTACGCGTCGTCTTCTGGCGACGAGATCGAGATATTCTGGGACGGAACGACAATCGAAAGCACAACCCTCGATTATCAGATCACAGGATGCGACGAGCCTCAGAACTCGCACGGGTCCCCTGCGGCCTTGGTTTGCTCTTATGGCGAGTATTACGATCAGCTGACCGCCCTGCTGTTCGAGGCCGCCGAGTCCGCCCAGGTGATGTGGACCATATCGGCCAGCACCCATACGAGCAACCTTCTGCTTTCGCCGTCCTCGCTGATCCCCCACCTGCGCAATGTGGGCGTCGACGCGGAGCAGAGCTACGCCATGTATGTCATGGCGCTGGACCAGCTCGGCCAGTACAATTCCGCATATGGCGGAGTTCTGAAGGACGGGATGACCAAAATCTCAGCGCAGTCGCTGGACCTCTACTGCCATGGCAGCATATACGCCGCGGACGGCACCGCGATAGCGGAGAACGTGATCTTCACACCCTACGTCTATCTCAAAGACTGGACCATCTACTCCGGGCAGAACAACACGTTCGGCCAGGACGGCATGGTCATGGTCTGGGATGCGGCGGACACTGCGGCGGGATGGACCGTTTCGTCGACGGCCGGCAACTATCAGAGCATCGTCGTCCAGAAGGGCGCTTACATATTGCCCGACGAGGTGATCTATCGGGGCCTGGAGGTCCCGAGCCTCCACCTGGACGTCGAGGAGGTCCAGCGCATATCCGCCTTCGCTGAGCTCGACTGGGACCGCGCGGACGCCCCTAAGGTTTTGTCTGCATCGACCCTGATCATGATGATTGTCGTCGAGCTCGGCGCGATAATCGCGCTGATCGGTTACATTGTAAGGATGCCTGCGTTGATCGTCATCGGTCTGATAGTCGCAGTCATAGGCGCAGTGGCAAGCGATTGGATAGCACGTGTGGCGCTCGGCAACGAGGATCCGTGGGGATGGCTCCCCTGGAGGTTCTGATGCACGCGATACTTTGGCTGATCGTCGCGGTCGCGGTCGCAAGATGTGCGATCATGTCCGTGCAGGCGGTCGGGAGGGACCGGGCATGATCGGGGCCATACTCAAGGCGGCCGCGATCTTCATGGCCGGGGCCTTGGTCCTCTTCGCCCTCCTGATGGCTATGGGGTATCTGGATTTCTGGGTTGCGGAGGTGTTCGGGTGATCCCGCTGCGCAGCATTGTCTTGCCGGGAGTGATGGCCATTGGCGCGGTCTACTGCATTGTCGCGCTGATACGGTTCTACGACGATGTTTTGGCGGTGATGATATGATCGACGTAATCAAGGGGCTGTTGTTGATCAGCGGCGCGATCTTCCTGGTCCTGTCGGTCATAACACTGGTAGGAATGGTCCTCATCCAGCTCAACGGAGGCATCGTCTGATGCTCGGATATATTCTGTCCAGGGGCGCCGTAGGTCTGGCGGTGGTCCTGCTTATCACAGCAGTGTTATGGGAGACTGCACACCTGGTCGATTGGTGCATGTCGCTCTATACCACATACGGCGACGGAACTGTTGCCGGCTATCTCCGGATGCACGCCTACACGTATGTCTCTTATATTTTCGGTGAGAACCCGTTCGGCTGGGTCGCAGGAGGTGCCTGATGCACATCATACTGTGGATCATCGTCGCGGCGGCCATAGCACGCGCCGCTTATTCCCTCGTGGAATCGATGCATGTACTGCCACGGGAGGGACGTCTCGATGGCTAATTCGATACTCGTTTCGGTTGCACTGGTCTTCGGCCTGGTTGCGGGAGCGGTGCTGCTGGTGCTGTTTGTCCCGCCGGAGCAGATCCTTTTCTTTCTGACAGAGTATGGAAAAGTGCTCTTGCTGGTCGCCCAGGTTGCGGGTATATTCTACGCAGGTATGACGACCAACATCAAGCTGGGGGCCATCCTCATACTGACGGTTCTGGCTACGATAATCTGGGGGTGGTGAGATGTCGTACTATGACATGCTCATGTCGATGGATGTCACGTGGACACTGGCGGGGTTCCTTCTCGGCATCGGGTCCTGCATCCTCGGGTTCTGGGCGCGGCGCGTGACCAGGCAGGGCCTGGTGGTCCGGTGCCCCATATTCGTGGCCCTGATCATGGCCGAGATCGCGGCCGTGGCCGCGGGGGCCATCGCCTGGCCTATGCTGGTGTCTATGCCGGTGCAGACCACGGCGCTGTGCGCCATCATCGGTTACTCCATAGGCTATTCGATATCCGACCCGGGAGACGGCGTTGCCATCGACATGATCGACGGCTGCAACAATTCGACCGCGGGCATACTCTATACATACTTCCGCGACGGCAGGAGATATCTCATGCCGCAGACCTGCTGGGGCTGCGTGAAGGCACTGGCGGGCGCCAGGTGCCCGCTCCATATGGATATGCAGTTCGCCCGCCGCACCAGGACGCACAAGACCAGCTCCAGGTTCCTATCTGCGGAGCTGACCGCTTATGTGGCGCAATCCCACACGATTGTTCCCGACACCGTAGGACTCTTCAAGATATGGAC
>Ga0265295_1004931_pt1 | contig 17521 bp, 18 predicted proteins | sample Munlansysbiofilm_FD_192503 | JGI IMG/M metagenome (GOLD analysis project Ga0265295, IMG submission 192503) | Leachate microbial communities from a municipal landfill in Southern Ontario, Canada - Methane capture system biofilm | ecosystem: Engineered > Solid waste > Landfill > Unclassified ...
AAACTAATCAAAATGGATCTAATAAGGTTTATTTTGGACGGCTCAAATAAATCACGTAAGCCTAAAATCCACCACAGACAAGTAAGGCTTGACGCTATTAAAAATGAAAAAAGCAACCCTTTTTCCTTTTTATCTAAAAAGAAAATAAACGAAACTCCGCCCCCTACACAAAAAGCCAAAGAACAGACTGTAAGAAAAGTCCAATATGGCCAGCTCATCACTAATCCTTTTTTACAAAAAAATGGCAATAATTTGATATTATTGACAATTTTTATAATTAGTGTTATAATATCAAATAATTATATCCTTGTTGCTGGTAGCCGAAAGACCGTTTTTAAAAATTGTCTTTCGGCTGGCATAAACAATAAGGAGAAAAAAATGCTTCGAGACCTGATCGATTCAATTATCATTCTGCTGTTTGGCAACAAAATCTTTTCCGAAAACGATAAACGATTTTTTCAATCCATCGACAATTACCTTGACCGGAGCCACAAAGAAGTCGCCGATATTCTTAATCGGCTGTAAACCTAAAACCAAATCAACATCCGCCAGCAGAGCCCGCTTTTCCAAGTGGGCTTTTTTCTTGGCGATCTTTGCATCGCCAAAAGCAGTCAACGATAGTTGACACAACATTAGTGCGCCGCGTGGCGGCGCTAAGAAGTTCCCCCCCCCCCGAAAAAAGTCGGGTGCCGAATTTTTGTTAAGCGAGCTCAAGTCCGTTCCGGACGCCGGGGTCGATTTACAAAAATCGGCGCTCCCGACCACCCCCTTTTTGGATGAGTTCCGATAGGAAGTCAGACCGTTAGCCAACCGATAGGGCGGAAAAAGGGGGTGGTCGGGAGCGTTGCGACCGACTTTTTTCGGGGGGAAGTAGTGCCGATAGGCTGGGTTTTTATTGGCGTTTGTTAAAATAAGCCGATACATAGTTTCTATACATACTTAATAAGTAGGAATGTAGTCAGAAGCCGATGTATACCGCGAAGCGGTCGCGATTTTTTTTTAAACGCAGGCGGCCGGTTTTTCGGACGCGAAATTTTTTTTAGAAACACTATTAAAAAATGTCGGCGCGCCGACATTTTTTCTTTAGAGGACGTTAGTCCTGATTTCAATTTTCATGAGGTCTGGTTTTTCAAGCCGTCTGCTTTTTCCTTTGCTTCGAGTTGCTTGAGAAGAGCCTCCAATTCTTTTTTGAGACGGTCTTCTTCTTCCGGCGAATTAATCTCTAAATCTTTTAAGCCCAGTTTTTCCAAAATGGGCGATAAGGATATTTTCATAAAATATTGTATTTTTGAAAATCGTAGTCAGTTTTCAAATGTCGGCGCGCCGACATTTTGGGTTGGGTGGTCAAGGATACAGACGCTTTTTTAAAACCCGGTGGTTACTTTAAACTCCTCCCGTAAAGTGAGCAAGGGTATTTTCATTTTTGGCCCTAGGATCGATTTTAAAAGCCATTGGGCCTCTAGGTGTAGCTTTTTTGGCAAATGGGTTTTCCGTGCGTCTGTGAGCCTCCTGGAGCCTCTGGTGATGTTTAAAATTCTATGTGCTGTTCAGCCGCGTACTTTTTGATCAAGTGAGTGAAAATGGAGCCCTTGCTCTTTTTAACTCCGTCCAGGGCGCTCGTTTCTTTGACTTCGGAAATGGCCCGATAAATGGTTTGCGTCGGCATAAGCCGGGCTACTTTTTTATAAAAATTAATGCTGCCTTCGTCCTGGCAGACTTCCAAAATATCCTCGACCAGACAGTCGATCTGGAAAGTTTCTTTCGGGTGCTTGGTCGGCGTTTTGAGTTGGCGGACCGCCGGGGCGCCTTGGCGGTAAAAGACGATCAGCTCAGTCTGGTTATCGCTTGCCTTTTTGAATTCATAGCGGTCAAGCAATTTGAATTTTTTTTCGATCAAGCCGTTGCAGGCTTTCTTGAGTTCTTGTTTGGTGTGCTTGGCCTGTTGCGACTGGATTGGAATTTGCTCGGCCAGTTTGAGCATTTCCCGAGAATAGGTTTTTTTGGTCTTGAGGACCTTGGAGAGATACAAGGCCAGTCGCTGTTCGATCGGGGTCAAAGAATGGAAAAACCGGCTGTCAAAATCCGCGGTCAAAAGACTGTTCTTTTTGATACTGCCGAACAAGACGTCGCTCGCTTTAATCCGCGTGAGCGGCAAAATCGCCTGTCCGTTGGGTTTTTCTTTGTAAAGATCCAGGTGGTCGAAGAGGTGAAAGGTCATGTCGACATAGGCCTGCTGGCCATTGTCCCAGAAGGCGTTTTTGGCTGTGATCCTGATCCCGACCAAGCAGTTCAAATCACGGATGATTTGATTGTATTGCTGTCTTCCCAGACTCGTCTGTCCTCTTTTTTTCAGTAAATTATAGATCGATCCGAAATTGATAAACTGGCTGGAAAAGCTGTTTTCTTTCCAGATTTGAAATAAGTCATAGAGGGTTTCAAAAGTGCTGGCCGTTCCAAAGCCATACTCTGCGTCCGGCACGACTTTCCATTCCCTGGTTACCGGTAAGTTATCTCTGCCAGAAATCGTGTCTTCATAAGTAATGGCTTTGATGTCTTTCTGCGGCCGTTTGGATAAAATAAAAATCGGAAACTCAGCCAAAGTGAGTTCGTATTTGCTTTTGGAAATTTCCGGCTCCGGGTTTTTAATGGCTTCTAAATCAGTCATAAAAAAGTTATTAACACCGTTTCCCTTTTAAACGTTATTTAATATTATATTTATAACGTTATTTACTGCTCGAATTTGCTTTAATATTCGCTAAGATATAGCTGTCGCGGTCGGCGAAATACCAATAGTCGGTCGGCGAAATACCAATACCTGGTCGGCGAAATACCAATACCTGGTCGGCGAAATACCAATAGAATTAAAAGTTATCAACAGCCTTTCTGGTCGGCGAAATATCAATAGTCGGTCGGTAAAATCACGGTAGTAAAAAACAGGAACGGGGAGCCGCTTCGGCCTTAGCCGATGATTTTATCAATGGCCGTTTTTAAGTTAGAGAGTTCCAGGATAAGCTGGGCCTTTTGGGTTTCTTCCACGGTTTCAAAATCGAGTTTCTCTAAATGAGTGGATAGGGCGAGGGCCTTATCCAGGGCGATAGCGGCCGGGGTGCGCTGGGTCCTTTCCGTCTGTTTCCGGGCAATTTTCCGGACCTCGTCGCTTTTTAGATTACCGGCTTTTACATGATTGAAAAGGGACACCATGGCCTCGGTCGTGTCTTGTTTGGCAATCTCGATCAGAAGGCGCCGGGGGTAGATGTCGGCGCGCCGACATTCTTCCTTGATCTCTTCTGGTAATTTAACCAGGCTGATGGCTTCGACGACCGTAGAACGGCCTTTGCCAATGGCTTTGGCTAAATTTTCCTGGGTGTAGCCGTGGTTTTCGATCATCCGGGCCAGGGCTTCGGCTTCTTCGATCGGGTTCAGGTTTTCCCGTTGCAGGTTCTCGACAATGGAGATTTCGAGCGGATCGCCCTTGGTAAGGATGGCCGGAATTTGGGCCAAACCGGCCATTTTGGCGGCCCGGAAACGCCGTTCGCCGGCCACCAGGATGACTTGGCCGTCCGGAGTCTTGCGGATGATGACCGGCTGCAGTACTCCTTTTTGACTGATGGAATTGGCCAGGTCGTCGAGGGCCGCGGGGTCGAAATATTTGCGGGGCTGGTCCGGATCTGGCTGAATTACGTCGATGTCGATATGGTAAAAACTGCCTTCCTGGTAGCCGTTCAGATTGGCCGGATGGTCGTCTTGGATGGTCCGGTCCAGGGCCAATTTGCTGTTTTTCCCCTCTAATTTTTTTCTGATATCCGTCATAGGTTTAAAAACTCATGAGTTAATTGTGAATAGTCTTGGGCGCCGCTGCTGTCCGCTTTGAAATTAAAGATCGTTTCCTGGGCCATTTGGGACTGGTTCAAGGCTTCGTTGCGCCGGATCTTGGTTGCGAAGATGAGGTGCTGGAAGTGTTCCAATTGCTGGAAGACCCAGTCGTTTGAGACCTTGTTGCGGTTGTCATATTTGGTCAAGAGAATCCGGATAAAGTCGGCCTTGTTGAAGTCGCCGTTTTTAACGTGCTCGATCGTTTCCATGAGGTCGGAAAAGCCGTCTAAGGCGTAACGGCCCATTTCGCACGGGACGATGATGAAGTTAGCGGCGTATAAGGCGTTGATGGTCAGGGTTCCCAGGGTCGGCCGGCAATCGATCACGATATAGTCGAACTGAAGGTCCTTGATCGCCTTTTGTAAAAAGGTTTCGCGGAAGAGTTCCGGGGCGAGTTGCTGCTCAATCTTGTCCAGCCGGATATGGGACGGGACGAGAAAGAGGTTAGGAGTGCTGGTTGCTAGGATAGCCTCGGCAATGGGTTTTTTCTTCGCCAAAACGTCGCTAATGGAAGCGGAAAAAGTCTCCGGTTCGATCCCTAAGCCGATCGTGGAATGGGCCTGCGGGTCCAGGTCGATCAGCAGGGTTTTCTGGTTTTGCCGGGCCAGGCCGGCGGAGAAATTGATGGATGTGGTCGTCTTGCCGACGCCGCCTTTTTGGTTGATGATGGCGATGATGTTTTTGTCCATATGGTTTAAGATTCTCGGGTAGTTTTTAATGATGATTCTTCGACGTCCACGACCTTGACCGGCTTTAAGACGATGGTCCCGCCCTCCTGTTTTATTTCTAAATAGTCGCCTTCCCCGATATTGAATTTTTTGCGGATGAGAGATGGCAAGGTGATCTGACAGTGTCGTTTTACTTTGATCAAAGGCATAGATTTAAACTCCTTAAAGTGAAAATTCACTTATCACAATTTTTCATAAATTCATACTTTCATAATACAAGGGCGTGGAAAATCGGTCAAGACTGGGTTATCCACTGCCCGCCTGCGCCTTGCGACGGCGTGGCAAGCGGACACCTAACTGATTTCGCCTGCGGCGGACTGGTTAGAAAAAAAGAGGGTGATTGTAGGCAAATTTGCCATTCGTCTATTTTTCGTCTATAATACGTCTATAATCCTAAAAGCATAAAAAAGTATTCATATGTTCAAACCTCATTACACCATCACTAATAAAATGCTGGGTAATATCAAGCGGATTGCGGAGATTAGCACTGATCTCAATAGCCGCAGCTGGCCGCACGTGGTCTGGCTGGAAATGGAGCTTCGCGCCCGGGCCATGTCAGCCTATTCTTCCACCAGCATCGAAGGCAATCCGTTGCCGCTGACCGACGTGAAAAGGATATTGAAAAACCGGCCGGAAAACATCCGCGACAGCGAGCGCGAAGTCCTCAATTACAACCAGGCGCTGGCCGAGCTGGACGAACAAATCAAAACCGGCCGGATAAAGTTCGACCGCAAATTGCTGGAGAAAATACAAAAGACGATCACTAGCGGACTTATCGCCAAGCACCGGTGGGGCCGGATCCGGAACGAACCCGTATTTGTGAATGATCCCCGGAGCGGCCAACCGATCTATCTGCCGCCGGACCACCAGGACGTAATTCCCTTGCTCAACGACCTGCTGGATTTTTTGGACACGGAAGCCGGCTCGATCGATCCCCTGCTTCTGGCCGGGATCTTCCACAAGCAATTCGTGATCATCCATCCCTTTATCGACGGCAACGGCCGCACCGCGCGGCTTGCAACCAAAGCTTTACTGGCAAAAATGGGCCTCAATACTTTTTATTTATTTAGTTTTGAGAACTACTATAACCAGAACACGACCCACTATTTCGCCCGAGTCGGCGAGCAAGGCAATTATTATGACCTCATTGATCAGATCGATTTCACCGCCTGGCTGGAATACTTTACCGACGGCATCATTGACGAGCTTCTCCGTGTCAAAAAAGAGCTGGAAAAGGAAACGATCACTCCGGATCAGGTCTTGAAAGAACACCATCGGCTGATCCTGGATATCATCAAAGCCAAAGGGTTCATCACCGATAAGGATTATTCCCAGCTGACCAGCCGCGCCAAAGCGACGCGGAATCTGGATTTTAAAAAGCTGATCGCTTTGGGATTGATCGAAAAAAGCGGTCAAGGCAAGGCGACATATTACAAGCTGAAATAAAGCGGGGCGGACCTTAGAAAGAAAAGGATATTCGTTCAAAACAAAAAAGCAGGGTCGATTGGCTCTGCTTTTTTAGTCCTGCCCAAGGAGGAGCGGCGGGATGGGGGTATTATAGCAAAATATCTTGGTGATTGCATACACTTGCGGATCGACGTGGAAGAATTATCGCAAAGATACAATCCAACTTATTGTAAATATTGATATTATCTTTATGCCATTTATATCTTGATTCTTAAATCAAGATATGGTATTCGAATGGAGTTTCTGACACAATATATGGACGCCACGGGCAGATTGTGGTACGTTGTGCTGGGTGCGTGAATCCGGCTGTCTAGGAGGAGATAAGGTGGATGCGGTGATCCGTTTCTGACGGAGCCGGGTACCTGTCTCCTTTTTTTTTGTGCGGCATCATTGACAGGAAATTTGCAGCAGAATGTTTGTATCATCTTCAACGAAGGAACTACCACTTAAGAAGAATATTGCCATTCTGGCAGGCATAGCAACATCCATAAACTTGCCAATGAGTATATTTTTGAGATGTATTGGTAAAATTTAAAAAAACAAAAGTGACGAGAAAAAGAACAATAAAGATTTGGATAGCACTGATGAACGTCAACTATTTTTTCCGATGAACGACAACTATAATTCCCGTTTTTGACTGTTGAATACAGCAGCTGAAACGAGGGAACTTATCAGCTGCTAACTGCCAAATTATGTTCTTGCGGCTCTGATTGAACCGATGGAATAGCAGCGGTTTCCTTTGTTTTTTGGGATTGCTCCAATCGGTAGCTGGATAAGTTCAACTCCAGGATAACGCTGTGATGGACCAATCGGTCAATAGCTGCTGCCGTGGTCATGGGATCTTTAAAGATCTGCTCCCATTTTGAGAACGGCAAATTGCTGGTGATCATTATGCTGCTACGCTCATAGCGGTCAGCAAGAAGAGTGAAGAGCACTTCCATCTCTTCCCGGCTTTGCTGCACGTAGCCGATGTCGTCAACGACCAAGGCCTCATATTTCGCATACTGCTTGAGAACGCGCGCCAGTTTCAGATCACGCTTGGCTATGAGCAGTTCCTGCACCAGCAGGCTGCAGGGAATAAAACGAACCTGTCGGCCCTGGTGAATCAATTCCTGAGCAATCGCGCACAATAGGTGAGTTTTCCCGCTGCCGGGATTACCGAATGCCAGGACGTTTTCACGATGATTAACAAAGTCTCCTTTTAACAGAAGATTAAGCTGTGCATCTACTTTCCGGGGCAGACGCTTGCGATCAAAGGCTTGTAGACTTTTTTCCAAGGGAAGTTTTGATTCCCTCAGGAGACGGACAATGCGGTTGTTTTGCCTGTCTTCGCATTCCCGTGTAGCTAATTCACAAAGATAGGTTTCGTAATCCCAATTATCCCGCCGGGCATTGATGGCCTCGTCCTGGTAGCAGCGCCGCACTGTGGGCAAGTGCAACTCTTTGAGGTGCTGGTTCAAGCGGTCGACTTTTTCTCCTTCACCCTGCATATGACACCTCCTCATTCAATAGGAGACGATCATAAGCGGTTAGATCCACTTGAGCGATACGGACCTCGGTAACAGGGGTCGGCACCTGTTGTGCGTGAAGGATTTCCTCCACAGAACAGGCCGTAATCGCCTGCCGTCCGCAGAGTTCAGAAAGGGCTGCTCCCACTGCCGTTTCGCTCTCCATGGCTGCCATGCGTAATATTTTCAGGTATTCCCTGGCCGCTTTCTGTAGCGTATGCCGTTCTTTTAGTTCGTCATAGGCAAGCCGAAAATAGCTGCAGGGAAACATCTCGTCACGGTAGCGGTAGTTCTCGAACGCCCCCGGCTTACGCTCCAATTGATCGATCATGTGCCGGTAATTGATCAGATGCTGCTTTTTCCCTCGCAAGCGGGGAAGTCTGCCCACACATTTCTGGGCATAGAAAAGATCAATATGTTCGGCAAAAAGGTAAACCTGTATGGTTTCGCCAATTAATCTGCTTTCAACAGAGTAGACGTTGTGATTGACACGGATGGTGCTGCTCGGGCCAACACTGACCGACAGACGTTTGCAACTTTCAAGACGCTGATCCGGAAGGGGATGCAACACCCGTTGTTCTTCCAGAAAGCGTTCACGGCGGCCGCTGTTTAATCGGCAGAAAAGCTTTTCAAGAAATAGTTTGTACTCATCAAGATCGGCGAAATCAGCGCTTCCCCGCAGCAACAGAGCCTGTTGAACCGCCCTCTTGAACCGATGGTTGCGCTGCTCCACATCGCCGTTTTCATTGGGGCTCGCGGCCTGCGTTTTGCGTCCGATGAGGCCATAATGGTCGAGCAGTGCCTGATAGCGCTGCGTGAATTCATCGAGATGCAGGCTCTTCTGCACAGCCGCTGTCAGTCGGTCTGTCTGGTGCGCATGTGGTACGCCGCCCAGTTCCCATAAGGCGGCCTGCAGGCCATCGCTCAAACTCTCAAAACTTTCAGAGAAACAGATACGGCCAGTTTCCCAATTGGAATAGGTCAGCACAAAATGGTACACCAGATGATCAAATGGCTTATTTGCAAGGGTAATTCCCAATTCCCCCATGTGTGTATAATCCGACTGAGCCAGTTCTCCTGGGCGGTGCAGTTGGGGAAAGAAGATTTCCTGTGCAGGGCCTTCCAAGACACGCCAGCGTTTTATCCGCCGCTGAAGGGTCCGCAGTTGCCCATCGGAGAATTTTCCCGGATAGCGGTCCTGCAAGTCATCAAAGAGCGTCTTCGCTTCAAATTCAGGATGTACTGCGATCTTTTCGCGGACTTCATCCCAAATGTCTTTAAAAGGATCTGGCCGGGTACACCATGTTCTCTCTTTCTTGAGTTCACTTGGCAACATGCTTGTTTTCAAATACTTTCGAGCAGTTTTTTCGTCCATGCCAGATTTGGCTGCGGCTACAGCTTGTGTTCTTTCGGTTTGCATCAGTTTGAATAACCTCCGTACCTGTTGATCAGTTACCATCTGGACCATCCTTTTTCTAAAGATGGCAGACAGTTTACAATTCCAGAAACTTCCGGGAATTATAATTGTCGTCAGGCGGGAGTTTTAATTGTCGCTGATCATAGCACCATCTGTTAACAATAATTTGTGCAATACTGATATCTAATTAGCAAACATATAGACGTCCAATACGACCATTTAGTGGATACATAAAAAAACAACCTATTCGCCTTGACAACTGGTTATTAGTGTGTATATTGGAACAATACCAAGAAATATATGATTGCGAAAGGGGCGTGGTTAATAATGGCATTTGAACGGTTTACAGCAAGGGGAAAAAGCTTTGTGCCGAAGGTATCGATCTGGAAAAGAGGTCAGATAGGACTCAGCCAGGGAGCGGTGGAGCGGTTCAAATTAAGTGAATATAAATATGTTGCTCTGTTCTACGATAAAGACAATCAGTTAATCGGATTAAAGTTTACGAATAACGACAAGGAAGAAGGGGTGGCGAAATTAAGTGTCAAGGTTAATGGAGCAATATTTTCTGCCAAGGCCTTCCTTGATTATTATAATATCGACTACAGCGATACGAAGCAATATGACATCAAACTGGATATGGAAAGCGGATTATACGTGTTTGATTTGAAAGAAGGAGAATAAAAAAGAGGCACACGTCGGCCAGGACGATGTGCCTCTTTGAGCGGTAAGACGATGGCTACCATGAGCTGGTTTGGGCCACCGTCAGACGATTTGGACCCTTGATCAGGTCCGGTGATGATTAATCCTTAACCCACCAATTATCAGATCAAGGCCCTTCGGTCAAGCTCTATCCTCAAGCCAGCGGAAAGGAGGGCCTTTCCCTTTGCCTGAAAATGACGAAACAATCATTTTTGTAAAGTTTTACCGGCATTGGCGGACGGGTAAAATCGTGCGTCCCAAGAACGGTAAAGTAATCGCAATCCGCCTAAAAACGAAAGCGAAAAAGTAGCCAATCAACAGCGATGCTGCGGGATAACCGGACCAGCCCGCAGCTCTTAATTAATATTTCTGGGATTTAAAATCCTCTAGGAGAAAAATAATATGGCCAATGTCCAACTAATAGAACAACTTTCTGATTCAATTACACAGACATTAAGTTTTAAGGAGAAGTCTCTTGTTTCCAGGCCGGAATGGGGCGCGATAAAATTCACGAATGCCGAGCAGGATTTGGAGCGAATATTCTCGTTGCTAAACTATCTGTCCGCCCTACCTCTTGAGTATCTAACCGATCAATCCACAACCCAAATCAAAAATCAAATCGAGCAGACCAGACCTCATCTTGATCAGATCGATAAATTCAACATTGAACAGCCTAACCCGACTCAGATACGAGACGAGTTGATTACTAAAATTCATCAAGCTGCCGATGGTCTTTATACCATTGCAGCGGCATGGATTCCCTTTCTTGCCTACCAAAAAGGCGATGTTGCTCAAAACATCGAGAAACTCAGAACATCAATATTAGACGCCAAGGAAATAGTTGATAAAGCTAAAGGAGAAATTGAGAGCAGAAAACTGGAAATGGATGATATCATTACGAAGGCCAGAGAAGCATCTGCAGCCGCTGGTGCAGCGGTCTTTACTCAGGACTTCAACAATGAAGCCACAACCCTTTCTGAGAAGGCAACGAAATGGCTAGTAGCCACGGCTATCCTCGGCGGTGCAACTCTTCTCGCAGCCGTGCTCACTTGGTTCTGGACGCAGGCAGGCTTGGACTCCGGGCAAATATGGCAGAAAGTGGTAAGCAAATTTATCGTTCTGTCGATACTCCTCACAGCAACCTTGTGGTGCGGCAAGATATATAAGGCATTAATGCATCAATCAGCAACAAACAGGCATCGAGCACTGTCGTTACAGACATTCCAGGCGTTTAGCTCCGCGGCATCCGATTTACAGACCAAAGATGCGGTCCTTCTTGAAACAACACGATCCATTTTTTCCCAATGCACGACCGGTTATATGGACTCGTCATCATCTTCTCCTGATTCTGATGCGAGAGTGATAGAAATCGTGAAGTCGATTGTGCAAAAGCAATAAACTCTAACCTTGAATATGGAGGAGAGAAATATGATCAAGATCAGAATCGGAGAAGTTGAACGAGAACTTGGTAGTGCTGACGAGAGTTGGATCAATCAACAGATCAATCGCCGCCGAGGTGACGGACAATCCGTTTGTGTACGGGTCTTTATAAAGGAAAGTGACTTGGATATGATTCTATCGACTCCGGCATGCGCATCCAGTGGAAACGGCGGCAGGCCACCTCGGCCTCATGAGCTGCAAATTTTAAATCTTTGGAATCAACAGAAATTAAACGAACCTGAATTTACCGGCGGGAATGTAATCTCTTTCCTTAAACAATTGAAATATCTTAGATAGATAATACAGGACAAAATAATATGGCTAATCTATTCTTCTCCTATTCTCATAAAGACGAGGCTCTAAGAAATGAGTTGGAAACACATTTGGCGCTATTGAAACGCCAGGGGGTCATATCTTCCTGGCATGACCGCCGTATCACTGCTGGCAGTGATATCGATAAGAAAATCAGTACCGAGCTTGAGTCATCCCAGATTATTTTACTCCTCGTCAGCGCATATTTCCTTGACTCTGACTATTGCTATGAGAAGGAAATGACACGAGCGATAGAAAAGCACAGTGAAGGAAGCGCCGTAGTGATTCCGGTAATTTTGCATCCTTGCGATTGGCAGTCTTCCCCATTTGGCAAATTAAGAGCTACACCAACCGACGGGAAGGCCGTTTCACTGTTTGCCAATCAGCACGAAGCTTTTTCCATCATAGTTAAGGATATCCGCGAAGCAATTGGAAACCTTCCCGGCTCAGTCAAGACCTTGAGAAGTAACCAGGTCAGCGTGAGTCCAGAAACGAATAACCCCCAACGGGATCGATCAAGCAATTTGAGAATTAAACGAAAATTCGATGATCACGAAAGAGACGAATTTTTAGAAGACAGCTATGAGTATCTGGCCCGTTATTTTGAAGGATCTCTCCAAGAACTCTCTGCACGAAATCCGCAAATTAAAACAAAGTTGAAGAGATCGGGCGAAACAAGCTTCGCGGCGTTTATCTATGAAAACGGCAAGAGAGTCGCGGAATGTTCCGTTTATTACGGAGGAGGTAATTATAGCGCTCCGGGGATTATCTACTCCAATCAAAGCGATGTCCAGCGAGGCAGTTACAATGAATCACTTAGCGTTATAGATGACGGATATACTTTGCAACTCAAACCATTGGGCATACAGATATTTGATGGCCGAGACGATAAAGCACTATCACAGCAAGGAGCAGCTGAGTATTACTGGAGCCTGTTTATAAAACGACTGCAGGAGTAATATCGTTCAATAAGTGAATACTCGGTTTTATTGGTTCATCCGTTTTCGGATGGTGGCTCCGTCTATGCCTAACTGGTTTCGCCTTCGGCAGGCGGACCTTAGGCTTGTCAGCAGATTAACGCCATAACTTCCTGCTTTATCCGTAGCAGTTAAAGCAAACCCCCGTTTCTTGGGTCATTTTCAATGATTAGCCAAGTCTTTTAAAAGACTTGTTCAAGTTTTTTTCTCCGCTTTAACATTTCCTCAATTATTTCCGCGGTTGTTTCATATCCTATTTCTCTAAACCGGCTTATTGCCTCTTCATATGTTTCATCGTAATAAATACCAATTTCTGTTGCTAACTCTTCCAATTCATCATTGAACATATATTTTATTTCATCGGTATTCATTTTTTACCCCTGGGCATTCTCGCCAACGTTTATTTTTTGATTATACACTCCTGGGTTTTGTTGTTCATCCGTTTTCTGATCGTGCCTTCGTCGATGCCCAGGGCCTTTCCTATTTTCTTAAAAGATAAGCCTTCGGCTCGCAAGGCTAAGGGTTAGTGTGAGCCTTGCGTATTCTGTCCGCGATTCTCAGGAGTATCTTATCTAACTGTCTTGGAGTAAGCTCGATTTTGTATTCTCCAGATATGTAATCATGGAGCCATTGGCAACGCCGGCAGAACGTCAGATATTCCGGATCTTCCTTTTCGGCTTTAATCTTCGCAATCTGCTTAATGGAAGGGGTAACTTTGGCGACAGCCATTCTCGCTCGGCTGTCATAGAGAAAAAACATGTCCGGCCTATGGAAATGCAGGTACTTGGATGCCAGGGATCGTTTTCCAAGGTCGGTTATTTCCGAGAAGCGTTCCATTAATTCTTTGTGAACCTTGACGGCCTGTCCCAATTTTCCCCATGGATCCTTGATTTTCTCAGGTAGTTCGCCAAGCATTTTGTCCAATGAGAAGGATTTGTTATTTTTGAGAGCTTTGACGACGGTGGTCTCATAGAAATCGTCAGAAGTTATTGCCACGTTTTTTTTACGTCTCTCGATCGCAGCTGCATAAGAACGGCCAATCAGCCAAACCTTGGCGATGATCTCTTCCCCGCGGTCATGCCTGGGATAGTCTTGGCAAAGATTGTATAGCACTTGGTTGCCGAGATCCCACGGAGACGGAGAGAGCGCATAGTCAATATCATCTTTTGTGATTTTTATTTCCATAGTATCGGTCAAGATGATTTACTCATTCTTTTCCTGATTGTTCCCTCGTCGATATTGAGGGCCTTGCCAATCTTTTTATACGATAGACCTTCTGCCCGCATAGCGAGGGCTTGGTCGTAGATGTTGGGGGCGATGGGCGGGCGGCCGAGGCGTTTGCCTTTCTCGCGGGCGGCGGCCAGGCCGGCGACGACGCGTTCGCGGATGATGTCTTTTTCAAATTCGGCGACGGCGCCGACGATCTGGAAGACGAGCTTGCCGGTCGGGGTCGAGGTGTCGAGGTGGTTGTCGTACGAGACGAAGTCGATCCCGAGCGAGCCGAGCTCGTCCAAGGTGTTGATGAGGTCCTTCAATGAACGCGAGAGGCGGTCGAGTTTCCAGACCAGGAGGATCTGAAACTTTTTCTGGCGGGCGGCCGCGAGCATGGCTTGGAAGGCTGGGCGCTTGGTGTTGCCGCCGGTCGCCGCCTGGTCGATGAATTCCTCGCAGACGGTCCAGCCGGAGCGGACGACATATTGCCGGAGCTCACGGAGCTGCATATCGACCTTTTGTTTGTCCGTGGACACCCGGGCGTAGATGGCGACGGTTTTTGGGGCTGTGGTCATAAAATAGGTAGAGGAAAAAACCCCCTTGAAAATGGTTAGCGGAAAGGCTTTAAAAATCGATGTTTATAGTATACAAAAAAACAGCGGATAAAACAAATGTTTTATCCGCTGGTATAGTGAGTGCCCGGGAAAAAACTTCAGTTTAATTATCCGTCCATGTAAAGGGTATCTCATCGAGGATTTCTTCCGAGAAAAATTCTAGATGAATTTCTCCTCTGGTCTTTCTTTCCGTCCAATAGCTTCCTTTAAGTTTCTTTTTTTCATTTTTAATTATCTCAAAAACAATTGCTCCATCATGTGTCTTACTTCTATCGGTGATTAAAATACCGGGCTTACTTGAATAGATATAAGCTAATCGCTTAATTTGCCGATCTGGATCTATCATAAACCCTTCCGCATAACTATGACTGACCATTTCGTGGGTACGCATAACACAACTTATGCTTAGAAAACTTTGCTTTATAGTCAGCATCGCAAGAATTTGATTTGGTTCTGAGTCTGTTCCTGGATTAACCCAATCTGACAATATTTGCCCTTTCCATGTCCCACTTAAATTAGGAAAAGGTACGAGCCAACCTTCAAACATAGGAAATTTCCAACCCCAAATAACAAAACAAAAAACTAAAAATGTGTCGATACTTAATACTGTTGAGAAAGCTTTGTAAAAATCCTTTAGCTGTGTAAGGTCGAGAGTCGTTATCCGGCTTACTATAAATAGAGATATGCCAGATACAACGACAATGACGATCACAAAATTATTGATTTTAAGATTCCTCATATTTTATTCAAGCCCTATATAATTCCAAGTAGCATCAATAAAATTATGGGCCTGTTGACGGGTCCACTTTTGGCTAGAGTGAAACAAATACTTTATAGCATTAACTTCTACCCAATCTTTGCAATCAGTTTGAAGACAATCATTATAAGGCCGAGTATTATTATATAAAAAAGCTAGACATGCCCTTACTTCATCGTACCATGTTTGTTTTCCAAAGTAGTCGTTGGGAACATTCCAAACCATGCTTTCTATAAGAAAGCTAGGAACGTCTCTAGCTTGAATGATTTTAGCTTCATTCATTTCATTACAAAGAGATTTAAGAATGCGCACAATCGATTTAAAGCCTCTGCCTGTATCATTATTCTTTTGGACACCGTTTTCATAATGTTGGTCCGGCCAATTAATTACTCTCGCGTAATCATCATTATCTGGTCTTAACTCAACGCCAGAACGATAGTTACCGTTTGCGAAATAATCTCTATGCTCAAAGAATGGGGATGCGTCAGCTTCAACGCGATATGTATTTTCTTTAATATCGAAAGCTTTTTTTCCACGAGTTACAGACTTACGGCCGAAATATTGGACAAGAGCCTGTTCAACATCATTTTTATATGTTTGATAAGAATAATTTGATGGAAAATTTCCGAAAGTATGATCATCTGCACCTTCCGGATATTCATGAAAAAAAGTACTATAACAAACGACCGCGATGTCTACATCGCTATCTTGACGTACATTTGTATTATTTCGATATGATCCTTGAGCAAAAACTCTAACATCCTTCCCCCTCAATTGATCACTGGCTGCAATGGCTTTTTTTATTGCACTTTCTGCGTTTGTGCATCGCTCTTGTTCGGTTTGACCTGGTGGTTTTGCCCAACTAGAAAATAAAGATTCCCAATCTCTAGACATAATTTTAATTCCTAAACTTTTTATGCTTTTAATTAGAAGAATTTATTACGGTTGCAACACTTCGTGGATATTGGTCGCGTCTTTGAAATTAACGCCTAAAGATTTGAAATGGGCTTTGCCGCAATCGACTTTTTTATTTTCCGTTTCGCGCCGCTTGTCTCGATCAAGGGTGCTTTTTGTCTCGCGGACCAAATAGAGTTTATGAGTGTCTTCGACGACCACGGCCCAATCCGGATTATAGGTGCCGAGCGGGGTGGCGACTTTAAACCAACGCGGCAGCTTGCAAAAAAATTTTACTCGCTCCTCTGAATCCAGAAGTTGAGCAACTTGTTCCTCGGTGTCCGAATCATAGGCCACATAGTCAAAAGGAGTTCGGTTGTCAGTACTGGTGACGGCGTAAAGCCTGTTTAGATATTCCTCGATTTCCGCCTGCTCGAAAAGGCGCATATCGTAATATTGGCCGGCAAGCGGTTCGTACTTAATGCCGTCGACAATCAATTCGTGCAGCGCCCGATTGATTTGCTTGGCCGTTTCCGCCATAAACATTACGGGATTGATGGAAAAATCTTTTATCCTTCCAGAGCGTTTGAGAATTTCCACTAACGTGCCGCGAGTCAGTTCCGTTTCCCTTTGTAGAAAAGCGAGAATATCCGGCAGCGGTTCTTCATTATTGACGATATAGGTGCGATTGCTGGTAATTGTCCCGCCGGTAACGCCTGATTCGCTAATCTCAAGGTCCCGCTTGGTAATTTCAATCTGGACTTTCTTGATGTCGGCCATGGCTTTAATTTTCGCCGCGGCCTGATCAATCAATTCTTCCGTTTTAAACTCCACCGAGTACCGCGTTTTTTGGCTGATCTTATCCCAGAGGATCTTAAAATCAGGATTCAACTCAATGCGTTTGTTGTAAGAAACTTTTTGACGGTTGCGAGTGTCCTTAACAAAATCACGCGGCATAAAACGCTTCATTCGGCTGATAACGGCTTCGTCCAGGCCGGAAAACTCAGCCGGCAGGTTCAAAGAATATCCGGCTATATCCGGTTTAAACTTTACCGTAAAATCGCCGGCATGGTCGATAAAGCCTTCTTTTTGGATATGTTCCCATAAAACTGTGGCCTCTTCCTGCGTGAGATAGTTAGTGCCGGCGGAATTAAGCAAAGACGTAAAAGCAATTGGCAAGATCCGGCCGAATTTAAAACCGCCGCTAGGATCAATGGCCATCTCAATATCGGACTGCAACCCGCGGGCGAAATTTTCAAAAGATTCATTGGCAATCACGGTCAGACGATTGATTTGCTCATCGTAAACACGATCGCCGTCATGATTGACAGGAAGGCGAAGGCCGCGTCCAATAGTCTGACGACGTTCCCGGTCCGTTCCCATTTCCCGCAAGGTGCAAATCTGAAAGACATTCGGATTGTCCCAACCTTCCCGAAGAGCGGAATGGCTGAAAATAAAGCGGAGTGGCTCCTCGATATTCAACAGGCGTTCCTTGTCTTTCATAATCAATTCATAAGTTTCATCGTCCTTAGCCGTGCTGCCGGTCGTGTCCAGTTCCTCGACAACTTTGCCTTTTTTCTTATCAGCGGAAAAATAACCGTCATGTACCGCCTCGGCCTTATA
>Ga0265295_1004932_pt1 | contig 17520 bp, 16 predicted proteins | sample Munlansysbiofilm_FD_192503 | JGI IMG/M metagenome (GOLD analysis project Ga0265295, IMG submission 192503) | Leachate microbial communities from a municipal landfill in Southern Ontario, Canada - Methane capture system biofilm | ecosystem: Engineered > Solid waste > Landfill > Unclassified ...
CTGATATGGAAGTAATCGAAAAAAGAATGCCAAAAATAAAAAAACGAGCAGAATTAAAGTTGGATAATGAGGCTGTAGAAGAATATGTTTTACTAGAAAAAATTCTTGAAGGATTAAAGAACGAAGTGCCGATAAGAGCTTTAGATTTAAGCGATGATGAACTTAAGTTAATCAAGAATTTCTCCTTTTTAACAGCTAAACCAATACTTTACGTGTGTAATATTTCCGAAAGTGAAATTAATGATTATTCTAGCAATGAATATGTTAAACAAGTAAAAGAGATATCTAAAAAAGATAAAGCTAATGTAGTAGTAATCAGTGCAAAAATTGAGCAAGAACTTCAGGAATTAGACCCTGAAGAAAAGAATCTTTTCATGGAAGAGCTTGGTATTAAAAGATCTGGTTTGGATGAATTGATTAGCATCAGCTATGAAGTATTAGGTCTTAAAACCTTCTTTACTGCAGGTGAAAAAGAAGTAAGAGCTTGGACTTTTAAAGATGGTATGAAGGCTCCTGAATGTGCCGGAATTATTCATAGTGATTTTGAGAAAGGCTTCATTCGCGCTGAAACCATCAGTTACGTTGATTTAATAAACGCCGGCTCAGAAGCAAAAGCAAAAGAAGCAGGTAAGTTTAGGCTTGAAGGTAAAGAGTATAGAGCAAAAGACGGCGATGTTTTTCATTTTAGATTTAACAATTAAAATGAGGTGAACTATGAAGGAAAACCTTAGAGATGAGATTGGATTGTTAGCTAGAAAAATGATTGATCTAGCAATATTGAAAAATAAAAAGATTAGTTTTGCCGAATCAATGACCGGCGGACTTTTAGCAAGTTCTTTAACTAATGAGTCTGGAGCATCTAAGGTTTTTGAAAAGAGTTATATAGTTTATTCTGATGAAGCTAAAACAGAGATTTTAGATGTTGAGACAAAAACAATTAAAGATTTTTCAGTTTACTCTTTTGAAACGATTGAAGAGATGCTTGATGGATTAAAAGAAAAAACAAAATCAGACATATTAGTAGCTGTATCAGGGGTTGCAGGCCCAAATCCTGATCAAAACCGAAATGTTGGAGAAGTATATATTGGGGTAATGATTGATGAAAGAATCGAGTTATTCTTAAAGAACTTTGAAGGAGACCGAGAAATTATTAGACTTGAAACCGTTAAGTTTTGCTTTAATCACATCTTGAAATATTTGCAAAAATAATTATATAAGAGATTTAATTATTGTTTGTAATATGTTACAATTTTGATACTTGAAACTTGGAGGATCTTATGGATTTTCAATCAATGTCAAAAAAGCAAACTTTATGGGTTTTTCTAGTTACTTATCTGTTCGCAATCTTTATTGGCGGTTTAACACTTATATATGGAGTTAATAACGATTATAATGTTGTTTTAACCACTCTAGCTTCAACAATATTCATGACTATAGTAATTTTCTTCTTTAGTAATATTACTAAAAACGCATCACTTTACGATCCTTATTGGAGTGTTATACCTATTGTAATCGTTATTGAATGGATTGTTCTTTACAAGAATCTCAGTATCAACGTTATTTTATTATTAGTAGCTGTTCTTGTTTGGGGAATCAGATTAACTCTAAATTGGTGGAAAAACTGGAGTGGGTTCAAACATCAGGACTGGCGTTATACGCACTTAAAAAATCAAGCTCCAAAAATTTATCCGATTACAAATTTTTTTGGTATCCACATGATACCAACCCTCGTTGTATATATTCAATTGATTAATGCTCATGATGTCATGCAATATCAAGGTATTAACTTTATATTTGTTATCGGATTTATTCTTTCTATATCAGCAGCTGTAATCCAGTTTATCGCAGACAAGCAAATGTATGATTTTCGTACAAATAACAAGATGAAGAAAAGTTGTATAGATGAAGGTCTTTGGAAATATTCTCGCCACCCTAATTATTTAGGTGAGCTGACTTTTTGGATAGGCATTTACATTATGTATTTTTCTTTCGTTCAAGTTATTAACATCAACATCATTTATCCGATATTAATGATTTTACTTTTCATGTTCATATCAATACCTTTGATGGAAAAAAAGTTACATGATCGACCAGGATATTCAGAATACAAAAATAAAGTGTCAATGCTTATTCCTTTCAGGAAGAAAGCTTAACAGGTATCAAAAAGAATTTTTATTGACTTATCTTGTTGATTAAGATATAATTTTCAAGAGATGGTTATAATATAAAATATTATATTTAGGACGGTGCACTTATGAGAATATTTAAGAAATTTTTAGTTTTATTAACATTTGTTTTATTAATCGGGAGTATGACAGCTTGTAGCTCTATTAATAAGGTAACAAAAAACTTTAGAGAAGCTGGATACAACTACTATCAATATAACTTTAAAGGTGGTTCATTACTATTTAATGATGTAGATGCAATTGTTGAAGAATTAAACATTACAATTATTGAAACTACAGTTACAACAGAAGAATTTAACGATATTACTACGACTTCAACTGTACCTAACGTAACAACAGTTACAATCAATCAAATTGCTAATGTTATCGGATTTTCAGTTTATGCTTTTACTAATTCTAGAGACATTGTTGTAATCGTTATTGAGTTTGATTCTGAAGCTAGAATGAATGAAGTTCTAGATCAAAGTTTAACTTTACAAGCTCTTGTTGAAGGTTTAGATAGAGAAGATTACATTAATGGTAATTGTCTTTTAATTGCGGATGCGGAAGTTTACGAACAAGTAGTGGAAATATTCCAGGGAAGATTTGTTCCTGAAGAGAATCCAACAACTGAAGAACCTACTACAGAAGCTCCTACAACAGTTTTAGAAACAACAGCTAACTAGTAACAAACAAACACCTGAAAAGGTGTTTTTTTTCTAGACATAATTATTTAAGTATGATATAATACATCGTTGTGATTTATCTCACTTGCTGCGATAAGCAGCCAAAAGACCAAAAGGAGGTATAAGTATGAAAAGATACGAAATCATGTACATCATTCGTCCTAATCTTGAAGAACAAGCAAGAAAAGATTTAATTGTGAATTTAAATCAAGTTCTAACAACTAACGGTTCTCAAGAAGCAAAAGTTGATGAATGGGGCATTAGAGATCTAGCTTATGAGATTGCTGATTTCACTAAAGGTTACTATGTTGTTTTAGACGTAGTTGCTCCTATTGAAGCAGTCAATGAAGTTGATCGCGTAATGAAAATCCGTGAAGATATCATTCGCCATATCGTAATTGCTAGAGACGAAGCTTAGGAGGAAATTTATATGTTTAACAAAGTTGTACTTATTGGGAGACTTACAAGAGACCCTGAATTAAGATACACACCAAATAATATTCCTGTATGCTCATTCTCTTTAGCAGTTAATCGTCCATTCCAATCTAATAGCACAAATAATGACAAGAACGCTGATTTTTTCAATTGTACTGCTTGGCGTAAACAGGCAGAAAATGTAGCAAAGTATGTAAATAAAGGTTCAATGGTTGCCATTGAAGGCCGTTTGCAAACTCGCGATTACTTAGATGAAAAAATTAATGCAAGACGTTATGTTACTGAAATAGTTTGTGATTCAGTAGTGTTCTTAGATACAAAATCATCTGGTACAGATGATTCATACGATAATAAAAACGAAGATAATGATATCGATACAGGTTCTTTCAACAACGTTGAAGATGACTTACCATTCTAAAAAGGAGGAATAAATAATGGCTAGACCAGGATTTAAATCTAGAGGCCGCAGAAATAGAAAAAGATGCTATTTTACTGAAAATAAAGTTACATATATCGATTTTAAAGATTTCGAATTACTTAGAAAATTCGTTTCAGATAGAGGCAAAATTCTACCAAGACGTGTCACTGGTACAAGTGCATATTACCAAAAACATTTAGCTGCAGCTATCAAAAGAGCGCGCTTTATGGCTTTGTTACCATATGTAAAAGAATAGTACTAAACTTGAATTTAAAACCTACGTATGTAGGTTTTTTCTTTGCGAAAAAAAACATTGAATATCAAAATGTTTTTCTACCCTTTCAAGTTTATTTTTTAGTAGTATTATGATATAATATCATATTATGAATTCAAGCGAGGTTACAGATGAAAAAAACTAGGACTACAAAAATTATTTTTTGGTTCATAATCTTTGTAATTCTTATCGTACTAGGATATTTATTCCTTTTTCCTGAAGGTGTATTTTTAATTATTCCAGACCTTGATTTAATATATTTTATTTTCTATAACATTCTTGTATTGGTATTCTTAATTTCTTTAATTGTTTCCCACTATCTAAATAAAGCAAGAAAAATCAGAATCAATGAGTTAGAAAATAAAATTAGAGAGATGAATACTCTCCAAAAAAGAAGATTCAATTCTGAAGAAATAGCACTTTCTAGTTTGGCAGTAGGAATTATTTTATATGACGAGGAATTCAATATCGTTTACGCTAATGCATTTGCTAAAGAGATTTTTTCCAATGCATTAGTAGATAGAACTTTAAAAGTCATTAACAGAGATTTGTACGATAATGTTTCTAAAAGAATCGGTAAATTTACTACCAACGTATATGATAAGATTTATGATGTAGTGCATTATCCTAAAAACAGTTCAGTCTACCTTTTTGAAGTGACTGATCGAGAGATAATCAAACAAAAATATTACGATTTTTCTGATGTTATCGGCGTTATGAGTCTAGATAACTTTAATGAAGCCACCTCTAATCTTGACTTTCAGGTTAAAGCCAATATTCAAGGGTTGCTTTTATCGGCTTTAAACTCATGGTGCTCAACAAACAATATTTATTTTATTAATCTGAGACCTGAAAAATCAGTGATCATGATGGATAGAAAAAAACTTGATGAGTTGATGAAGAATCAGTTCACAATTTTGAATGTTATCAGCAAAATTGCCAATGACAATGATGTTAGAGTCACGCTTTCAATCGGTATCGCAGCTTATGAAGCTTCCCCACCAGAGTTAGGTGAAGCGGCGGAAGAAGCATTGAAACTCGCAATTGCACGCGGCGGAGACCAAGTTGTTGTTAATTTAAAAAATCAACCAATAAAATTCTTCGGCGGTAAGACAAATACTGTTGAAAAGAGATCAAAGATTTCGGCAAAAGTTAATTCACGAGCTTTAGAAGATTTCTTTAACGAAAGAAGCAATATCTTTATTATGCCACATAAAGTGACCGATCTAGATGCGTTAGGTGCAGCTGTTGGTCTGTTAGAGATGGCTTTAACAAAGAATAAGAACTCAAAGATTGTTCTTGACTTTGACAATGTTGATCAGACTACTTCAAAATTAATTAACATGTTAAATCAAGAGTATATTAAACTGTTAGATTATTTAATAGATCCAGAAGACGCTCTAGAACAAATCAATCATAATACCCTATTAATAATGGTCGACCATCATTCTCCATCTCAATCGAATGTGCCGATTCTCACAGAAAAAACTAAGCATATTGTGGTTATTGACCATCATAGACGACTTGATAACGCAATAACCGATATGTTGATGAACTATGTAGAACCATATGCTTCGTCTTCAGTTGAACTAGTTACAGAGTTAATTGATTTCTTTAGAGAAGAGGTTGTACTTGATCCTTTTGAAGCAACGATAATGTTAGCTGGTATGATGATAGATACGAATAATTTTACCGTTCATACCGGGGCTAGAACTTTTGAAACAGCGGCCAAATTAAGACTTTTTGGTGCAGATCCAGCCAAGGCTAAACTAATTCTAAGAGAATCTCTCGATGATATCAAAACTAAATCTAATCTAGTAAATAGAGCAAAAATCATCAACAATCATTTTGCGATTACTTTACTAGATAAACAAGATATAACTGATCGAGTCCAGTTGGCTAAAACCGCTGACGAACTATTAGAAATCGACAATATAATTGCTGCGTTTGCGATTGGTTTCATCAATAATGAAACAGTCGCAGTTTCAGCACGTTCAATCAATAATTTCAACGTTCAAATTATTATGGAAAAATTTGGTGGTGGCGGACATATGAATAATGCTGCCGCTCAAGTTAAAGAGACTTCTCCAGAGAAAATTGCACATGAAATTGAACAAATAATCCATGAAAACTATAAGGAGGACACTATAATGAAATTAATTCTTATAAAAGACGTTAAGGGTAAAGGCAAGAAAGGCGACGTTATTGAAGTAGCTACCGGATATGGTAATTATTTACTAACTTCAAAGCACGCTATCGCTGCTAATCAAGCCAATCTTAAGAGTCTTAACGAAGAAATAGAAAAACAAAAACAAGATGCAAACAAAGAATATCAAAATGCACTTGAACTCAAGAAATCAATTGAAGAAAGTCCAATAAAACTCTATGTTAAAATTGGCGAATCTGGAAAACTTTTCGGTTCTATCAGTTCAAAACAAATAGCTGATGAATTAAAGAAAACTTACAACATCACAATTGATAAAAGAAAAATTGATTTAGAAGACAATATCAATTCATTAGGCAACTATGATGTAAATATAAAATTGCATAAGGATGTTAACGCAAATATAAGTATTCAAGTCCTTGAACAAGAATAGGAAGGTAACGTTATGGAATCATTGCTCTATAGCTTAGAGGCGGAAGAATCGGTATTAGGTTCGGTTTTTTTCAATAATAACGAAATGCATGTTATTGCAGATAAATTGCTGGTCGATGATTTTTACAGTCCTAGCAATCAAATAATTTATAAAGCGATGTTGAAACTCTTTCACAATAACAGCGCTATAGATATTATTACTGTAATAACGTATTTAGAAAACATAAATAGCCTAGAATCTGTTGGTGGTAGAGATTATATCATCAACCTCTCTTCTGTGGTTCCATCAACTGCCAATCTTTTGGAGTATATTAATATTGTTAAAGACAGATCAGTGTTAAGAAGACTACAAGAAAAGTTTAATGATCTTATTGTTAAATCCAAACAAGTTGAAGACGCACCTCATTTTATTGATCAAGTAGAAAAAGAGATTTTTGAGATAACCAAAAATCGTCGAACTTCAGATTTCGTTAAAGTTGCGGATATAGCTGAAGAAACAATCAATAAACTAGCAGAAAGAGAACGTGTAGTTGATAACGTAACTGGACTTGACACTAGATATAAAGCCTTTAATAACTACACTTTGGGTCTTCAACCGTCTGACCTATTGATTATTGCGGCTCGTCCAGGGGTTGGTAAAACAGCTTTTGCCTTAAACCTAGCACTTAATGTAGGTTCACTAGAAAGAAGACCACACATCGCCTTTTTCTCATTGGAAATGGGTGTTGAACAATTATTGTTAAGACTTTTGAGTGCGCAAGCACAAATTTCAAATACGAAATTAAGAAAAGCTGACCTTTCAGCATCTGAGTGGGAAAGACTACAAGCTGCTGTTAGTAATCTTCGTGATACAAACCTTTATTTTGATGATTCCGGTACTGTTGAAGTTATGGATCTTAGAAGTAAATGTCGTAAAATGAAACAAAACGGGACTTTAGATTTAGTGATTGTAGACTATTTACAGTTATTAAGTGGTTCAGGAGTCTATAAAGGTAATAGAGTGCAAGAAGTATCCGAAATATCTCGGGTATTAAAAGAAATGGCTCGGGAGCTAAAGATTCCTGTAGTTGCACTAAGTCAGTTATCAAGATCTATCGAGCAACGTAAAGGCGACGATAAACGTCCGAAGATGTCTGACTTAAGAGAATCCGGCTCAATTGAGCAGGATGCTGATATCATTATTTTCCTTTATGTAAAAGATGAAGATAATGACGACGAAAGAAAAAGAAATTTAACGCAATTTTCCGTTGCGAAGAACCGGCATGGAACACCAGGAGATTTCCAATTGATTTTTAATAAGGAGACTTCAAAATTCAACTCTTATTCCGGTGACTAAGAAAGGTGATACAATGTTACAAGAAAGATTAGAACAGCTTGAAGATAGATATATAGAAATCAGTACTTTAATGGGTAAACCAGAAATTGCTACCGATATCAAAAAAGTTACAGAGTTAGCTAAAGAATATTCAAAATTAGAAAAACCAGTATTGAAATTCCGTGAATACAAAGAACTTCTTACCTCTTTGGATGGTTTAAAAGAAATGTCCAAAGACAAAGATCCGGAAATTAAAGATATGGCCGAAATGGAGCTTGAATCAGCCAGAGATAGAATCATTCAATTAGAGGAAGAGTTAGAGCTTCTATTAATTCCTAAGGATCCTAATGACGAAAAGAATGTTATCGTTGAAATTCGTGGAGCTGCTGGCGGTGATGAAGCAAACATTTTTGCTGGAGACTTATTCAGAATGTATTCTAAATACGCTGAAGCAATGGATTGGAAAATCGAGCTTTTATACGCAGAACCAAAAGAAGCCGGTGGATTTAGCCAAATTGAATTTATGGTTAATGGCGAAAGTGTTTATTCATATTTAAAATATGAGTCAGGCGTACATCGCGTTCAAAGAGTACCACAAACTGAATCAAGTGGAAGAATTCACACTTCTACCGCAACTGTTGTAGTTTTACCTGAAGCCGAAGAGATTGATTTTGAACTAGATATGGAAGATGTTAGAGTTGATACATTCTGTTCATCCGGTCCTGGAGGACAGTCGGTAAATACCACCAAATCAGCCGTGCGTGTTACCCATATTCCAACCAACACTGTGGCTCAATGTCAAGACGGTAAATCCCAACATGAGAATAAAGCATCAGCTTTAAGAATTCTAAGAGCGAGACTGTATGATCAAATGTTGCAAGAAAAACTTGAAAAAGAAGGCGAAGAAAGAAAATCAAAAGTTGGTAGTGGCGATAGAAGCGAAAAAATTAGAACTTACAATTATCCGCAAAATCGTGTTACCGATCATCGAATAAATCTTACTATTCAACAATTAGATCGAATAATTGACGGTAGATTAGATCCTGTTATTGAAGCATTGATAGCAGAAGAGCAAAAGAGAAAGTTGGCTAAACAATAATGAATAGTTATAAAGAAGTTCTCAAGAACGCAAAGTCTCTAACTAGAAAAAAAGGGAAAGAAACTAGCGCAACTGAACTTCTTTTTCTTGAGTTTTCTAAGCTTTCACCGAGTGAATTGTATTTAAAATACGAAGAAGAGATGCCTGAGTCTTCAATTAATGGATTTCATGAAGCCTTAGATAAATATCTTGAAAAAAATATTCCTGTTCAGCAAATCATTGGTTATGTGTATTTTTATGGATATAAATTTTTGGTAAAAAATACTGCACTTATACCTCGTTTTGAGACTGAAGAACTTGTTGCTAATACATTATATTATTATGATGAATTTTTCGCAGGTAATGAAGTTGACGTTGTTGATATCGGGACTGGTTCAGGATGTTTGGCTATTGCTTTAGCTAAAGAAGAGAAAAAGATGAATCTTACAGCTACTGACATCAGCTTTGAAGCCTTATCTTTAGCTAGCGAAAACGCAGTAAACTTAGATGTTAAAGTAGAATTTATCCAAGGAGATATGGTTAAACCTTTATTTGGAAGAAAATTCGATATATTGGTTTCGAATCCGCCTTATATTCCTAATCAAGAACAAGTTGATTCAATTATCTATGATAATGAACCGCATATTGCCTTATTCGGTGGAGAAGATGGGTTGGACTTTTATCGAGAAATTTTGAAAGATGCAAATCAAGTATTAAAGGAAAAAGCGATGATTGCTTTTGAACACGCTTATGATAAAAAGGAAGAACTCCAAGAGCTGGCTAAAAAGTATTTTCCTGACTCTAGAGTCATTACGTTAAAAGATATGCAAAAGAAAGACAGAATGACCTTTGTTTTTATTGGGTTTTAACTGAAGCGAGATGTTTCTCGCTTTTTTTTCGCTATAATAATATATATATTATTAAGAAAAAAGCACACAAATTTTTCAAATAAAATGAGTTGACAATTGAAAAAATCTGCGTATATTATATAAGGGCGAGGTGAATTATGGCAAATAAAGTTGTAATCGTAGAATCCCCATCCAAGTCAAAAACGATTAGACAATACTTAGGTAAAGATTATTTAGTAACAGCAAGTGTTGGACATATTCGTGATTTGGCAACTACAGGAAAAGGTGGATTGGGAATTGATGTTGATAATGATTTTACACCAAATTATCAAGTACAACCCGATAAGAAAAAGATAGTAAATGAACTTAATAAATTAATTAGCACTGCCCAAGTAATTTACCTAGCGACCGACCCGGATCGTGAAGGAGAAGCAATTTCTTGGCATTTGTACGATACATTGAAGATAGGTAAAAAGAAAGTCAGAAGAGTTGAGTTTAATGAAATAACAAAAGATGCAATAATCAAAGCATTTGAACATCCAAGAGATATAGATATGGATCTAGTCTCTTCTCAAGAAACAAGAAGAATGCTAGATAGAATAATCGGTTTCAAGCTTTCTAAGTTGTTAAATTCAAAAATCAAATCAAAATCAGCTGGTAGAGTGCAATCTGCAGCTTTAAAGTTAATTGTAGATTTGGAAAAAGAAATCAACAGTTTCGTACCGGAAGAGTACTATGAAATCTATGCTAAATTTGGAGAAATTGAAGCTCAATTAATCAAAGTGAATGGCGAAAAAGCTGATATTAAGAATAAGGATGAAGCAGAAAAGATTCTAAAAGGATTGAAGGAACTTTTTAAAATAGATAGTGTAGAAGTAAAAGAAAGCAAATCTTATCCAAGACCAGCATTGACAACTTCAGCACTTTATCAAGCAGCATCCGCAAAATACAAAATGTCTTCAAAGCATACTATGGCTATTGCTCAAAAGTTATATGAAGGTATGGATATTGACGGAGAAACAGTTGGGCTTATTACTTACATGAGAACAGATTCAACCAGATTATCAGAGGTTTTTATTGACGAAACCAGACATTTCATTAAGGATACTTTCGGGTCTAAATATTTAGGATATTACCGAAAACCGAAAAATGCTGATAATGCCCAGGATGCACATGAAGCGATTAGACCTACAAGTCTAAAAAGAACTCCAGAATCTTTGAAAAACAAACTGAAACCACAAGAATATAAAATATATAAATTGATTTATGATAAAGCACTCGGCTCATTGATGAGCCCAGCAACAAACGAAGTTACTACTGTGATTTTTGAAAACAACAAAAATCAATTTAAAGCTTCAAGCTCAAAGCCAATATTTGATGGCTATTTAAAATTAACTAGAGACTATGAGGATGAAACAAAAGATAAAACTTCAGATCTATCACGTTTTAAAGAGAAAGAAGAAGTTAAAGCTGATGAAGTTTATGAAAAACAATTATTTACAAATCCTCCTACAAGTTATACAGAAGCTAAATTAATCAAGGATATGGAAGAACTAGGGATAGGTAGACCGTCTACTTATGCAAATACTCTGACAACTTTGCAGGATAGAGGATATATAAAAGTAGAGAATCGGACAAAACTTATCCCAACCGAACAAGGGATTTTAACCACAGAGCAATTAGATGAATTTTTCTCGGATTTTATCAGTGTTAATTACTCAAAGGAAATGGAAGAATTCTTGGATGATATCGCTAATGGTAAACTGAATCAGTTAAAAGTACTTAAAGACTTTTATAATTATTTCATGCCTTTAGTAGAGAATGCTCAAAAACATATGATCAAACTTAAACCAAAAGAAACTGGTGAAGACTGTCCTCTGTGCGGTAAACCAATGGTTTGGCGCAGCGGAAAATATGGTGAATTTGAAGCTTGTTCCGATTATCCTACATGTAAATATATTAAACCTCAAGAGAAAGACAAATCTGAACCGATAGATACCGATGTCACCTGTCCTGAATGTAAAGAAGGGACTCTAGTGGTTAGAGAAGCTAAAAAAGGCAAGAACAAAGGAAATAAGTTCTTGGCTTGTTCAAGATTTCCTAAGTGTAAGTATATATCACCTTTAAAAATCGTTGATGAAAATTGTGCAGGATGCAAAAATGTCGTCGTAAAGAACGACAAAGATGAGGTTTTCTGCATTGACGGTAGAGAGTGTGATCATAAACATTAGTTAATTAAATCTTCACAAAAACATCATTTGTTATGGTAATATTTTTATGATATTATAAGGGTACAACTACTTCAAGTAGTTAATTTCCCTAAAGTGTTATATAAACACTTACCCTTCCTAAATTCGTCTCAGTTATCTGGGGCGAATTTTTAGTTAATTATTTAGTAAAATACCAAATCTATGATATAATACATATAGATTTTTTAGGTGGTGAAACTATGGGTTTGTTTTCTAAACTATTTAGCAGTAAAGAGAAGAGACAAAAAGCTGAAAAATTCAAAATTGGAATGATGAAGACAAGAAATCAATCTTTGTCTTCTTTAAAAGATATTTTAGAAAAATCAAAGAAAATCGATGAAGATCTTTTTTCTAAATTGGAAGAAATATTCATCATGGCTGATATTGGCGTTGATACAGTTATCGAATTTGTGGAAAATATAAGAAAAACCGTTAAAAATAACAAGATCGAAAAACCATTGGATCTAGAGAATATTATCGTCGATCAAATGTTTGAGTTATACCTAAAAAATGAAGTGGTCAATACTAATATCAAGTATAACAAAGACGGCTTAACGGTTATTTTGTTTGTGGGTGTAAATGGAACTGGAAAAACAACTTCAATCGGGAAACTCGCATATAGAATCAAAAACGAAGGCAAATCGGTTATGATGGCTGCAGGCGATACCTTTAGGGCTGGAGCTATTAATCAACTAAAAGTTTTCGGCGAAAGAGTCGGTGTAGAAGTGGTAGCTAAAGATGCAGGAAGCGATCCTTCAAGCGTAATCTTTGACGCGATAAAGCAAGCTAAGCAGAAGAACGTTGACGTTTTATTGATAGACACTGCCGGTAGACTACAAAACAAGAAAAATTTAATGATGGAACTTGAAAAGATAAATCGGATAATCAAAAGAGAAACCAATAATCAAAGTTTTGAAACTTATTTAGTAATAGACGCTACAACAGGTCAAAACGGTTTATCTCAAGCACAAATATTTTCTGAAGTTACAGATATCACAGGTATTATACTTACTAAATTAGATGGAACTGCCAAAGGCGGAATTGTTTTGGCAATCAGAAATAAGTTGGGAATTCCAATCAGTTTTGTTGGTTTAGGTGAAAAACTTACCGATTTAGAGTACTTCGACATAGAAGATTATATCTATGGCTTATTTTCAGACTTCTTTGAGTAGGTGAATGATATGGGATATGACGTAGAAGAAACAATTAGATTAAATAGACTGTTTGATATCTATCAAGAGTTATTAACAAAGAAACAAAAAGAATATTACGATTATTATTTTTTGAGAGATTATTCTTTAGCAGAAATCTCTGAAATTTATGGTATCAGCAGAAACGCAGTACATGTGCAAATTAAGAATATAATCAAGAATTTGGAAGAACTAGAAGACAAGTTAAAAGTTTTGGAGAAAAATAAAAGTATTACTGATTTGTTTGAAGAACTAAAAAAAGAAGAAGATAAATTATCTTCCAAAGTCAAAACATTAATTAAAAAAGTAGAAAAGGTGATTTAATATGGCTTTTGAGAATTTGACAAGCCGCTTTCAGATGGCATTGAGAAGACTAACGGGAAAAGCAAGATTAACAGAAAACGATATCGATGAGATGATGAGAGAGGTCAGACTTTCTTTATTAGAAGCTGACGTTAATTATAAAGTTGTCAAAGAATTTACTGAAGAAGTAAAAACGTTGGCGATGGGAGAAAAAATTCTTAAAGGATTAAATCCTGATCAACAAGTCGTCAAGATTGTAAATGATGAGTTAACTAAATTAATGGGTTCAGAAGCTAGTGAACTGAATTTAGCTGATGATTTTTCAATCATTTTAATGGTTGGTCTTCAAGGTGCTGGTAAAACTACCACAGCAGGAAAATTGGCTAACCTAATTAGAAAAAACAACAATAAAAAACCTTTATTGGTAGCTGCGGATATTTATCGACCAGCGGCAATTGAGCAATTACAAACAGTAGGTAAGCAATTGGACATTCCAGTTTTTGAAATGGGCAAAACCGATCCTACAAAAATCGTAAAAGAAGCTTTGGATTTTGCTAAAAAGAACGAGCATGACTTAGTTATAATCGATACTGCCGGTCGTTTACATATTGATAATCAAATGATGGATGAAATCAAAACCATCGCTAAATTAACCAAACCTCAAGAAATCTTATTGACAGTCGACGCTATGACCGGTCAAGATGCAGTAAATGTTGCTCAAACTTTTAATGAAGCTCTAGACATTACCGGATGTATTCTAACCAAATTAGACGGTGATACAAGAGGTGGAGCGGCACTATCGATCAGAAAAGTTACAGGAGTTCCAATTAAGTTTGCTGGAACCGGTGAAAAACTTCAGGAAATCGAAGTATTCCATCCTGAAAGAATGGCTTCAAGAATTCTTGGTATGGGTGACGTATTAAGTTTGATTGAAAAAGCAACAGAAGAAATTGACGAAACAGAAGCCATGAACATGATGGAAAAAATGATGAGCGGCAATTTCAATTATAATGATTTGTTGAAACAAATGAAAATGATTAAACGTATGGGAAAATTCTCGGGAATTTTAAAAATGCTTCCTGGAATGGGCCAATTGGCTGATATGGATAAAGTAGACGATAAACAGTTAGTCTATATTGAAGCTATTATCTCCTCCATGACTAAAGAAGAAAGAAAAGATCCTGATTTGCTTAATCGCTCTTCTTCAAGAAGAAATAGAGTTGCTAGAGGTTCCGGTAGATCTTCAACCGAAGTTAACCGTTTGATATCAATGTTAGAAAAACAATCTAAACTTATGCGTCGAATGGCTGGCATGAATCCGGGAAATATGGAAAACATGACAAGTAATATGGCTACAGGAAACTTTCAACCAAAACAAAGTCGAGCTGAAAGAAGAAAAAATAAAAAATAAAGAAAATAAAGGCTAAAATTAGCCTTTATTGTTTTTTTATGGTTAAGAAATCTGAGAGAAAACGATATACCGCTCCATCTTTAGAAGTATAATCTAAAATCAAATCAGCTACCTTTATTAATTCGGGATGAGCGTTTCTAACAGCAACTCCTAAAGAAGCATATTCTAACATTTCAATATCATTATGTCCGTCGCCGATAGCGATTGTATGTAATTGGTCAATTCCAAGATAATCAGCCACATAAGCTAATGCTTTACCTTTGTTTGACTCAGGTGTGAATACTTCTATAATTGAATCGTATTCACCTGATAAGTCCCAGATTCTCGACAAAACACTATTGGAATAAGTTTTATCAATATATTCTTTTATTAATTTTCCTCTTCCCTGTTTACCGATGATAATTGCTCCATTAGGGTCTTTATCCAATATGTCTTTAAATTCGCCATATAGAATTTTTGTGGCTCCTTTGACGTGTAGGAGCGGTTCGATTTCTTTTTCTTCCCACTCAACATAGATTGCATCTCTAACTTCGCAAAAAGCATTTCTTATATGATCATGGTTATTGTCGCAAATGTCGATAATTATATTTTTGTCAACTGTATAATTAACTCTATTAAAATCAGGGTTTTTGGGGTGTGTGATTAGACCGCCGTTATAATTAATTATCGGAGTATCTAAATCAAAGCGATCATAAACAAATTTTGAACTTCTATAAGGCCTTCCGGTCGCAATAACGATTTTATGACCTTGCTTCTGAACTTCTTTCATAAAATCACAAAGTGTTTCAGATAGAGAGTCAAAATCGTAGAGAATGGTTCCATCTAAATCAAGAGCGATTAAATATTTACTCATTTTTAAGTTTTCTCCTTAAATTGTCAGTCATTACAGTTTAATTATCTCATACCAACTATATTTATGCAAATGATTATATACATTGATTATTATTGTAATTTAAGATATAATTTATTTAATAAAGGAGAGAAAATCGATGTTAAAAATTACCTTTTTTGAACATATAATTTCATCTATTTTTGCCATCTCCTTTGGGGACGTCACAAATTTCTTGTTAGGTGTTTTGACTGGATTTGTTTTATTGGGATTGTTCATTACATTTTTAATGACTAGTCACTCGAGAAGAAAACAAAGAAAAAGATTGACGGCATTGCCGATAATGATCGAAAAGCAAGAAATTCTTAAAATGATTGAGACCAAACAAGCGCAACTCATAGAAACGGTTAAGTTAACTGATAATGCGTACTTTAGAGTAGCTTTAGAATTAAGTTATGAGTTAGCTGAAGAAATTGCGAAATATTATTATCCTAAAGCAAGATACCCTATGTATGAGATATCGATTGAAGAACTTCTAGAGTTGAATTATTATATTACCAAAAGAGTTGAAAAATTAGTTAATGGTAAAATCTTAAAGCACTTCAAGAGTTACAAAATTTCTACCATCATTGATATCCTGAATAAGAAGAAAGCTATTGATAACTCTAAGTTAATGAAACTTAATCGGAAACTAAAAATTTCCAAGATATTAACTGTAGGAAAAGCGGTTTTAAACTATGCCAATCCAATCTATTGGTTTAGACGTTTAGCGATTAAACCTTCGACAGTTTTAGTGACTAAAGAAATTTGCAAGTTTATAATTGCAATAGTCGGAGAAGAAACAAACAACGTCTACAGCAAGAGCCTGTTTAAGCACAACGAAGATGAAGAAATAGAAGCAGAAAAAGTCTTCGAAGAGTTACTTGAAGAAGAGGAGGAATAATATGTGGTTCAGCAAAAAAACCAAACCAGAAAGAATCATTCCTAAAACATCAAGAACCAAGGACAATCGTCCATTTTTCATCCCGGAAATTAGAACTATTGAAGACAAGAAAAATATGAGCAACACATTTATATCTCCATACGGTATTGAGAATAAGCATGAAGTACATATTCCGAACGATCGAACAGGATCAGGAGATATCGATAAAAAATATGATATTTTTAGAAAGCAAAAACGTTTGACTAAAGAAGAAGCGCAGAAACGTTTTGGTAGTTCTTATTATGAGTTTGTTAGTATCGATAATACAACACACAAGAAAGCTTTTACTGAAGAAGGGTTAACCCCTGATGATTTGCATTCAAAAAGGCCTCAACAACCTAAAGAATCCTCAGAAGAAATTATCAATGAACATAGAACAATTGAAACTGTTCCGGTTGATGAGTTTTTTGAAAAAGCTGCGACTACTGAAAAAGAACCTAATCTAAACTCAGACGATGAAGTTCTAAATGATTTATTAGGTAGTGAAAATACTGATGAAGTCGATAATATAAATTATCCTGTTGAAGAAGAATCAGCTGATGATATCATTTTCAAGAATGATGAAGTAATTATTGAAGAACCTGAAATCGGCTTTGCGGATGATTTTGTTTATGAAGAATATCAACCAGACAAAGAACCGCAAAGTAAACCACATGTAGCTCCAACTTTTGAAAACGAACATAGAGTTTTAAAGGAATATGTTTTGCCACCAATAAGTTTGTTTAAGAAAAATGAAAATAG